>OLWT01000956.1_pt1 | contig 16634 bp, 12 predicted proteins | sample 1674001 | NCBI WGS metagenome assembly OLWT01 (sample SAMEA103958137, study PRJEB25191) | human gut metagenome | biome: human-associated habitat [ENVO:00009003]; feature: intestine environment [ENVO:2100002]; material: feces | place: Germany | collected 2013/2015 | reverse complement strand
ATCCTGGCGGGGCGATAAGAGCTCTTCGGGACTTATAAACCTGCGGACAAGCCATACCCGCAAGAGCTCCTATCGCTCCACCGCAAGCATGCGCTCACCAGCACGAAGCACGCAGCACGCAAACAAGCTACTTCTCTACCAGATTCCCAGTACGTGTTGCATTCCCAAACTCATGCACGCAATGCCAATCCAGCAGCAAAAGCCCAGCGCGATGGGCTTGCCGCCCTTTTTGACCAGCTCGACGATATCGGTATTAAAGCCAATTGCCGCCATGGCCATCACGATAAAGAACTTCGACAGCTCCTTGATGGGCGCCGTGATGGACGCGGGAAGCTGAAGCACCGTGGTGATCACGCTCGCCAGCACAAAGAACAGCACGAACATGGGAAACGCGCGTTTAAGCGAGAACGTGCTCTTAGCGTCGCCGCCGGCCTTGCGTGCCAGATGCATCTGCCAGCATGCGAGGACCAGCGTGATGGGGATAATGGCCAGCGTCCTGGTGAGCTTGACCACCGTGGCGCTCTCGAGCACATTGGCGCCGGGATGCATGCTGTCCCAGGCGCTCGCCGCAGCCGTTACGGACGAGGTGTCGTTGATGGCGGTACCGGCAAACAGGCCAAAGCCCTCGTTGGTCAGCCCGAGCATGCCGCCGAGCGTCGGAAACACGAGCGCCGCGATAACGTTGAACAGGAAGATGACCGAAATAGCCTGGGCAATCTCGCGATCGTCGGCATCAATGACGGGTGCGGTCGCGGCGATGGCAGAACCGCCGCAAATCGACGAACCCACACCCACAAGCGTCGCGATCTTGCCCGGTACGTTCATGACGCGGCAGAGCACAAAGGCGATGACAAGCGAGGTCGAGATTGTCGCCACGATAATCGGCAGCGACTGGGCGCCCTTGGACAGAATCTGGGAGAGGTTCATGCCAAAGCCAAGCAGGATAACCGCGTACTGCAAGACTTTTTTGGACGTATAGGTAACGCCGGCGGCGAGCTGTTCGCGACGATTCTTGGGAAAGACGAGCGCCAGGACCATGCCAAAGAGGATGGCAAATACCGGACCGCCGACCACCTCAATTTGTTTGCCGAGCAACGTCGCGGGAATGGCGATGATCAGGCAGAACAAGACGCCCTTCCAGCGCTCGCGTACGATATTTGCCAGTTGCATATGGGATTCCTTCTTTCTATTTCACGTTTGCGACGGCTTATGATACGGCAACATTGAGCGCAGCCTTGCGCAAACACAGACTAAGATGCCGCAATAGTTCTCGGGCGACAGCCGAATTACCCACCGCGGAGAGCTGATTCGCGGCATAATTAACAACTGACATATGAGTTTGATAGAACAGTTGCGAGGCGCTATGGAAGAATCGATGCACGTCGGCGAGCAGGAAACGAGCCTACAGGACCAGTCCTACCACACCATTCGACGCAAAATCGTCTACCTGGACTACAAGCCGGGCGAAAAGCTGGGCGTCAAGCAACTTTGCGACGACCTTGATATGGGGCGCACCCCTGTGCGCGAGGCTTTGGTTCGCTTGGCGCAGGAAGGCCTGGTGCGCACCGTGCCCCAAAGCGGCACCTACGTCTCACCCATCAACCTCACCCTTGCCGAGAGTGCCTGTTACATCCGCGAGCATCTGGAAAAGCAGGTGATTGTGGAGTGCTGTGCGCGCGCCACGTCGGCCGGCATCGAGCAGCTCGACCGAGCCATCGCGCTGCAGGAAAAGGCCATGGCCGAAGAGGATCGCATCGGCTTCTTTTTGAGCGACAACCTCATGCATCACATGATTTTTAGCATCGCATGTCGCAGCACCGTGTGGTCGTGGCTCGAAGAGACCAATGCCGACCTGGAGCGCTTTCGCTGGTTGCGCGCCGCCACGCAGGTTCTCGACAATCAGGACATCGTGAACGAGCACAAGCAGATTCGCCGCGCTATCGCCGGTCGCGACCCCATCGAAGCGAGCTTTTTGGTCAGCAAGCACCTGCATATGATGTTTCGCAACCAGACCGAGGTCCTGGACCAGTTCCCCGAGTACTTCGAGACCAGCAAGCTCCGCTAACCTGCCAAAAAGGGACAGGTTTATTTTGGCAGGTTTTATCTGGTCAAATGAAACAAGGCCCGGCTCCGTCTTGATGCGGAGCCGGGCCTTAGTCGCTAGAACGGCGGAACCAACTACTCTACCGTGACGCTCTTGGCCAGGTTGCGGGGCTGGTCCACGTCGCGCCCTTTATTGACAGCGATATGATACGCCAGCAACTGCAACGGCACCGATACCACGATCGGCATCAGGCACTCCGCCACGACGGGCACTTCGATAAAGTAGTCGGAGCTCTTGCGTACCTGCTCGTCGCCCTTGGCGATCACGGTGATAACCTTGCCGCCCCGGGCCTTGATCTCCTCGATGTTGCTGGCGGTCTTTTCGTAGGTGTGATCCGGCGTCGCGATGGCGATGGTCGGCATCTCGGCGTCGATCAGGGCGATCGGACCGTGTTTCATTTCGGCGGCAGGGTAGCCCTCTGCGTGGATGTAGGAGATCTCCTTGAGTTTGAGCGCACCTTCCAGCGCCGTGGGGTAGTTGTACCCGCGTCCCAGGTAGATGAAGTTGTGCGCGTAGGTGAAGATTTTCGAGAAGTCGGCGATCCGGTCGTTCAGGCGGAGCACCTCTTCCAACACGGCGGGCAGATCGAGCAGATGCTTGGCGATCTTGCGCGAGCACTCCTGGTCGATCGTACCCTTGACGCGGGCGATCATCAGCGCCAGCATCGTGAGTACCGTTACCTGTCCCGTGAAGGCTTTGGTCGAAGCCACGCCGATCTCAGGCCCTACGTGGATGTAAGTGCCGGAATCGGTAGCCCGGGCGATCGACGAGCCGATCACGTTGCAGATGCCATAGACGAACGCACCGTTCTGCTTGGCCAGCTCGATAGCGGCCAGCGTGTCGGCCGTTTCGCCCGACTGCGATACGGCGATCACGATGTCGTCGGGATAAATCACCGGATTGCGGTAACGGAACTCCGAAGCGTATTCCACTTCGACCGGAATGCGGCAGAAATCCTCGATCAGGTACTCCCCGATGAGCGATGCGTGCCACGAGGTGCCGCAAGCCACGAAGATGATGCGCCGGGCGTTGAGAAACCGCTCTCGGTTGTCCATGATGCCCGACAGGATCACGTCGTACGTCTCGGGGTTGATCCGGCCCCGAATGCAGTCCACGATGGTCTTGGGCTGCTCGAAGATCTCCTTGAGCATGAAGTGCGGATAGCCGCCCTTTTCGAGCTGGGAGATGCTGAGCTGCAACTTCTTGATGTCGATCTTGCTCTCCTGGTTGTCGAGCGTTACGATCTTCAGCGGGTGGTTGCGATCCATGACCACTACCTCGCCGTCATTGACATAGACGATCTTGTCCGTATATTCCACGATCGACGCCGCGTCCGATGCCAGGAAAAACTCCTTGTCGCCGATACCGATGACCATCGGGCTGCTGCGGCGTGCCGCGATGATTTGATCTTGGTTGCCCTTCTCCACTACGGCGATAGCGTATGCGCCGATCACCTGCTTCAATGCTTGCTGGACGGCCTCCAGCAACGTGCAGTTGTTCGACGTACGGATGTATTCGATCAGATTGACCAGTACCTCCGTGTCAGTGTCGCTCTTGAATGTGTAACCGTTTTCGATCAGCGCCTCTTTCAACACCCGGTAATTTTCGATGATACCATTGTGGATCAGGGCGATATTGCCCGAATCGGAGTAGTGAGGATGGGCGTTGATGTCGTTCGGTTCGCCGTGTGTCGCCCAACGGGTGTGGGCGATGCCGATCGTTCCGTCCAGATCCTTGGATTCGACGAAATGTTCCAAATCGGCGACTTTGCCCTTGCTTTTGAACACGTTCAGAACTCCTTCCCGATTGACCAGTGCGAGTCCTGCGCTGTCGTAACCGCGATATTCCAAGCGGTGAAGTCCTTTTATCAGAATGGGGTAAGCCTGCCGTTTACCCACGTAACCTACAATTCCACACATAATGTATTCTTTTTGCGATTTGCAAAGATAGTGAAAGCCGGGAGAAAACGGGAATTTGTTCTCAATTTTCCAAGGCGCATCCTATCTAAAACTATGTCAAAGATAGTGAAAGGGAAGAGCAATCGTGCGAACTTGCACGCAAAGATTGCTGAACCGAATCCTATTTTCTATTATAAAAATAGTGCAAGGTGAGTGAGAGCCAAACTAAACTTTCTGTTTTCCTACTCCTTGCATCGTAGAGTTCACAAGTGCCCTCCGCGTATGCTTCGAGCGTGGGTTGTTTGAACTCGTTCGAACCTTTCCATCTTCTTTTTTTGTAAAGATACGAATGAGCCGGGCGCAAAAGCAAATTTTATTTGCATTTTGCCGAGGCGAAGTATCTACAACGAAATCAAAGATCCTATCTTTTTGAACAAACGTATCCGTAATATACGAAAAACGGGATATATCCTTCGGATATTGTCCCGTTTTTGAAATCGTATTGCTTGTTTACTTTTCAGCGAAATATTTATAAAACAGCGGAATCGTTTCGACCCCCTTGTAGAACTGGTCGAGTCCGTAGCTCTCGTTGGGCGAATGGATGGCGTCCTCCGCCAGGCCGAATCCGATCAGGAGGGACTTGATTCCCAAGATATTTTCGAATCCGCTGATGATCGGAATCGATCCGCCCGAATAGAACGGCAGGGGTTTCTTGCCGAACGTGTCGGCGATGGCCTTTTCCGCCGCTTTGTAAGCCGGCATATCGGTCGGAGCCACGTAGGGCATACCGCCGTGCAGGAACTTGACCTTCATCTTGACGCTCTTGGGAGCGATCGCCTTGAAATGTTTCTCGAAGAGCTTGGCGATCTTTTTGAAATCCTGTCCGGGAACCAGACGCATCGAGATTTTGGCCGAAGCCTTCGACGGGATCACCGTCTTGGTCCCCTCCTCGATATAGCCGCCCCAAATGCCGTTCACGTCGAGCGAGGGGCGAATACCCGTGCGTTCGATGGTCGTAAAGCCCGCTTCGCCCTCGACATCGCCGATTTCGAGCGCTTTCTTGTATTCTGTAAGGTTGAACGGAGCCTTGTTGAAGGCTTTGCGCTCGGCGGCCGTCAGCTCGCGCACGTCGTCGTAGAAGCCCGGAATCGTCACGTGTCCGTTTTCATCGATGAGCGAAGCTACCATGCGGGCCAGGACATTGGCCGGATTGGCCACCGCACCTCCGAACAGGCCGGAGTGCAGGTCCTTGTTGGGGCCTGTCACTTCGACCTCCATATAAGTCAAACCGCGCAGACCGCAGGTGATCGAAGGTATCTGCATCGAGATCATCGATGTATCGGAAACCAGAATGATGTCTGCCTTGAGCATCTTCTTGTTGTCGGCGCAGAACTTGTAGAGGCTGGGCGATCCGATCTCCTCCTCGCCTTCGAGCAGGAATTTCACATTGCAGGGCAGGCTGTCGGTCGCGCACATCGCTTCGAACGCCTTGGCGTGCATGAAAAGCTGGCCTTTGTCGTCGTCCGCACCCCGGCACCAGATGCGTCCGTCCTTCACGACCGGTTCGAACGGCGAGGTGCGCCATTCGTCCACCGGATCGACCGGCATCACGTCGTAGTGGCCGTACACCAATACGGTCTTGGCTTTGGGATCGACGATTCGTTCGGCGAAAACAACCGGATTGCCTTCCGTGGGAAGTACTTCGGCATGGTCGGCACCGGCCTTCATCAGCGAAGCGGCCAGCCATTCGGCGCACCGGGTCATGTCGGGTTTATGATCGGATTGCGCGCTGATCGAAGGGATGCGCAACAGCTCGAATAATTCGTTGAGAAAACGGTCTTTGTTTTTCTCTATGTAACTCTTTACTTTATCCATGGAATTTGATTATTTGGTGAGTACGTATTGGTCTGCGAGTTCTCCGGTGATAGGCTGCTTCTTTGCATTAAGACGGCGCAGGCGGTTTTCCTCCACCTTGTAGTACTCGGGGGCGGGAAGCCCTATGCCGACTTTGGCTCGCAGCGTCAGCAGGTTGCCTTTTACCGTATAGTTTCCTGTCTGTTGAATCGGCTCTTCAGAACGATCCATATAGCTGGAATTCATCGTATAGGTGTTGTCGTTGTGAAGCGTGAGTTCAATCTCGATGCCCGGGCAGTCCGCAGCAGGAAAAACCCCTTTGTAAGTTCCCTGGTAGTCGAGTGCGTTTTCGGCATTGTGCATGTCGGGTACCCCGGCAGTCGTCTTTTGGCGGGAGTTTCCTCCGCAGGCTGTCAGCATAATTGCGGCAGCGAGTATCAATAAAATGTTTTTCATCGATTTATATATTACAAATTTGTTTTATTTCCGCAATGATCCGCCGGGCCAGCGCATCGGCCTCCGCCATCGTTTTCGCTTCGGTATATACGCGGATGATCGGTTCCGTATTCGATTTGCGCAAGTGTACCCAATTCTCCGGGAAATCGATTTTAACACCGTCCGTATCGTTCACCTTTTCATTGGCATAACGGGATTTCATTTCACGCAGTACTTTATCCACGTCGATAGCCGGTGTCAGCTCGATCTTGTTCTTCGAGGCGAAATAGGCCGGATAGGTCTTGCGCAGCTCGGTCATGGTCATACCTTTTTCGGCCAGATAGGTCAGGAAAAGCGCGGCGCCGACCAGTGCGTCGCGGCCGTAATGCAGTTCGGGGTAGATGACTCCGCCGTTGCCCTCGCCGCCGATGACGGCCCCGACCTCTTTCATCTTAGCGACTACATTGACTTCTCCTACCGCCGATGCAAAATATTCGCCTCCGTGTATTTGCGTTACATCGCTTAAAGCTCTCGAAGAGCTCAGATTCGACACCGTATTGCCGGTTTTGCGGGAGAGGATATAATCCGCCACGGCGACCAATGTGTATTCTTCGACAAACATCGAGCCGTCTTCGCTGACGAAGGCCAGCCGGTCCACATCGGGATCGACCACTACGCCCAGATCGGCCTGTTCGCGGACGATCGCCTTCGATATTTCGGTCAGGTTCTCGGGCAGCGGTTCCGGGTTATGGGCGAACTCTCCGGTCGGTTCGCAGTTGAGCTCCACGACTTCGCATCCCAGCTCCCGCAGCAGCTTGGGTATGACGATGCCGCCGACGGAGTTCACCGCATCCACGACCACCTTGAAGCGCCGCCTCCGCACGGCTTCCGCATCGACCAGCGGCAGGGCCAGCACCCGGCGGATATGCTCGTCGTTGTAAGACTCCCGCGAAACGACCTTGCCGATATGGTCCACATCCGGGAAAACGAAACTCTCGTCTTCGGCCAGCGCCAGCACCCGCTTGCCCTCGGCGTCGCTCAGAAATTCTCCCTCGGCATTCAGGAGCTTCAGGGCGTTCCATTGGCGGGGGTTGTGCGATGCGGTGATGATGATGCCGCCGTCGGCCCGGTGCGCCGTAACGGCCAGTTCGGTTCCCGGCGTAGTGCAGAGTCCGATGTTCACTACGTCCGCGCCGCAACCCAGCAGCGTGCCTTCGATGATGTCGCCGACCATTTCGCCCGAAATACGGGCGTCGCGGCCCACGACGATTTTGAGCCTTTTCCCGGGTGCGGATTCGGCGATGAAACGCACGTAGGCGGTGGTGAATTTAACGATATCGAGCGGGGTGAGGTTCTCCGTCGCAGGGCCGCCGATCGTCCCCCGGATGCCGGAAATGGATTTGATGAGAGTCATGTCGCAATATCTCTTTTCTTGTATTCCGCCGAGCGGGATACAATATATTTATGTAAAATTTATCGTGGCGTATTTTTTGAAATTCGAGGTAAATGTAGTACTTTTATGCCAATTATGAAAATATAAAAACCGACACTATGAGAACCATACCTTCTTCCGAATTGATAATCAACGACGACGGATCGATTTTCCACCTGCACCTCAAGCCGGAGCAGCTTGCCGACATCGTAATTCTCGTGGGGGATCCCGGCCGTGTAGCCATGGTAGCTTCCTTTTTCGATACGCAGGAGTGCAGCGTTTCCAACCGTGAATTCAATACCGTGACGGGTACCTACAAAGGCAAGCGGATGACCGTGCTTTCGACCGGTATCGGCATCGGCAATATCGACATTTCGGTTACGGAGCTCGATGCGCTGGCCAACGTGGATTTCGCCACGCGGCAGGAGAAGGCGCAGAAGCGGCAGCTCACGCTGGTCCGTTTGGGTACTTCGGGCGCCATTCAGCCCGACATTAAAGTGGGGCAGTTCGTCTTCGCCCGCACTTCGGTCGGCTTCGACGGTCTGTTGAATTACTACAAGGGGCGCAACGAGGTTTGCGACCTGGAGATCGAAAAGGCTTTTATGAAACATACGGGTTGGAGCGATTTGCTTCCGAAGCCCTATTTCATCGATGCGGATCCTTCGCTGGCCGAGCTTTTCCGCGACGTGACCATCGAAGGCATCACCATCGCCGCTCCCGGCTTCTATGCGCCGCAGGGACGCTGGGTGCGCCTCGAACCGGCCGACATCCAGCTGAACGAGAAGATCGAGTCGTTCGACTATCACAGACGCCGGATCACCAATTTCGAGATGGAAAGTTCTGCTTTGGCCGGGCTGGCCGCTCTCATGGGCCACAAAGCCGCCACGATCTGTACGATCATCGCCCAGCGGATCGCGCTGGACGCCTGCACGGATTATAAACCTTTCGTCAGAAAGATGATTCAGACGGCGCTCGATAAACTGGCCACGCTTTAGCGACAGACAGGCGGCGGCCCCGGGCGGAGCAGTCCCTCCCGAACCGCTCGTAATGAATCCCGTTGCACTGTAACGGAGTCCAAACCGAAAAATGATTAATCAAGATAAATTACAACTGAAAAACCTATGAAATTTTCCGTATCAAGTTCTGCATTGCTCTCTCTCCTGGCCACGACCGGCAAAGTAATCAGCAATAAAAATACATTGCCCATCCTGGATTATTTCCTGATGGAGCTCAAGGGGGATGAGCTGCGGGTGACCACTTCCGATCTGGAAACCACGCTCGTGGGCTCGATCCGCGTGGACGGCGTCGAAAGCGGAGGCACCATCGCAGCTCCGGCCAAACTGATGCTCGATTCGCTGAAGGAGTTCGCCGAAATGCCTCTGACGATCGAAGTGAACGATCAGAACTGGGAGATCCGTTTGAGTTGGAAAAGCGGTTCGCTCTCGATTCCCGGCGCCAGCGCCGTGAGCTATCCGGCGATCCCGGCTCTTTCGGCCGACTGCAAGGAGCTGACGCTCGATGTGGACGTGCTGGTGAACGGCATCAACAAGACGATTTTCGCCACGGCCGACGACGAGCTGCGTCCCGTGATGAACGGCGTCTATATCAACCTGGCCCCTTCGATGCTTACATTCGTGGGTACCGACGCCCACAAGCTGGTGAAATACGAGGTGGAAACCGCTAATGAAGTGGCTTCGTCGTTCATCCTGCCCAAGAAGCCGGCCAACCTGCTCAAATCGGTGCTGCTCAAGGAGGAAGACGCGATCAAGGTGAGCTTCGATTCGAAAAACGCCATGTTCCAGCTCAAGAACCATACGCTGGTGTGCCGCCTGATCGAAGGCAACTACCCGAATTACAACGCGGTGATTCCGGCCGCGAATCCCAATAAGGTGCTCGTCGATCGTATCGAACTGGTCAACGGCATCAAGCGTGTGGCCGTCTGCTCGAACCCCACGACCAACCTGATCCGCATGGACATCGCCGACAACAAGATCAACCTCACGGCGCAGGACATCGACTACTCGATGTCGGCCAACGAGACGATCTCGTGCAGTTACGACGGACAGTCGATCACCATCGGGTTCAAGTCGACCTTCCTCGTCGAGATCCTCTCGAACATGGAGACCCCGACGGTGGTGGTGGAGCTGGCCGATTCGACCCGTGCCGGCGTATTCAAACCCGTCTATGACGACAAGCAGTCGAGCGCGACGCTCATGCTGCTTATGCCGATGATGATTAACGCATAACCCGGATGGAGCTCAATCTCAAGCGGCCGATCATTTTCTTCGACTTGGAAACGACCGGCATCGACATCGCACGGGACCGCATCGTCGAAATATCGATGGTCAAGGTTATGCCCGACGGCGAGGAGATCGTCCGTACGCGGCGGATCAATCCGGGAATGCCGATTCCGGCCGAAGCTACGGCCATTCACGGCATTACGGACGAAGACGTGAAGGATTGCCCGCTTTTTCCGCAAATCGCCAAGTCGTTGGCCCAGTTTATCGAGGGATGCGACTTCGGCGGGTTCAATTCGAACCGCTTCGATCTGCCGATGCTGGTCGAGGAGTTCATGCGGGCCGGTGTGGACGTGGATTTCCGCAAACGTAAATTCATCGACGTGCAGAATATCTTTCACAAAATGGAGCAGCGGACGCTGGTGGCGGCCTATAAGTTCTATTGCGGCAAGGATCTCGCGGATGCCCATTCGGCCGAAGCCGATACGTTGGCGACGTACGAAGTGCTGAAAGCCCAGTTGGACCGTTACGGGGAGTTGCAGAACGATGTCGCGGCTCTGGCTGAATTTTCCACGCGGGCGGAATCCGCCGACTTTGCAGGACGCATCCTCTATAACGAAAAAGGGGAAGAGGTCTTCGGATTCGGCAAATATAAGGGCCGTTCGGTCGCGGAGGTTTTCCGCGTCGAGCCGAGCTATTACTCCTGGATGATGAACGGCGATTTCCCGCTCTATACCAAGAAAATTATTACCGAAATCCGCTGCCGGGAGAAAAACGAGAAACAATAGACTATGCTGAAGGAACTGTGTTGTACCGCGATGTTGCTGACGGCCGGGGCGAACCTTTATGCCCAGGAGCCGCAGTCTATCGAGAAATCGCAGACGATCGTTTATATCAACGGTGCAAAATACTATGTCCACAACGTCCGGCACGGGGAAACACTCTATTCGCTGGCCAAAACCTATGGAGTGGCGGAACAGGTGATCGCCGCCGAAAATCCGCAGCTCGCTCAAGGGCTCAAAGCCGACCAGAGCCTTAAAATCCCGGTCGTGGAAACGGGTGTCGTCGTACAGGAGCAGCTTTCTCCTAAAAAGCTGAAGAAGACCTTCGATCAGCACACGGTGCAGAAGGGCGAAACCCTTTATGGGATTTCGAGGCGCTATGCGATCTCGGTCGAAACCATCATGGAGGACAATCCCGGCCTGGATCCGATTCACCTGAAACCGGGTTCGGTCATTTTGATTCGCAAAAAGGCGGTCGGCAAGACTGACGAAGCGGAAAACACGGCGGCATGGGAGCAGTACAAGGATCGTCTGAACCTGGTTGCCGAGGAGGGTTATATGTATCACATCGTAGCTCCCGGGGAGACGATGTACGCGCTGTCCCGTCGCTTCGGTACGACGGTCGAAAATCTGGAGCGGCTGAACGGTATCTCGGCTCAAGAACTCCGCTCGGGAAGTATGCTGAAAGTCCCCGGCGATGCAAAGTCCGCGACCGAGCCGGTGCAGGAAGAGCGATTCGGACAGCCCGAGCCAACGGAGAGCGATACCTTGACGACGGTCGAACCCCAGGTGAAAGAGGTGGATTTTCTGGCATTGAGCAGCGGAGAGCCGCTTCGTGTGGCGCTGTTGCTGCCGATGACCGATGGCGACAAACAGAATCCGAATTATCTCGATTTCTACCAGGGATTTCTCCTGGGGCTTGAAAAGATAAAGACCCAGTACGGATACTCCGTTCGGGTCGATCTGTTCAATACCCGGCAGGAAAGCGACCGACTCCGTACGATCGTGGACGACGCCGATTTTCGGGCGGCCCGTTTGATCGTAGGTCCGGTTTACGAAGAGGAACTTCCTGCCGTAATCGGGTATGCCGAGGAGTATGCCGTGCCGGTCGTATCGCCTCTGGCCGATGTCAAGAACGTCGATAGCGATGTTTTGTTTCAGATGGCACCGCCCCAGATGCGGAAATATGCCAAAATCGAAGAACTGACTCAGGGTGAGCACAAACAGGTTACCTTGATCTACGGAGAGAAGAACGACCGGGAGTTCGAACGGGAAATTCTGGCTGCACTGCAGGGTGTACCTTACGCGCGGCATAATTATCGTTACGCTGTCAAGGAGGGCGACCAGGGGCTTTCGTCGCTGCTGGCCAATGGCAAGGACAACCTGCTGATTGTTTTGAGCGACAGCGGGCTCGAAGTGGACCGTATTCTGGCAGCCATCGCTTCGGCCAATACCAACCTCGTAGCCCGCGGCAAGACGCCTCCCCGTTTCACGATCGTCGGCAATTCGCGTTGGAACCGCTTCGGGAACCTCGATCGGGCGCTCTACTTCAAGGACCGGCTCGTGCTCTTCTCGACTTATCACGCCAAACGCGATGCCGAGGTAATCAAGACTTTCGACAGCGACTACATCAAAGCTTTCGGGGCGTTGCCGTCGCTCTACTCTTACCGGGGTTACGATGCGGCGATGATCTTCGTTCCGGCGATGTATTCCAACATCCAGTACGATATGGAGGGACGCCGCTACACGCCGCTGCAAACCTCTTATACGTTCCAGCAAATGCCCGGAGGGTCCAACCATGTCAACCAAAACTGGATGCGTGTGAGCTACCGACCGGACTTCACCATTACCGTAGATTGAAATGGCTTTAATACCCAACGGAATTCCCGAAAAAACGATCGAGCGGCTCAGCGAGTATCGCCGTACGCTGCTCGCCTGCCATAGGGAGGGCATTACCCACATTTTTTCGCACGTGCTGGCCGGGATTCACGGCATTACGGCTGTGCAGGTGCGTCGGGATCTGATGTTGATCGGGTTCTCGAGCGATACCAGGAAAGGCTACGACGTAAAGGTGTTGATCGATTTTATCAGCAACATCCTCGACAGCGAAAGCCCGGTGAACATCGCCGTAATCGGTATGGGTCACCTGGGGCAGGCCATCACCAAATATTTCAACGGGAAGAGCCTGAAGCTGCGGATCACGGTCGCGTTCGACGTCGATCCCGCAAAAGTGGATACTGCGATCGACAACATTCCGTGCTACCACATGGAGTGTTTCGAGAAGGTCGTCCAGGAGAACGACATCTCGATCGTCATCGTATCTTCGCCGACCAAAGTCGCCCCCGAACTGGTCGTGCCGATCATCAACGCCGGCATCAAGGGCGTACTCAACTTTACCTCGACACGCCTGAATTTCCCGCAAGGTATCTACGTGGAGAATTACGATATTACGACTCTTCTGGAAAAGGTTGCTTACTGCGTCAAGGAATCCGAAGAGAATAACGACAATAATTAAGGTGTCGATGCGAGTATTCCACGGCTTCGAAAATCTGCCTTCGTTCCGTTCGCCGGCGGCTACCGTCGGATCGTACGACGGAGTTCATAGCGGACACCGGGTTTTGCTCGACCGGATTCGCCGGGAGGCGGCCGCTGTCGGGGGAGAAAGTATCGTGCTGACCTTCGACCCGCATCCCCGCGTGACGCTCGGTACACAGGAGCGGCTGCGGCTGCTGACTTCGCTCGAAGAGAAGATATACCTGCTCGACCGGTTCGGAATCGACAATCTGATCGTGATTCCGTTCGACCGGGCCTTCAGCCGGATTCCTTCCGAGAGTTTCGTAAAGGACTATCTGATCGGGAAGGTGGGGGTGAAGAATCTGGTCGTCGGTTTCAACCACCGCTTCGGCCACGACAAGGAGGGAGATTACCGGCTGCTCAACGGATTGCATGACGAGTTCGGCTTCCGTGTGACGGAGATCGAGAAACAGGATGTCGATGCCGAGAAGGTGAGTTCGACGGTCATTCGTCGTCTGATCGAGCGGGGAGAGATGAATAAAGCTGCCCGGATGCTGTCGCATCCGTATCTGTTGGCAGGCGATGTGGACTGCGCAGGACATATCGCCTCGGGAGAGGCTCTCAAGCTGCTTCCGCCTCCGGGTGAATATCCCGTGCGGATCGAAGGTAGGCCCGGTGTGCTTCGGATAACCGCCAAAGGTACTCCGGAATTATTGAGGACGGCGGGAAAAATGCCGTCGGGCCATATACTAATCGAGTTTTAACGCCATGCTGACAAGAGATTTCAAATTCAGAGTCTGGTATAAGGATACCGATCAGATGGGTATCGTACACCATTCGAATTACATCTGCTATTACGAAGCAGCCCGTTCGGAGCTGCTCCGCAGTTTCGGCTCTTCGTATGCCGATATGGAGGAGAAGGACGGCGTGATGATGCCGATTCTCGAAGTACACTCCAAGTACCTGCGTCCGGCTCATTACGACGAATTGATCACGGTTCGAATTTCCCTCCGGGAGTTGCCGAAAGCGCGTATTACGTTCGAATACGAAATTTACAACGAAGCGGGCGAGCTGCTCAATACGGGTTCTACGGTTCTGGGTTTCATCCACCGCGATACGCGGCGTCCCTGCCGGGCTCCGAAAGGATTTATGGAGCTGTTGGAAAAAAACCTGTAATTCACGCTGTTTTTTTACGAATCGCCAGTCGATCATTTCGGTTTTTCCCAAGAGGAAGATATTTCGGATTTTCGTCGATGGAGAACCCCGGATGGGAGTTCCGTACGATTTTATCCGATATAAAATAGCGGCGGCCCCGAAAAGGAGCCGCCGCTTCGATATACGGTAATTTACTGCTATTTCTCGATCAGTGAGATACTGCGTTGGATGAACTCCGTCAGGTTTTTGCCCTTGAGCAATCCGTTGGAGAGCAATGCCAGGTCGATGATCTGTTTGACGAGCTTGTTCTCGCCGCCGATTTCGCGCAGGCGCGTATCGCGCTCGTCGCGCAGGGTAACGATCTTCTTCGAAAGCTCCTCGCGCGTCGATTTCTCCTCGGGCGTGAGTTCCTCCTCTTTCTTGCCTTTGACCACTTCGTCGAAACGGCGCTCTTCGGCAACCGCAGCATCGATCTTTTTGGTGATGGTCTTCAGCTTGTCGCCGTAGCTCTTCTCCACATCGGCCAGGATGTCGATCACGATGGGGTTGTTGCCATTGACGGCGATCGTGAAGTTATCGGGCATCTGGCTGTAGAATTGGCTCATACCTCCGCCGCTGATGGCTGCCATCTCCTTCATGCGCCGCATGAATTCGTTCTGCGTAATCACCACGGGCGCAGCATCGGCCGCCATCGCTTCGAACGAAATGTTGTAGTGGATCTTCTCGTCCTTGGGCATCTGGCTTTCGAATACGGGACGCATGATCTCCTGCTGGGCCTCGCTCAGGGACATCTTGAGCGTTTCGTCTTTCTGGATGAGCTTGTCGATCACGTCGCTGTCCACGCGCACGAAGCGGGCGTCCTTGTGTTTCGACTCGTACCAATTGACATAGTGGTTGTCGAGTTGTCCGTCCATAACCAGCACGTCATAACCTTTGGCCTTGGCCGATTCGAGGAACGAATTTTTCTCTACGGGATCGTCCACATAGAGGAAAACGACCGTACCGTTCTTGTCGGTCTGGTTGCCTTTGACGACCTCCTTGTACTCTTCGGCGGTGAAATACTTGCCTTCGGTCGTCTTCCACAGCATGAAACTCTCTGCCTTCTCGGCGAACTTTTCGTCGGTGATAATGCCGTATTCGATGAAGATCTTCAGATCGTCCCATTTCTGTTCGTAGTCCGCACGCATCGTCGTGAAGAGCTCCTGCAAGCGATCGGCCACCTTGCGGGTGATGTAGTTCGAAATCTTCTTGACGTTCGAATCGCTCTGTAGGTAGCTGCGCGATACGTTCAGCGGAATATCCGGCGAGTCGATCACGCCGTGCAACAAGGTGAGGTATTCCGGTACGATCCCCTCGACCTGGTCGGTCACATACACCTGATTGGAGTAGAGCTGGATCTTGTTTTTCTGAATTTCGAAGTTGTTCCGAATCTTCGGGAAGTAGAGGATACCCGTCAGGTGGAACGGATAGTCGATATTCAGATGGATCGAGAAGAGCGGCTCCTCGCCTGTGGGATAGAGTTCGTGGTAGAACTCCTTGTATTGCTCGGCGGTGATTTCCGTGGGTTTTACGGTCCACAGCGGGGCGATGTCGTTGATGATGTTATCCTTGTCGGTATCGACGTATTTGCCGTCTTTCCACTCCTTCACCTTGCCGAAAGCGATGGGAACGGGCAGGAAGCGGCAGTACTTGCGCAGCAGCTCTTCGACCTTCGAATCTTCGCCGTATTCGAGCGTATCGGCCGAAAGGTGCAGTACGATCGTGGTTCCCCGGTCGCGCTGTTCGGCCGTTTCCTCCATTTCGTATTCGGGCGATCCTTCGCAACTCCAGTGTACCGTCTTGGCGCCCTCCTTGTAGGAGCGGGTGAAAATCTCCACTTTGTCGGCGACCATGAAAGCGGAGTAGAAGCCCAGTCCGAAGTGGCCGATGATCGCCTGGTTCTTGTATTTTTCCATAAACTCCTCGGCACTCGAGAAAGCGATCTGGTTGATGTAACGCTCCACTTCGTCGGCCGTCATTCCGATACCGCGGTCGGTTACCGTCAGAGTCTTGGCCTCCTTGTCCGCCGAAACGCGGATCGTCAGGTCGCCCAATTCGCCCTTTACGTCGCCCATCGAAGAGAGAGCCTTGAGTTTCTGCGTGGCATCCACGGAGTTGGAGATCAGCTCACGCAGGAAGATTTCGTGGTCCGAATAGAGGAATTTCTTGATGACGGGAAAGATG
>OLWT01000921.1_pt1 | contig 17065 bp, 16 predicted proteins | sample 1674001 | NCBI WGS metagenome assembly OLWT01 (sample SAMEA103958137, study PRJEB25191) | human gut metagenome | biome: human-associated habitat [ENVO:00009003]; feature: intestine environment [ENVO:2100002]; material: feces | place: Germany | collected 2013/2015 | reverse complement strand
GGCAGCAAAGCTGCCTGCTCCCCTTGACAGGTGAGCCAATGGGTGCGGCGAAAAATTCAGCATTGCACTGCTGTAGCTCGAGGCACACACGGTTTCCACCATCTACGGGTGCACCGCAAAACTCAGCGTCGCACTTGCGTTACGCGAAACGCCACGGTTTCCTCCGCAGTTTCGAACCGGGCTACCGCAATATGCGTATCCGTAGGTGCGTCAATGCGCCTCTAAAAATTCGCCACTAAAATTCCGATTCGACGTAGCCGATGCGGTCAAGCTCGCCGTCCTTATCCCAAAGGAAATCGAGCTTCAGCTCCTTGCCCTGCTTGATGCGCTCCAGGTTTTCGATGTGCTTGGAGAGGATGGGTAGGGTTATAAGCCCGAGTATCGCGGCCGCGCGCCAGTCGCCGCGCTCGATGCCGTGGTAGATCGGATAAAATATCGAGCCGGTTATCGGCACGAGGCAGAGATAGCGCGTCGCCATCAGCAGCACCGACTCGAGAAACAGCGTGGTGAGGAAGTCGTGCACGCCGAACGCGAGGATCACGCCGCCGAGGCAGGCAAGACCCTTGCCGCCGCGAAAATGCATCAGCGCCGGGTACATATGCCCGAGAACGCAGGCGGCACCGGCGGCTTCACCTGCATATTTGCTCTGCAAAAACAGCTTGCGCGCAAGTCCAACGCTCACAGCGGCCTTGCTGATATCAAAGCACATGACGAATGCGCCGGCCTTCTTGCCCTCGAGTATCATCAGATTTGTCGCCCCGGCATTGCCCGAGCCCTTTTTGCGAATGTCATATCCCTTGCGCAGACCCATGACGTAGGCCGGGTTGAGGTTCCCGATGGCGTAGCCGAGTCCGGCGGCCGCAAGCGCGGCTGAAAGCGGCTTGTTTATCTTCATTTCTCGCCCTCCGTAAGTATGCTAAGAAGCTCGCCGGTGCTGTCGGCTATCGGGCAGCCAAAGGGCAGCAGCGTCTCTCTGCCGCGAAAGCCCCAGGATACCAGAATGCAGTCGCATCCGGCGTTCGCGGCGGTCTGCCCGTCAACGTCGGAGTCGCCGATGTAAACGGCCTGTCCGATATCGCAGCCGAGGCTGCCGACAGTTTCAAAAACGCTGTCCGGTGCAGGCTTTTTGCGGACATTTTCGCGCTCGCCGACGACGCTGTCGAACACACCGGGAAAATAATGCGCAATGAGCGCTTTCACCGGCTCGTCTGCCTTGTTCGACACAACGCCGAGCTGCCAGCCGCGCGCCTTGAGCGCGTCGAGCATTTCCGGTATGCCGGGGTAGGGTCGCGTCAAAACCATGCAGTTTTCCGCATAGTGGCGCTTGAAGGCTGCAAACACGCGGTCGGTCACGTCCGGTGCGCAGCCGTCCGGCACGGCGCGCTCAATGAGCTTCCGTATGCCGTTTCCGACAAAGCGCCGAACCTCGTCAAGACTACGCTTCGGCAAGCCCTCGCTTTCGAGCGCAAAATTCGTCGAGGCGTGCAGATCCTCAAGCGTGTACAGCAAAGTTCCGTCCAAATCAAATATCGCAAGTTTTTTCATAGTTTGTCCTCCGCCATGATTTTAATACATGTGTCCGAAAAATTCAAGATTCTTTGTCGAACCATTGACCGCCCCGGAATTGGATGGTAAAATATTTATCCGACATTGAAAGGGGATATCGGCATATGGAGGATAAAACGCTGCTTGAAGAGCTGCTTGAGCGCTCGCCGGACGAGCGGATGCACAAGCGAAAAATGGACAAGGCGTATCAGCTCATGACGATGGGCTTTCGCGACGAGGCCGATGCTCTGTTTGATGAGATACTTGCCGAGGAGCCGTTTAACCGCGACGCGATGACCGGCAAGAAGCTCATCGAGCGCCAGAAGGCGGTCGAAAACAGATTGGACAATCTCGCTGCCCGTGCGCGCACGTCTATACCCGAGCCGAAGCCGGGCGCGACTCCGGAGGAGCCGAGCGAGACCGAAGAAAACGCGCCCGTTTGCGAGCCGAGACTCAAGCTTTTGCGCTCGAAGAAAGTGAGAGCCGTGCTCGTCGCGCTGTTTGTCGCTGCTTTATTAATAGCGCTTTACTGCACCTGCGGATACGGATATTTCCGGTAGCCCGCTTCGGAACTGCTGACAAAACCGCGCTGTTTCGCACCCCATTGGATGTCAGCTATCTGCTCTCGGCTGCGGAGAAACCGCACGGTTTTCTACGAACCCTCGATATCGAGCAATCGCAATTACCGTATCGGTAGCTGCGTCAATGCGCAACTAAAAAAGCCCCGTCATCCGACGGGGCTTTGAGCATATTTGGCTTAGAACTTAATTTCCTTGCCTGCCTTGCGCCACTGCTTGAATTCCGCAACGGCGGTGAACAGCGCGTCGGAGGAGGAGTTGATCGCGGTCTCGACAGAGTCCTGAATGACACCGATGATGAAGCCGACGCCGACGACCTGCATTGCAACATCGTTGGAGATGCCGAACAGCGAACAGGCCATGGGGATCAGAAGCAGCGAGCCGCCGGCAACGCCGGATGCGCCGCATGCGCCCAGAGCGGCCATGACGGACAGGACGATCGCTACGGGAACGCTTACGCTCATGCCGAGGGTGTGTACCGCGGCGAGGGACATGACGGTGATGGTGACCGCCGCGCCTGCCATGTTGATTGTAGCGCCGAGGGGGATGGACACGGAGTAGAACTCGCGGTCAAGTCCGAGGCTCTCGCACAGGGTCATGTTAACGGGGATGTTAGCTGCCGAGGAGCGGGTGAAGAATGCGGTAACGCCGCTTTCCTTCAGGCACTTGAACACCAGCGGATACGGGTTCTTGCGGATGACTATGAAGGTCATGATGGGGTTGACAACAAGCGCCGCTACCAGCATGCAGCCGACGAGGATCAGCAGGAGCTTGCCGTATTCGGTGAAGATGGCAAGGCCGCTGGTGGAAACTGCGGAGAACACGAGGCCGAGGATACCGAAGGGAGCGAGGTTTATTACAAAGCGGACTGCCTTGGTGACTGCGTCGGATGCATCTGCGAGGAACTTCTTGGTGGTGTCGGACGCTGCCTTGAACGCAAAGCCGAGCACGATCGCCCAGAACAGGATGCCGAGGTAGTTTCCGGAGACTATCGAGCCGATGGGGTTGGAGACGATGTTGTTAAGAAGTCCGGTGAATATCGAAGCAAAGCTGTCGGGAGCAGCGTCGGTGGCCGCATCCGTGAGGGTGATGGTCACGGGGAAAATGAAGCTTGCAATGACCGCGATCACAGCTGCAAGGAAGGTGGAAACAAGATACAGAACGATGACCGTTCCGAACTGCTTGCCCATCTTTTCTCTCGACTGTGCCAGTGCGCTGATGATAAGGATAAACACCAGCAGGGGCGCTATCGCCTTGAGCGCGCCGACGAACAGAGTGCCGAGGATACCGATTCCGGGCGCGGTTTCGGCAGCGTTGGGGATAATAAGCGCAAGTGCTGCGCCGATGACCATACCTATAACAATACGCAGCACGAGGCTTACGCTGTTATATGCTTTTACGATTTTCATTTCTCTTTTCTCATCCTTTTGTTGCGTTGCGGCTTAAAGCCGCTTTGCATAGTTTAACAAATTGTTAACACGATGTCAACACCGGCAGGTAATATATATATCCTTTTTATTGCTTTTGAGGATCATTTCCGGCGCTGTCGTCTATGCCGAGACGTTTAAGCCGTGCGTTGACGGCTCCCACCGTGCGGCCGAGGGTGCGCGCGATCTCGGTTTTCTCCACGCCTTCTCTGACAAGAGTGCCGAGCGTCTCATCATCCTGCGTGCTCCAGGGCTTGCCTCCGTTTTCTCTGCCGCCGCTTTTTTCGCGATTGAGCTGCTCTATCGCGTCAAGGTTATCGAATATGAACTGTTGAGCCTCGGGCTTATACAGCACGACGGAGTACACCGAGTTTTCGCCCCGGAACTCCTGCGTTATCAGGCCGAGGCCGCGTCCCTGCGGCGTGGGAAGTCTGGTCGTCTTGCCAGAGGGAAGCTGCACCTGCTCAAGCGCGCCGATTCCGAGAAGCCACCGGGTGATAACGCCCGAGCGCAGGCTTTTCATCGTCTCGGGGTCAACCCTTTCGTTTATGAGGCTTGTGACCTGCGATATCCTCAGCGGCTCATCGGCCGGGGTAAGCTCGCGCCGGGCGCTGCTATCGAGCGCAAACGGTGCGCGCCCTCGCTTTGCCGGCTTTTTGCTCTCGGTCCCACCGTTTTCTATGACGCGGCGCAGAATATCCGAAACATAATACATGCAGCGAGATATTCTGACATTGTTTAGAAGATCGCCCTCGGCGATCGGCGTGCCGTCGATCGGGTTTATCCCCTCGGCAAGCTTGTCAACAAAGCCTTTTGTGTACTCGATCTTTTCAAGCTCGGTCATATCTTGCACCTCCTGAAATCACATATTGTAAATTCTGTTATATCCTGAGGCGCAGAATTTGTCAATAAGATTTATCAAAGCACATGGTTTTAAAACCGGCGGTCAAAACTGTTGAAAACTCAGCTACAATCGGCTATAATTACTTAAGCTGACGAGAGCCGAACACATATCGTCTGTCAGTGCGCCCTTCCGGCTATTTTCGCCTTTTTTGTCTTGATGGGCGCCGGCCCACCTGCATCAAAGAAAGCCGAAAATATCTCGAAAAGCACAGCCGACAGATGCTTTGCAGTTTTGCCGGAGCGGATTTTTGCTCAGGCAAGACAAAGCACGAAGAGAATACTGTCGTATTGTCAAGTGCTTTAACGCAGCATGGGCTAAAATCTGCCCGTCAAAACCGATACGTGTTCGACTCTCGTCAGCTTATTAAACTATCACACGTTAAACTATCACACGGGAGTGAACGAATATGAAAGCAATCGTAACGGTCGTCGGCAAGGATCAGGTCGGCATAATCGCCGGAGTGTGCAACACGCTGGCAGACCACAACATAAACGTTCTGGACATCAGCCAGACTATCATGGAGGGCTTCTTTACGATGATGATGGTCGTTGACCTCGCGCTGTGCGCCGAGTCCTTTGCAAATCTGCAAAACGTGCTCAAGACCTTCGGCGAGGGGCGCGGCCTTTCCATCCGCATTCAGCGCGAGGATATTTTCGACGCAATGCACAAGCTGTGAGGTGCCGCCATGCTGAGCCTTAACAACATATTCGACACCATCGATATGATCGACAAGCAGCATCTTGATATCCGCACGATCACCATGGGCATATCACTGCTCGACTGCGTGAGCGAGGATCCCGGGCGCTGCTGCCGAAAGATATACGACAAGATCTGCCGCCGCGCAGAGCGGCTCGTGAAAACGGGCGAGGATATCGAGAGCGAGTTCGGCATCCCGATCGTAAACAAGCGCATCTCGGTAACGCCGATAGCGCTCGTCGCCGGAAGCTGCGCGACGGAGGACTACGTTCCCTTTGCGCTGACGCTTGACCGCGCGGCAAAAACCTGCGGCGTGAACTTTATCGGCGGCTATTCCGCTCTGGTGCATAAGGGCTTTGCCAAGGGCGACGAGCTTCTGCTGCGCTCGATACCGCAGGCAATGGCGCAGACCGAGCTTGTCTGCTCGAGCGTGAACGTCGGCTCGACGCGCGCCGGCATAAACATGGACGCCGTCGCCGCGATGGGACGGATAATCAAGCAGACCGCGCACCTGACACGCGATACCGACGGACTCGGCTGCGCAAAGCTCGTGGTGTTCTGCAACGCGGTGGAGGATAACCCCTTCATGGCAGGTGCGTTCCACGGCGTCGGCGAGGCCGACAGCGTGATAAACGTCGGCGTTTCCGGTCCGGGCGTGGTTTACCATGCGCTGCAAAAGTGCAAGGGCGCACCGTTTGATGTTGTTGCCGAGACGATAAAAAAGACCGCATTCCAGATAACGCGCATGGGTCAGATGGTTGCCGCCGAGGCTTCCGACAGGCTGAATGTGCCGTTCGGCATAGTTGACCTCTCCCTCGCGCCGACGCCCGCCGTGGGCGACAGCGTTGCGCGCATCCTTGAGGAGATGGGGCTTGAGACGTGCGGTACCCACGGCACGACCGCCGCGCTCGCGCTGCTCAACGATGCGGTCAAAAAGGGCGGCATAATGGCATCCGGCCACGTCGGCGGACTTTCGGGCGCGTTCATCCCCGTGTCCGAGGATGAGGGCATGATTGCTGCCGCAGAGTGCGGTACGCTGACGATAGACAAGCTTGAGGCCATGACATGCGTGTGCTCGGTCGGCCTTGACATGATCGCAGTTCCCGGCGACACGAGCGCCGAAACCATATCCGCGATCATAGCCGACGAGGCCGCCATCGGTATGGTCAACAGCAAGACCACCGCCGTGCGCATCATCCCCGTTGAGGGCAAGGACGTCGGCGATATGGTCGAGATGGGCGGACTTCTCGGCTCTGCGCCCGTGATGCCCGTGCACAAGGCGCAAAGCGCCGATTTTATCGCGCGCGGCGGACGCATCCCGGCTCCCCTCCAAAGCCTCAAAAACTGATTTTTTAGAGGCGCATTGAGGCACCTACGGATACGCATATTGCGGTTGCCCGGTATCGAGGGTGCGGAGGAAACCATATGTGCCTCGCGTAGCGTTAGTGCGCAGCTGAGTTTTGCACCGCAACCCTTTTGTCTTCCCCTTGAGGGGAAGATGCCGCTTGCGGCAGATGAGGTGTAGATAAATCCGCGCCGTAGGCGCTACTTTGTTACAATATGTATCGGTTTTGCCGGAACTCAAATCCATAGCTGTAGGGAACGGATTTATCCGTTCCGTTGTGATGGTTTAGCCGGCAGTTCCCGGTCGGGCTGACGCAAAAACCGTATCGGTACAATGTAAAAACGCCACTAAAAAAGCGCCTCTAAAAAAGCGCCTCTAAAAAAACGCCTCTAAAAATGTGTTTGCCTGACGGCAAAAATTAAAATAACACCTCATCCGTCACCAAGGTGACACCTTCCCCTCAAGCTACGCAGGGGAAGGCAAAAAAGGGACGGTCTGTGACCGCCCCAATGAATAATGAATGATGAATAATTAATAGTGAATAATTGTGGTGTGCCTGCGCACTTTTTTAATTGCGCCTTTGCGCTGCTACCGATACGATTTTTGCGTCAGCCCGACCGGAGGGTGCAGGCAAAACCATGACAGGCGGAACGGATAAATCCGTTCCCTACGGCTATAGATTTTAGTGCAGGCAAAGCCATGAAACGGGCGATCAATGATCGCCCCTACGGGTGCGGTGCTAAACTCAATTCAGCACTAATGTAGCGCGTGGCAGCTACGGTTTCCACCGTTGTCTCGTTACCGGGATACCGCAATATGTTTATCCGTAGGTGTGCTAAATCGCCACTGAAAAAACGGAACGGATAAATCCGTTCCCTACAAGGGTGCAGACGAAGTTTTGCACTAATATAGCACAATCTCCCGGAGCGCGAAACAGCATGGTTTCCACCATCGTCTCGATACCGGGTTCACGCAATAAATGTATAAGGAGCGGCGTTAATTCGCCACTGAAAAAATGGAGATAAGGTTGCAGGCTTTTGAAAGCCTTGATTCTACGAATAATTATTTAAAGAAGCTTGCGGCGGAGGGCGCGGCGGAGGGCACGGTCATCATTGCCGACGAGCAGACCGCCGGACGCGGCAGAATGGGCCGCAGCTTTGCGTCGGCCGCCGGCTGCGGCATCTACATGTCGATGCTGCTGCGTCCTGCCGACTGTGCGCCGGACTGCGCGCAGAGCCTGACGGCCGTCTGTGCCGTCGCGGTGTGCCGCGCCGTTGAGAAGGTCTGCGGCCGCGCGCCGGGCATCAAATGGATAAACGACCTGTACCTGCGCGGCAAAAAGATCTGCGGCATACTGTGCGAAAGCTCGGTGAAAAACGGCAGGGTCGATTACGCCGTGCTGGGCATCGGGCTTAACGTCACGACGCGCATCGAGGACTTCCCCGAGGAGCTGCGCGAAACGGCAGGCTCGCTGCTGACGCAGACGGGCTTTGTTTTCGAGCGCGGCAAGCTCATTGCCGCGATCATCGCGGAGCTAAGCTCGCTGTACACAGCATGGCTCGAAGCGCCGAGCGTGTGCCACGCCGAATATAAGCGCCGCTGCATCGTGCTCGACAGGCAGATATCCGTAAGCTCACCCGAGGGGGAGTATGAAGCCGTCGCCGAGGGAATAAGCCCGGACTACGGGCTCATCCTTCGCCTTGACGACGGAACGCGCCGCACGGTTCACAGCGGCGAGGTTAAGATAAAAATGTAAACTCGTGAGAGGAGAAGATCATGAAAAAACAGACGGCATATATTTTCGCGGCATTCATCGTTGTGCTGATCATACTTGCCATAGTTATCATGTGGCTGACCGGCGGCATAGGCGGCGATAAGCCCGAAGCGACTCCGACCCCGGAGGTCGAGACGAGCGCTCCGCGCCAGACTCAGTTCGTCATCCCGACTGCCACGCCGCAGCCCACCGAGGCTGTTCCGACCGAGACTCCGACGATGACGGCAACACCGGCTCCTGCTCCCACTCCCGAAGCGCCGAGCGGCACGGTTATCGGCTCGGGCTCGTTTGATTCGTCGACCGGCGTCGGCCTGAACACCCACACCGCGTGGACGGCAGCCGAGCAGGCAGACGGCAGCGTCAAGCTCACGCTGTCGGTGTATGTGCGCTCGTACACGCTGGAGATCGGTCAGCGCTCGATCGCGATAAGCGTAAACGGCGCGACCTCCGGCGGCTTGACGCGATCTTTCAGCGTCGATTCCCCGAACTCGCAGACCGATACGCTCATCTACACCTATTCGACGACTGTTCAGAAGGGCAGTGCCGTTTCCGTCAGCGTAGATTGGAACTACAAGGGCCAGTACAGCGGCCAGGATCTCGACGTGATCTCCTCATCCTCAACGGTTCTTTAGAGGCGATTTTTAGAGGCGAATTGACGCAGCTACGGATACGGTTTTTGCGGTCGCCCGGCAACGCAGACTACGTCTGCGAAGTAATAAGTAAAAGGTAAAAGTGAAGAAGTGAGGTATTCGCCCGGAGGGCGAATGAATTTAAATCCGTGCCGTAGGCACACCACACCTATTCACTATTACCTATTACCTCTTCACTGCGGCCAAAGGTCGCTTGTAGGGAACGGATAAATCCGTTCCCTACAGCTATAGAATTGAGTTCCGGCAAAATCGATACATATAGAAACAATGTGGCGCCTGCGGCGCGGATTTATTTACACCTCATCTGCCGCAAGCGGTTTTTTAGTGGCGCTTTTACATTGTACCGATACGGTTTTTGCGTCAGCCCGACCGGAAACTGCCGGCTAAACCATCACAGCGGAACGGGCAAGCCCGTTCCCTACGAGGGTGCGGCGCAAATTTTGCACTAATATAGCACAATCTTGCGTAGCGCGAGAGTTTCACGGTTTCGTCAGCACCCTCGATACCGGGCAACCGCAATAACCGTATCCGTAGCTGCCTCAAATCGCCACTAAAAGACTCCAGAGGTTGGAGATTTGAGGGGAGAGGCGGTCGTAGGTCCAGTGCTTTGCGCTGTTATCAGGGCTGTTGGGATCGTTGACGGTAAAGCCGCAGCTGTCGTAGCCGGTGATAACGACGAAGTGTCCGCTGCTTGTGAAGTCGCCGGGGCCGAGCGCGAGGATAATGACTGCGCCGGAGTCCAGCGCGTTTTTCATCGACTGCTCCCACAGCGGAAGCTCGGTTGCGGAAAGGCCGAGCAGAGCGCTGCCCTCGCTGATAAGCGTCCACGAGCTGCCGTTTCCGGGCACGCAGTAGCCGTTTTTCTCGGCAAGGCGCGCGACGAACAGCGGCGAGTATGCGGCGTTTTTCGTGAGATACACCGCCGCCATCGACAGGCAGGTCGGGCCGCAGCCTGAGGTGCCGATAAAGCCGCTGCCGTATGGCTCATAGCCCCAACGCTCATCCCATTGAATAAACAGCGGTACGGCGCCGCTTTGCGCGTCGGCAGAAAGGTCAATATCAAAGCGCCTGTCCTTCAGCTCCGGGTAGTTGTAAACATAGTCCAGAGTCTGCGGACATTTCTCGGCCGTTTCGACTAAAATTTCGGGGTACTCGTCGCTTGTGCGTATCTTTTCGAGCTTTTCTGCGTCGGTCGGGCCGTCCGATATCGGCAGGTCTATGCCCGAGCAGCCTGAAAGCTGCGCGGCAAAAATGCAGATGCAAAGACAAACGGAAATAAGCCTTTTCATAATATCCTCCTGTGAGTCAAAAAACGCTCCTGTTTTCGCTGCTATCGTAGCAAAAACAGGAGCGCTGTTTATCCGTTTGTCCTTATAAAATTGTGACGTTTTCCGCCCGAATATCTTACGATTTTCTTACGACCCTCGTCAGCTTACGGGCAGAGTGACGGTGAACTCGACTGTCTCGTCGGCGCTGCGCGCGTTGATCTTGCCGCCGTGGAGGGTGACGATGTTGCTCGCTATGGCAAGGCCCAGCCCTGCTCCGCCGGAGGATGAGCGCGCGGAATCGAGCCTGTAAAACTGCTCGAAAATGCGCCGCAGCTTTTCCTCGGGGATGGTGTTTCCGCGGTTAACGACGCTGACGGAAACGGTGTCGCCATCGAGCTGCGCGTTTATCACGATCTCGGTGTCGGGATAGCTGTACAGCACCGCGTTGCGCAGGAGATTGTCGAAAACGCGCTGCATTTTTCCGGCGTCGCAGCTTATCGGCAGCGCATCCGGCGCGCAGAGTGTGCAGGTGAGCGATTTTTCCTTGAGCATGGGCATGAACTCGAACCTGAGCTGCTCGAGCAGACGCACAAGGTCTATGCTCGAGTAATCGAGCGTAACGGTCGATAGATTAAAGCGCGTGATCTCGAAAAATTCGTTTATCAGATCCTCGAGCCGCTCGGCCTTGTCGAGCGTTATCGAGAGGTACTTCTCGCGCAGCTCGGGGCTTATCTGCTGCTCGTCGCGCAGCAGCGTGAGATAACCGATGACGGAGGCCAGCGGCGTTTTAAGGTCGTGCGCAAGGTACATCACAAGGTCGTTTTTGCGCGCGGTCTCCTCGCGCAGAAGCGTCTGCGAGCGCATGAGCTTTGACTTTGCGTCGCTCAGCGGAACGGCGATCTCGTTGGGGATGCCGGCCTCGGGCGTGTCGCTGAGCATGAACTGCCCGACCGCATTGCCTATTCGGCGGCGCTCGGCGTTCAGGCGAAGCCGCGAAACGATGCCTATAATAATGACGCAGAATGCAACGACCGCAAGCGCGAGCCTGAATGCAAGGCCCTTTATGGCGATCCAGTCCGGCTGAACGTAATCCGTTGCCATCTCGGAATCGTAATATTCGGTCATGTAGCCCCGGTAAAACCACTCGCGCAGCGTGCCGTTGAGCGTGTTGTCAAAAAAGCTCAGCAGCAGAACAACGAGCACCGCGCCGCAGATGAATATTCCAATGTAGATGAGCGCCGTGCGGAGCGTGCTTTTATTTTTCGATCTCATACCCAACACCCCAAACGGTTTTTATAAACTTCGGCTTTCTCGCCGGCTCGTGCATCTTCTCGCGCAGGCGGCCTATGTGCGCCATGACGGTGTTGCTGCTGCTCGTGAGGAATTTTTCCTTCCACACGGCCTCGAACAGCTCCTCGGATGCCACGACCCTGCCGGCGTTATCGCACAGATACCACAGAATATCGAACTCCGTCGGCGTGAGCGCAAGCTCGCGCCCGAACAGCGAGCAGCGGCGTGAAGCGCGGTTGATCGTAAGGCCGCGGATGTCCATTTCGTCATTGGTCTCCGCTCCCCGGCGGCAGCGGCGCAGAACGGTCTTGACGCGCGCGGTGACCTCGAGGGGGTTAAACGGCTTTGTTATATAGTCGTCCGCGCCGATTGTCAGGCCGAGTATCTTGTCCGAATCCGTGACGCGCGCGGTGAGCATGATTATCGGGAAGTCGTGCTTTTCGCGCATTTTGCGCAAAAGCGCAAAGCCGTCGGTATCCGGCAGCATAACGTCCAGAACGGCGAGCGCAGGCTCGCATTTTTCGACAAAGCTCAGCGCATCGGCGCCGTTGAGGAACTTATGCACCTCGTATCCGTCATTTTCAAGGTACAGGCCGATGAGATCGGCGATCTCGCGCTCGTCATCGACGACGATGATCCTGTCAGCCATTTATCCGAGGCTCTTTTCGAGCTTTTCGATGCCGACGCGCATTCTGCGCAGGGTCTCATCCTTGCCGAGGATGCGGCAGATCTCGACAGCGCCGCCGGGCGTTACGGCCTTGCCGGCCGCGGCGATACGCACGGGCCACATGACCTTCGCATTTTTGCACTCGCACTTTTCGGCCATGCCGGTCATCGCGGCGAGGATATTCTCATCGCACCAGTCGGAAATGCCCTCGAAAACGGGCAGCATGGCGCGCAGCATCTCGAGTGAACCTGCCTCGTCGGTCTTGCTCTTTTTGTGAACATACAGAGCCGTGTCGTACTCGGGCAGCTCGTCGAAGAAATCGAGCTTCTCGGGAATGTCGGTGAGCACCTCGGTGCGCTGCTGCAAAAGCGCGGCGATAGCGGCGGCGCTTATCTCGGGCTTTTTGACGGCCTTGCGGATAAACGGCTCGGCGGCCTCGGCAAAGGCCTCGGGGCTCATGGCGCGGATGTATTCGGCGTTAAAATACTTGAGCTTTTCGATATCGAAGATAGCAGGGGACTTGGAGATGCCCTTTATGTCGAATATCTCGGCAAGCTCCTGCATGGAGAATATCTCGCGCTCGCCGCCGGGGCTCCAGCCGAGAAGAGCAACATAGTTGACAACGGCGTCGGTGAGATAGCCCTGCGCGATAAGATCTTCATACGAGGGGTCGCCGTGGCGCTTGCTCATCTTGTTGTGCGCATCGCGCATGACCGGCGAGCAGTGGACATAGGCCGGGATCTCCCAGCCGAAGCCCTCGTACAGCAGATTGTATTTCGGCGAGCTTGAAAGATACTCCGAGCCGCGCACGACATGGGTTATGCCCATGAGGTGATCGTCGATGACGTTTGCAAAGTTATATGTCGGCAGTCCGTCGCGCTTTATGAGCACCTGATCGTCAAGTGTCGAGTTTTCAACGGTGATATCGCCGAAAATCTCGTCGTGGAACGTGGTGCTGCCCTCCTCGGGTATCTTCTGACGCACAACGAACGGCTCGCCGGCCGAGGCCTTTGCGTCGCTTTCCTCGCGGCTGAGGAAGCGGCAGGGATCGGCGACCTTTTCAAAGCCCTCGGTCTCCTCCTGCTTTTCGCAGAAGCAGCGGTAGGCGTGACCCTTCTCGATGAGAAGGTCGGCGTACTTGCCGTAAAGATCGCGGCGCTCGGTCTGAACATAGGGGCCGACAGGGCCGCCCACGTCGGGGCCTTCGTCGTGATCAAGGCCGCACTCGGCCATCGTGCGGTAGATAACGTCAACCGCGCCCTCAACCAGACGCTCCTGGTCGGTGTCCTCGATGCGGAGAATGAATTTTCCGCCGCTGTGGCGCGCTATGAGCCATGTGTACAGCGCAGTGCGCAGATTGCCCACATGCATATATCCCGTGGGGCTGGGGGCAAATCTCGTGCGTACCTCGCCCTTGGGTATGCGAGCCTCCATTTGCTCGAACCATGTCATATCCATAAACTTTTCCTCCGAAAAACATAGATAACAACAGTGTAAAATGTATTTTGGCAGTTGTCAAGTGACAGTTAAGATGGTAAAATGCTATTTTAGATTAGTATCAGATCAAACAGGAGATAACTCAAATGGAAGAGATAAAAAAGAAAAGCATGCTGTCGGGCATTCAGCCCTCGGGCGATCTTCACCTCGGCAATTATTTGGGAGCCGTGAAAAACTGGGGTGCAAGAGCCGATGAATTTGACTGCTATTATTTCATGGCCGATCTGCACACGCTCACCGTGCGCCAGGATCCTAAGCTGCTGCGCCGCCGCAGCCTCGAGCAGCTTGCCCAGTACATTGCCTGCGGCATAGACCCGGAAAAGAACGTTCTGTTCCTGCAAAGCCATGTTCACGAGCATGCAGAGCTTGGCTGGATACTCAATTGCTACACCATGTTCGGCGAGCTCAGCCGCATGACGCAGTTTAAGGATAAATGCGCAAAGAACGCCGATAATATAAACGGCGGCCTGTTCACCTATCCCAGCCTCATGGCGGCGGATATCCTGCTGTATCAGGCCGACTATGTTCCTGTCGGCGAGGATCAGCGCCAGCACTGCGAGCTTACGCGCGATATCGCCGTGCGCTTCAACAATATCTACGGCGAGACCTTCAAGGTCCCCGAGGCTTACGTCCCCAAGGCCGGCGCGCGCGTCATGGGTCTTGGAAACCCCACCTCAAAGATGAGCAAATCCGATCCCAACGGCTGCGTTTTCCTCATGGAAAAGCCCGAGGATATCGCGCGCAAGTTCAAGCGCGCCATAACCGACTCCGACACCGAAAACTGCGTGCGCTTCGACCCCGAGAACAAGCCCGGCGTTTCAAACCTCATGAACATCTATTCCGCAGTCACCGGCAAGAGCATTGACGAGATAGAGCGCGAATTTGAAGGTCAGGGCTACGGCGTTTTCAAGCCTGCGGTCGGCGACGCGGTCATCGAGACCCTGCGCCCGATCCGCGAGGAGGCAACGCGCCTGCTCAACGACAAAGCCTACCTTTGCAGCGTCTACACCGAGGGCGCGCAGAAGGCAAGCGTCATCGCGCGCAAGACCCTCCGCAAGGTATATAAGAAGGTAGGTCTCGTAGAAAAACCCTTCTAATTTCACTGGAGATATATAGATATGATCGATCTAAGTTTTGATGTCTGGAAGAACATCCTGCTCGCGCTGGCTGCCGCGTTCATCATTTCATTTGCCGCGACGCCCGTTGTCAGCTCCTTTGCCAAAAAGGTCGGAGCGATCGACATTCCGGACAAAAAGCGCCATATTCACAGCCACCCCATACCGCGCATGGGCGGCCTTGCTATATTCCTGGGCTTTCTGCTGTCGGTGCTGCTGTTTGCAAACATAACGCCGCAGGTGCGAGGCATTCTGCTCGGCGCCATCCTCATCGTCGTCGTCGGCGCAATAGACGATGTGATGAACCTAAATGCCTGGCTTAAATTCTGCGTGCAGATAGTCGCGGCGGTCATCGCCGTTTTGTCCGGCGTTATCATAAACGTTGTGTCAAATCCGCTGCTTATAACGAGCGAGCAGGCCGTGACCATCGGCATCCTCGCCGTTCCGGTGACCATACTGTGGATAGTCGGCGTAACAAACTCTGTTAACCTCATCGACGGGCTTGACGGTCTTGCCTGCGGCGTTTCCGCCATCGCGTCGCTGACGATGCTCGTAGTGTCGCTTCTTGTGTCCGATGCAAACATCAATGTCGCAGTTATCCTCGCCGCGCTCTGCGGCGGATGTCTGGGCTTTATCCCGTATAACCTCAACCCGGCGAAGATATTCATGGGCGACACCGGTGCGCTGCTGCTGGGCTATGTTCTGGCAACGGTCTCGGTCATCGGTATGTTCAAGTTCTATGCCATCGTCACCTTTGTCCTGCCGGTGCTCGCGCTTGCCGTTCCGCTTTCGGACACGATTTTTGCGTTCACACGCCGCATCCTGCACGGACAAAGCCCCTTCCATGCCGACAGGGGACACTTCCACCACAAGCTGCTGGACATGGGCCTGAGCCAAAAGCAGGCCGTTGCCGTGCTCTACGCCGTTTCGGCCATCCTCGGCCTTGCCGCGGTGCTGCTGACCTCGACCGGAATCATCCGCGTCGTCGTTGCCGTCATTGCCTTTGTCATTGCCGTGTGCATATGGCTGTTCGTGTTCAGAAACAACAACAATATCCATCCGCTGCCGCACGAGAAGCCGGCGGATGAGTCCGGGGAGGCCGACAGCAAAAATGAGTAAGCTTAAAGTCATGTCCGTTTTCGGCACGCGCCCGGAAGCGATAAAAATGGCGCCGCTCGCGCTTGAGCTTCAGCGCCGCGAGAGCATCGAAAGCCTCATCTGCGTCACCGCGCAGCACCGCGAGATGCTTGATTCCGTGATGCACTGCTTCGGCCTGAAAGCCGACGCGGATCTCAACATCATGGGCAAAAACCAGACGCTTACCGATGTTACCGTCAAGGCGCTCAAGGGGCTTGAGGGCTGCTTTGCGGAGCTTCGCCCCGATCTTGTCCTCGTACACGGCGACACGAGCACGACCTTTTCCGCCGCGCTCGCCGCGTTCTATGCGAAGATACCCGTCGGCCATGTCGAGGCCGGCCTGCGCACCTACGATCGCTACAGCCCGTTTCCCGAGGAGATGAACCGCTGTCTCGTCGGCCGCCTTGCAACGCTGCACTTCGCGCCGACGGCGAAGAACGCGGAAAATCTGCGCGCCGAGGCCGTCACCGGCGATATCTTTATCACCGGCAACACCGTCATCGACGCAATGAAATATACAGTCGGCGACGGCGGCTTTGCCTCGAGCGAGCTTAAAAGCATCGACTTTTCAAAGCGCGTCATTGCAATGACCTGCCACCGCCGCGAAAACTACGGCGAGCCGATGAAGAATATTTTTTCCGCCGTGCGCACCGTTGCGCTGACGCACCCCGATGTTGAGATCGTCTATCCCGTGCATCTGTCGCCCGTCGTGCGCGGCGCGGCAAGCGAGTACCTTGCGAATCTGCCGAACGTTCACCTCATCGAGCCGCTCGACGCGATGGATATGCACCGGCTCATGAGCGCAAGCTACATGGTCATGACCGACTCCGGCGGCATTCAGGAGGAGGCGCCCTCGCTGGGCAAGCCCGTCCTCGTTCTGCGCCGCGAGACCGAGCGCCCCGAGGCCGTTGCGGCCGGCACGGTCAAACTCACCGGCGTTGACCGCGACGATATCATCCGCGATGCCGACGAGCTGCTCACCGGCGGCGAAATGTATCAGCGCATGGCGCACGCCGTCAATCCCTATGGCGACGGCCACGCCTGCGAGCGCATCGCCGACGCTATCGAGTTCTCCTTCGGCCTGCGCGAGACTCGCCCCTCATCTTTTTAGTGGCGTTTTTTTAGAGGCGATTTGACGCAGCTACGGATACGGTTATTGCGGTGTCCCGGTT
>OLWT01000908.1_pt1 | contig 17261 bp, 15 predicted proteins | sample 1674001 | NCBI WGS metagenome assembly OLWT01 (sample SAMEA103958137, study PRJEB25191) | human gut metagenome | biome: human-associated habitat [ENVO:00009003]; feature: intestine environment [ENVO:2100002]; material: feces | place: Germany | collected 2013/2015 | reverse complement strand
CTGATTTCAGCCACGCCCATAAAAACCGCTCCAGCGTGAGGCCGTTGTACTGAAAAAAGCCCGCAGCGGCCACGGGAGCCGCGCCGACAATGCACACCCAACTTACCGTTTCCCGGTCCAACACTTGGCTCAGGGTGAAATACAGTGCCACGGCTACGCCAACCGACAGAACGGAACAGATGAATTGCCGCACGGACAGGCCGAAAAAGAGTGTTTCACGGTAAGCGCGAATTTCCTTGTTGATTTTGATTTCCATTGAATTCCTCCGTGTTGTTTTGTTATGTACGATGTGGTACGATAAAGAAAAAATGAAAGGAAACTTCTTCCCTATGGCATATAGTGAACAGCTATGGCAGGATGCCAAAAAGAAGTGTCGTCTGACTGATGAAGATATTGCCCGCGCCAAGCGGCTGGGTCTGAATCCTCGCAGCCTGATTAAGAACATTCCCAGCAAGAGCGAACCGTGGAAAGCCCCGGTCAGCGAATGGCTGCGGGAAATGGAAGAAAAGCGGGAACGGAAGTCCGCCCAACGGCAGGCCCGGAAAGCAAGAGATCACTCATAACCCCAGCATTTCCTTGGCGATATGGTCGGCAGACTTTACCAAGCCCACCAGTACCAGCAGGTTGAATATGACCTCGCCCAAATAGCTCCACACCTGCGTCACCACGGATGCGCTGCTATCCACCACCGGCGTACCGCTGGAGGAAAAGGCTGAAAAGATGATGCAGGCAAGTACGATCACCGCCCCTTCCATGCACACGCCTACATAGCTCCGAAGGAACGCCTTGCCAAAGTGGGAAGTCCCCTCTCCAGCAAAGGACGCCAGCGCCACCGGGGACAGTGCAGCATACATATAGATTTTGAAAAAGCGCCCATAGACGGTGAGGATCATAATGAAGGCCAGCACCGCAATAAATAGGCTCCCCAGCAGCGTCACCAGCCAAAGGGGGATGCTTGCAAAAAAGCCCACATCTCCGATGGCGTCCGCGATCTCCTGCGGCAGTGCCACGGATGCGCCGGTCAAGCCGCCGATACTGCCCGCCGCCGTTGCCACAATGCCGCTGCACACATCAAATACATCTACCAGCAAGTCCATACCGTAGGTGATACCCAGCTTTGCCAGCACAAAATAGATAAAGTGCCGCAGCAAGTGCTCCGGCCTTTGAAAGTCCCGAAAGCTGGATGCACTGCGGAAGATACCGATGGCAAAGAACAGCACCAGCAGCCCGTAGCCGATGGCCTGCATTCCGCCATTGATGGTCACAATGGTCTGCCAGATGGTGCCGCCCTTGAAGGTCTGGGGTGATTCCGTCAGCAGTGACCACATTTCCGTCATTTTACTATTCCAAACGCCAAAGGCGTTGGTCAGGTTTTCTACGATCCAGTTATTATCCAAATGAAAATCACCTCCTGCAAGGGAGCCGGGAGATCCGCCGCAAGGCAGTATCTCCCGGCTCTTTTCATTAGATCGCGCCGATGGCGGTCAGAATTTCCTTCGCAAAGGCGATCATTAAGCCACCAAAGAGGCAGAGGAAGCCCTGCGTTCTCTGGCTGGCATCGTGGGACTGGATCGACATACCCACCTGCACGATGCCCCAGCCGAGAATGATCACGCCCAGCGCCTTGATGATGCTGAAGATAAAATCGGAAAGGTTATTTACAATATCCAGCGGATCGCCGCCAGCCGCCATCGCTGGCGTGACGCAGCAAAGGCAGAGAACAGCAGCCCCAGCCGCCGTCCAATAGCATTTTTTCACCTTACTCGGTCTTGTCGGGTTTGAAATCTTTTTCTTTTTCAGATAATTCATGTTCAGGTTCCTCCACGTTAATAAAATCATAATCGTCCAGTGATTTGAACGCATAGGGCAGGTCAGGCAGTGCGTAATCCGGCGCGCCCTGCGGCTTGTGGATATAAGGCTTTGCCTTACCGTCTGTTGTCAGCTTAATGTTGGGGTGGCGCTTAATGTTGTATTTTTTGTCCAGCACGGGGTCTTCCCCGCGGATAAACAAGATTGCTTTATGGGTGTCCAATTTTCTCACTTCGTCAATGGTCATCAGGTCGCGGCCCGTCTGCTGAAAGTTGGTAGAGCTGGAGCCGCTGCGTCCCTTCGTTTGCCCCCGTGTGCGGGTGGCGATGGTCTCCTTGCCCAGCAGCTTCACGATAAACTCCAACGAAGTCGGCTCATTGCCGCCGCCAAGGAATAAAAGCGTGTCGCAGTTGCCGATGATGCCCTCCCATTCCTTTTCATACAGTGCCTTGATCTGCTGAATGTTCTGCACGATGATGTTCAAGCCGATGTTGTAGCTGCGGCAGGTAGCCAGAATCTTCGGATAGCTCTCCGGCTGGGCCACATTCGCCCATTCGTCCTGAATGACACGCACCGGCACAGGCAACCGTCCGTTGTGCTTCTCGTCCGCCCTGCGGTAAAGCGCCTGAAAGCATTGGGTGTAGAGCATTCCCACAAGGTAGTTCATGCTGCTGTCATCAACAGGAATCACACAGAAGATGGCTTTTTTCTTCTCGCCCAAGCTGCCAAAGTCCATCTCATCCACCATTGTCATTCTGGCATACTGCGGAATATTGAAGGTGGCCAGCCGCACGGCGGCGCTTACCAAAATGGATTTTGCGGTCTTGCCCGCCGCCTGCTTGAAAGCCTTATATTGCTTCACCGCCACATGGTTGGGTTGTTCCTCCTCCAATGCCCGAAAGAGCATATCCAGCGGGCTGCGGTATTGATCGTCCTCCTCCCGCACCTCGGCAAAGTTCATCATGTAGATCAGCATTTCAAAATTCTGTTCCTCCGGGGGCGCTTCGCTGACAAGGTAGAGCATAAGGGCTGAATCCAGCGCGATCTCCGCCTTCTCCCAGAAGGGGTCGTTGCTGGAAGCGTTGCGGGGCGTGGTATTTTTGATGAGGTTATCAATGAGGGTCAGCACATCTTTTTCGCTGTGAATGTACGAAAAGGGGTTGTATCCGTCGGACTGGCTGGGGTCGATCAGGTTGAACACCCGGACTTCGTAGCCCTGCGCTGCCAACAAAGCGCCTGCCGCGCGCAGCAGCTCGCCTTTGGGATCTGTGATAAGATAGGAGCAATTCGCACTATAAATATTGGGCTTGCAGAAAAACCGGGTCTTGCCGGAGCCGGAGCCGCCCACTACCAGAACATTCATGTTGCGCTGGGTGATATAGCCGTCCATACCCAACCAGACGCGCTGGGTCAAAATGATGTTGGTGTCCTTATGCTGGTGATCCATATACTTCCGGTTCAGTTCCTTGGGATTGCCCCATTTGGCGCTGCCGTACTCCTCGCCCGGTCGCCGGTTCTCCCGGCTGGAGTAGTAAAGTGCGACGCCACAGCCGTAGAGCAGCAGGCTCCCCAGCATACATTTCAGTGTGTAGGGCGTCCAGCCTATGGAAAAGGGGCGCTCCAGCACTTGGCTGAAACGCCCCATCCATTGAAAGAGGTTCATACCGTCCTCGTAGGCATAGGCGGCGATTGCCGCCAGCCAGAGGACCAACGGGGAAAGCGCCGCCCACACAGGGGCAGCGCTGCGAAAGTCATTCTGCCGCAAGGCTTAGTACCCCGTTTTGGGCAGCTTCACCGTTGTTTTGGTGTAGACGGTAGTGAGCCAGCGGGACACCGCCTGAATCCACTGCCCATTGTAAAGGCCACCCACATCCGCCACATTCACAACGCTGGCATTGTTGGCAAGACCGCTGCGGGCAGTGGCGTAGATATAAGGCGTTTCTACCTGTGCAAAGCCCGCCTTTACATTTCCAAACACAAACATGACTTCGGTAACACGCTCATTGGCGGCAAGGCCGAGGACAGCGGGGCGGGCATCCAATACGTAAACCTTGCTTGTACTCAGGTTGTCCGCCAAGGTGCGGTAGTCCCCGTAGAGGTTGGTCTTATAGACCACCTTGTAGGAAAGCGGCTGATTGTAGCTGCCGGTGACGATTTTGCTCAGCGTCACCTGCGCGGGAAGCTGATCGCGCCAATAGAAGGAGTCGAGGGCGACGTTGGAGCTGTTCTTGATCTGTGAGAACACGTAGCGGATCGGCTGACCGGGGACAGCCTGCACAGGGCCGGTTTTCTTGATGGATACGCCGGTGGAAACGCTGGTATTCTGCACTTCAAAGGTGACGATCTGACCGTTGAACTCCAGATAGGCGGTCATCACTGTGGGGTTAATGGAGTAATTGGCGGGCGCTTTGATCTCACGGACGGTATAGCGGGACAGGGGCAGCGTCTTGGAAACGGCACGTCCGTTGCGGTCGGACTTGATGGTGTCCACCACATTGCCCGCTTTATCGTAGATCTCAAACACCGCGCCCTCCAGCAGCGTCCCGGCAGGCAGGCCGTTGGTGGCGTTATCGTCTGCGGATTTCTTGATGATCTGGATCTGACCGCACTCCGCGGTATTGCTCCACTCGATTTCTGTGGTGGAGCCGTAGCGGACATAGATGGTTTTCAGCTCCGGATCAAGTACATAGCCGTCTGCCGCCTTGATCTCACGCAGATAGTAGCGGCCATCCTCCAGCCCTTCATCGGCATAGAGATAGCCGTCCTGATCGGTGACATATTCACCGATGGGGTTGTGACTGCTGTCGTACAGCAGGAACACCGCGCCGTAAATGCCCTTGCCTGTTGCCTTGTCCACCTTGTGGAGCAAAATGCGGGAGGACTTGTGGTTGGTGATCTCCAGCGTGGCCGTCTGCCCGTCCTTGACCTCAATGCGGTGGGGCGTGGTATCCAGCAGGTAGCCGGACGCGGCTTTCAGCTCCGTCACGGTGTACCAGCCGCTTTCCAGTTCAGGAAGCTGGATCACACCATTATTGTCCGTAGTGTAGCTGCCAATAATCTCGTCGTTCATCTTACGCACCTCAAACTGAACGCCGGAGATGCGCTTGCCGCTGTCCTCATCGCTCTTGATGAGGATAAGCCCACCGATGGGTTTGTTGGTAAAGGTGAGCGTCTGCGTGTCGTTGGTGTTGACCACCACGGTCTGCGGGGTGCTGTCCAGTACATAGCCGGGGATCGTTGCGGTTTCCGTTACCACATAGGTATCGGGAGCCAGCCCAGAGAGAATGATTTTACCGTTCTCATCGGTGTAATAGAGTCCGTTGGAGCTGATCTGTCCCTCAGCGTCCGCGACGAACTGTCCGGAGGAAGTAGTGATGGTAAAAGTCACGCCTTTCAGCGCCTTACCGGTCACGGCGTCCTTTTTTACAATGATGAGCGAACCTTTCGGCGCGTTGCGGAACTCCAGCGTCACGGTCTGGCCAGCCTTGACGGTTGCGGCCTGCGGTGCATCGTCCAGCAGATAGCCGTCCCTTGCGCGGGTTTCCTTTACCACCAGCGTTGTGCCGGGATTGATGCCGCTGACGGTAAAGCTGCCTGCACTGTCCGTCACATATTTGCCGTTGGTGTCACCCACCACCGTTCCGTCTGCGGTCGTCACCATAAATTCCACATCAGAAAGGGGCTTGTGGGTCGCGCTGTCGATCTTCTTCACCAGCAGGCTGCCCTTGGGACTGTTGCCAAAATAGAGCTGCACCACATCCTGCTGCTTGCCGCTGATGTACGCTGTCTGCGGTGCGGAGTCGATGACATGGCTGCTGTCACTGGCAAGCTCCTCGACGATATAAGTGCCTTCTTTCAGCCCCGTCACGGTGAAGCTGCCATTGGTGGAAGTCTTGTAGGTGCCGATGACTGTACCGCCAGTGCCGGAGGTGCCGGTCAGATATTTCACTTGGAATACGGCGTTGCTGACTGCTTCGCCGGTGACGCTATCATACTTCCACACGACGAGGGCAGAGAGCGGAGTGTTTTCAAAGGTCAGCACCTTACCGGTGCCGGACTTGATGTAGACCTCCTGCGTGGCCTCCTTGATGGCGTACCCCGTGGGCGGCTCCTGCTCCGTCACCTTGTACCAGCCGTCCCGCAGACCGGTGAGCTGAAACTGGCCGTTTTCATCGGTATAGAAGGTTCCCAAATCGTTGATCTCACCGCTGCCGGTGTTGTTGCTGGCGTAGGTAACATGGAATTTCGCGCCCTGCAAGGGATCGCCCGTCACGCTGTCCACCTTTTTGACGGTCAGCGCGGGCTTCTGATGGTTTTCAAAATACACGGTGTGGTCGCGGTTGGGGTAGAGGGTGGCAAGCTGAGAGGGCGCGTCCAGCAGATACGGCGACGGCACGGATTTCTCAATAATTTCGTACACACCGGGCAGCAGGTTTTTCAGTTCCGCCTTGCCCGCACTGTCCGTCTTGATCTGATCGACGCTGTGACCGTCTGCGGCACGGACTTCAAACACGGTGTTCGCAATCGGCTCACCGGTATCGGCGTCGTGCTTGTAGACGGTCAGATTGGGGCGCTTCTGGTTTTCGATGGTCAGGGTGCTGGTTCGGCCTGCGAACAGCTCCATATGATACTCACGCAGGTCGAGGATGTGAGAGGAATCCGTGGCGGTTTCCTTGACGGAGTAAACACCGGGTTCCAAATCAGCAATCAGAATTTCGCCCTGCTCGTTGGTTGTGCGGTCAAGATAATGCGTTCCATCCTCGATCTTGGCGATACGGAAATGAACATTTTTCAGGCGGCTCCCGTCCGAGCTGGTCTTGATGATCTGCAAGGAGGGCTTGATGGTATTGGTGAATACGAACTGTGCGTCCTCGTTGGCATCAAGCTGGATGATACGCTGGGCCTGGTCGATGATATAGCCCTCACAGGCTTTTTCCGTCACCACATACGCGCCGGTGGGGAGCTTGGAGAGGTCGATCTCGCCGTTCTGGTCGGTGGTAAACTCCTTGGGGCCGTAATCACCAGCCACGGACTTAATTTCAAAAACTGCGTTGGGAATGACCTTGCTGGGATCGGTGCTGTCCACCTTCACCAATCTCAGTCCGGGCTTCACATCATTGAAGAACAGCAGTTCCTTGATGCCGTCACCGGCAGACAACTCCACCTCCTGCGGCGTGGTGTCAAGGATATGTCCGTCACTGCCAGTATCCACCTCCACAGCACGGTAGGTGCCGGGGGCAGCGTCGGTCAGGAGAATTTCGCCAAACTCGTCCGTCTTAAATTTGCCGAGAGAAACGCTGTCACGGAAAATTTCAAAGGTGACATTGGCCATCGCCACCATGTTCTTGCGGTCATACTTGATGATCCGCAGACCAGGCAGCTCCTTGTTCACGAGAGAAAAGGTCGTGGTTTCGCCGGTGGCCACGGAAGCCGTATAGGTGGCATCATCCTTCAGCCAGCCGGAGGGCGCGGTGATCTCCTTGATCTCATAAGCACCGGGTTTGATGTTATCGAAAATGGCATAGCCCGCAAAATTGGTTTCGGCGGTGTAGGTCACGCCGCTCTCAATGTGCTTGATCTGCACCATGGCACCGGGCAGGTGTGCGCCGGTGTTGGACAGCTTTTCGATACGGAGCGTGCCATAAGGCTCGTTCCAGCAGGTCAGCTCCGCCACCTTGCCATACTCCACCTTGATATTCTGCGCGGGATTATCACTGAGCAGGTGATCCAAAGGCGCTACACGCTCATACACAGTATAGTTGCCAGCCAGCGTCAGGGGGATGGTCACAGTACCGTCCGAGCCGGTAGCGAAGGTGCCGACAGCGGCTCCGTCGGGACCGACCACCTCAAAGACCGCTCCGCCCAGCGGCGTGTCCGTGCCTTTCTCCAGCTTGATGATTTTCAGGCCGGTGTCTGGCACTTCTGGTTTCTCTCCATCGCTGTAATTACTGTATGTGGACAGTTTCATTGTGGTAGTGGGGTCGGTGTCGCACATATAATTCTGGAGCTGGCCGTATTTGTTCTGTTCTGCACAAACAGCGTAAAACACTGCGTATTGATAGACATTGGTAGAGAAGGAAAGCTGGACGCTGCCGGTCTTGCCTGCCACCGCAGCGGCGGGATATAGGACTTTGAATTTTCCATCATAGCCATCTCCGGTGCCGGAGGTGGTGATCGTCGTAATATCCTTGTTGTTCATGTCCACGATGCGCGTTCCTGCGGGAACAGAAGCAGGGTCCGAAAATGCAACACGGATGGCATAGTCGCACACCCAGGTATCCGAGTGGACCGTAAACACCTGCTGCTTGTACTGCTGTCCGTCTACTGTAACGGCATAAGCAGTGTCCCGGTCGGGGGCAGCGGTGACGCGGGGCGATAGCACCTTGCTCCACGCCGTGCCACGCACATAGATGTCCTTTGCGGCGGCGAGAATAGCCTGCGCCCGCTGAAGCTCTTTTCCGGTGAGATTGGGATTGACCTTCAGGTTGTTGATGTTCCAGTTGGGGAGCAGGTAGCACCACAGCGCCATCTTGGTCGCATAGTAGGCGTGGTACTTGTTCTCCAGCTTCAGTTCCGATAAGCCGCGGGTGGGATAGCCATTAGCGATAATACCCATAATTTTTGGATCGTTGCCCTTTTCCTTGGCGATGTATTTGATACTCTCGCCGGGGGCCACAGTCTGCGGCACACCCGTTGTATTCGGATTGACGCAGTACGCGGGGATCTCCTTCGTCCTGCCGTTGGCATCCACATGGTTGAAATAGGTATAGATCAGCTCACGGATTCGCCCGTTGATGGAGAGGTAGGAGAGCTTCTGCTCTCCGTTGTAAATATTGACTTCGCCCAGGGCTTCCTCCTCGCTGCCGGCGGCAAGGGCCGTGACGGGGAGCATCCCCAGCACCATTACCAGCGCAAGGAGCATGGAAACCAATCGTTTTTTCATGTGCATTTTCTCCTTTTATTGATTTTGGGAAATAGAGAAGGCGGTATGCTTTCGCATACCGCCCGCGCGTTGAGATATGAAGTTGTCAGCTCACATAGATGCTGTACTCAGTGTATTGAAACACGCCGTTTTTGTAGACGTCCCATGCCTCCAGAGAGTAAGTCCCCGGAGGGCAGGAATTGAATAGCTCGGTGATCTGCTCTGCCCGCCACGGCCAGAAGCTCTGCGGCGTAACCTCTGCGGAGATGGTCAGGTTGATCTTCACCTTATCATTTCCGCTGGGGAATTTCACCGGCTGGCCGTTCTGCCATGTTTCAGGGTTGTCCCCGATGGCATTATACAGGGTGTAGAGCATCCGGCGTGTTTCGTAGAGATTGCGCTGGAATAGGTAGTCCTGCCCGCCGCTTGTGAAATGGCGCGCTTCTGCCTGCGGCATTTCCGGTTGGGGCAGCTTGCTCCAATCACAGGTGGCGATGGGCAGCTCTCCCAGCGGTGCGCTGGAAAAGGCGTTTTTATCCCAGCGGGATACATCTTTAATGGTATAGTTCGTCCCGTCGTCGCAGCGGATCACATCACCCACCTTGGGAACATACCGGGAACCGTCTGTGGGGGCTGCGGCGGTCTGTTGGGGTGCGGTTCCGGTGTAGGGCTTTCCGCTTTCCACCTGCACACAGCCGTTGTCGCTGTCCCAATAGACCTCAAAGCCCACCGCCTTGCCGATGTCCCGCAGTTGCACATAGTTGTTGCCGTTGATAACATAGGCTTCCATCTGCGCTTCTTTTCCATCTACGACAATGCGATGGTGACTGCGCTCTGCCATGATCCCGGCAGCATACGCCGTGGTAGTGATGCCAGCCAACAGCAGGCAGGTAAGAAAACCGGCTGCAAAACTTCCTCGCTTCATGGTGTGTACCTCCAAAGTCTTTTGATGGGTTCATGGTATCGTAAAAGTTGGTGGGTGTCAAAAAATATGGAGGCATTGGAGCTCAGTAAAAGTTTTTACATCAATGACAATCACAGCATCTCATCATTTTTCTCGCGCCTGCACGCACCAGCGGTAATCCGGCTGATCCATCACGCAGGTGACAAGGGTGATGATGTTCTCCGTGCTGTCGCTCAGGACACTGGTATCATCCACGCCAATCTTACTGACGGAGTACACCTCATAGCTGCGGGTGCCGAGCTGGGTGGTCAGCTTGATGGTGTCCCCAATGTCAAGGGTGTGAATTTTGCCAAAGTGATTGTTGACGCCACGGTTGTGACCGGCGATGGCGACATTCCCCTCCCAAATGGAGGTACTGGCAAAATGTCCTGCGCCCTTGCGGAGCGCGTCCGCGTCCGTCCCCTGATACACCTTGACAGACAGGCCGAGGGTGGGGATTTTCAGTGTACCGAGATAGCCGCCGCTGTAATAGAGGTCCTTCGTAACAGCAGTGTACTTCACCGGCGTGTAAGAGCCTGTGCTGCCGTTGGCACTGCCGGAAGCAGCAGGCGGCAGAACGGTCACTCCGCCTGTGCCGCTGACCGTTCCCGTGGCTGAACCGCTCACAAGGTTTGGTGTCAGCAGCTCCCCGGCATTCAGCGTATAAGAGGTGGGCGAGCCAAAAGCAGGCGGGATATAGGCGGCGTTTTTGCTGCGGTCGGTGTTTGCAGGCTTATCCATCGTGACATAAATGGTATCGTCCGAAGTGGGGCGTCCGAACAGCCCTGCGTCCGGGCCGTCAAAGTGATACTCCAATGCCGATGCAGGCATGGAAAAAGCCGCCAGCATACAGCAGGCGGCCAGCAGCGTGGTCAGATATTTTTTCATGCGGCGTACCCTCTTTTTTTATTGATGTAGTGGCGATAGCCCTTATAACCGGCATAGCCGCAGCCGCCCAGCACCGCAGCACCCACGGGGATCAGCAGCCACAGCCAGTTAAAGCTACTGCTGTCCGTTGCTGCTTCATTACCGACGCTGGAAAAAACGGCGGTGTAGATCACCGTATCACAGCTTGTGCGGGTGACATCACCCTTGTAGTCTGCCGTGACGGTGTAGCCGGTGGCGTATTTGCTGGTGGCGGTGCCGGTGTAGCTTGCCACGGCGGTATAGCGAATGGGAATGTCATAGCCGTCCGTGGGATCGACAGCGGCCTCCTGCCAGCTCACATCGGCAAGAGTCAGGGTGCGGCCATTTTCGTTCACAGACTTGGGAACAAGGGACACATCCGCGTCTGCGAGGTTGGGATAGGTGCGCTTCGCCGTCACCGTGCGGCTGCTGGTCCCATAGCCCGCTGCCTCCACCTGAATGGTGGTGTGGTCAAGGGACAGGACGCCCTCATAGCCGTCCTCGGTCTTGACCTCCAGCTTCGGCTCCAACATTTTCAGAATTTCCGCCATGTCCTTGGTCTTGTTTTCCAGTGTGACCACCTCGATATGCTCCCGCGTGTCCGTTTCTGTCTGGTCGTTTTTCAGCAAATCAAGGAGCGTATAGGTGCGTCCCTCGCGCTCAAAGTCAGCGGTGGGAATCGTGGCGGGATCGTCCTTCGCGGTCAGGTAGTAGACCTTTTCCAAACGATAGACACCGTTTTCCTCGCTGGCTCTGACCTCGGCGGGATAGGCGGAAACGCCGGGGAGTGTATCTGCGGCAGTAATCATGGCAGTTACCGGATCAGCCTCCTTAATGGGTTCAGCGGAAACGGCCAGGGCCGTGCTGCTCATAGCGCACAATGTTACTGCTATGCACAGCAAAAGCGAAAGTTTCTTTTTCACATTACGCCTCTCTTTCTTAACGAACGGGCCGGTTCTGCTCCGGTCCCTTGCGCTCTTGCGGGGCAATTTCCCGCTGGATGTCCTTCTGCAGTCTGCGGAAATACTTTTGCAGGCTGTCCACCACGCCGCGGCGATCCTGCACCTCCATACCGTCAAACACCTGCCCCACGCGGCTCACATCGGGCTGCGGGGTCTCCACGCCGAAATTGCGGCAGAGCATATAGCTGACGCTCTCGGCGTCCATGGCGCAGTCCTCACGGGTATAGTAGGGATAGCGCCCGTGGTCATGGATACCGGCGTGGACGATCTCGCGGGAGAGCGCCGCAAAGATCTTGCTGTCGATCAGGCGGCTGGATACCGTAATGCTCTGCGTCTTAGGATCATAAACGGCGTCCTGGTACATGGTGCTGCTGGTGACCACGGGAACGGGGGAGCTGTCCAGCAATCGGCGCAGGGCGGCGTCCATTTCCGGTGTATTGTCTTTCAGGCTCAGCGCCGGAACACCGGCTTTGCCGTGGGTCTGGGAAATGTCGAACACACGCCCGATCTTATAGCCGTGATACTCCCTTCCGTCCTTCACATAGGTGTCCGACACGCGGATCTTCATGCCGTTCTCATCGCGGTTAACGCTGCGTCCCAGCCGGTTCCACACCTCCAGGCTGTTGATGTAGGTGATGTCCGGGTTCTGCGCCATCGCCAGCATCACATTGGACGCGCTGTATCGCGGGTTGATGGCCTGCGTATCCAGATAGTGGAGATATGCGCCGGGTTCACTGGTGACGTGCATGACCGCATCGTCGGAAAGCTGCCCCAATTCCTCGCGCTCCGCTGTTTTCTTTGCCTTCCAGTCCTCGTCCCGCTGCTGCTTCTGCTGGATCAAATCGTCTAACTTTGCCATGTTCGTTTCTCCTTCTCAAAATCAATTTATTCCTGCGTGGGCATAGCCTTTTGAATGGTCTCCCGCACGGTGTCCTTGGTAGGGGCCGTGCCATCCCGTTCTGCCGCGGCTTGCAGTGCCATCAGGCGGCTGCGGACAGAGGGGCGGGCGTCAGCCTTCTCCGTAGCCGGTTCCGTAGACGCTCTCGCACCAGTCCCGCGCTCCTTGGAGCTGTTCTCGGACGGAGCGCGGGCGTTCTCTTTTTTTGCGGCAGTATCCTCCTTCACCGGGGCGGGATAGCCCATGCGTTCAAAAATGCGGTTGATCTGCTTGGCGTCCCTGGCCTTCGCCATGATCTCCACCGTACCGGTCTTTTCCACCTTATTGACGATGGGATAAAACAGAACGCCATAGCGTTTGGCCTCCATCTGAAAGCCCTTCAAGTCCTCCTGCTTGACGGAGAAGATCGTCAACTCCTCGCCGTCATGGATCAGGCGCTTGAGGTTGGTTTTGCCGGCGAGCTTCTGATTGTCGTTGGCAAGGGCGATCAGAAGGGCGGCAAGATTTTTCGCCCCCAGCCCTGCCAGCTTAACGGCGCTCTCGGTGATCTGGATACCCTCACGCACCATCAGGTCAGCGGTTTCGCCACTGGTACTCATGTTCATATTCCTCCTTCTTCTTTAGATTTTCCTGCCGTTCAGCCTGCGCCTGCTGGCACTGCTGGGATACCCTTGGAATGTCTGCCTGTATCCTGCGGCACAGCCGCACTTCCCGGCGTTTCTCCCGCAAGGCGGCAGTCTGCTGTTGGATCTCCGCGCTGTACTTGGCTTGTGTTTCTTCATCGCTGGTGTTCCTCCTTTCCTGATAAAGTGTTTTTCTCTGCTCCTCCAGCAAGCGGATGTCCCACTCCAGCACACGGATACGCTGATCCAGCTCCGCTTCGGTGGTAATTCCGCTTGATAAAAGGTATTTGAATTGCTGCTCATACCGCTCCAAATGAATGACCTCCCGCTTGACGGAGAAGGGCAGCTTGGGCGGCAGCTTTTTCCGCCTGCCCCCACGCAGCAGGTAGAGGTAGCGGAGATAGAGGGCGTGAAAGCCGGTGATTTTCTTTTTTCGGGCGGTGGACAGCTTACCCTTCATGCGGTAACGCTTGACGGTATGGGCGATGATCGGCGGGGCTATGCCGCCATGCCGCTGGCGGGAGAGCCGCAGCAGAATATCCGCTTCGGTGTAGCCCTCGCCCAGACTGTCCAGCCGGATCGCCCGCTTAGCTCCGGGCGGCTTGACCGTGGTGTATTTCCGATTGGGGCTGCGCCGCACCTCATAGCCGTTTTTCCGCAGAAGCATGAGGAAGGACTCGTAAGTGTAGGCTTGCCCAATGATCGTGTCAATGTCGGCGCGGATGATGCCGCGCACGGTGGGCTTGCCGCCCTGCTCCGCCTTCCACTCGGCGTAATGTTTGCCCTTGCCCTGAGGGATTATGACGGATAAATCATTCTCCCGGCACAGTGCGTCTGAGGTGCCGCGCACATCGTTGTAATAGCTTTCCGGGCTGGAATGATACTTGTGGCCGTCCGTGCGGGAAACAGAATTGACCACGATGTGATTATGGGGATGGGCCTTGTCCAAATGGGTCCCGATGACGGCTTCAAAATCCTCACCGAATAATCGCCGCGCAAACTCGCACCCGATCTCATGGGCCTGCTCCGGCGTCACCTCGCCGGGTGCAAAGGATTGGATGAAGTGGTAGCCGAGAACGCCGCCCGTCTTTTTGTATTTCTTTTTCGTTTTCTGCATGGCAGCAAAGGCGGTCTCAGCGGAGCGGCAGTTCAGCGTGGTCACAAAGCGGACCGTGTCGGTTTTCTCACTATCCGCCGTGTATACGATTCGCTCGTCCAGCTCGGTCTTTTCCCCATTGACGGCGTACTTCACGCGGTCGTCCAGCCTTGCGCGGATGGCGAACACCTTGGTGTATGCCATGTCACAGCCGCTCCGCGATGTTCCAGATCGTTTCCTGCGCCGCCGTGATCGCGGTGATGTCCTCACGGCTGGCAAAGCCGCGGGCATTGACTGTGCGGGCGATCTGATTGATGTTATTGCCGATGGCGGCAAGCTGGCGGCGTATTTCAGCGTATTCGTTGGGTGGCCTTGGCCGCATTTTTTCACCGGCGATCAATGTGCGAAGATAGACCTCCATGGGGAAACCGGAAATTGCCACCTGCTCCTTCAGATGCCGGTGTTCCGTTTCGTTCAAACGGAGAAGAATAGAGATAGATCGTTTTCTGATAATAGATTCCTCCTTGAAATAGGATGGGGTCTTAGGGGGCTTGCTCCCCTAACAAGCGCATTTGGATAGCCAAATGCTATGCTTGCGACTGCAAAGCAGCCGCAGGCCGCTTGCAGTCCTAAACCAGCCGAAAAAGAAAATCAGCGCGCCTCGCCGCCACGGGTTCTTACCCTGCCGCTGATCCCTTTCACAAGCCGGAGCTGGTCGTTGTAGTCCTTTCCGCGCCGTGGTGGGTTGTCGATGACCTCATACTCGGAAAGTCTCTTTTGAATGGCCGCAGACGCCGCCCGTCCCGGCCCGTCGTTATCCAGGCACAGCACGATCCGCGCCACGCCAGGGTTGTCCTTCAGGTATTGCTCCAGCGCCGCGGGGAATCGGATGGAGCCATCCTTCCGTGGCTGATAGATGCCGGAGAGGGACAGCGTATTGGCGACGCGCCAATCCTGCCTGCGCAGCTTCAGCAGGGTCAGATAGGAAAGCGCGTCAATGGCGGATTCAAACACGCAGAGGGTTTTGCCACCGGCGCAAAGGGGAACGGCAAAGGAAAACCGCTTATCGCTGCCGGGGACTTCACCGGCGAAGGTGGTATCCGAAAGTGTTCCGCGCAGTGCGCCGTAGGCAGGGTTCCCATGTTCGTAGCCCACAAATACGCAGTTATGACGCTCGGCGTCCTCATAGAGCTGCCCATGCTTGATGCAGTGATTGATGATCTCCGCGTCAATGCCCCGGCTCCGCAGATATGCAAAAACACGCCGGTTGTCGGCGTGTTTGGGTGGGAGGGTAAATTCAGTTTTCGGGAGCGGTGCGGTTGGCTCTGATTTGGTCGGCACACGGGGCAATTCTCCGAGGATACGCTGAACGGCATCCAGAAAGGAAAGCCCCTCCACACGGGTCAGATAGTCCAGTGCGTTTGTGCCTCCGATATTCCGTGACCACCAGCACCATTTTCCATTGGAGATTTTCAGGCTGTCGTGGGTGCGGGTGGCATAGGTGTCTCCGCCGATATGCACCAACTCTTGCGGTTCAAATCGCCGCAGGTAGGTCAATAGGTCCATCTCACGGGCGGCAGCGATCTGGTCCTTAGATAGGTAGGGTATGGGAAATCACCTCCGGGCATCAGAAAAGCCGTCTGCATTTCTGCAAACGGCTTCTGAGTAATATGAATCGCTTATTGATCGCTCTTTTTCAGCAATTTTTGCTCAGCGCTTTCCAGTGCGGCAATGTAGTCCTTTTCACCTCTGGATAATTCAGCGGACAAAAGTTCTTTGTATTTTCGGTATTCCTCTTTGGCTTTCCTCTCTGCTGCGGCTGCGCTGATTTTTCCTGCATGAGTCAATATCTCATGTTTAGAGAGCTTGAGAAAGCCGTCCAGGGTGTCGATCCAGTCTGACATATACATAGGAATGCGTCGGCGGGCCTGCATCTCTGCGAGATCAAGATAGGCCGACACAATATCATTAAGCGCCAGCAATTCGTCCTCCGTGCAGTAGTTTTTAGCAACGAGGGCATCGCTCTGGGTCGGGTGGCTTCCGGAAAATGAGCGCAACCCCATGTTGGGCTTGCTGCTGTCTGCGCTGTAAAAAATCTTTTCCGCCGCTGTCTGACCGTGAGCGGCCCAGTGCATTTTATTCTGGACAGTTTTGAAGAAAAGGACGGAGGCTTCTGCCCGTGGGTCATAATCTACGCTGGTGGCGTAAATGTCCAGAACTTTTCGCCAGAACACTTTTTCGGACGAGCGAATATCGCGGATGCGATCCATCAACTCATCAAAATAGTTGCCGCCGCCAGCTTGCTTCAGAAGCTCATCGTTCATGGCAAAGCCCTTGATGAGGTATTCTTTCAGCACGGAATTGGCCCAAATTCGGAATTGGGTACCGCGCAAAGACTTCACACGATAGCCCACAGAGATGATGACATCTAAGCTGTAGTATGCGACGGGTTTATCCGAATTTGCAATGTGAACATTTTTCACATTGCTTTTTTCATCTACCTCACCTTCAGCAAATACATTTTTTATATGTTTCGTGATACCGCTGCGCTCTCGTTGGAACAGTTCTGCCATCTGTGCCTGTGTCAGCCAAACGGTTTCGTTTTCCATTCGGACATCAATTTTTGTCAAACCATCCTCGGTCTGATACATAATGATCTCCGTCTGTTCAGGATGGATGCTGTTTTTACTGATTGCTAAATCGTCCATGCATCGGTTCCTCCTATTGTTCTTGACTAAACATAGTGGAGGCCATCAGAGCCTCTTTTATTTGCTCACCAGTCAAATCGCCGTTTGCCCAGCAGTGTGAGAGCATCTTGGCATATTCCGAAACAGGGACGCCTTCAATGGCATTCAAGGCATCTGCCAGCTTTACCGCCTGAATTCTGCGTTCTTTTGCTTCATTCGTCATAATAACATACTCCCACGGACTTTTTCAGTATTATACCATGCTGGGGTCATTTTAGAAAGCTCCTTTAGAATTGAAATTACGCAATATCCAACAATTACCGCTCCGGCGTGTTCTTTTTCACTGTCTTTTGCTCCACACTGCGCTCCGGCTTGGCAAGCTGCTCCATCGCGGCATTGATCACGCACGAGTGAT
>OLWT01000898.1_pt1 | contig 17450 bp, 7 predicted proteins | sample 1674001 | NCBI WGS metagenome assembly OLWT01 (sample SAMEA103958137, study PRJEB25191) | human gut metagenome | biome: human-associated habitat [ENVO:00009003]; feature: intestine environment [ENVO:2100002]; material: feces | place: Germany | collected 2013/2015 | reverse complement strand
CAGCAGCTTGTCCGCAGCCTGTAAGCAGCAGTGCGATGCAGATGGTAAGCAGTATCAACTTTTTCATAGTCGTGTTCTCCCTTCGGTTTTGGTAGCAAACACAACTACCACACAACCACAAACACGTCAATGGGAATGTGAAAGCCAGAGATGGTCACAAAGGGCCATCCCTGGCTTTTTCTCCGCTATACTATTTTGTCTGACCGCATGGTCAGGTGGCCTCTCGAATATCTCCAGAGGCCAATGCGTTCCGGGAACTCCGCTTCCTATATCAGCGTTCTCTATATCATGGTGCCTCCATTATCCACCCATACCGCTGCCGAGATCATAGCCAAGGTCACAGGTATAGCGCCACTCCACGACGTCGCCGTCCTTCACCTGGTAGCGGGAGCAGCCGTAGTTGGGATACCAGCCGTTGACGGCATACATCCAGCCGGAGAGCTTCCCTACATCGAACTCGTACAGATTGTGAATACCCTCGATATAGGCACTGTTATACACCGGCGTAAAGCTGGACTCCATGTGTATCTTATTTGCCTTGCAGACACGCTGCAGTACATCGTAGACACTTTCGCCGTCGCTGAACGTTACCTCCGTGGCAGGAAAGATAACGCCGTCCGCCGGTACGAGAAACTTCTTGTTCTCCACACATTTGTCCATATTATCCAGAATGGTCTCGCAAGAGATGGAGAAAGTACAGGTGTGGGTCGTAGTGGTATCCACCGTCGTATCCTGCGGCTCTACCGGATCGGGCTTGCCATCCGGGACAGGCTCAGTCATGTACTGATCCTTGTCGCCGCCGCCCTCCGTTGTCTGACGGCTCCCGCAGGCGGCGCAGCAAAGCATCACCGCCGCCAGCAGCAAGCATATCCCTCTCTTTTTCATGTGACAAACCTCCCCATCACTCTCATCGCCGCCCATTTCTCCCGTCATTCCGAGCCAGCCCCGAAACTCCTGTCATTCCGAGCCAGCCCCCAATATTGCTGTCACTGGTTCGCGATCCGCGTTCCCCGTCTCCGCGCCCGCAGGCGCGGACACCCTGTCATTCCGAGGCAGCCCGCAGGCTGACGTGGGAATCCGTCCCCCCGTCCCCGCGCCGCAGGCGCGGTTTCCCCTATTTTAATGGACATCCCGTCGAAAATCAACCCCCGTCATATTGACAAAGCATCATCTCCCCTATATAATTATAACGTAAAATTGAATATTCAGGTTCTGTGATGTCGTGTGGCTGCCACCGTAAAGACCGATTCCGGTCAGGCGGCAGTTCAAAAGGAATTGGGTGATACCCTCTGCGAACGGCACTGTGAACGCAAGGAAGTGACCAAAGCGGCGAAGCCGTGGCGAACAGCATCCATTGGAGCGCAAGCTCCGAGAAGGTAGGTCATGTACGGGAGACGTCAGTCTCGCGGCGTTAGGGCAGGAGAATTGCACGAAGGAGAAGCTGTGAGTGTAGCGGGCGTTCTCTCCGTGTGCAGGAAAGTCATCGTGCGCTGCTTTTATGGATAAAAGCAGCGTTTTTTCCGGGAAAAAACGTACCGCCTGTCCCTCCGGGGACGGGCGTTTTGTTTTGTATACCGGCGCGGCATAAGCCGTGTTTCCCACGAGCCGGGAGAGGTACACCGACCTCTCCCGGCTTCTTCCTTTCCCCGGCACCATGTTATCCTGTTATTTCAAATAGAGATCAACAGAAAGAAGGAGAAAAGAGAATGAAAAAACGTGTACTATCTCTGCTGCTGGCGGTAGTCATGCTGTGGAGCCTGCTGCCCACGGCGGTGCTGGCGGCCGGCGGCGAACTGGCGGGCGACGGCCGCGCGGACAGCCCCTACCAGATCGCCGGCGCGGCTGACCTGATGGCCTTTGCCGAGATGGTCAACGGGGGTAAATCCGGTATCTGCGCCGAGCTGACGGCGAACATCGATCTCACCGGCGAGGACTGGGTGCCCATCGGAGTGAAAGGTGCATCCTACAGCGGTACCTTTGATGGAAAGTATTTTACGGTCACGCTGGACATCACGGCGGACGGCAGCTATGAATATGAGTACATCGGTCTGTTCGGCTATCTGGAGAATGCCGCTATCCGGAACCTCAAAACCGACGGCAGCATCCGGGTGACCGCAGATTGCCAGAGTTATCCCGTTGTGGGCGGCATTGCGGCGTGTGTAGGCTCGTATTCCGGCTTTACGAACTGCAAAAATGCCATCGCCATCACCGTGGACGAGGGCACCGTCTTAAACGGCAACGGCGTGGGCGGCATTGTCGGCATGATGTACGCCGACGCCACCTTTGAGCAGTGCACCAACTGGGGAGACATCTCTATTGGAAGCAATGCATACAGCATGGGTGTCGGCGGCATTGCCGGGTATAGCGACGCCGTCATTCAAATCAGCTATTGCTACAACTACGCGGATATAGAGTACTACGATGACGTCATGGGCGGTCTCATCGGCAGCTGCAATGATATTACCGCTGTAGGCTGCTATTCCGCGGCCTCTGCTGAACCGCACAATGCACCCAGAGGGCTGGAAGGAAAGACACTCAGCGGAAATGACTATGGCGACTTGTTTGGCGGCACGTCATCGTATACGCTGGAGCGTATGCTGATCTATTGTGATCAGTTTGGCGCTTATAACAATATCAGTGACGATGATTTTGACGAAACTCAGATCAGCAAATCAAACTACATGTCCCCCCAGAAGATGGTCGAATACCTCAACGGCGACGATGGCGCCATATACACCGCCGACAGCGACATCGCCGGCGGCTGGCCCGTCCTCGCCTGGGAGCTGAAGGCCCCCACCGTGGTGACCAACCCGGAGGAAGCGGCCTATGCCAAGGCGGAAAACGACTTCAAAGCCGCCAAGACCGCCGCGCTGGACAAGCTGAAAAACGACTTCAATACGTACGACAAATCCCAGTACAGCGACACCGGCTGGACCTCTCTGAACAGCATTTACAACAAGGCCAAGGCAGCCCTGAACGGCGCCAGCCTTACCCCTTATGGCGAGCTGGAGGACAAGTCTGTCGACGCGATCACCGCCTACGCTCAGGCGGAGATTGACAAACTGATGCCCATTGCCCAGACGGCGCTGGCGGAGATGAAGGCAGTGCCCACCAAGGCACAGGAGACCCAGTTTGTCAAAGAAAAGGAAAACGCGATACGCGATCTGGAGGACGCCTATACCAACGAGCTGAAAGAGCTGAACGACCTCCGGGGCGAGGCCGCCGCCGTGTGGCACGGGATAAACGGCGAGGTCCTGACGCAGCTGGCGGAGAAGTCCGCTGCGCTGAAAGCCGCGCTGGACGCCGGCAAGGCCAAGCTGGAGGCCTGCACCAACACGGTCGCGCTGGACGCCACCCTGCGCAGCAGTCAGGCCGCGCTGTCCGCCGTGCTGCAGGACTTCACCGTGTCCGTGGACAGCGGCGTGGCGGACAAGTGGGACGGCAGCAGCAAGGCCCAGCCCTCCGGCAGCGGCACCGCCGCTTCTCCCTATAAGCTCGGCACCGCCGCGCAACTGGCCTGGTTCGCCGACACCGTCAACAGCGGCAGCCGCTCCGCCTGCGCCGTGCTGACGGCGGACATCGACCTGAACGGGCAGGAGTGGACGCCCATCGCCAACAGCGGCGTCAACAACGGTTACACCGGCACCTTCGACGGCCAGGGCCACGTCATCCACGGCATCTGCGTGACCACCGGCGTCAGCAGCCGTCCCCAGGGCCTGTTCGGCATCATCGCCCGCACGGGCACGGTGCGGAACGTCAAGGCCGCCGGCCGCGTTCTGGTCCGCCAGAGCAGCGGCGCCGGCCTGATCGCCGGAGAGAACAACGGCGTCCTCTACAACTGCGAGGCGTCCGCCTTCCTGAAAAACAGCTATAACGCCGGCAGCACCGGCAGCAGCGTGGGCAACATCGGCGGCATCGCCGGACACATGGCCGCCGGCTACATAGAGAATTGCCGCGCCTATGGCCTGTTCCTGGCCAACCCGGAGAGCTACGACGAGGGAAATCTGGTGAACTCCTCCATGCTCTGCCAGATCGGCGGCATCGTGGGCGGCATGGGCGCCTCCCAGGAAAAGGACGGCTGCCTGGTGCGCTACTGTGAAAACCACCTGCAGATCGACTGCTACACCTTCACCTACGGAAATTCTTCCCCCTGCGGCTACGCCATCGGCGGCATTGTGGGCGGCAGCGGCATCGGCAAGGTGCGGGAGTGCGTGAACCGCGCCGCCGTCACCGGCGGGTATGACGTGGGCGGCATCGTAGGCTCGGCGACCCCCGGCGAGGGCGCGTCCTTCTCCGCCGCCTATGTGGAAAACCGCGGCACGGTTCGCTCCGGCAGCTCCACCGCCGGCGGCCGCGGTGCCGGCGGCATCCTCGGCAAGGCCGGCAGCGAAAAGACCACCGGCGGCAGCAGCCAGTATGTGGGCGATGTGTCCCTGACCCACGCCTATAACAGCGGCGCCGTCTCGGCGGCGGCCAGCGGCACCACCAACGGCATTGCCGGCGGCATCATCGGCGTATGGCTCAGCGGCACCGTCACCCACGCCCGCAGCAGCAGCGACACCTCCCTGTGGGGCATCGCGAATATGGCCACCACCGGCAGCAGCGACACCGCCAAGGTCGCCAGCTATGGCTCCCCCGTCCGCGCCGACGGCGGCACCGCGCAGAAGCTCTCCGCCACCCAGGCCCTGCTGGGTAAGCTGATCCGCTTTGACGCCAAGCGGGACGGCAGCTACGCCGTCTACGGCGACCAGAGCGCGGCCTACAACGCCGTTATCATGGACTACGTCCGCCGCATCGAGGAGGCGGCAGACAGCGCCGTGGGCGCCCTGCTGGCCGAGGCCGACGCCGCGCTGTCCGCTGTGCCCACCCAGCTGCAGGCCGACAAGGCCGCGCTGCTGGCGGATATGCGGGCCTACGCCGCGGCCAACATCTACGACACGGACGAGCAGTCCGCCATGGACGCCCTGCTGGAGACCGCCGCCCAGGCCATCGACAGCGCCGCCACCGTGGCGGCCGTGGCCAAGCTGCGGCAGGTCTATATGGGCACGGAGAATATCGACGGCGAGCTGGCGGGGATCAAGACCTATCCCGCCAAGGCCGCAGACGAGCTGTATAACAAGTATATCTTCGACCGGAGCTATGCCCCGGAGGACATGGCCAAGGCCCTGCGCGCCTATGAGGGCTGGAAGCTGAAGCTGTTCAGCGCCCCGGACCTTGACGGCGTGGAGGCGGTGTACGCCGACGCCCGCAAGGCCATGGACGCTCTGACCAGGGACTTCACCACCGGCGACACCGCGCCGGACATGGACACCGCCGCCTCCGCCGCCCGGGCGCTGGCCCGGCAGGAGGTGCTGGACAGCCTGGCCATGCTGGAGCAGGGCTACATCGACGCTCTGACGGCCATCGCCGGTGACATGGACGCCCTCTCTTATGCGTGGAAGGCGCGTCTCACCGCCGTGCTGGACAGCGGCAAGGCCGCCCTTCACGCGGCGGCCACTCCGGCGTTGGAGGACATCGACGACTACGGCGTGCTGGAGGACAAGCTGGCCACCGGCAAGCAGGCTCTGTCGGACATCTTCGCCGACGTCTCTGCCCGGCTGACGGCCCTGGCCGCCTCCGCCGCCAACGAGAGCGCCTGGAACGGCACCACTGTCGAGCCCGGGAAGGACGCCAGCGGCGTCTATCAGATCGGCACCGCCGAGGAGCTGGCCTGGCTGGCCGCGGAGATCAACAATTCCTCCAACAACTCTCAGAGCTACAGCGCCGTGCTGACGGCGGACATCGACTTGGGCTACCGCCCCTGGACGCCCATCGGCTGCTATGTCGATTGGCAGAACAACCACCCCTACCGCGGCGTCTTTGACGGCCAGGGCCACACCGTGTCCGGCCTGTACGTCACCGCGCTGAGCAACGGCTATGCCGGCCTGTTTGGCTATACCTCCGGCAGCACCACCATCAAAAACCTCACCGTCGAGGGCGAGATCCGCCTTGAGGACGTCTCCACCACCGCCAAGCACATAGGCGGCATCGTGGGCGAGGCCAACGCCAAGCTGGAGCGCTGCGTATCCCGGGTGCGCATCAGCGCCGCCGGCTTCGGCACCAGAGATACTTGCGCCGTGGGCGGCATCGCCGGCAAGCTCAGCGGCGCCATGACCGACTGCCGCTTCGAGGGCAGCATCGATATTACCTGCAAGCGCGGCGGCGCCTATATCTCCGGCGGTGTGGGCGGTCTGGCGGGCAATGCCGCCGGCGGCGCCCTGACCAGATGTGTCAATACCGGCGCCGTCACCGTGGACAAGGGCACAGGCGTGGGCGGCATCGCCGGCATCACCTCCCGCGAGGTCACCTTCACCCAGTGCGCCAACACCGGCCATATCTCCAACGACACCACCGCCGTTCTCAGTAGCGGCGAAAAGCCCAAGGGCGGTACCGGCGGCATCCTCGGCGTGGGCAAGAGCGGCAACGTGTCCATCTCCCTCTGCTACAACACCGGCACTGTCTCCGGCACCACCATCGTCGGCGGTATCCTCGGCGGCGAGGCGGGAGATTATGGCACATCTATCTCCAATGGCAACCCCTCTCTCACCGTGGAAAACTGCTATAACGCGGGACTTCTCGACGTGGGCAGCAGAACCAACCGCATCGGCTCTCTGGTGGGCTTCCCCATTGCCGGACAGTACCGTGACGGTCTTTACGTCCTCGGCAGCAGCTCCCGTCAGGCGAAGGGCTGGTTCAGCTCTCAGGGCGAGTGCATCACCGTTCTGGACACACTGACGGCGGCGGCGATAAACCGCACCGGCGACATGGTGGACAGCATCGCCCAGCTGAACAGCGGCTGCCCCCTGTTTATGTGGCAGCTGGAGGAAACGGCAAGCCGCAGCGCGGTGATCGCCTATCTCCGCAGCTACTATACCGACAACGTCCGCACAGCCGCCACACCCGCCCAGCGGGACGCGCTGGAAACCCAACTGGCCGAGACGGAAGCCGTTATCAACGCTCCCGCCTCTAAAGCCCCGGCTATCGTGGAAGCCTACGAGACCATGCTCTCCGCCATGAACGCCGACACGCTGGTGCAGGCGGCGAAGGACGAGGCGAAAGCCGAGCTGAACAGGCTGAAGGAGGACAGTGCCAAGACCTACCCCGCCATCAAGGACAAGCTGAAAGCCCTTCTGGACGACCGGCTTGCCGCGCTGGACAAGTGCAAGACCGGTGCCGAGGTGCAGAGCTGCGTGGATGCCTTCGCCGCCGGCGTGGTGGATCTTCTCATCGACGACGCGGCGGGTGCCAGGCTGAAGGAGCTGGCGACCAAGCTCAAGACCATCGAATCGGCATACAACGCTCTGGACAAGACACGGCAGTCCCTTGTGACGAAATACGGCAAGCTGGCTGGTATGCAGCAGCTGTACAAGCAGTACACGGAAAACCTTGAAGCCCTGAAAAAGTGGTACGGCGAGGACTGCAAGCGATACGACTACATCAAAAAGACGGTGGAAAAGCTGTACAACGGTGCTGTGACGCAGCTGGGCGAGTGCACCGACAAGGCCGCCATGGACGCGGTGATGAACGGCTACGTGGTGGATATTGCGGAAGCTCTGACCGGCGACATTGCCTACAAGCCCGGCAAGACCCCCGCCTCCGCACTGAAGAATCTGGAAACGCGCATCAAGAACGCCCGCACGGCGTACAACAGCCTCACAGCGGAGCAGAAGCAGCTCTTTGACAAGGATCTGCTTGCATCACTGCAAGGTGCGGAATCGCTGCTCTCCGCCTACAACAGCGGCATCTCCTCTCTAAGCTCCCGTCTCCAGCAGGATAAAAAGGCGTACCCCGACCTGTCGGACAAGCTGGAGCGTCTGGCGAGCCGCGCCCGCAACGCCATGGACAGCAGTGTGGACACCTCCGGCATCCTTTCCGCGCTGGATCGCTACGCCGCCTCCGTGGTGGACGCGCTGATCGACGACATCGGCTACGTACCGGACGTTATGTCCGAATCCGATGCGGCGGTGCTCCGCGGCAAGATCTCCCGGGCGCAGTCGGCGTACAACGCCCTGACCGCCGCGCAGAAAAAGCTGGTCAAGGGCGTCACCGCACTGGAAACCGCTGCGGCACGTATGGCGGCCTACGAGGAAAACTACAAGGCGGCGCAGAGGGTCGTGGAGTTCATCAAAGCCATCGGCACCGTCACCAAGGACAGCTATGACGCCATCAAGCGCGCCACCGACGCCTATAACGCGCTGACCCCCGTGCAGAAGGCTCTGGTGCCCCAGTGGGCGATCGATCTTCTGGAGGAGGCGACCGCCAAGTACAAGGAGCTGACGGCGGCGGACGATACCGCCTCGGCGGAGCAGCCTGCGGAGCTGCCTCTGGACGACCTGCGGACAGAAGAGGCTGCAAAGCCTGACCGCCCCTTCGACTGGACGATCGTCTGGATGGGCGCGGGCATTCTGGCGGCACTGGGCATCATCGTGCTGCTGTGGAAGTGGTTCTCCGCTACAAAGCAGACCCGCCGCAGAAACGACGAATAACCTCGCCCGGAGGGGGAGACTTCTATGGTCTCTCCCTTCGAGCGGCGTTCTGAACCAAGGAGAAAATCAATGAAAAAGAGAACGATACGTCTCCTGCGCGGCGGTCTGTGGCTGCTGCTGTGCGCCGCGCTGACGCTATGCGCGCTGTCACTGCGCTCAGAGGCCCCGCCCCGCGAGGACGTGGACGCCGCCTCCCGTATGCTGGTGTCCTCCTCAGAGCTTCTCTACGGCGCGGACAGCACCTCTCAGATCGACAGCTCCTCTCTCAGCGGGGAAGCGGAGGAGCCGCCCCCGCCGGAGCAGCCGGAGCCGCCCCAGGAGACGCCCCCGGAGCAGACGGACGCTCCCGCTGAGGCACCGCCCCAGGACGTGCCCTCGGACGACAGCGGCATCGGCGACCTTATGGACATCGGCAGCAGCGGCGGCGGCTCCGGCGGTCAGCTGCCCGCCCGCCGCCCCGGCGAGGCACAGGGCAGTGCCGAGGTCGGCGACCCGGATCGCTACTTCGAGACCAGCATCATCGACGGCGACGTGGTGGACTACGAACGCTACACCTTCACCATCCGCCATCTGAAGCCGGAGCTTCAGGTGCTGGGGCTCACCGTCACCCTGAACGGTCAGTCCCTCGACTATAAAGCGTCCTCCTCCAGCGTGCTCCTGAAGCTCGCCGAGGGTGCCAACTCCATCGTGGTTCGCGCCTTTTACAGCGACGGCGCAAACACCGTCACAGCGTCTCAGGGCTACACGGTCTACTACGGCGCAGGCGGTGAGGTGGTCATTATCGCCGTCCGCGACAGCGACGGCGTATCCCTTGCGGATCTCCGCACCACGTCGGACAGCACCCTCTCCTTCACCGCCTACGGTCTGAAGGACGGCAGTAAGCTCCGCGCCTCCGTCCGCTTCAACGGCAAGACCGTCACCGGCAGCGGCGACCGCTTCTCCGCAACGCTGGAATACGGTGTCAACACCTTCGAGATCAGTGCCGGCGGCAGAAACGACACCGTCACCGCCCGCTACACTGTCGAATACAAGGAGGACGGCTTCAAGATCACCAACAGCTTCAACGGCACCGTCATCGACAATACCACCAGCCAGCCCTCCCACATTGCCGAGGAGCTCCCCGTCTATCTGGACACTGAGTCCTTCCGCTTCCGCTTCTATCTCAATCAGGAGACGGGCAGGGAGCAGCTCCGGCAGGTGCGCTACAACAACAAGCCCCTGTCCCCCGACGGCGACGGCTGGTACACGGCGACGCTGGATACCCGGCGGCCCGCGTACCTGTCGCTGCACTATACCAACGCGGACGGTACGGATCTTGTCTACAAGTGGCTGGTGCGCTTCCACCGGAACGCAGAGGCGACGCCGGAGGAGAAAAAGCCCATCATCAACGCCTCCATCGAGGTGGGCAGCACCGTGATCGGTCTGGAAAACGGTCTTGTTCTGAAAAGCCCGGATGTCATCACGATCATCAACTCCGTCAGCTCCGGCGGCGAGCAGCTCTACCTGAACAACTACCGCGTCTGGGTCAACGAGCAGGAGATCTACTCCCCCTGCAGCCAGACGGGCAGCTCCTTCGGCTACGAAACGTACCTCTCCAACGAGGGAGCCAACACCATCACCATCTCCGCCACGGACGCGGACGGATACGCGGTCAAGCAGAGCTGGACGGTGTACTATGAGAAGGGCGACGTGACCGTCACTATTAGCGTAGAGGCGACCACCGTAGGTCTTGGCTATCTGGTGCCCCCCACGGACGTAACGGTTCCCGGCGGCACGGATCTCCTGACCATGGTGACGCAGCTGCTGTCGGACAACGGCTTCTCCCCCTCCGTCAGCAGTAACTATCTCGCCGCCATACAGAGGCCCAGCATCTGCGACGGCTTCTACATTGATGAGGAGCTGATGGAGCTGATCGTGAGCGACGAAATGGACGACTTCGGCGCAGGCCTTGACCCCCAGCCCGCGTCCATGGACAGTCTGGGTGAATTTGACTTTTACCGCTGGTCGGGCTGGATGTATTCCTACAACGGACGCTATCCCGGCTACAGCATGAGTGCCTGCAAGCCGCAGGACGGTGCAGAGATACGCCTGCGCTTCACGCTGGCGTTGGGCAAGGACATCGGCGGCTTCAATGCCGACGCCGGCGTCTACGGTGCCTCCAGCGGCAACTATTATAGAGAATGGTGAGGAGAAAACAGTATGAACGCACACATTGAAAAGATATTACAGGAGGTCGGCAAGGTCATCGTGGGCAAGGAGGCGACTCTGGAGAAAATTCTGATGACGGTGCTCTCCCGCGGACACGTGCTGCTGGACGATGTCCCCGGCACCGGCAAGACCACCACCGCGCTGGCTTTCAGCCGTGCGCTGGGTCTGCAATACGGCCGCATCCAGTTCACGCCGGACGTGCTGCCCTCGGACATCGTGGGCTTCTCCCTGTACCGCAAGGAGAGCGGTGCCTTCGTCTACCAGCCCGGCGCGGTGATGACCAACCTTCTGCTGGCAGACGAGATCAACCGCACCTCCAGCAAGACCCAGTCCGCGCTGCTGGAGGTCATGGAGGAGCGACAGGTCACCGTGGACGGTCACACCCACAAGCTGCCCGACCCCTTCGTGGTCATCGCCACCCAAAACCCCGTTGGCTCCGCCGGCACGCAACTGCTGCCCCAGGCACAGCTGGATCGCTTCATGGTGCGGCTGGAGATGGGCTACCCCGACTTCGCCAGTCAGGTGAACATCCTCCGGGATCGCCAGACCGGCGACCCGCTGCAAGCGGTGCAGACCGTCTGCTCTGCGGAGGAACTCCTGACCATGCAGGCGCAGGCGCAGCAGGTGCACATGGCGGACGCGCTGCTGGAATACGTGACGAAGCTGGCGGAGGCAAGCCGCAGCCACCCTCTCGTGGTGCTGGGCGTCAGCCCCCGCGGCGCGCTGGCGGTGTGCCGTATGTGCAAAAGCCGCGCCTTCATGGCAGGTCGCGACTACGTGCTGCCCGACGACGTGACCGACGTATTCGCGGACGTGTGCGCCCACCGCATCGTCCTCTCCCCCAAGGCGCGGATCTCCGAAACCTCCCCATCGGACGTGCTGGCGGAGGTGCTCCGGCAGGTCACCCGCCCCGACCACATCTGAGCCATGGCGAAAAACAGAGTTTTATTCGCGCTCTGGCTGCTGCTCTGGCTCTCCATCTGGCTCTGGGGCAGCGGAAACGCGGCGGGCTTCCTACTGCTGGCAAGTCTGCTGGCAGCCGCCTTGGAGATCTCCCTCTCGCTGCTGGTGCGCCGCCGCATCACGGCTTCTCTTTCCGCACCCGTCTCCTGCCGCAAGGGCGAGGACTTGACGGTGGAGCTCCGCGCCTCCAACGCCTGCTTTTTCAGCTGTGCCGGTCTCCGCGCCGTCCTCCGCTGCCGCAACCTGCTCACCGGCGAGACGGAGGACGCGGTGCTTCGTCTCTCCGTGGGCGGCAGGGGCTCGCAGCAGCTTCAGCACACTCTCCGCCCCCGCCGCTGCGGCAAGCTGACCGTGGAGTTGACCCAGCTGCACGTGTTTGACCTGTTCGGTCTCCGGGGTGCGGCGGTGCCTGTGGACTGCGGTGCCGCCACGCTGGTCATGCCCACCGTCTACCCGGTGGAGCTGACCGTCTCCGAGCGGCAACGCTCCCTCGGCGACAGCGACGAGTTCTCCATGTACCGCCCCGGCGATGACCCCAGCGAGACGTTCACCCTGCGGGAGTACCTGTCCGGCGACCGCATCCGGAGCATCCACTGGAAGCTGTCGGAAAAGATGGATCACCTCATGGTGCGCCAGCTGGGACTGCCGGTGGACGACTCCCTCCTTCTCCTGCTGGACAGCAGCGCGGATGCCGCGCCCTCGGCAGCGGAGCGGGAGGCATTGGGTGAGGCGGCGGTCTCCGTCTCCGCCGCCCTCTGCGGCGAAAGCATCCCCCACCGCCTCGCGTGGCTGGATCGCGCCTCCGGCGAGCTGACGTTCCGTGAGGTCACCTGTCTGGAGGAGCTGACCCAGTCTCTCCCCGATGTCCTGTCCTCGGAGATCCGCTGCGAGGAGCCATCCGTGCTCCATCACCTGATGGCAGCAGCCTCGGAATACGCCCATATCATTGTGGTGACGCTCCGTCCCGCGCCGCCTGCGGCGGATAGCCGCTTTTCGTTCCTGTCGGTATCACCGGAAACACTGTCCGGAGAGGAGGGTGTCTACCTTGCGCTTTAAGAATACCCCTTGGCTGTCGGCACTGCTTCTGGCGGCAGGACTGTCCGCCCTCCCGGTGCTGCTGTTTTCACTGCCGGTACCGGTGTATATCCCCCTTCTCGCCGCGTCGGCGTCGTCCCTGTCCGCCGCCCTGACCGCCGAGCGAAAGCGTTTCTGGGCTGCGCCCGCTCTCTGGATGCTCCTGTGCGCGGCAACGCTCCTTCTTGCGCGGGACGGCGTCGCCCCGCTGCTGGACAGCCTCCTTACCGCGTGGCAGCAGCTCCACCCCCGCATCTATCCCGCCTACGCCGCTGCGGACTCTGCCGCGCCGCCTGCGGCGGTGGCGGCTGCTCTGGCGTCGCTGCTGGGTCTGTGGAGTGCCGCTTACGCCCGCCGTCCCCGTCCCGTATGGTTCTGGACGGCCTCCCTTCTGCTGTCACTGCTTCTGCTGACGTTTTCACCGACAGCCTCCCCGTGGCAGCTGGTGCTGGGCGCGCTGGTGCTGCTCCTGCTGTACGCCATTCGCTTCGGCAGGCGCGGCAGCACCGCCGCCGTCCGCGTATGGTGCCGCGCCGCCCTGCTCCTTCTGGCCGCCGCCGTAGTGCTGACCGCCCTCGGCGACACGGCGCGTCCCGCGCCTCTCACGTCCCTCCAGCAGCACCTCTCCCGCACGGTGCAGGAGATACGCTGCGGCTCCAACGACGATGCCGGACTCACCGACGGCGATCTGACCTCTGCGGGAACGCGCCGCCAGAGCGAGGATGCCATGCTTCGCGTCACCATGTCCCAGCCCGGCTCCTACTACCTGCGCGGCTTCGTGGGGGAGGTCTACGACGGCAGCCGCTGGCTCCCCCAGACCAACGCCACGCTCTCCGCCAATGCGGACACCTTCTACTGGCTCCACCACGACGGCTTTTACGGGCAAGCCCAGATCGTGGGGGCGGCGCAGTCCGCCGCCCCGGAGGTGCTGCATGGTGAGAACCGCATCACCGTCACCAACGCCGCAGCGTCCTCCCGGTATCTGTACGCTCCCTATGAGACCATGCCCACCAGCCCCACTCTGGATGCCGCCGCCATCGGCGACGCGGCGCAGTACGCGCCGGGGCTGCGCGGTCAGCGGAGCTACACCGTCCTCGCGGCGAACAACATCATCGTTCAGTACCAGAGGATCGCCGCCGGCCTCACCTCGGACGCGGTGCTGCCCTCCGCCTTCCTGCAAACGGAGGGTGCCTATAACCGCTACGTCTACACTGTGGACACCGCCCTCCCCCCGGAGCTTGACAGCTTCCTGCGGGAGAAGCTGGGAGCCTACACCGTAGAGGACGGGCAACGCCACTTTGACTACCAGAAGGCGAAGCAGAACATTCTGTTCTACCTGAGCACCTACGCCACTTACAGCGAAAGCGTATCGCCGGTGCCGCCGGGCGTCGATTTTGTCCTCAGCTTTCTGGACGGTGCCCAGACGGGCTACGATGTCCACTACGCCTCGGCGGCGGCGATGATGTTCCGCTACTACGGCATCCCCGCCCGGTACGCGGAGGGCTTCCTCGTAACGAAGGACGATGCCTCCCGCCTACAGCCCGGCGAAACGCTGACGCTGAACGGCACCAGCGGCCACGCCTGGGTGGAATACTACCAGGACGGCGTGGGCTGGCTCCCCTTCGAGGTCACTCCCGGCTACCTCTCGGCGATGGAGCAGGCGGAGACATACCGCAGCATCTCCGGGCTTGTGGGACACTCCTCAAGGGCGCAGGAATCCGAGAATCTTGACGCCCCCCAGCAGGAGGACGAGGAGCCGTCCCTGCTGTCCTTCTGGCTGAAATACCGGCTGAAAATACTGCTTTTCCTGTCGGTGCTGGCGGCGGTGGTTCTCCTGTGCCTGTTCGTCCTGTGGCTGGCGTGGCAGCGCAAAAAGACGGCGCGCCGGAAGGCTGCTTTCCTCAGTGACGACATCCCCCGCGCCATCCGCACCATCTACCTCTACACCATGGACGTTCTTCTGTCTCAGGGTCTGCCCCTGCGGAACTGCTCCCCTGCGGACTACGCGCAGGACATCGACGAGGATCTCCGTCAGGAGTACCTGTCGGTGGTGTCTCTCTGGGAGGAAGCAAAATTCAGCGGTCACCCTATGGAGGAGAGCCAGCGTCAGCGCGCCCTGCGCCTGAAGGACGAGGTCTGGACGCGCACATGGCGCGTCTCCGGTCCCCTCCGCCGCATCCGTCTGAAATACGTGCTGTTTCTGTAAGCGAGGTGCACTATGAAAAGGCTCTTTACGTCTCTTGTGGCGGCCGTCGCGCTGCTTCTCTGTGCCTGCGGCGGACAGGCGCAGGAATCCCCGTGGCAGACCGCCTACCGGGAAACCGGTCAATACCTGCTATCACAGCCCGCCCCCACCACAGGCTCCATCGGCGGTGAGTGGGCGGTAATCGGTCTGCGCCGCGCCGGTCTCCTCACCGATGAGATGGCGCGCAGCTACAAGGCGGCAGCGGAGGATTATGTCCGTCAGGCCGGCTCTCCGCGCCTCCACCGCGCAAAATCCACGGACACCTCCCGCACCATCCTTGGTCTGACCGCCGCCGGATACGACGCCACGGCCGTGGCGGGCATCGACCTGACGGCGGGTCTTTCGGACATGAGCTACCTCCGCATACAGGGTCTCAACGGCCCCATCTGGGCACTGATTGCACTGGACTGCGGCGGCTACGCCATCCCGCAGGCGGCGGAGGGCGAGGAGCAGACCACCCGTGAGGGTCTGGTGTCGGAGATCCTCTCCGCCCAGTGCCCTGATGGCGGCTGGACGCTGCTGGGTGAAGCATCGGACGTAGATATGACCGCCATGGCGTTAACGTCCCTGTCCCCCTATCTGGAGAACAGGGACGTCCAAGCCGCCGTGGAGCGGGCGTTGACCTGCCTTTCCCGCGTCCAGCAGGATAACGGCGGCTTCATGAGCTGGGGTACGGTCAACAGCGAATCCTGCGCTCAGGTCATTGTGGCTCTGACGTCGCTGGGCATCGATCCGGCAGCGGACAGCCGCTTCATCAAAAACGGTGCGTCACCGCTGGACGGACTCTGTGCCTTTGCCTGCGTGGGCGGCGGCTTCCGTCACAGCGATGAGCTGCCGGAGCCTCCCGCCGTAGCACCCACGGTGACCAAGCAGACCGCACCGGTCACCGCAGCAGCCAGACAATCGCACCCAAACAGCGTGACAGCCAGTCAAGTAAACCCGGATAGGACGGCAGCCAAGCAGGTGGCGTCGGACGGTGCAATAGTCGTTCCAATAGAGCCGGACGGCATGGCGACTGAGCAGGGCTTCTACGCGCTGACCGCCTACGCCCTCTTCTGCCGGAATGCCCCCCGCCTCTTCGATCTGACCTCCCTCCTCCCTTAGCCCCCGCCTAGCGCAGAGAGAGGTACCCCGCGGAAAGCAAAAACGAAAAATCTGCCGCAGCCGTCCGCGCCACCCCCGTCATTCCGCCCCCCCGCTTCCACCAGAGCTGCCATTCCGAACCCCACGATGTTCCTGTCATTGCGAACCCGCCCCCGATGTTCCTGTCATTGCGAGCCAGTGACCGATGTCACTGGCGTGGCAATCCGCGTCCCCCGTCCCCGCGCCGCAGGCGCGGACACCCTGTTATTCCGAGCCAGTCCGCAGGCTGGCGTGGGAATCCGTTCCCTAAATTCTTCATCATTTATTGAACCCCCGCCATCCGGCGGGGGTCTTTTACGTGTTGCCTCCGGCGGGGTACTTTTGTCACCAGCGACAAAAGTACCCAAAACGCCGCTTGAAACTACGTTTCAAGACTTCCTCAGCGCGCTATGCCCTGTGTCAAACCTGCCTCATGTTCCTCGCGTAATCGGTTTTCCCGTGTACCGCTGTCGGTCAAAAGGACTGTGCCACCACAGCTTTCCGCTACCGCTTCGCTGCCGCTGCCTGTTGCCACGGTAGCAGTTTTCCCCTTTACCGCCGTACTGTGGCACTCCCACTAACGTAACTGCACTTTCCCGCTTCTTAAACACAGCGGAAAATGTGAAGTGCCTGTACTATCCATCTCTGACAGCGTGTACGGCGAAAGTGTAGATCAATATGTTTTTCCAAGAATAACACTCTTAATTCGGCAAATCGCTATGGGGTGCATAAGTGCGTTGCCGGGTGCTGGTAACCGGGTATGGATTGAATCTTACGCTGCGAGCGGGAGGTTTTATGGACGCGATCGTTTTAGCAGGCGGCTTTGGAATTCGCCTGAGCCATATAGTCAAGGATGTACCAAAACCGATGACCCCGGTGGCGGGAAAGCCGTTTTGGACGCAATAATCATAACCACCAGTAAACTGGTGGTTTGACCTGCCCCTAAAAGGGGCTATTACGACCGTAGCCCCTAAAAGGGGCGTTGAAGGTTTGACACCGCATTACCATTTCAGGCAGCCGCTTCAAGCGGCTGTCTTTTTATGCCTTCTTATTCTTGTCACCCGTAAACGGGTCTACATATTCTTTGATGCTGATCTGATCTGCGGCGTAGTCCTCCTCCAGTTGGTTTCGGATATGCTCCGCTATGATCTTTTTATTGCGTCCCACGGTATCCAGCGGCTTTTCCTGTTCGTCTGCCGGAACGGGGCGCGGCAAATGTAATTCACGGTGTAGGCGCAGCGCCTCCAGTACAGACAAATCCTGTTCACGTTTCTTTTCCATATACGCACCTCCTTATCTATCGCCACGGTCAG
>OLWT01000881.1_pt1 | contig 17648 bp, 10 predicted proteins | sample 1674001 | NCBI WGS metagenome assembly OLWT01 (sample SAMEA103958137, study PRJEB25191) | human gut metagenome | biome: human-associated habitat [ENVO:00009003]; feature: intestine environment [ENVO:2100002]; material: feces | place: Germany | collected 2013/2015 | reverse complement strand
GACCCGGAGCGTGACGATATATCCGTTGTCCCCCTTGCCACTCCATTTGGCCTGGATGATGCGGTAGCCGAAACGGCTGAACATTTCCTGTGCGTTCGGGCAGTCCATCCGGTGGATCTTGATGCCTTGCGTGGAGACGAAACCGAACACCTCGTCGCCATAGATCGGGTTGCAGCACTTCGCCAACTTATACTCGATGCCCGTCAGGTTCTTGTCTATCACCAGGACATCCTTGTTGGTCGAGATTTCTTCCACTTCGGTTGTCGTGATGTATTCTTCGGCGCTGCGGACTTCGGTGTGGTCGTTCGTTTCCGTTTCCCGGCGGAGCTGTTCCAGGTATTCGTCGATCACCTGGTTCGGGTCGAGGCGTTCTTCGGCAATCTCGACGTAGAAGTCGGTGACGGTCTTGAAACCTTTCTTCTTGATGTAACGCATCAGGATCGGTTCCTCCATCTCGATCTTCCGGTTCTTGAAGCGGCGTTGCAGCATCTCTTTGGCAAAGTCCACCGCCTTGGCAGTCTCTTCGCGGAGTGCCTGTTTGATCTTGACCCGCGCTTTCGAGGTGACGACGATGTTCAGCCAGTCACGTTTGGGTGTCTGGGTGGGAGCGGTGACGATGGAGACCGTGTCGCCGTTGTTCAAGGTATATTTAATAGGTACATTCTTCTCGTTCACCTTTGCCGAGACGCATTTGCATCCTAACTTGGTATGGATCGCGAAAGCAAAGTCGAGCACGGTCGCCCCTTTGGCCAGCTTGATCAGTTCGCCTGTCGGGGTGAATACATAAATCTCGTCTTTGTACAAGTCCATTTTGAAATCCTGCATCAAGTCGAGCGGGTTGTTCTCTTTCGTTTCCAGGGCGGCACGGACAGTATTTAGGAATTCGTCCAGCCCGCTTTCCGCTTTTCCCCCTTTATATTTCCAATGGGCAGCCAGTCCCCGTTCGGCAATTTCGTCCATGCGGTGGGTACGGATCTGTACTTCCACCCATTTGTTCTGTGGTCCCATCACGGTGATATGCAGACTTTCGTAACCGTTCGTTTTCGGGATAGATATCCAGTCCTTCATGCGTTTCGGGTTCGGCTGGTACATATCGGTGATGATCGAGTAGACTTGCCAGCAGTCCGAACGTTCTTTTTCATATGGTGTGTCCAGGATGATACGGATGGCAAACAAGTCGTATATGTCTTCGAACGGGATGTTCTGTTTTTTCAGCTTGTTGTTGATGGAGTGGATGGACTTCGTGCGTCCCTTGATGTCGAACTGCAGCCCAGCCTCCTCCAGCTTGCTTTTGATAGGGGTGATGAACTCGGCGATGTAGGCGTCGCGCGAACGTTTCGTCTCGTTCAGCTTCTGCTTGATAAAATCGTATTGCTTGCGGTCGGTATATTTTAGCGACAAGTCTTCCAGTTCGCTTTTGATCGTGTACAAGCCGAGGCGGTGGGCGAGCGGGGCGTATAGATAGGAAACTTCCGTTGCCAGCCGTTTCCGGTCCTCGTCATTCTTCAATTGTTTGCCGAGGCGCATCAGGCAAAGGCGGTCGGCGATCATGATCAGGATCACGCGTACGTCTTCAGCAAACGAGAACAGCAGTTTATGGAAGTTCTCGGAGTCGACAGCCGTATTGCGGGCGTAAAGATCCGAAGTCTTCAGCAGACGGCTGATGATCAGGGTGACATCCGCATCGAATGTAGTCTTCACTTCATCTAAAGTGATGATCTTTTTCATGACCGGACGGTAAAGTAGGAGTGCGATGACCGACGTGCGCTTCAATCCGATCTCTGTGGTGGCGATCAATGCCGTGTCGATATTGCGGAGCAGGCCGTTAATGCCGTTTTTGTCTCGTCCGTAACAATCCAAAGCCACAACCCGCTTCATCAACTCTTTCATTTTACTCAGATCTTCTTTTTTCAGGAAAGAGTACAGATGGCGTAATAATTGCTTGTACTTGGAGAAAAACTGTTTTTTCTCCTCTTCGGTAAAGAACGGTTGTATATCCATAGTCGTCTGTCTTTTTACAGCTTGTTTGAGGGCTGTCCGTAAAACATACCGTAAAAATAAGTTTTTCTCCGAATATCAGTGCAATTCTAATGGTATTTTTATACATTTGCGATATACATAGGCCGGCAGGGCCTTGTAGCGTGTCTGATTATTAATTAATTAAAAAGATATACTATGTTAAACGCAAAAGACTTAGAGTTACTGGCGGCTAAAGGAATCAGCGAAAAGCAGATTGAAGAGCAGTTGGCTTGTTTCGTGAAAGGGTTTCCTTTTCTGGAAATTACAGCTTCGGCGTCGGTCGAGAGAGGGATTATGGTAATCCCGCAGGAGAAACAGGCTACCTATATGGATGCCTGGGATGCTTACCTGGCAAAGAATAAGAAGATCGTGAAGTTCGTGCCGGCTTCGGGTGCGGCAAGCCGTATGTTCAAGAATCTGTATGAATTCCTGTCTGCCGACTATAACGAGCCTCAGAATGCGTTTGAGAAGAAGTTTTTTGATGATATCAGGAAGTTTGCCTTCTATGATGCCTTGAACCGGGCTTGCATCGAGAATGAAGCAAAAGATATTCCTGCACTAATCGCTCTCGGACAGTATAAGGCTGTTGTCTCCAACCTGCTGGAGTCGAAAGGACTGAACTACGGACAGCTTCCGAAAGGTCTGTTGCTTTTTCATTCTTATCCGCAAACAGCCCGTACGGCGATGGAAGAACATCTGGCCGAAGGTGCGATGTATGCGAAGAACAATGCCGGCGAAGTGAATATACATTTCACTGTGTCGCCCGAACATAAGGCGCTGTTCGAACAGTTGGTTGCTGCAAAGACGGGAGATTATGAAGAGAAATTCTCTGTCAAATACGATATTTCTTTCAGCGTGCAGAAACCGAGTACCGATACGATTGCCGCCGATATGGAAAACAATCCGTTCCGCGACAAGAACGGTAATCTGTTGTTCCGTCCGGGCGGCCACGGTGCTTTGATCGAAAACCTGAACGATGTAGATGCCGATGTGGTGTTTGTCAAGAATATCGACAATGTGGTTCCGGACAGTTTCAAATGCTCGACCGTTATCTTCAAGAAGGTGATCGCCGGTGTGCTGGTCTCTTTGCAAGAACGCATCTTCAAGTATTTGGAGCTGATCGACAGCGGCAAGTATTCGCACGACCAGGTGGAAGAGATGATTCATTTCCTGCAGGAGGAGCTGTGCGTGAAGAATCCGGAAACGAAGTTGTTGGAAGATGCCGAGTTGATCCTTTATATTAAGAGTAAGCTGAACCGCCCGTTGCGTGTCTGCGGTATGGTGAAGAATGTCGGTGAACCGGGCGGTGGTCCGTTCCTGGCTGTCAACCCGGATGGAACTGTCTCTCTGCAAATTCTCGAAAGCTCGCAGATCGATTTGAAGGATCCCGAAAAGAAAGCGATGTTCGAAAAGGGCACGCACTTCAATCCGGTGGATCTGGTATGCGCGTTGAAGAACTATAAGGGCGAGAAGTTCAACTTGCCGGATTATGTAGATAAGAATACCGGCTTTATCTCTTGTAAGAGCAAGGACGGCCGCGAATTGAAAGCATTGGAATTGCCTGGTTTGTGGAATGGTGCGATGAGCGACTGGAATACAATCTTCGTCGAAGTGCCTATCGAAACCTTCAATCCTGTTAAGACGGTAAATGATCTGCTGCGGCAGGAACATCAATAAACAAAAAAGCCGTCCGAAATGAATCGGACGGCTTTTTCGTATGGCAATAGAACCACAGAGATTACACTCTTCTTTCTTTGATTCTTGCTTTCTTACCGGTAAGAGCACGCAGATAATACAATTTAGCGCGACGTACTTTACCAAACTTGTTAACAGTGATGCTTTCGATAAACGGAGATTCGATCGGAAAAATACGTTCTACACCTACGTTTTCAGACATCTTACGCACTGTGAAGCGTTTTTTGTCACCATGACCTGAGATGCGGATTACGACACCTCTGTACTGCTGGATACGTTCTTTGTTACCTTCTTTGATACGGTAAGCTACTGTAATAGTGTCACCACTCTTGAATGCAGGAAATTCCTTTTTCGTAGCAAACGCTTCGTTTACAACTTTAATTAAATCCATTGTTTTATAGCTTTTTAATTGTAATTTTTAATGAAACGCAATATAACGGGCTACTTGTCCCGACAGAGATTACGCAAAGCGGATGCAAAGTAACGAAATAATTATTTGATACGCAAGTAGCAGTCTGAAATAAATTTTACTTCAGCCACTTATCGGCAAATTTAATGTAGTTCTCCCAGTCGAAATCCGTCACATCATGCACACCGGTACGATTGTGGTAGGCGACACGGTTCATGATCGGCATGTTGACCGTCGGCATCGTGGTCGTTTCCAGTCCTTTCATTCCGTAGAGCTTATAGACTTCTCCGGCGTATGCGGTTGAAAGAAATTCACCTTTCGGATCGGACCAACGGTCTTCTTCGGCGCTTGCCACATAAAGGGGGCGAGGAGCGATGAGGGCCAAGAGTTCATGCTGATCGATCGGAAGTTCACCTTCTTTCTTGTTATACCGGCGGAAGTTCTTGCAGAACCAGTGAGGGAAAGCGTGGTTGATCCGGTTGACAGTTTCACCTACCTGCCGTCTGGATAGAGCTGCTCCGCCACATCCGGATTCGTTGGAGATGACGATTGCAAAACGCGGATCGGTTGCGCCAGCCCAAAGGGAGGTTTTGCCTAAGCGGGAATGTCCCATCAGGATGATTTTGGAGGCATCGACCTGCCAGTCTGTTTCGAGGTAATCCATCACCCGACTGTAACCCCATGCCCAGGCGGCGATTGCTTGTCCGCCGTCTGCCGGAATGTCTCCTTCAGATGGATAGCCGAAGAGGGCGAGAATACTTTCTGCATATCTGTCCTTGCTGTCAGGGAAGAAGTCGAAGTAATGGACGGTGGCAAGCCCGTAGCCGGCGTCGATGATCTTTTCCACCGGCCAGCGCGATGCCTGGTTTCCGCGTGGGCGATCGGAGTGTTGCGACGGGATGATGTCCGGGTCCGAAGAGATTGTCTGGTTCCCCTGGAAGTTGAAATGCAGGAATACCGGCACTTTTGTTTTGACATGGTTCGGCAGATACATCAGCAGCAGGGCTTTCCGTTCTATACCGTTATGGCTGAATGTGATTTCGATCTGTTTGCGGGTGGCACTGCCGTTGACGGCACTGTGGTTGTCGTCCAACTTCTTGTAGGACACATCCACTTTGTCCGCTGGCATCTTTCCATATACCTGTTCGGCAAAGACGGACAGCAGTTCCGGCCGTCTGGTCTGTTCCCATTGCTGCACGTTTGTCACTTCCCGGCCGTCGGCTGTCTTTAACAGGGCGGGCAGGGTGTAAGGCGGTATTTTGCTTTCGTCGTAATTCGCTTCATCGGCTTCTTGAGCATGCCCTGCCAACAAGCTGCAAGCCCAAAGGCACAGGAGGAATATGGTTTGTCTCATGACAATTGATTTTAATTATTGTTTTTTAATGATTGGCTCTCTCATATCTGTGAATAAGGCAACGGCGAGAGGAACAGGCTGGTGTTCCGAGTGGCCGTATAGGCATATTCCGGTAGGTTCTTGATCCGCTGCCAGTCCGGATGTGTCCGGAATTTGTCCCAAGCGGCATTGCGTGTCGGTTCGTCCTTGTACCAGGTGAGATACATTACCGCCGGCATGATCGGGCCGGCCAGCACTTCTCCGTAGCAAACGGAGTTGATGCCGACCTTGTCGAAAACATCTATCTCGTCTTTGTTAAACATCGCTACTTTCCGCTGGTTGGCCTCTTCGTTGGGACTGTGGTACGTCCTGAGTTCGAACATCGTCCGGCTCTTGTCCGGCATCAGAAGGGAAGGTACTTTGTCGAAAGCCTCGCACAGGAAACTCTCGAAATTGAAGTAAGCCGGGTTGGGAGCTGTCTTGTCGAAATAAGGCTGTGCCGCTTTCCGGAATTCCGTATCGTTCCAGATTGTCCGTTTCACCCGGTGATAAGTCGTGATGTCGGGATAAATGAACAGCAGCAGACGCCGTTTTTTTCCCTCTTTCTTATAAGGGACGAAAGCGCCTGCTTTGATCTTCTTCCGATTATAGGCCGGGATCAGTATGTCGCGGAAAAAGTCGTCCAGGCCGTCCGCGTCTCCTTCCAGCGTGTAGATTCGCCATTCGTATAGCTGCTTTCCGGATGGAGCGGTTTTTTCGGAGGTTGCGGCTATCCCCTTGATAGCCGCAAGCGTAGCCAACATACCTGTCAGCTTCATAAAGTGCCTTCTTTGCATGGTTCTATAGAATTTAGATTAAAAAATAGTTAGTAAACACTTCAAAGGTAGGAAATATCAGGGTAATTTCCGTACATTTGTTTTGATTTATGATTTATGAATTGTGATTTATAAGAAAGACATTGTGATCATTATTTATAATTCATAAATCATAAATCATAAATTTCAGTTCCTTCGATGAAGAAAATATATATCTTTTTATTTGTTTGTGTTGCCGTTCTTTCCGCTGTTGCACAGACGACACCGAACCTTTACCGGGCAGTGGACAAGGAGAAAATGAATCACTGGGTGGACTCCGTCTTCGATGCGATGAGTTATGACGAACGTATCGGGCAACTCTTTATGGTCATCGCCAACCCGAAATCCGACACCCGCAATATGCAACGCCTGATGCGTTATGTCAACGAAATAAAGATCGGCGGCATCCTTTTCCATAAAGGTGATCCGGTCACGCAGGCCGAGGTGACGAACCGCCTGCAAAAAGCCTCCCGTGTCCCGATGCTCGTGTCGCTGGACGGCGAATGGGGACTTTCCATGCGCCTCTCCGGTACGACCCGTTTCCCGAAGAACATGATGTTGGGGGCGATTGAGGATAACAGCCTGATAACCGAATACGGCAAGGAAGTCGCCCGGCAGTGCAAGGAGATGGGAATCCATATCAATTTCGCACCCGATATGGATGTCAACAGCAATACCGACAACCCGGTGATCGGTCTCCGCTCCTTCGGCGAGAATCCTGAGGCGGTGGCCGACAAAGGGCTTGCGTATGCCCGTGGGCTGGAAGGGCAGGGCATCCTGTCTGTCGCCAAGCATTTCCCCGGACATGGCGATACCGCCGAAGATTCCCATTATACGCTGCCTGCCGTTCATCATGACCGGGCACGCCTGGACAGTGTGGAGTTGCTGCCTTTCAAACGTTACATCTATGACGGCTATGCCGGCGTGATGACCGGACACCTGTATGTCCCGGCGTTGGACAAGGCACGCAATAAGCCGGTCTCCATGTCCCGTACCGTCGTCACCGACCTGCTGCAAAAAGAGCTCGGATTCCGGGGACTGTGCTTTACCGACGCTTTGGCGATGAAAGGCGCTACTACCCGTAAATCCGATAACCCTTCCGTAATGGCGCTATTGGCGGGCAATGACATCCTTTTGGCTCCGGCTGCGCCGATTAACGACTTTGCAGCCGTGAAGGAGGTCTTGGAAGAGGGTATTTTGGACAGGGAAGAGATAGAAGCGAAGATCATCAAGATCCTGCAATATAAATACATCGCAGGGCTGAACGACTATCGCCCGGTCGAGACGGAAGGTTTGTCCGAACGCCTGAACTCTCCCCATGCCGCATGGTTGGTCGCCAAGTTGAATGAAGAAGCGATCACCCTGCTGAAGAACGAGGGCGACATCATCCCGTTGAAGCAGCTCGATAAGAAAAAGATCGCCGCCCTGTCTATCGGTGACGGGGTAGGGAACGAGTTCCAAAAGATGCTGGGGCGCTACGACTCGGTCGCCTGTTTCAGCATCAGCCGGAATGCGACGGCAGCCCAAGTGCAGAGTGTATATAAGAAATTGGAGAAATACGATGTGGTCATTTGCGGCGTGCATACGGTCCGCATTCCGGAAAGCCTGGCTCTGCGCGAGCTGGCGGCAAAGAAGGAACTGGTCTATGCCTTTTTCACCTTGCCCTATTTTTGTAAAGCATATAAACCTTCCATCCTGAAAGCCAAAGCGGTTGTAATGGCCTACGAGGGCACACCGCTTGCTCAGAAATATGCGGCGCAAGCCATCTTCGGCGGTATTGCGGCCAAAGGAAAGCTGCCGGTTTCCATCCCTACCCTCTACACGGCGGGGACGGGTGTGTTTACCGAAAAGACACGTCTCGGTTATCACGAGCCGGAAGAAGTGGGGGCAAGTCCCGAACGTTTGGACGTGATCGCCTCTATCGTGGAAGACGGTTTGGAACAGAAGGCGTTTCCCGGTTGCCAGGTGCTCGTTGCCAAAGATGGCATGATTATCTATGACAAATCGTTCGGCTATTTCGACTACGACAAGAAACAGGCTGTTGATGAAAACTCCGTCTACGACCTGGCTTCTTCCTCCAAAGCGGCGGGGACCTTGCTGGCCGTAATGAAAGCTTATGACGACAAGAAGTTCACACTGAACAATAAGATCTCCGATTTTATACCCGAACTAAAGGATTCGGATAAAAAGAATTTAGCTGTCAAAGACCTCCTCTACCACCAGTCCGGGCTGACGCCGACTATCAACTTCTATCTGAACGCGATCGACAAGGATAGTTATAAAGGTAGCTTGTACAGTAATGCGAAGAACCAGACGCATCCGGTCCGTTTCGACGCCCGGACCTATGTGCGCAACGACTTCTCTTTTCTTCCCAATCTGGTATCTGCCCGGAAAAAGCCGGGCTTTACGACAGAGATCGCCCGCAATATGTATCTGCACGACTCTTTTAAAGACACCATTATCCAGGAGATCAAGGACTCGCACCTCGGCGTGCGGGGCAAGTACAAATACAGTTGCATCAATTTCATCCTGTTGAAGATGATGGTGGAAAAGCAGATGCGGCAGCCGATGGACCGCCTGCTGCATGGCATGTTCTTCAGCAAGCTCGGAGCTTGGCATACGGCCTACAATCCGTTGCATATCCTCGACACGATGCAGATCGTCCCGACCGAAAACGACCATTTTATCCGTCGGCAACTGCTTCGCGGCTATGTGCATGATGAGGCGGCCGCTTTCCAGGGGGGCGTTTCGGGCAATGCCGGGCTTTTCTCCAACGCCAACGACTTGGCGAAAGTGCTGCAACTCTATCTGAACCAGGGAAGTTACGGAGGTGAACAATACCTATCCAAAGAAACCTGCCGTCTTTTCACCCAAAGTAAAAGTCCGACCTGTCGCCGCGGCTTAGGGTTCGACAAGCCGGTAACCGGTGGGGGTAAAGCATCTCCTTGCGGCAGCCTGGCTCCCGCCTCCGTTTATGGGCATACCGGTTTTACCGGCACTTGCTTTTGGGTGGACCCGGATAACAACCTGCTGTATATCTTCCTGTCCAACCGTGTGAACCCGACACGGGCCAACAACAAGCTAGGTTCGCTGGATATCCGCACACGTATCCAAGACGCAATCTATAAAGCAATCAAATAATTCATAAATCATAATTCCCCCAAAGATGTTATTCGGACACGGTGACGACCACTATAATTCACAGAAAGAGGTAAAGATAAATTTCAGTTCAAATGTATGGCATGGAGCCGATCTCCGCACACTCAGGGAACACCTGAACGAGCAGTTTTATGAACTCACGCGTTATCCGGAACCGGATGCTTCTTCCCTGAAAAGATTGCTTGCCCGCTGCTATGAGGTGGAAGAGGAGAATATAGTGGTTACGAACGGTTCCATCACGGCATTCTATCTGCTGGCGCAAACCTGGAAAGGGGCGAAATCCGCTATTGCCGTTCCCTCTTTTGTGGAGTATGAAGACGCTTGCCGCCTGCACGGGCATGAAGTCAGTTTCTTTCCGACCTCGTGCGACCTGTCCGGCCTCTCGCTGGAAGGACAGGATTTCTGCTGGATCTGTAACCCGAATAATCCGGACGGCAGACTGATCCGCCGGGCCGAACTGCTGGCATTGATCGAGGCGAACCGGCAGACCGTCTTTATCATCGACCAGGCATACGTTGCTTTCACGACGGAAAGGTTGTTGGAACCTTCGGATGTCTGCAACCATCCGAACCTGATCTTGATACAATCTATTTCGAAAGCGCATAATATACCGGGACTCCGTATCGGCTACTTGGTCGCTTCTCCGGATAAGGTCGAGCAGATAAACCGGTACATCATTCCCTGGTCTGTCAATGCAATCGCTGTGGAAGCCGGTAAATACATCTTGACGCATCCGGAGCAATATATCCTGCCCATCTGTGAATGGCAACGCGAGACAGCCAGCCTGATCGACCGGCTGAATGAGTTGGGCAACCTCGAAGTATTGCCGACATCCGTGACTTTCTTCTTGGCCCGCTTGAAAAAAGGGACGGCTGCTGATTTGAAACAATATTTGTGGGATCGTCATGGCTTGCTGATTCGCGATGCCTCTAATTTCCGCAGCCTGGACGAACGTTATATCCGCATATCGGCACAGACAGCAACCGAGAACCGGGTACTCGTTGATGCGGTACGGGAATGGCTTTCCATCTCGCCTTGATATCGGCTTGCCCTTCACCTTGATGTCGTTTCGAGGGATTGTTTCTCGTTCATGAAGATGCCTGAAATATTTGTAAGTTGACAAGATTGGAAAAGTTAGCAGGTAGGAGGACATTACCTTTGCATATAAAAAAACAGAAGGAGAACATGCAACAACGGCTGTAAAATAGGTAAAACCGGGTGGTTTTTATTGTCCGGCACGGTACTTTAGTTGCCGGACACCCCCATGTTGCCCCCTTTTACACCCGGATATACCGGCTCTCTACACCCGGATGTAAAGGATGGCAACATGGGGGTGTTTACGGAATTATGTACTTGTCTTTGCTAAAAAAAGAGATAGCTTTTGTGGAATGAAGAACCGTATTCCGCCAATTTAATACCTGTTATATTCGTTTTTACATTTGTTTATTTGATTATTTTATATGCTTTTTCAAAAGTAATAGAAGGTAATGTGTTGGTTCTCAATTGTATGACAAAAACGTTCTGTTTCAGAAGTGATAGAGGAGTGATAGAGGAAAACATCCTGTATCACTGCCTCTGACGCTTGAATATTAATAGCTACAACCTTCGTAGTGATAGAGTGATAGAGGATTTCTTTGCTGAAGATCATGCTGACAAATTACTGCATGTTCGATTGCGCCTACTGCATCAATCGCCGCAGCAACGATATTCCCCGTGCCACATTGACAGTGACGGAACTGGTGAACCTCACGATCGAGTTTTACCGCCGTAACTATATCGAAGGGCTTTTCTTGAGTTCCGGAGTCGTGCGCAATGCCGATTACACAATGGAACGCCTCGTCAGGGTAGTAAAAGACCTCCGGACGGTGCATCGGTTTAACGGCTATATCCACTTGAAAAGTATTCCCGGTGCCAGCCAGGAACTAGTGAATGAAGCCGGACTCTATGCCGACCGTATGAGTGTGAATATCGAGATCCCGAACGAGAAGAGTCTTCAGCTATTGGCTCCTGAAAAGGATTTTCAGAGCGTCTTTCAGCCGATGCGTTATATTCAGCAAGGGGTCTTGCAAAGTGCCGAAGAACGAAAACGTTTTCGCCATGCTCCGCGTTTTGTGCCTGCCGGGCAGAGCACGCAGATGATTGTCGGGGCGACACCCGATTCGGATAAGGATATCCTTCGTCTCTCATCCGCCCTCTATCAGCGTCCGACGATGAAGCGTGTCTATTATTCCGGTTTTATCCCTGTCAATGAATACGATAATCGGTTGCCGGCCTTGAAGCAACCGCCGTTGGTTCGGGAGAACCGTCTGTATCAGGCGGACTGGCTCTTGCGCTTCTATCAGTTCAAAGTGGATGAGATCGTGAACGATGCCTATCCTGACCTCGACCTGGAAGTCGATCCGAAGCTCGGTTGGGCGTTGCGCCATCCGGAGCAGTTCCCGGTCGATATCAATAAGGCGGATTATGAGATGCTTCTTCGCATACCCGGTATCGGGGTGAAGTCGGCGAAATTGATCGTCGTCTCCCGCCGATATTCCCGTCTGGGGACGGGGCAATTGAAGAAGATGGGTGTCGTGATGAAGAAAGCCCAGTATTTCATTACATGCCACGAGTTGCCAGTCCGCACGATTAACGAAGTGTCACCTGAGGTGGTCCGTCAAATCCTTATCCGGAAAGCGGGACGTAAGAGTACCGACGACCGTCAGCTTATCCTCCAATTTAAGGAAGAATCATGACGGTATTCGTGTACGATAAGACCTTTGAAGGGCTGCTGACCGCTGTTTTTGACGCTTATTCACGTCACAGCTTTCCCGATCTGCTGTTAGCAGAAGGAGAACCTTTTCCCTTGTTTTATGATGAGGCAGTGACGATCTGTACGGACGATGCCAAGGTGGATCGTGTTTGGAAAGGTTTGCAGAAGCGGCTTTCCGCTATGGCTTTGTCTGTGATTACCGTTACCTGGCTATCTGAACTGCCAGAAGCGGACATGCTGCTTTTTCGTTATATCCGTAAGGCGATCGACGCTCCGCGTACGATCGAACTGAACTTTGGCGATCCCGATGTCCTCGAAGTCTCCAAGGTATGGAAAAAGGTGACGAACGAGCGCCTGCGTGTCATCCAGTTCCTTCGTTTCCAAAAAGCGGCGGACGGGACTTTCTTTGCCGCTGTCAAGCCAGTATATAATGTACTCCCTCTCACTCTTCCGCACCTGAAAGACCGTTTTGCCGACCAGTGCTGGTTGCTTTATGACCTGAAACGTGAGTACGGTTACTATTACGACTTGAAAGAAGCTACCGAAGTTCGTTTCGAAGAGAAGGAAGCCCATCTTCTTTCCGGCCTGCTCGGTGAGGAACTGATGGATGCCGATGAGAAACTTTTCCAGCAGATGTGGAAAACTTACTTCAAGTCTATTGCCATCAAGGAACGTCTCAATCCCAAGTTACACCGCCAGCATATGCCTGCCCGGTTCTGGAAGTATATGCCGGAAAAGTTGTAAGTCAGGATGCGTTACTCCTTCTTTTCGGTGGAAAAGATTATGCGTTTAGGACATTGTTCGAAATGCACAGTACGGACTGGCAAAACAATAGTGTACTTCTGTACTCCGGCAGCTCACCTATAGATGTCTTTACTTGTTTTGGAACTCTTCCTGTGAATAGATAGTCTTCCCCCGTTGACTGATAGTCCACTTTCCGTTTATGCGGCGTACATTCTTTGTATCGTCGTCCTCTACGTTCCAAGCATATCCACCGGATGGGAGTGAGCGCCTATCCAGTATCTCGTTTTTATCTCCCGAAGAGAAGAACAGTTCGACTTGGGTGGAATCCGGACTGAAAACGATGAAAGCAGACTGGCTGCCGTCGACAGCTTTCATCCGGATACCCTTTTCGAACACACGGATGCAATCTTGCTGCACTTCGCTCCATTGGTAGCCGGCCGAACCGATACAGCCATGTTTGTCCCGGTCGCCGCCAACCATATTTCTTCTTCCGGGGACAAACACAATCTTTTGCGCTTTCATCCCTGTCTTATATTTCCCGCTATGATATACGATAGCCGTATCATCGAGCAAGATACCATCCGTTACGACCCTTTCTGCATCCAACGTGCTGAAAGAAAGTGTGTCACCCTCCTCGGAAACAACTGTCAGCGTATTTATGGTTGCATCGCAGATAACTCCTTTTACCATCGAAGCTTTTGGTGAACAGGCAAAAGTAATGCCGGTACATAAAGCGATTGCCGCAAGATTCAATTTATTCATGTTTCTGTTCTTAATTGAAGTAGTACAGGAAGATTGCAACACCTTCCAGCGCTTTCTTCGGTTGGTCCTTGATCTCGATGGCAAACTTGATCTCAGCCTTGGCCACGCCACGCAGATTTGTCAAAGTCTGTAATTTGGCGATCAGGCGGATACTTTGTCCGGTCAATACGGGCTGTCCGAATTTCATCTTGTCCATGCCGTAATTAATCATCATCTTTAGGTTGTTCCCCTCGATGATCTGGTTCCAGAGGTGAGGAAGGAGTGACAGCGTCAGGTAGCCGTGGGCAATTGTGCTGTGGAACGGGCTTTCCACTTTGGCGCGCTCGGGGTCTACGTGAATCCACTGGTGATCCAGTGTCGCATCGGCAAAAAGGTTGATGCGTTCTTGTGTCAGTTTTACATAATCTGAAATCCCTATTTGCTGGCCTACCAGCTTTTCAAAGTCTTCGTACGAGTTGATAACTACTTTTCCCATTATTTTTTTGTTTAGTGATTTATGATCTTATACGTCCGCCGTCAGGTAACTGCGATCTGTTTTTATCGCCGGTTACAGGGGTGTCTCTGCAATTTTCGCAATAATTCCTGGAATAAACAAATATTTTGGCAAGATTGGACAATACGTAGGCGCAGACGGGATTATTACCGACTTTGCAACTTAACTCTGTTTATTTTGTTGATTTTATATAGACGGAGTGAAGTTATAATCTTATTTAAGTCTTATGAGGAAGATAAAAAGAGTCATAGGGTACACGTTGGGGATCGCAATGGTGCTGATTGCCGCTATATTCTTGCTTAATCTTCATCTGACCAAACGCCTCGAACGGTATCTTCGGAAAGAACTGATCCATCGGACGGCCGAGGCTACGGATGGCTTTTATAGGCTTTCTTTCGATAACCTTTCTATCAGTTTCTTCAAAGGTGAACTGACGCTTGAGGGAATAAAGCTATGTCCCGACTCGGCGGTTTTCCGGGATTGGGAAAGAAAGGACAGCTTGCCGTCTGTCTATGTGACAGCCGAGGTCGGCATGATCGACTTTAAAGGATTGAATCTTACGTGGCGTTGGAGTTACAAGCAGTTGCATTTTGACTCATTTGAAATTAGGAATCCTGATATACAGGTGTTTAATCCTTACTATTCGACGCGGGCGGAGGTGAAGGAAAGGAAGGAGGCGGAGATCAAGACCTTGTATGAGGTGGTTTCTCCTTATATTAATGTATTGACTGTCCGGATACTGAATCTGGAGAACGCCAGTGTGTCCTATTCCGTGGAGAATCCTGTTTCTCCGATTGTCTATGCCCTGAATGATGTCAGTTTCCATGCGTATGGTTTTCGTTTGGATGAGAATTCGTCTGAGAGTGGAAAGTTGCTTTATTGTGATAATTTCGATTTCATTACTAAGCGGTCGCAGACGCTATTGGCCAATAATGACTTTCGTTTGCAAACGGATCGGATCCTGCTGAGTACGGAAGATTCTATTATTTCTATCTCTAATATTACGCTTACACCCCAAGGTGAATTGTGGGGGGAACAGAAAAAGCGGCCGGACAGCTATCTGAATGCGTTGATCAGAGCCATTGAAGTGAAAGGAATACAGTTCCGTCGTGAAAATGCGCTGAATTACCTCACGGCGCGCTCGTTAGATATCATTTCTTCGGATATACAAGCCTTTAATCTGGCGGGGGAAAGCCTGCCGTCTGCTAAAAAAACGGAGAAGAAAAGCTTGAATGAGGCGGAGGCGGATTCTTTGGTCCGTTCCCTGTCTCTTTATGAATTGATCTCGCCTGTCTTACATACGGTTTCTATTGGTACGGTCGGTATCGGGCAGGCAAAGTTGCAATATTCTTTTGCGGTTAAAGATAAGATCGAGGTGTATAAACTGGCGAACTTCGATTTCCAGGCAAACGATTTCCGGATAGATTCCGTATCGGAGACTCAACGCGGGTTCTGGTATTCGCGTGGTTTCTCGTTTGAAGCGACTGGTATTGAGGGGCTGATGACGGCACGAAACCACCGGTTTACGGTGAAGCGCATGACGTTGGACACGGAAAGCGGGGATTTCAACCTGGAACGAATCAGGTTATATCCCTTGTCGGTTTGCGGACAGAATGATTATATGGCAGGAAGCATTGATACGGTTGGAATCCGCGGTTTGTTATACGACAAGGGGATCAGTGCGCGGTTGCTGAAAATAGACCGCCCGAATCTGCGTTATGTGCTGGTTTCTTCCTTCAATAAGAAAGATGTGAAGTCGGTAAAGCCGGCAAACAGCCGTGTCGATGTGGAGTCGATCTTGAATCCTTTCCTCCGTTATTTCTCTGTTAAACGGTTGAGTCTGAATCATGCATATGTGACGATCGATGATAAAAGCATGTCCGATCCGGTTACTTATAAACTGAATGACTTTAATTTCTTTGCAACCGGCATTTGGGTGAACCGGCAGACGGGGAAGGGGAGTGGACTGTTTTTCGATTACGGAAATATGGGATTTAATTTTAGCCGGTTCGATAACTATTTGCCGGGAAAAGAATATCGTTTGTCTGTGCGGAAAGGGCAATTTTCGACCGTAAAAGGAATTCTGGAATTACAGGATATCAAACTGCTCCCACAAAATACGATGGAGAAGAAGGCAAAGACATATATCCGGTTTTCTTCACCGGGACTTCGTATAGGTGGGCTGAAACGGATACCTGAAAGGCTGGACCGGAATATTCGGGTAGCATCGTTCCGGGTAGATTCGCCTGATGTCCAAGTGTGCAGATCGGACGGAAGTGGCATGTCGGCTTCACTTAAAGACCTGGCATTGGAAGGGGTTTCCTGGGATAGCACTTTGTTGAAGTTGGGTTCGGTTCACATGGAAAGTCCTGTGGTGGATATTTATTCCAGTCATTTTCTCGATACTCTACAAAATCAAACGAAGTTAGGTTCGGTTGATTTATATACAGCTTTGGAGAAAGTTGCCGGACGAATCTTTTTAGGTCGCTTTAGCTTGAAGGATGCGAACATCCGTTATGCCTATTATGGGAAGAGCGATTCTTTGCAACATCAGAAGTTAGATACGACAAACCTGTTTATTGAAGGGCTGGCTGTTGATACTCGTCTCCGTACATATAAATTGGATGATATTCGTTTCTCTACCCGTAACCTGGAGCTTCCCCTGGATAACGGTTTTTATACGTTAAAGGTAGGTGCTGTGGATTTGACCGGATCAAGTGCAGTCATTGACCGTATTCGTCTTATATCTCCTTATCCTAAAATGCAGTTTGCTTATTTGCAGCCGCATCATAAAGATTGGTTTGATGTGAGTGTCGGGCAGGTTGCGCTGGCAGGTATCGATCTGTCCTCTTATTTCTCGGAGAAGGTGCTTCGGATAGCCGATGTACAGGTATCGGATGCAGTATTACAGAATTTGAAGAACCAGAAAATACCGATACCCCGGCGTATTGTTCCGATGATCTATACCGGACTTCAGAAGGCTCCGGTTAAGCTGGATTTCCAAAGAGTGGGCATAAAGAACTTTTCCGTTGTTTACGAAGAACTGGCAAAGAAGGGAACGGTTCCCGGAAAACTGTTTTTTACGGATATGAACGGAACGTTTATCGGTTTTACAAATATCGTCTCCCGTCCTGACCAATACATAGTGCTGGATGCTGATGGCAAGTTGATGGGGAAAGGGAACTTTACGGCTACTTGGAAGTTACCGGTCGATTCACTGAATGATCGTTTCTTGCTGAATGCCCGCCTAGACAGTTTTGACCTTACGGCGTTGAACGAATTGCTGGTTCCCCTGGCTTCGGCGGAGGTGCAAAGTGGATGGGTTCGGGAGATGGCTTTCAGTACGGAGGCATCCAGCAAAGGAGCTACAGTGGAGATGGTTTTTCTATATAATGGCTTAAAAGCTGCTTTACTGAAAGAAAAAGATG
>OLWT01000876.1_pt1 | contig 17719 bp, 15 predicted proteins | sample 1674001 | NCBI WGS metagenome assembly OLWT01 (sample SAMEA103958137, study PRJEB25191) | human gut metagenome | biome: human-associated habitat [ENVO:00009003]; feature: intestine environment [ENVO:2100002]; material: feces | place: Germany | collected 2013/2015 | reverse complement strand
ACCTGACAGACGAGGAGGCTGTTATCACCATGGTGGACAGCAACCTGCAAAGGGAGCATATTCTGCCGTCGGAAAAAGCATTTGCGTACAAGATGAAAATGGAAGCGCTCAGCCATCAAGGTAAAACTTCTCGCCAAGTTGGCGAGAGGTGGAGTGTTTCTCAAATCAGCGAAGCCGGAACTGATAGTGAGCGACAGATTCACAGATACATCCGACTCACCCACCTGATCCCAGACATCCTGAAACTGGTGGATGAGGGCAAAATCGCCCTGACTCCGGCGGTGGAGCTGTCCTATTTGCAGCCGTCCGAACAGGAGATGCTCTTCTCTGTGATGGACAGCGATGAGGTAACGCCGTCCTTGTCTCAGGCCCGGCGGCTGCGGCGCATGAGCGAGGCGCAGACTCTCACGGATGACGCAGTGCTGCAGCTTCTGTCCGAGGTTAAGGGCAATCAGGTGGAATATGTGAAGGTGCCGGTAGACAAGCTCCGCAGCTTTTTCCGTCCGGACACCTCCATGAAGCAGATGACCGAGACACTTGTCAAGGCCATGGACTTTTATAACAAACACTTGGCGCGGCAGCGCAAAGACCGGGATGCCCGGTGAAAGGAGATTAAATTATGAAAGCTAATTTTGATTTTAACCGTTTGAGCGAAAGCAGAAAACAGGAGCTTGACCGTATGGTCGCAGATTTTTCCGAGGCGGGTTGCCTCTTTGTTGAGGATCTTTTCCTTGAATTTCTCATCGATGCTGATAACGGTATTGACCGTAGCGATGATAAGCTTGTGGCAACCTTTGATGATGAGTGCGGACACGAGCTTGTGTTTATTCTCTCTCAGGAAGAGGTTCACTATGTAATCCATGCTATTTCGGAAAAGCTGGATAATATCGTATGCGAAGGCGGCACTCCCTTCGGTGAGGATGAAAACGAAGAGGGTATCGTCAGCCTCTCGCCGGTGAACACAGAAGAAGAGCTTGATATGCTTCTCGCACATGTGCTTGGTGACGATGGAGGTGGTGCCGATGACTAAAATCGAAATTCAGACCCTATACGAGGTGATGTTCACGGACTACCCCGACATTGTAAATGTGGCGCAGGTGCAGGCGATGCTGGGCATCAGCCGTCATCTGGCCTATGCACTGATCGGCGACGGCGACATCCCCGGTATGAAAATCGGCAACGCATACCGCGTACCGAAAATCAATGTGATCCGCTACGCACTCTCGGCGGGAAATCCGCAGCCGGCGGCGTAGCCGGGATTTGAACCTGTATGGCACATTGGACGGGCATTCCCGCCGGGCGTATAATAAAAACGGTCCGAAAGGGTGCCCGTTCATGTGCTATCCGCAAAGGAGGTAGATTTTATGATAGCAGGACACCTGCAAATAAAAAACGACAATTACTACATGGTGCTGAATTACACGGATGCCAACGGCAAGCGCAGGCAGCCGTGGATTCCCACAGGACTTCCCGCAAAGGGAAACAAGCGCCGCGCTGAGAAGCTGCTGCTGGACACCCGCAAGAGCTTTGTCCCGCCGGTTGTGAGCAAGGAGAACGAGGACATCTCCTCTGATATGCTGTTTGCCGACTACATGGAGCTGTGGCTGGAGATTATCCGCAGCTCGGTGGAAAAGACCACCTTTTCCTCTTACACGCAGATGGTAAAGGGGAAGATCGCACCGTATTTCCGAAACACCGGACTGACGCTGGACGGAATTCAAGCCAAGCACATTCAGAGCTTTTATCTGCATGAGCTGAAAACCGTGTCGCCCGGTACGGTGATCCACTATCACGCCAATATCCACAAGGCGCTGAAATACGCCGTCAAAATGGACCTGATTCCCTTCAACCCCGCCGACAAGGTGGAGCGCCCCAAGAAGCAGCGGTACATTGCGGACTATTACCGGCAGGAGGAGCTGGAGAGGCTGCTGGAAGCGTCCAAGGATCATCCGTACTCCCTGCTGATTCAGATGACCGCCTTTTACGGCCTGCGCCGCAGCGAGGCACTGGGGCTGAAATGGGACGCCATCGACTTTGAGCGGGACACCATCACCATTAAGCACATCGTAACCAACGCAAAGATAGACGGCAAAAGTGAAATCGTCTGCGCAGACCGCGCCAAGACGAAATCCAGCCTGCGCTCCCTGCCGCTGGTCAGCAATATCCGGGAAAAGCTGCTGGCGCTGAGGGAGCAGCAAAAGGAAAATCGGCGGGTATGCGGAAATTGCTACAGCAAAAAGTATGACGGTTATGTTTTTGTGGATGCCATGGGCAATATCTTCAACCCCAGAAGCGTTACCGCCAATTTCAGCAAGCTGCTGGAGCAGAACGGTCTGCGGCACATTCGCTTTCACGACCTTAGACACAGCTGTGCCTCACTGCTTTTGGCGAACGATGTGCCTCTGAAGCAAATCCAGGAGTGGCTGGGTCACAGCGATATTGGCACGACGGCGAATATTTACAGCCATTTGGATTACAAGTCCAAGATCACCTCGGCAAATGTAATGGACAATATCCTGACTCTGCCGGACACAAGGCAGACCGGCTGGCATACCTGAGTTCTTGCCGAAAATCATGTACGCCGATGTGACCTTGAGAGAAAAGAAAAGCCCAGTCATATGGGCAAAAGCCTTGATATGACTGGGTTTTTGGCGGAGAGTTAGGGATTCGAACCCTAGGTTCCTTTTGGGAACACGACATTTCGAGGGTCGTGAAACAGCCAAAACCGCCCTGTATTTCCGCATATCTTCTTATAGGTTATCTGCGAAAAGCCTTGTAAACAAAGGCTTTTCTTGTATCTTGTGATTGTGGCGGTTTTTCTTTTTACAACCTTGTTTTTCACGTCCGGGCACCATTTGGGCACCATTGCAAGGTCATAACAAATATGACCTCTCTAATATCAATCAAAAGAGAACAAAAGTCAAGTGAAAAAAATATACGCTATGATTTTTGATTTTCTAAACAGGCTGAAATCCCGCATAGTATAAGCAAAAATTACTAAAACATAGGGTGCCCCTGTTCCTCTGCGTTCTACAAATCATGTGTTAAACCGGGCACCTTACAGGGCACTATTTTGTAAAAAAAAGAGGGCACCACGGGCACCATTGAAGAAAAGGAGAATCCGATGAAAAACACTCTACTTGACAAAGGTATTATAACCCCGTCCGGCGAAATCAGCAAGGACAAAATCAGCCTTGTCGCCGGAGCAATCACGCAGCCGTTCGCAGAAATGGTCTGGGTGACGACTGGCGGCGATATGGAAACTATCAACCGCCTTACCGATGTTCTCGTTTCCATGAACACCCCCGCAGACCGGGGCAAGCTGTTCAAAATCATCAAAATGCTGTATGGGCTTATGGGCTTACCGTTTTCCGAGGAAGCCGAGCCGATGGACGCCGCCCCCGACGTATTGGAATACTTCATCTTTTCCTTTACGGCAGATTTTGGCGAAATCATCAAAGACTATATCGCGGAAGCACAATAGAATACGCACACAGGCGGCGTTTCTCACTCCCACACAGGGAGAACAGAAACGCCGCTTTTTTCATGCCCTTATGTTACGCAGTAGAGCAGGAAAAAGCCTTGCGGCAAGCGGCTTTTGGGGCGTGGCTTTGACGGGGTAAGGTGTTTATACCTTTTCCCTTAAAAACGCGCTTCTACTGCGTAACAAAACCACAGCAAAGGAGTGATGAACAATGGCAGTTTTCCGTGTGGAACGAAACCGCGGCTATACCGTAATGAGCAACCACCATCTACGCAACAGGGGCTTGACCTTGAAAGCAAAGGGGCTGCTTTCGCAAATGCTGTCCCTGCCGGACAACTGGGACTATACCCTTGCGGGGCTGTCCCACATCAACCGGGAGAAAATCGACGCGATACGCGAAGCGGTACGAGAGCTTGAAAAAGCCGGGTATATCGTCCGCAGCCGCGAACGCGACAAGAAAGGACGCTTGCGGGGCGTAGACTATATCATTTACGAGCAGCCGCAGCCACCTGTATTGGATTTGCCTACATTGGAAAATCCAACATTGGATAATCCAACGTTGGAAAAACCTACCACAAAGGACTTTATCGCCCCGTCCTCGTTCCGTTTCGGCGAGGGCAGATATTTCCGTATGGGACGCAAAATCGGCGCGGTCAGTTTCCTTGAAATCCTTGCGCCGGAGCTGAACGACCGTATGCTTGCGGACATTCTCGACCTTGAAACGGGGATCGTTGTCAATCTCCATATCAAGAGCATCGACCAAACCGAAGCCATCAAGACCATCAAGCGCAAGATTACCGACCTTGATAAGATGAAGATTGAGGAACAGAAAAAGGCGGTACGCAGCGGGTATGACATGGATATAATCCCGTCCGACCTTGCCATGTTCGGCGGCGAAGCGAAAAATCTCTTGCAGGACTTACAGAGCCGCAATGAGCGAATGTTTCTCCTGACTTTCCTTGTAGTAAATATGGCGGACACGAAGCGAAAGCTGGAAAATGACATATTCGCAGCGGCAGGCATCGCGCAGAAATACAACTGCGCCTTAACCCGCCTTGACTATCAGCAGGAAGCGGGGCTGATGTCCTCTGTTCCGCTGGGCGAGAACCTGATCCCCATCCAGCGGGGGCTTACCACATCAAGCACTGCGATTTTTATTCCCTTTATCACGCAGGAGCTTTTCCAAACGGGTGCAGCTTTGTATTACGGCTTAAACGCCCTGTCAAGCAATATGATCCTCTGTGACCGCAAGCGGCTGAAAAACCCCAACGGGCTAATCCTTGGCACCCCCGGAAGCGGCAAGAGCTTTGCGGCGAAGCGGGAAATCACAAACGCTTTTCTCATTACCGACGACGACATCATCATCTGCGACCCGGAAGCGGAGTATTACCCCCTTGTGCGCCGCCTGCACGGACAGGTGATCCGCATTTCCCCCACAAGCACACAGTATGTCAACCCTATGGATATTAACCTCAATTACAGCGAGGACGACAACCCCCTTGCGCTGAAAAGCGACTTTCTCCTTTCCCTCTGTGAGCTTGTCATCGGCGGCAAGGAGGGGCTGATGCCCGTGGAAAAGACCGTCATTGACCGCAGCGTAAGAAACGTGTACCGCCCGTTTTTAGCCGCCCCCGACCCGGCGAAAATGCCGATCCTCGGCGACCTTTACGACGAGCTTTTAAGACAGCCGGAGCCGGAAGCGGCGCGGGTGGCGGCGGCATTGGAGCTTTACGTTTCGGGCAGTCTGAATGTCTTTAATCACCGTACCAATGTGGAACTTTCAAACCGCCTTGTCTGCTTTGACATCAAGCAGCTTGGGAAGCAGCTTAAAAAGCTGGGGATGCTCGTTGTGCAGGATCAGGTGTGGAACAGAGTAACCATAAACCGGGCTGAAAAGAAATCCACCCGCTACTACATGGACGAGTTTCATTTGCTTCTCAAAGAGGAACAAACCGCCGCCTATTCCGTGGAGATTTGGAAGCGTTTCAGAAAATGGGGCGGGATCCCAACCGCCATCACGCAGAATGTCAAAGATCTTTTGAGCAGCCGCGAAGTTGAGAATATCTTTGAGAACAGCGATTTTGTCCTCATGCTCAATCAGGCGCAGGGCGACCGGGAAATCCTTGCAAGGCAGCTCAACATCTCCCCGCAGCAGATGAAATACGTTACCCATACCGAAGCGGGCGAGGGGCTGATCTTCTACGGAAACGTGGTGCTGCCTTTCCTTGACCGTTTTCCGCAGAATACCGAGCTATACCGGGTAATGACGACCCGCCCGGAGGAAGTGGGCGGCACATGAGATTAGACACCATCATCAACCGCGACGCGCTGTGCGCCCTGCGGGAACTGCCCGCCGAGAGCGTCCATTGCTGCGTCACAAGCCCGCCCTACTATGCCCTGCGGGATTACGGCATGGACGCGCAGATCGGGCGGGAGGACACGCCGGAGCAGTACATCGCAAGGCTTGTCGAGGTTTTCCGTGAGCTGAAACGGGTGCTGCGCCCGGACGGTACGTTTTGGCTGAATATTGCCGATACCTACTGCGGCACAGGCAGCAAGGGAGCCTACACCGACCCGAAAAACCCGAAAGGCAGAAACGGGCAGAGCCTGTCCCTTGCAAGACGGGCGGCAGGCTGCAAGCAAAAGGATTTAATCGGTATTCCGTGGCTTTTAGCCTTTGCCCTGCGCTCTGACGGGTGGTATCTGCGCAGCGCGATTATTTGGCAGAAGGACAACCCCATGCCCGAAAGTGTGCGGGACAGACCGAGCCGCTGCTATGAGAACGTCTTTTTGCTTACGAAGTCAAAGAGCTATTACTATGACGCCGCCGCCATTGCGGAACCCATTGCCCCAACAACGGCGGCGCGATACCGGGGCGGGCGCAGCGCGGGACACAAATACGACGGCGAGGTACCCGGACAGGGCAAGGTGCAGGGCATCAACCGGGCGCGGACGGGCGGCTACTACGATGAAGCCCTCATGCCGACCACGCGGAATAAGCGGGACGTGTGGCATATCAACACCGTACCCTACAAGGGCGGGCATTTCGCCGCGTTCCCGCCGAAACTGGCGGAAACCTGTATTTTGGCGGGCTGTCCCAAGGGCGGCATTGTGCTTGACCCGTTTTTCGGCAGCGGCACGACGGGGCTTGCGGCAAAAAGCCTTGACCGCCATTACATCGGCATTGAACTGAACTATGACTATTGCACCCTTGCAAGGGCGCGGATCGGAGGTGAAACGAATTGAGCAAAAAGCTGAAACCCCGCGATAAAGTTACGCAGAAAATGAGCCGGGACGGGCTTATCGAGGTCAACGAAACCGCAGGCACCGCCGAGCTGGTCAGCGGGCGTGAGCAGGACGCGGATTTTTCCAAGCAGCCCGAACAGGCGGCGCAGGAAGCCGCGCAGCAGCTTCCGCATCTATCCGGCAGCACGGCAGCTCGTCCCCATACTTCGGAGCTTTCCCCGAAGCGGGACGACGCCGCAGCCGAGCGTGTTTTGGAGCATATCGACGCTGCCCATACCCGTGCAGCGTCCAAAAAGGCGATAAAGCGGGCGCAGCGGGAAGCGGCGGCAAAAACAAAGACCTCACGCCTGCAATTCACCGAGGAAGAACGGGCAACGCCGGAGCTTCAAAAGGCGATCCGCAAATCGGAAAGAGCCGCCGACCGCTTGGATGAAGCGCGGGCGGCTATTCCGAAGAAGAAAGTCTTGACAAAAGAGCGCACCTTTGACGAAGCCGCAGGCAAGGGCAAAACCCGCCTGCGCTTTGAGGAAAAAGAAAAACCCATACCGGGCGGCAGACAGCAGCACAACCCCCTCTCCCGCCCCGTGCAGGAGGTCGGCGTTTTCGTCCACAATAAGATACATTCCGTTGAAAAGGACAACTCCGGCGTGGAGGGAGCGCATAAGAGCGAGGAATTAGCCGAGCGCGGCATCCGGGCTGGGGCGCGGCAGGTGCGAAAGAGCCGCCGCAGCCGCAAGCTGAAACCATACCGGGCGGCGGCAAAAGCGGAAAAAGCCGCATTCAAGGCAAACGCCGATTTTCAGTATCAAAAGGCGCTGCACGACAACCCGCAGCTTGCCGCGTCTAACCCCGTTTCCCGGTTTTGGCAGAAGCAGCAGATCAAGCGGCAGTATGCAAAGGCGGTACGAACGGGCGGCGCAAAATCCGCAAGGAAAGCCGCAGAAAACACCCGCAAGGCGGCGAAGAAAACCGCCGAAGCGACGAAAAAGACCGCCGCCTTTGTAGGGCGGCATTGGAAAGCCTTTCTGATTGCCGGGTGTGCGCTGCTCCTGCTTATCATGCTGATGTCCGCAATTTCCTCCGGCTCTGCTCTTTTTTCGGGGCTTGTCAACGGCGTAATCGGAACCTCTTACACATCGGAGGACAGCGACCTTGTAGCGGTGGAAAACAATTATGCGGCAAAGGAAAACGATCTGCAAAGCAGGATAGACAATATCGAGCGCGATTATCCGGGCTATGACGAATACCGCTACGACCTTGCGTACATCGGGCATAACCCCCATGAATTAGCGTCCTACCTGACCGCCCTGTTGCAGACATACACCCCACAAAGCGCACAGGCAGAGCTTGACCGCATTTTCAATCTGCAATACAAGCTGACCGTCACGGAAGAAATCGAGGTGCGCTACCGCACGGAACAGCGCACAGGCAGCTACACGGATGCGGAGGGCAACACCCATACCTATACCTACACCGTTGAAGTCCCCTATAACTATTACATTCTCAATGTAACGCTGACGAACAGACCCATATCCTCTTTTGTATCGGAGCTTCTAACGACGGAGCAGCTTGAAATGTACCATGTTTATTTGCAAACAAGCGGCAACAAACCCCTCGTTTTTGGCGGCGGATCTGCGGACACTTCCGCGTCCGAGGATTTAAGCGGCGTACAGTTTGTAAACGGTACGCGCCCCGGCAACACCGCCCTTGTGGATATAGCGAAGTCGCAAGTCGGCAATGTAGGCGGTGCGCCTTACTGGAGCTGGTACGGCTTTGACAGCCGCGTGGCTTGGTGCGCCTGCTTTGTGTCATGGTGTTACGGACAGGCTGGACTTTCCGAGCCGCGCTTTGCGGGCTGTCAGTCGCAGGGCGTTCCGTGGTTTACCTCTCACGGACAATGGGGCGCGAGGGGTTATGAGAATATCGCTCCCGGCGACGCCATCTTTTTTGATTGGGATTTAGACGGCAGCGCAGACCATGTAGGTATCGTAATCGGCACAGACGGAAGCCGCGTTTACACCGTGGAGGGTAATTCCGGCGACGCCTGCAAAATCAGAAGCTATCCTCTTGATTACGCCTGTATCAAGGGCTATGGGCTGATGAATTGGAATTAAAATTTGAAAGGAGTTTTGACAGTATGACAAACAGCAAAATTGACCGCATTGAAAAGGAAATGCAGAAAACGCGGGAGAAAATCACCGAGTATCAGAACAGGCTGAAAGAGCTTGCGGCGCAGAAAACCGAAGCGGAAAACCTGCAAATCATCGCTCTTGTGCGCTCCATGCGCGTAACCCCCGCAGAGCTTACCGCCCTGCTTTCCGGCGAGCCGATCCCCGGCATTGCCGCCGCAGGGACAGACTACATGGAACAGGAGGAAATCGAAGATGAAGAATAAAGGCTTTTTCAAAACAGCCGCCGCCCTGCTTGCCGCCCTTGTCCTCTTGGGCGGCTTTTCCGTTCCCGCCTATGCAGGCGGCGGCGAGGACATCCCCACCGACGACAGCGGCGTGATCGTAGAAACCGAGCCGCAGCCCCTTACGCCGGACGGTAATCTGTCGCTGATTGACGACATTGAGGGAGAAGCAGCCGAGGACAAGCAGTTTATCATTGTGCAGAGCAAAAACGGCAACTACTTTTACATCATTGTTGACCGCGCCGCCGAGGGCGAAAACACCGTACATTTTCTCAATCAGGTGGACGAAGCCGACCTGATGGCGCTCATGGAGGACGGCAGCGGCAAGGCGCAGCCACCCGCCGTTTGCACCTGTAAGGACAAATGCAAGGCGGGCGCAGTCAATACCGCCTGCCCGGTATGTTCTGTCAATATGACCGAATGTGTAGGCAAGGAAGCCGTGCCGGAGCCGGACGATGCGCCGCCGGAGAAAGAAAAAAGCAATGCGGGCGGGCTTGTGATTTTCCTTGCCGTTACCCTGCTTGCCGGTGGCGGCGCGTTCTACTACTTTAAGATTATGAAGCCGAAGCAGGGTATCAAGGGCGACACCGACCTTGACGATTTCGATTTTGACGATTACGACGAGGACGAGCCGGAAGCAGGCAGCGAGGAACAGGAGGACGAGGAATGAGGTTAGTCGTTGCAGAGAAGCCGAGTGTAGCGGCGGCACTTGCCGCCGCCCTTGGCGTAAAGAACAAAAAGGGCGGATATATGGAGGGGTGCGGCTACCTCATTTCATGGTGCGTGGGGCATTTGGTGGAGCTTGCGGAAGCCGCCGCCTATGGGGAGCAGTACAAAAAGTGGAGCTATGACAGCCTGCCGATCCTGCCGCAGCCGTGGCAATATACCGTATTCAAAGACAGGCAAAAGCAGTTCAAAATCCTAAAAGACCTCATGTGCCGCAGCGATATTTCCGAGGTTGTCAACGCCTGCGACGCAGGGCGCGAGGGCGAGCTGATTTTCCGCCTTGTCTACCATGCGGCGGGGTGCGATAAGCCCTTTTCCCGCCTTTGGATTTCCTCTATGGAGAAAAACGCAATCAAAAAGGGCTTTGCGGAGCTGAAACCCGGCAAGGCGTATGACGCGCTCTATGCGTCGGCTCTGTGCCGCGCAAAAGCGGACTGGATCATCGGCATCAACGCCACCCGCCTTTTCTCCGTCCTTCACGGCAAAACTCTAAACGTGGGGCGCGTTCAGACGCCGACCTTAAAAATGCTTGCAGACCGGGACGCGGCGATTACCTCTTTCAAGAAAGAAACCTACCATATCGTCCGTCTTGATGTGGGCGGCGCGGAAGCGGCAAGCGCAAGGATCTCCGACGCCGCAGATGCGGAAGCCCTCAAAACGGCTTGCGAAGCGTCGCAGGCCATTTGCATTTCGGTGAGGCGTGAGAGGAAAACCGAGCAGCCACCCCGCTTGTTTGACCTTACGGGCTTGCAGCGGGAAGCCAACCGCATTTACGGGTACACCGCAAAGCAGACCCTTGACCTTGCACAAGCCCTTTACGAAAAGCGGCTGCTTACCTACCCGCGAACGGACAGCAATTATCTGACCGACGACATGGGCGATACGGCGGTGCATATCTCCGCGCTGCTTGTCGGCAAGCTGCCCTTTATGAAAGGTGCGGCGTTTACGCCGGACATAGCCCGGACGCTTGACAGCAAAAAGGTGTCCGACCACCACGCCATCATTCCGACAATGGAGCTTGCGAAAGCAGACCTCGCCGCGCTGCCGGAAAGCGAAAGAAATATCCTCACCCTTGCCGGGGCGCGTCTGCTGTTCGCCGCCGCCGAGCCGCACATTTTTGATGCGGTAACGGCGGTGTTTTCCTGTGCCGATACCGAGTTTACGGCAAAGGGAAAGACGGTTCTTTGCGACGGGTGGAAAGAGCTGGAACGACGCTACCGGGCGACGCTGAAAGGAAAGCCCGACGCCGAGGACGACGAGGAAAACGAGCTTATTTTAGATGCGCCGACCTTTGCCGAGGGACAGAGCTTTGACAGCCCAGCCGCAAGAGTTACGGCGCACGACACGCAGCCCCCGAAGCCGCACACGGAAGCAAGCCTGCTTTCGGCTATGGAACGCGCCGGAAGCGCGGACACCGACCCGGACGCAGAACGTAAGGGGCTTGGCACTCCCGCTACCCGCGCCGCTGTGATTGAAAAGCTGGTCAAATCCGGCTTTGTGCAGCGCAAGGGCAAACAGCTTATCCCAACCAAAAACGGCAACAACCTCGTTTGCGTTCTGCCCGATACGCTGACCTCTCCGCAGCTTACCGCCGAATGGGAAAACGCTCTGACGCAGATTGCAAGGGGCGCAGCCGAGCCGGAGGACTTTATGCGGGGCATTGAAGAAATGGCGCGGGCGCTGGTGAAAGCCTATCCGTTTCTTTCCGAAAATCAGAAAGACCTGTTCAAAGAGGAACAGACAGTGATCGGCAAATGCCCCCGCTGCGGCGGGAACGTCTGCGAGGGCAGGAAAAACTACTACTGCGAAAAGAAGGGCTGCGCCTTTGTCATGTGGAAAAACGACCGCTTTTTCGAGGAACGCAAAACCGCCTTTACCCCGAAAATTGCCGCTGCGCTGCTTGCGGGCGGCAAGGCGAAGGTCAAAAAGCTGTATTCCCCTAAAACGGGTAAAACCTATGACGGAAGCATTGCATTAGCCGATACGGGCGGGAAATACGTCAACTACCGTATCGAGCTTGCGAGGGACAAAGAACTTACGCAGCAAGCATAGGAAAGGGGTACCCTTTCCGTAAAATCCCCGTTCTGACGCTACGCGCAGAATGGGGATTTTGCTTGTTGGGAAGTGTCCCAAACCCTCTACACAAACGAACTGAAAGGAGCGAATGAATGAGCGAACAGTTTTCTATCTTGATTGACAGTCGCAGCCGTTTTGAAACGGGCGCACCGGGCGGCGCATGGCTTTCCATGCCCGCTACACAGGAGCAGCTACACGCGGCTATGCGTAGCGTCGGTATTACCGCCGACAACCCGCAGGATTTTTTTGTGGGCGGCTTTGCAAACACCGAGGATTGCCCGTTTGACGTGCCGCTTGCCGTTATCCAAAGCGGCAGCATGGACGAACTGAACTATTTAGGCAAGCTGCTTGAAATGCAGCGTGACGAGGACAAAGCAAAGTTTGCGGCGGCGGTAACACTTGGCGAGTATGCCGGAAATCTGAAAGACCTTATCAATCTTGCACAAAACCTTGATTGCTACTGGCTTTATCCCACCGTCCAAAGCGAGGAAGATTACGGCTATTACCTTATCGACGAGCTGGACGAATTGGAACTGCCCGAAGAAGCAAAAAAGTATTTCATGTATGAGGAATACGGGCGCGATGCCGCTATCAATGACGGGGGACGCTTCACCGAGCAGGGCTATGTTTACAACAATAAAAACACCTTTTCGGAGTGGTACAACGGGCGCGATATTCCCAAAGAATACCGTATTATGAGCTACCCGCAGCCGACGCGCCTTGACCCGGAAAAGGTTGAAATGGACGCTATCGGCACAAGGCAAGCGGCGACGCTTACCACAGAGCCGCCGCAGCCGCAGCCCGTTATCCCTATCAACCTTACCGCAGAAAAGCCCGCCGAAAAGCTCAAGGAGATTACCGACCGTTTGGAGCAAGGTATTACGGAGCTGTTCGACAGCGAACGCTACAAGGAGTATCTGCGCGTCATGTCAAAGTTTCATAATTACAGCTTCAACAACACCCTCTTGATCGCCATGCAGAAGCCTGACGCTTCCCTTATCGCGGGCTTTACCGCTTGGAAAAACCAGTTTCAGCGCAATGTCAAAAAAGGCGAAAAAGGGATAAAAATTATCGCCCCGTCGCCGTTCAAAATCAAACAGGAAGCGGAGAAAATCGACCCGCAGACCCAAAAGCCCGTGATCGGCAGGGACGGAAAGCCCGTCACTGAAGAAAAAGAAATCACCATCCCCGCCTACAAGGTGGTGTCCGTCTTTGACGTGTCCCAAACCGAGGGAAAGGAATTGCCGGATATTGCCGTGGACGCGCTGACAGGCGATGTGGAGCAGTACAGTGATTTTTTCGCAGCCCTTGAAAAGACCTCTCCCGTCCCCATCGGCTTTGAGAAAATCGAGGGCGGCGCACACGGCTATTATCACTTGGAGGACAAGCGCATTGCGCTTGACGAGGGCATGAGCGAGCTGCAAACGCTCAAAACCGCCATTCACGAAATCGCCCACGCAAAGCTGCACGATATTGACCTGAACGCTCCCAAAGACGAGCAGCAGCCCCGCGTAGACCGCCGCACCCGCGAGGTGGAAGCGGAAAGCGTCGCCTACACCGTTTGCCAGCATTACGGGCTTGATACGTCGGACTACTCTTTCGGCTATGTAGCCGGGTGGAGCAGCGGGCGGGAGCTTGCGGAGCTGAAAAGCTCCCTTGAAACGATCCGCTCTGCCGCCGCAGACATCATCAACAGCATTGACGGACATATCGCAGAGCTGCAAAAGCAGCACGAAGCCGAGAAAGCCGCGCCCGATCTTGCCGCCGCGCAGGAGCAACAGACCGAAAAACCCCTTACGGACTTGCAGAAAAAAGCCGCCGCAATCACAGAAAAATACGAGGCGCTTTCCACGCAGGAGAAAATCGGGGTGATTGCGCAGGCGTTCGGCGGTACTGCGGGCAGGATTGAAACGTCGCCCTGCACGGGAAAATGGCGCGGCACAAGCGATATATCCATCCGCTTTGATAACGGCGCGTCCCTGTTTCTCGGCAACCGCCTTACGCCGAAAGCAAAGACCGCAGCGGTACAGCGGGAGCTTGTCAACGATACCCTGCTGCGGTACAACCCGGAGATCGTCAGCGCGGCAAAGGAAGCCGCTCTCGCTTCCCTCATGGAGCGCGAAGCAAAGGACAATGCCATTGCCGCGCAGAAGGGCTTGAAGCCCTACACCCTGCTCAACGTCGAGTTCAACGACGGTGCGGACGGTCAAAGCAGCGGATATATGGGCTGGTACTATGTAACACTGGCGGTGGACGGAAATATCTGCTCCCATATCGAAACCGGGCTGAATTACGACATCGCGGATGGCAAGGTGAGTGCAGAACCCACGCGGGAGAAGTATTTTGCGGCGGGCGCACTAAAAGATAGTGAAGTGGACTATGTTTTCAACAACGTCGGCTTTTCCTCTGCTTCCGGGCTATATGCGCTTCCCGTCAGCGATGCCGTTTTGCAACGTGCCGAAAAGACGCTTGCGGAGCGCACAAAGGCGCAGGAGCCGGACAGGGACAGCTTTTCCATTTACCAGCTCAAACGCGGCGACGAAACGCGGGATTTGCGCTTTGAGCCTTACGACCGTCTGACCGCAGCGGGACACGCGGTTGATCCGGCGAACTATGACCTGATCTATTCCGCGCCCCTTGCACCGGGTACGAGCCTTGAAGCTATTTTTACCCGCTTTAATATCGACCACCCGAAAGATTTTAAGGGACACAGCCTTTCCGTTTCCGATGTGGTGGTGCTGCATCAGAACGGGCGGGACACGGCGCATTATGTTGACAGCATCGGCTATCGACAGACGCCGGAGTTTTTGCAGCCGCAGAATTATCTAAAGCACGTTGAGGATATTGTTGAGCAGAACGACAACAATTTTGACGGTATCATCAACAACACGCCGCAGACGCCCACCGTCGGGGAATTGGAGCAGAAAGCAAAGGCGGGTGAGCCGATTTCCCTGATTGACCTTGCGAACGCCATCCATGCCGATAAGGAGCGCGGCAAAGAGGAAAAGCCCTCGATCCGGGCGCAGCTTCGGGCGGCAAAGGAGCAGACCGCCCAGAGAAAGGCGCAAAGGAGCAAAGCGCAGGATTTGGAAAGGATCTGATCGTATGCAGAAGTTTGAAAACGTGGATATACTGGCTTGCCTTGATGCGGTGATGAAACAAAACACCGGCTTTTACCAAAGCGATTTTGAGATTGACAAGGACATCATTCACAAGGCTGCTGCAAGCCTTGACCGTGAGGACAGAACGCTTTTGTGGCTTTCCCGCCCGTCCGGGACGCATTGCTTCCGGGAGCGCGATGTTTTTCTTAAAGACACCCGCCCATACAACACATGGAAGTTCCACGGGGAGCAGACACGCGACCGCATTCTTGCCTACGCCATGGAGCTGACGGGCAGGGAGCGCGGCAAAATCCGGGGAAACCTCTATGAGCTGGACTATGCCGCCCATTTCCGGCACGTTCGGGAGCAGGCGCTTCCCGCAGACACAAACGCCCTTATCTATGAATACGGGCGCGTCGAGCAGCCCGCAAAGCAATGGTTTAATGGCAACGACCACCCGCAGTACGGCAAATTTGAACGCTTTGAGGTGCAGCCAAACGACCCCGAAGCCTTGCGCGACATTCTGCAAGAGGAACAGCGCAGCCGTGAGCAGCTTTCGCCGGGGGACTTCAAGGCGCATATCGCCGCCTTGCGCGACGGGCTGATTGAAGCCGAGGCGCGGCGCATTGTTGCCGAAATGAAACGTCAGTACAGCCCCAGCAGTCCAAACAAAACCCACTACATGACAGAGCTTGCCCCGGCGTTTCTGATGCTTGCATCGAGCCGGGACACTGACCGTCTTTTCTCGCTGCTTCCCTACAAGACGCTGACCTTTTCCAAAATCGAGGGCAGGCACGGTATTTATGCGCTGATCGACAAGAACGAAAACCGCGACCGGGATATTCGCAAGCCCCGCCCCTCTATCCGGGCGCAGCTTGCCGCCGACAAAAAGAAAGCCGCTCCGAAGCGGGCGGCAAAAACAAAACATCACGAAATGGAGGTATGAGCATGAACCGATTTACCGTTGAGGAAACAAATCTTATCAGCATCTACATCGCCGATACGCGCAGGGAGCTTATCGGGGAAATGACAGGTGCGCTGCCCTATATGGACGGCGAAATGCGCGAGCTTTCCTTGCGTCCCCTTGCGAAGCTCCGCGCCATGAGCGACGCCGACTTTGCCGCTCTCGCCGTATCTGCCGCCGACGAAGTATGAGCGGGCTGAAACGGCTGACGCCGCAGCAGAGCTGCAAAGCGAACGCCCTTATCAAGAAAACCTGCTGCAACTGTATGGGCGGGAACTGCATTTTGCTGGACGACGGGGACGAGTGCGTTTGCCCGCAGCTCATTTCCTATTCGCTTCTTTGCAGGTGGTTTCAAAACGCCGTACTTCCCGCCGACAAGCTGCTTTACGCGGAGATTTACCAAGCCGAGGACAGGCGGCGGTGCGCCGAGTGCGGCGCGGCGTTTGCGTCCACCTCAAACAGCGTGAAATACTGCCCGGACTGCCGCAAGCGGATCACCCGCAGGCAAGCCGCCGAGCGGATGCGGAAACGACGCGCCCGCGTTACGCAGTAGGCGCGAAAAATCCCTTACGCCATGCCGCTTTTCAGATGCGATTTGAGCATGACAGGGGATTTATACCTAAACCCGCAAAAACAGTGTTCTACTGCGTAACAGACACTTAAAGCAGCACCCACGAACAGATGGGGCGCGGTGGCCATCATCGGCTGCCGCGCCCCGTTCTCTTTTTTTGCTTATTCCTCGCCGATTTCTGCTACGCCGACCCTGCCGACGTTTAGAAGCCGATATATCGTCAAAGGGATATACCATGCCGCGACCGTAAGCCGCCATATCAGAATGACGCCGCCGATCAAGCCGCCCACAATGAAGTTGAGCGCAACGACACCCACCGTGCCGGAAAGGTCGAAGCCGCGGGGGATAAGCCACACGAACATACGGCGTATGCCAAAGGGGATGCCGCAGCACAGCCACACATAAAAGTAGTTCGTTACCCCGTCCTTTGTGAATACCAGTGCAGCCCAATAAAACAGCACTCCAGCAATCAGAACGGTCAAAACCGTTTTCTTAAAAAAGTCTTTCCAAATCTCGCCCCGCGTCATAACCTCACCTCTGTTTCGTAAAAATTTGGATAGCGTTCAGCAGTCCTACATTGGGATAGTTTCATCATACCATGCTTTTTCGGGGATTTCCACACAAACCGCATTTATCCGCGCACATTTTCCTTACCCCGCTCCGGCTCACTTTCACGCCGCAAAATACTGTCGATGTTCCGCTTGATAACGTCGTACTCCTTGACCTGCTTTTTCAGCCTGCCATAGTCGGCGTACAGCGTTTCTTTCTGTTCTTGGAGCTTTGCATACTCCGCTTGCAGCGCGGCGACGCTGGGGAGCCTGCCGCCGACCAACGCGGGCTTGACCGCTTTTGCGGCGGCTTCAAACAATATGATACTGCTCTCATGGGCGGCGCGGTATGCCGCCTTATCCTTTGCTCTGCGGTATGCGTCATACACGGGCTTTGTCTTTTGATACGTCGTAACATTCTTGATTAAGACCGCCATATCCGCAAGCCGCCGTTCGACGCCCTTTAATGCGTCTGCCGCCTGTTCGCTTGCCGCGTTCACCTCCGCGATTTTTGCGGAAAGCTCTGCATAGCTGCCAATCCTGTTTTCCGTGAGGAAGTTCAGCGTCCTTGCCGCCTGTTTGAGATTGTG
>OLWT01000850.1_pt1 | contig 18071 bp, 21 predicted proteins | sample 1674001 | NCBI WGS metagenome assembly OLWT01 (sample SAMEA103958137, study PRJEB25191) | human gut metagenome | biome: human-associated habitat [ENVO:00009003]; feature: intestine environment [ENVO:2100002]; material: feces | place: Germany | collected 2013/2015 | reverse complement strand
CGGAGGAGATGCTGCAAGGGTGCAATACCGCTGTCCCGGGCTGTTTCAGCGGTATATTCTTGAACCAGGAGGTAGTAGGTAACGGGTACTGCAATGCCGGGATAGCCGTGTTTGCCCACGAAGCGGGACACTACCTGGGCTTAGACCATGTGTTCGAGGAGGACTGGTGTGACGACACTCCGCAGTACGACCGGGCACGGTACCGCACAGAACAGTACATTCCGGGTATCGACACCTATTCGCGCTATCCGATCGATGCTTCCGCAGAGCCTTATACGGCGCTCAACGTGATGGACTACGACATCGTGATCTACTCAGGTATCACACCCCAACAGGCCGAGCGGGTGCGCTACACCTTGCAGCACGCCTGTCTCGTTCCAGGTGGCAAGCCTTTGCCTGGCAACATGAAAAGCTGTGCTGGTCCGGCACCAAAAGTCATGTATTAATATTACAAAATGATATTGCGTAACCGCTCAAACTAAGCAATGATTAAATATATAAATAGATAAGTTGTTTGCTACCACATTATAACTAATTAGTTATATTTATGCAATGCCATCAGTTGACGGTAAAACCACCGATGTAAGAATCATATTCAGAACAGAAGAATTTGAAAAATTCTACAATAGTCTGAATACAAGAGTAAAGGATAAGTTTGAATATACATTTGGACTTGTACAAACTGTATATGCTTTACCTGTAAAGTATATAAAAACAAACTTGTATGAGATGCGTGTATCTGTTGGTTCAAATGAATATCGGACGGTGCTATTTGCGATTGATAACAGTAATGTCATATTATCAACAAAGATAATCCTGCTTAACGGCTTCCTGAAAAAATCCACAAAAGATTATGATAAACAGATAGCCAAAGCTGTGCGGATCTTAAAAGATTTAGCGTTATGATACAATTAGATGAAAAAAAGTTAGCAAAGCTCAAGACAACCAATCAGTTGCTTGATGAAAAATACGGGAAACATGGTACAGCTTCTCGTGAATCTTTCAATGAAAGGACAATGGCGTGGTATTATGGTGATATACTTCGGGAACGGCGCAAAGAACTTAAATTAACCCAAAAACAGTTGGCGCAGAAAATCGGCAAAGAACAGAGCTATATTGCCCGCGTTGAAAAAGGAGAAGCTGATATACAATTGTCAAGCTTCTTTCGTATTGCTCGTGCTTTGGGTATTGAGTTTACTCCAACATTCATTTTATAGAATTATCATTGAGATATTTGAAAAAGCAAGAGAGCTTGAATCTAAAATAAAACAGCCGGAACCGCTTCATCAAGCAATCCCGGCTGCGCCTAAAACAAAATAACCGCTGTTATCTGTCGTTTATCAATTTCGTATTGCGCTCACATACTGTCATGCAGAAATTGTGAAGCGTCTCTTCTCCTGCGTACCGCCAACGGCGCTCCGAGTTCCTCACACTCCACTACTTCGATATATCCGGCCTGTTCCAGTTCAAACAAGGCGGGATATACCCGCAGTTTGTCCGCACCGGCATTCTGAATAATATCTTCCACTCCAATAACCGGACCGGGAAAAGAGTAGATATAATCAATAATTCTCCGGGTGTCAATAGCTTTGTAATCCATATTCCTTTATTTTTTACTTTTCAATAATGCACGCCAAGCATAATGAATAAAATAATAGCAAGCCTTTAAAAAGCCTATTTTTTCAACATTCCTGTAAATATTCCATTGCCAAGAAATAACAGCTAATTTGTTGGCAGACACAGACTGCTTTCTCACTCTATACAACGCATGAACCACATTCGTATTCCTCGCGACAAACCCTTTCTTCAAAATAGACAACCACAATACATAATCTTCATGGTGTATCTTAGAGCAATAAACCTTACCTACTTTCTCCGTATCATAGATTCCGGTCAGATTGCCTATCACATTTCCTTTCAACAGCTCCATATAGGAAACCTGTGGCGGAACTGTCACAATTCGTTGTCCCCGTTCTCCGTCTTCATTGATTTTCTCATAATTGGAATACACAATGGCTGTGTCCGCATCTTCAAACAACTTTAATTGTTCTTCCAATTTATTCGGTAGCCATACATCGTCACTATCCAAGAAAGCAATATAGCGGCCTTGCGCACTCATAATTCCAATATTGCGAGGTTCGCATGGAGAACCGGAAGGTAAATCTGTCTTCAAATATTTGATCCGAGCATCCCTCTTACTGTATTGCTTAATAATACTGGCAGAATCATCAGTAGAACAATCATCTACAATCAGCATTTCCCAATCTGTATAGGTTTGAAACAGCACAGAGTCAATCGTTTGAGAAATAAATGCAGAAGAATTATAGGATGGAGTTATAACCGAAACCCTGTTGTTTATAGAATGTTCCATTTTACAATACCAATTTAATCACTGATAATTGCAGCCAACACCTCATTAGAGTTCTTATAAAAAAAATAACGCTTAAAAATCTCTCTGGCATCGGCAGAATATCTTTGAAAATTATCAAGTATTAAACGAACCGCATTAGAAATCTCAATATAGTCCATATTACTATCTATTGCGACCACCGCCTTATTATTTTGTATAAATTCCGACTGATTATATCTCATAACAATTGCGGGAGTACCGAACATTAATGATTTTACAAGAACTCCACTTTGAGTTGAGCGTGAATAGGCATTCCATACAATAAAAGATTGCTGATAATAACTATTTATTTCTGCGTTACTCATAGGTTTTCCATCAACAATTATAAGTCTACCGGAAGATAATAGTGTCTTTACCTTTGGAGTTATCTTTACCGTACTCTTTGTTGCTATCAGAAAAGACAATTCACTCTCAAAAAGTCTTTTCTCTTCAAAAAAAGATATACAATCAACATAATTATCAAAAGCATGATCTTGAGATATATTTCCTATATATGAGAAAAACCTTCTATCTTCGGCTTTCGATAAATATTCATCATCATATATAAGAGGGAAATAATGATAATCACTATTTATACGATCGTAATGATTGTTCTCATACAATTCAACGGCCTTTTTTGATGGTAATAATATTTTATGTGACAGCATAGCCATCAAAACATTAACATAGTTTTTAAGGAATATTTTTATTGTTTCCCAATGACCATTCCCCGCACTCCGATAAACTGAATATTTCTCCACAGGTTCATGTATTACATACAAAACTGTAGATTTATAAACAGACCTCAAACGCCACATCGCAAAAATATTTTTAAGACAAGGAAACCAAAATAAAGCGACAGAATAAGAGATGTTTTTATTCAAAGACGTACAATAATGGATACCTATCGGCAAAAAAGGTATAAAATCCGGATGAATAAAAAGTATGGATTGGTATCCCAAATCTTCAAATTGCCTATAACTTGCTATGAGATGAGACAGATGAGCCGGACGAAATTTCAATGAAGATATTAACGCAATCTTTTGTGTCATAAAATAATTATTTTCGATACAAACCTATCAATTGTTGTTTAACAGCATTTAACCATTTTGTATATTGAGTATAATAACCATATTTACGAATAGAAGAATAGATAATATACGCAGCTCCCAACCACTTCCCCATAATTTTTCCGTAGGCTTCCCCTCTATCTTGGAAGTAAGAAGCAGCATTTTCTTTAGTCAAATCCCAAGTAGACGCCTCCTGACTGACAGAACCTATATAAATGGGAAGATAAATGATCGAAAGACCTTTTTTCAGGCAATCCAGCAGGAATTTATTTTCTTCTCCACCGCCCATAGTGACTCCCGCCCCCATCGTTTCATCAAACCTGATGTGATTATCTATAATAGATTTTTTCCTAAATGCAATTTGCCAACTCGCCAACCGTAAAGCTCCTATATATCCTATTCTCTTTTGTTTCAAAGGAAACGTGCGATAAGGATTCTTAAAGTTGAAAGCAATTATATCTGCATCAGGATGAGCTTCAAAAGCATCTAATATTATTCCGCTATAATTATCAACTAAGCGTTCATCATCATCGCAAATCAGGCAAATGTCACCGCAAGCATTCTCCAATGCCATATTGCGGCTTTTGGAGAGCCCCCGTTCTGTTGATGAGATCATACGGATGCGGTGTCCGTCACATATATTTTCCACAGATTCATCTTTATTACATTGATTTATAATCAATAAGTCAGACTGAATACGTGTGCGCAGAGCAATGCTCATGTCCTCTTGATACATACAAGAGAGCAAAACTTCTAAATTCATAAATTATAGGATTTTTGAGTGTAGAAACGACATACTAATAACCAAAAAATAATAGACACACCACCAACAGACGAGAATGTGTTTTCTACAAACCCACTAACCAAAACAGCTAAAATGACGGGAAAGTAGATGTATAGTTCTTTAAAGCAGCGAGTGACGCTAAAATAGAAATTGACAAAAAAGAATAATAGTCCTGTAATTCCTCCTGTAAAAAAAAGCGTCCATAAAGAACCATCCATAGGCCCATCCGGAAGCTGTACTCCTATCAACCAGTTCAATTTTGTCATCATTCCCAAGACACCGGCATATATGCCAAGTCTGCCAGAGGTAAGGACATCTATATCTTTAAAATCAGACAAATTTGCTATCAAATAAAAATTGACAAGAAAAAACAACACCGGCAGAAATGCTACACAATAACGCATCCACTTTTTAAATATTCTCCATTTTACCATAAAATGAACCAATATCAAAACAATACTCCCTATCAACATCATTCGTGATAAGCAGTAATTATAGGAAATGATAGCTATCCAAAGTAAAAATAATACTAACAGAGAATTTCTCTTAAAACTTATAAAGATGATATAAGCGTTTACTATCAATGAAAATATAAATCCGCCAAATGTATTAGGATTATTAAAGCCATAAGTCCGGGCAGCACCTTTTCCGGTTAAATACCAAATTTCTTGATTGATAGTCAGAATATCCAATTCTCTCAACAATGTCAAAAACAAAAAGCCAATTAACAGTAATGACAAATTTATGAATGCAAGAGTTTTAATCGGAAATTTACGAAAAAGATAAACACAAAGGAATATATCCAACAATGCCAAGATTTCCCTATTGTATATCATTATAGGAAACAATAACCCAACAAAAAGGAATTTTTTCAGGTAATGGCTATAATCTATTGCCAAAAGAAGCAACAAATTTATGGTAAGTGTCAGAATAAGCGTATCATTATCTCCTATGCCACCTACAAAAGTTCTAACATTCAGCAAGCAAAGAGAAAAAACACATAGCGATAATCGGAATGATTCCACCCTTACTTGATCAGATTAAAAGATTTTACAATAGCAGAAATCTTATGTGCAACATCCTTTCCCACAATCTTTGACACAAGTTTAAAAAGTATTTGCCTTGTACCATGCCACGATGCCGCATAATGATGAATAGACCGCGTATTGTCAGTGATATTCATCTCGTTTGTTTGATAGTTTACCGGACAAAAATATTCTTTCGGATAAATCCACACATCCGCCACACATTGCATTTCATTCACATTCTTCAGCCCCTTTGCCGAGAGCAATTCCGTTGTATATTCTACCACTGTCTTGAGATTCAGCCCTCCATTGGAACGCAAGAAATGAAGTCCGGCATACAGGCCGAGGATTTCCGCATACAGGCCAAGGCCCGGATTGCAGCCCAGGCCAAGGCCCGGATTGCAGCCCAGGCCAAGGCCCGGAGCGACTGCTAACGCAGTCGCTCCGGGCTTCGCTTCATTCTCGCACCCCATAAACGCTCCACGTTCTATAATATCATCAATAGATTTAATCACCTCCACATCCGTATCGAAATATATTCCACCATGATGATACAAAATATAGAACCTTGCATAATCACTCACAAAAGCATACTTCCGGGCTTCATAAGCCTCTTGGGTATAGGGGATGATGTTTACATCGAAATTATCTTCGTTCCACTCTTTTATCTCATAACCGGGAAGGAACTTCTTCCACGACTCAATGCACTTCACTGCAAGCGGCGGAAGAGGATTTCTTCCGAACCAACAATAATGAATAACTTTAGGTATCATAAGGGCTTTTGTATTAGGTTCAGATACATTTGTTGCACATCCTGCACCCACAACTCCAAACTATAATTAGCCAAAATATAACGTTTCTGCTCCTCAACAATTGCTTTTCGCTCTTCTACGGACAATGCCAATACCTTTTTAATGCTATCCTGCAAAGAAATAACATCATCCGGCTCACAAACCTCCTCTATCGGTAACTTCCAATCCTGCGTTTCGATGTTGCTCCTTATAACCATAGTCCCACAATATATGGCCTCAATTAGAGCATATGTCAGGCCCTCACTACGACTCGGAGACAAAAACACATCTACCCCTTTATAGTAATAAGCCACATCATCACTGGGTGGCATAATATGTACCCATGAAGGACATACACCAAACTGCTTTTTAATTTCTTTTACAACAAACTCTTTATTAGAACAAACAATAAGCAATGTCACATTCATGTCATCAGCCATATCCTTGATTGCCTGTATGGCAATATCCACCCCCTTCCGGTAGTAGTGTGTTCCCAAGATCAGCATCACATTGCTTTTCTCTAGTTCTAATTCTTCTTTCAAACTTTTCTCAAAAGAAATGTCCAGCCTTGTAAAATCAATCGCATTAGTTATATAGCTACATTTGCCTTTGTTCAATCCCGCTTCAAGTAAATTCTTATATACAGCCTCTCCACAACCACAAAATTGGTCAAAAGCATTTTCACACAGAAAGTTCCTTACCCGTATGCGTAAAGAGGCTCCTAGTCTGTTTAAATTATGAAAATGACAAATTGTCCGAATCTTACAGATACGCTTCAAGACAAACAGACGAGCATATAGTTTCGCAGTAAGAAAATGTCCATGAATTATATCTACACTGTTCTCTTTTACAATTCGACGGAGCAAAAAAATATCCTTGACAAAAGCTCCTGTCAAAAAATAGACTTTATTTCCTTCTTCTTGCATTTTCTGTACCCACCCTAACTTTTGTCCTCCCTTAGGTAACAGGTAGATAAGGCTGCCCCCACTCTGTTTCAACGTTCTATCCAACCGGAATAACGTTCTCATAAAATTACCCGGATAAAGAGCCAGGTAATCAATAAACTCACATACTACCATAATAATATTATTCTATTTATATATGCTCTTATTCATCCTTCCCCCAGCCCCATCCAGAACTCCCTGAATTCTTCTTCCGTCATTGCGCGGCGCAGGCATGCCAAAAGTCGCAGCAGGCTGTCGTGCCTCGACCCTCTTCCCTTTTTATTTTTTGGTAGGTGTAGGGACTTATCCCTGCTTCTATGCATAAGTCAATCTGGTGAATACCCAAACGGTTACGCACTGCTTCAATCTTTTTTCCCCAGTTAAGAGGGGTAATGACATCATTTGTCAGTTGTTTCATGTTAACGTTATTAAATTATAATAAATTATTGTATCAGGATTACACCTATACGTGTAATCGACTACGGATTATTCTCTCTAACTTCGTCGGAAATTTCAAAACCAAAAGAAATAATGAACGAATGTAAAATGTCACTGTTCCAAAACCCCATTGCACCCCAGCGAGACCCGCAGGGACGAATCCTAAAAGCTGCCACACTGACTCCCGCCATGGAGGTGACCCCTGCCGATGTGTATCAACTCATCACCTGCAACGAACCGTTGCGTCTTGCCACCTTACAGGTGCGGAACGCCGCCGACATACGCGCAGCCAAAGCCTCCCTGTTGCCCTACGTCACTCCCTGCGGCGTATTCACCCGCCGCAACTGCCGCTCGTTGCTGAAAACCTCCGGACTGGTAGTGGTGGACATCGACCATTTGGACTCCCTCCAAGAGGCCGAGCAGATGCGCCGGACACTCTTCGATGATCCGTTCCTATGTCCCGTACTCTGCTTTGTAAGTCCCGGCGGACGAGGAGTGAAAGCCTTTGTGCCCTATCAGGAACATGCCGCCGATGCCGCACAAAATGCCGCAGAAAGCATGTATTGGGCAATGAACTACGTAGAGATGGCCTACGGAGGCGATACGCAAGACAAGCCCACAGGCAAAGGCGTGGACACTTCGGGCAAGGACATCGTGCGTGCCTGTTTCCTGTGCCATGATCCCGAAGCCTTGTTCAGAGAACAGAAAAATCCTCTTCCATGCCCCATAAATCACAACTTATAAATCACAACATGTTTGAATCATTAGAAAAACTTACGGCTGCCGTCGAAGCAGCCTGCGCAGACATTGCGCCCTCCTATGCCGAATACGTACAACTCGCCATGGCGATAGCCACCGACTGCGGCGAAGGCGGCCGGGCCGACTTCCACCGCATCTGCAGCTTCTCGCCCAAGTACCAGTCGTCGCATGCCGACCGTCTCTACACCAACGCCCTGAAAAACGGACATGGCAACGTGCACCTGGGCACAGCATTTCACCTGGCCCAGACAGCAGGTGTGGAAATCCGCGAAGAAAAGCGGGCAAAAGACACCAAAAATGCACTCAATGCAGAGAATGCAGTACCGCCGTTTTCTCACACACACGCACACGTATCTTATAATGCGGACGGAAATGGACAACCGGACACAACCGACACTGCGGATTGCCGGGAAGAGAAACTTTCAGGAAGCGAACCGCTGCTCCCTCTTCCACTGCTGCCCGAAGCCGAATGGCCGGAGCCCCTGCAACACATCCGCAGCTACGGCGCCACAGGAGCACAGCGCGACGTGCTCCTGCTCGGAGCGCTCACCGTCTTAGGAGCCTGCATGGAGCGCAATGCCCGCTGCCTTTACGGCGGAAAGATGCAGTCGCCCTGTCTCCAGACATTCGTCGTGGCCCCTTCCGCAGCCGGCAAGGGCATACTGGGCTTTGTGCGTCTGCTGATAGAGCCCATACACGACGAGATACGCCGGCAAGTGGAACAACAAATGAGCGCCTACAAAAAGGCGAAAAGCAGCTACAATGCCATGGGCAAGGAGCGCAGCAAGATGGAAGAGCCGGAGATGCCGCCCAACAGGATGTTCATCATATCGGGCAACAACACAGGTACAGGCATCCTGCAGAATATCATGGATTCCAACGGAACGGGAATCATCTTTGAAACGGAAGCGGACACCATATCCACCGCCATCGGCACCGACTACGGCCATTGGAGCCACACGCTGCGCAGGGCTTTCGACCATGACTTCCTCTCGTACAACCGACGTACGGACCAAGAATACCGCGAAGTCAAGAAGTCCTATCTTTCCATCCTCATTTCCGGTACTCCGGCGCAGGTGAAGCCGCTCATACCCTCGGCAGAGAACGGCCTGTTCTCCCGCCAGATCTTCTACTACATGCCCGCCATACACGAGTGGCAGGACCAGTTTGGCACGCACAACACCGACATGGAAAAACTGTTTACCGCTATGGGCGAAGAATGGAAACGTCAACTGGATGCGCTGAAACAAGGAGGGCTCTACACCCTGAAGTTCACCAAAGAGCAACAAAATGAGTTCAACAAACTCTTCTCCGCCCTTTTCCTGCATGCCCATACAAACCAAAACGATGAAATGAGCAGCTCCGTAGCACGCATGGCAGTAAACATCTGCCGCATAGCCACCATTGTAGGGCTATTGCGGGGAGACCTCACCCCCGATACCGAACTGTCCGCCGACAACCTGAAAGACGGCATCGTTACCCGTTGGGACATCCACCTCTCTCCTGCCGACTTCAAAGCCGTAATCGGACTTGTGGAACCTCTCTACATCCATGCCGCACACATCCTTTCCTTCCTGCCTCCAACGGAAATAAACCGCCGTACCAACGCCGACCGCGACAGTTTCTTCAACGGCATGCCGCCCACCTTCAGTCGTGCGGAACTGTTGGAACATGCTACGGAGACGGGCATCAACGCCAACACCGCGCAAAGCTGGCTGCATCGCCTGCTGAAACATGGTGCAGTGCAAGAAATGGCAAGCAAAGGCCATTATCGCAAAACCTGATGCTATGCAGCGCGGACAGGCTATTATTATATAACGCGTACGTGCGTGTGTGAGAAAACGTCTGCACTGCATTTTCTGCATCGGGTGCATTTTTTCGCATCACAGGCATGTTTCCGCAAAGTTCCATTCTACAATTCTAAAGTTCTATTCCACAATCCGGAAGTAGAACTTTAGAACTCCCGATCCTCCATTCAATATGGTTCTCCCAGTGCATTGTAGATGAGTTGCACCTGTGCAGGAGTATATGTCCGCACCTTGTCCGAAGGAACCAGCGCATGAAGCTCGCTCCGCAATGTGGGATGAAAATCTATCCATTGGTTCAGCTTGCGGAAAGCGGCTTGCGGACAAAGTCCCGGACAATAGAGTTGGGCGAGTTCCGTTCGTCCGTAAGTGCGTATTTTGAAAGGTTCCATTTCTCTTTGTTTTTGAAGTTCTTAGTGTCACAAAGATAGGCAAAAATATTCACATTTCAGCCACTATATGCGTATATAACGGATAGAAACGAACCGTAACGAACCATTACGGACAACCCGGCTTGCACCCCGTTGTATCTTCGCATCGTGATCACAAGAGAATTGAAAACCAAGAACTGAAATTTAAAAACCGAAAGAACATGATTCGTTACAAAAAGTATCAATTTACCGGCGAAAACCACCCGTTGAAAGGTTTGTGGTATGCCCGTCCCGTCATTGAAGAAACCTTCGACACCGAAATGCTTGCCAAACACATGGCAAACCACAACACTCCCTACTCGGCAGGATTAATCAAAGGGGTGCTCACCGACATGATTGCCTGTACCAAAGAACTTATTCTGGACGGCAAAAACGTGAAACTGGACGACCTCGCCATCTTCTCCGTAGGCATCGTCAGCAAGAAAGGCGCCGCCTCGGCTGCCGAATTCACCCTCGCCAACAACGTGAAAGGGCTGAAACTCCGCGCACGTGCCACCGGCGAATTGAGCAACGCCCAAATCAATCTGGAAGGCCAACTGAAAGAGGCCTTCAAATACAACGCGGACAACGGTTCCGGAAACGGCGGAAGCACCCCCGGCGGGAACGGTGAAGAAGAAGAAGATCCGCTGGGATAGGCCTTCCGTCCTTCGGACAAACGTAGCATACAATAGTTTATAACTTATAAATCAAATCATTATGGCAACAAAATCAAAATCAGTATGGGGCATCGTCCTCAAATCTATCATAGCAGTGGCTACCGCGCTGGCCGGAGTATTCGGTCTTACTTCCTGCATGGGCCGATGAGAATCATCACGCTTATCATCATTCATTGTTCGGCCACGCCTCAGGGCGTGAGCCTGAGCTTTGAAGATTGCCGCCACGACCACATCTTCCACCGCAACTTCCGCGACATCGGCTATCACTTCTACCTGACACGCGACGGAGAAATTCATCGCGGACGTCCGTTGGACAAAATCGGTGCGCATTGCCAAGGTCACAACAGACATTCGATAGGTATCTGCTACGAAGGCGGACTGGACAGCAACCATAAACCCTCCGACACCCGCACACTACCGCAGAAAGCCTCGCTGGTAGCTCTGCTGCGCGAGCTGAAACAAATGTTTCCGAATGTGTTGGTGGTGGGACATCACGACTTGAATCCGATGAAGGAATGTCCTTGCTTCAATGCGGTGACGGAATATAGGGGGCTTTAAAAAAGCTCCCAACAGCTACAAACTTTCATTTTTTCTATTCAATAATCCATTTCTCTATGTTTCGCGTCTTATTGCTGAAATTAATTCCTATCTTGAACAGTTTCCGCGAGTCTGTTTCAAAAGGACGGGCATAATGTTTCTTCTCTATCTGCTCCATTGCCTCCTCCGCAGTACCCTGAAGTTTGAACTCCATAACATAAACATAGTCCGGAGCTTTTACCACAAGATCAATACGTCCCTCCGACGTATGATATTCAGCTTGAGTATAGAAGCCTACCAACTTAAAGATAATGAACAATACATTCTGATAATGCAACTCCAAATCGCTCACCAGTTCATAAGGAGTGTCAGCAAAGAAACCTTGAAGTCTTTTAAGGAAAGCTTCAGGCTGTCCCCTACGTATTTCTTGAACAAACTTCTGTATCTCAAACGGAGCTTCAATTTTAGAAAAGCGGGTATAGAATGGAATCAGAAACTTAGCAAAACCTTCCTCTACTTCACGATTAGGAAAGCCCAATCGATAGAGTCCAAACTCTTTGTCATAGCTTTTTATAGTAAGGTATCCGCTTTGGAAGATGACCGGTATGGGATCTTCGTCACCATAAATACTGTTCAACACATCGGAATCTGTCTCCACCTGTGTCATCCGTTCTAAGTTGTAATGATTGCGTTTAAGCAACTCCACAAGATAAGTAGGCGTACCGGTTTCGAACCAATAGTTGCCGAACTCTTTCTTCTCGAACGTATTGAGCAGGCTGAAAGGATTGTAAAGACCTTCACAGTTGTAGGTGAAATGATAACCGTCATAGCAGGTTCTCAACTCATTACATGTTTCCTCATACGTCATACCTTGCATACCGGCTAATGCCTGCAGGTCTTCTTCAAAATTATCGTGTATCTCTTTCTCCGTTATTCCGCACAAATTAAGAAAACGCCTATCCATACTGATGTCGTTCAGGTTGTTCAAATCGCTGAATACACTGACTTTGCCAAACTTAGTAACCCCTGTAAGCAAAGCAAACTTGATGCAGCCGTCCATAGTCTTCAATACACCATAGAACGGTTTCAAAGTACTGCGATAGGCATTTTGCAACTCATAGTTGCCGATAGCTTGCAGCAGAGGCTTATCATATTCGTCGATAAGGATAGCTACGCGTTCGCCCGTCTGCTCATAAGCGCGCCTCAGGATGCCGGCAAAACGCAGAGCAAGAGTCACTTCACCTACTCCTGTGCCGTATATAAGTTCCCATCTCGAAACGGCCTCGTTCAGTATTTTGTCCAAGCTGTCCGGCGCATCATATTTCCCGATATTCAAATCCAGATGGAACACAGGACGCTTCACCCAATCTTGCTCCAGCCTTTCCAGCGCCAGTCCTGCAAAAAGTTCCCGTTTACCTTGAAAATAGGCTTCGAGCGTAGAAATAAGCAAACTCTTACCAAAACGACGCGGACGACTCAGAAAGTAATAGCGCCCGCTACTTACCAGCCGATAAATAAGTTCAGTTTTATCAACATACACATAGTCGTCCTGCCTAAGACTTTCAAAGTTCTGTACCCCGATGGGAAATTTCCTGTTATTCATATACCTTTCTCCTTATCAAAATGGTGTTGACAAAGGTAGTTTTTTTTATAAAAGGACTCCTTATACTACCTTCTGCATATTTCTATTTTTTCTACATACTTTACTTTAAACTATTACTTCACTGCAAAATCTTCATCCTCACTTATATATTGTTCCATATCTACATATTCCAACAAAGGAACTTTTCCAATGGCTAATGATAACTCCACCAGTTTACTCAGTTTATGGTCGAAGTCTCCATTCAGCAGTTGGGATACATAGCCTTTACTACAACCTAAATAAGCTGCAAGCTGAGTATTGTTCATACCTTTTTTCTGCATGAACTCATTGATTTCTCTAAATAACTCGATTTGAAGTTTGGCTGTCCAATACCCTTTATTTTTTAAAAGTTCAGCTCTTGTTTTCATTTTTTCTTATCATTAAGAGATTCAATATATTGTTTTTTCAAGGCTCTGAAAGTTACGATATCTTTATCTTGCGAACAACAAGCAGCTTGTTGAAACTTTGTTTCCCTTTAATAAGTTCCATCTCCTCGAGTACAAATTTACTCATAAATGGTTAAGTTCAAACTAAACCGAAATTCTTTTATACTTTATAAACAGTCAAATATCTACAAATTTACACCTTTTATTCTACAATTCGCTTCTCAATAGATACTTTTATTATTCTTTTCTCATTCCTTGCTCCGTAGTTCTTCAGCAAACAATATAGCTTGTATCTTTTCCACTTGCCTGATAGGCGCATAGAGTTTTTTATATGTCTCTGCTATCCGTAATAACGTTTCTTGAGCTGGAGGATTTTCCAAGACTGCAAGTATCTTATTTGCCAATACATCTGCATCCATAGCAGGATGATAATAATTCAGTAATCCTTGAGTGGAATCAGGCAGTGCCTCTTGAATAGAGCTAATCACCGGACAACCGCACATAGCAGCCTCTATCGGTGTATAACCAAATCCCTCATTTAATGAAGTGGTTACAAATAACGCAGCGTGCTCATAAAGATAACGCAGTTCTTCGTCTGTAAGATTCTGCAAACGTATAATATTTTTTTCTAATCCATTTTTACGGATGTAGGGCATCACCGCTTCACACCAATGCTCAGTCGCTCTTCCTACCACAACCAATTGTTTATCTAAACAATGCTTTATCTGGGAAAATGCTTTCACGAGCGTAAATATATTCTTGTATTTATTCAATGTATTCACGTATAACACATATCCCGAACTATAAAACCCTTGCGGCTTTCGGGATTCCGGGGGCAACACAACGCTATTATACACTACCCTTATTTTTTCTATTGGATACTCGGGATAATATATTTCTATATCCTGTTTGGTATACTTGGAGATGGCAATGATTTCATCGGCATATTTGAAAGCTTTTTTATACATTCCATACAAGTTCAAAACATGTTTTGCCTGATGCCAAGTATCAATTCGTTGTTTTATACCTTTCAAATCATGAACTACTATCACTTTTCGGCACTTAAACTTAAATGAGGTAAGCCATTGAAAATCTGTAGGAATAAACACGCAGTCTACGTTATACCTTTCTATAATTTGTCTCAACTTATATTGGTAACAATAGTACAAAGGCGTCTTAATCCCTTTAATGATTCTCCCTCCAAATTTTCTATAAACAATAACCCTAAAATCTGGAAATCTGCTACGAATATAACTCTCAATATCTCTGCTTATCAGCAGAATATAGTGTTTCCTATCCTCTGGCTTGATAGCGGAAACTAAACGCATTATATAAATAGGGATACTGGCATGAAGTCTTTGAAGAGACACTTCATCCATATCTATGAGAATATTCATTCTATGCAAAAATAAATTGTTAGAATTCAAATTAGAGACTGCACCAATGTACAGACACTTTTACAACACAGATTCTATACTATAATATGCTGTCATTTCTATATTTTTTTGTGAGAAAGCAAATCTCTCCCGTCTATGCACTCTGCAACACAATCATAAATTTTCCTCGCCTGCATCGCATTGTCATATTGCGCCTTGAATGTGTCTGAAATAACTTTTAGCTGTTCCTTTGTCGGATAATTCTTCAACACTTCCATTATTTTATTCTTCAATGCGATGTGATCTAAAGCCGGCTCATAGTAATTCACCAAGCCCATAGTAACTTCGGGCAATGCCGTTTCCCTTGTACAAATGACAGGAGTACCGCACATGGCTGCTTCTACTGGAGTATAACCAAATCCCTCGTAAAGAGAAGGGGATATGAACACATCAGCAGACCAATACAAACGGGCTATTTCTTCATCGGATACATAATGAGACAAATGTACAACCCTGTCCTGTATACCGGATTCTACAATTATAGGGAGTATTTCCTTTTCCCAATAATCCGTACTCCTTCCTACCACCACCAGTTTATGGGAGATTGTATCCTTCAGTTCTATAAAGGCTTTTACCAAGGTTCCTACATTTTTATATTCGTGCAAGGTGCTTATATACAATAAATATTTAGAGTCCGATTGTAAAGGGCTGCTAAGAACTGATGAAGGTAATGCCACACCGTTATGTATCACTGTAATTTTATCTGCAGAAACAAAAGGATATGTTTTCAAGATGTCTTGCTTTACAAAATCGGATATGGCAATTATCCTATCCGAATGTTTTAGGACAAACGGGGTAAGTAAACGAAAAAATAGTTTCTTTTTCCCTTTCCATACCTTTAATGGTTGAAGATCGTGAATTACTTGTACACTGCAAATTTTTACTCTCAGAAAAAGCAACATATTTGTTCCCGGAGAAAACACAATGTCACATCCTGACCTATTTACAGTTCTTCTCCACATCAAACTATTTAAAACCGATTTCAACCTAAACATTGTCTGTAACTTATTACAACAGGAGTATCGTTGTAAAAGGATATATTCGAATTCGGCATATTCGGCCTTAACCGATGGTTCCATTTCTTCTGTTATCAAAAGTACGATATGCGTATTGGAGAAGTTACATTCTTTCCAAGCCAACAATATGCGAGAAGCATATACCCCAAAGCTATATCCTTTCGCACAACCTGTTAAATCCACCAATATTTTCATAAACTATCAACACTTACGTATAAGATTTAATATTCTGCCTATTCCTTGCCGCATTGAGCTATTAATACTACACAAAATAAGCAAGAATATCACACTAAAAATCACCACAACTACACCTGGATATAAGAGTTGGTAACCACCTTCCGAGTTCACAGCCATAATGAAAAACATAATCATACAAATCACCACTGCTACCGCTCCGGCCACAAAGCATTTGAAATAGAGTTTCCAGTAGTGAAGTACGGAGATTCTGAATCCCCAACCAAACAAGAAGTAAGGTTTCCATAGGAAGATAATCAATAACAAACTCAGTAGAACACCTGCCAGGATACCGGGTAATCCCCACAGATAGCCAAACCAAATGGAGCAACCGATATTGATGCACGCTTCTACCACTGTTGCCCATACATCCTGAAAAAGTCCGTAAGCATTATTAAAAGAATCGATAATATTACGCACCAAGTCTACAAAAAGAATGGCGGTAATCAATAACAATGTTGTATGATCCAATATATATTCCTCACCAATCCACAGAGAAATAAAAGGACCAACCAGCATATAGTAACCATAGCACACCACCGCTACAATATAAAAGCGGAGAGAAAACAGTTCATTAAAAACGGAAACGGTACGTTCCTTATCATTCTCCGCCACCAAATTGCCGATACCCGCATTAATACTGTTGAAAATGGCGCTTACCAACATTTGTAATCCGGTGGCAACCAACATATAATTACCGTAAACAGCAACCAGCGAAAGGGAAGCGTATGCATAAATAATAATGGAGCTGGATTGGGTAAAAGCAAATCCACCGACTCTATGAAAGAAAATTTGCTTGGTCTTCCTGATAATCTCCTCATGCTTCTTGTGGAGCAATCCGCCCAATTGAGGTTGCGGACGCAACCAAGGGTATTCGCGATGTAGCACATATTCTATAACCACCGTAGTTGCTATACCCATTAAAAACTCAAGTATCAACCAATAAACATAGCCGTTTGCCAAATAGGTGATAGCCAATATTTGGGCTACGACTTTCACGACCTTAACACCTTGTATATTCAGAGTGATTTTATATTCCTTTTGATCGGCTGTCAGAACAATTTGCTTATAATTAAAAATATATCCTAACAAAGCACTAAACAGAAGAACGGAAAAGGATGCATAAGTGTACCATAAAGGAACTTTCGCTTTTTCAAAGATTAACGGGAAAAAGCACATCAGTACACAAGCAGCAACAACTACCACAACCGCAACTTTTCGATAGAGCCAGCCTTGTACGGAAACGATTTCATTGATAGTCTGAAAATCTTTATTAAAAAGAGGCCTATAAAGTGCATAAGAAATGGCACTTCCAATTCCCAATTCTGCCAAATTCAAGAAGCCCAACAGGTTTTGCGCAGTTGTATTCAGTCCGAGAACTTCCGCTCCCAAATAGTCAAGAAAGACTTTGCGAGAGAAGAATTGAAGAACTAAATTAATGAAATAAAAGATAAGGGCTACCTTCGCATTTTTGATGCTCTTGGCAGTCCGGGAAGATTCAGGCACGTAATTGTTATTTAAGAATATATATATTGAAATATGAGGAAATCATGAACGTTCACTATGGCAACATTAGGTTCAATCATACATAATTAATTGAGACATTCAGATGTTTCTATGCAAAAATAGGCATTTTTATTTCCCTTATTTTTCTTAGAATTTCTTCCCGAACGCTATATTCATAAACGTCATAAAAAGTATCTTGATGTCAAAGCCCCAAGAACGGTG
>OLWT01000821.1_pt1 | contig 18445 bp, 20 predicted proteins | sample 1674001 | NCBI WGS metagenome assembly OLWT01 (sample SAMEA103958137, study PRJEB25191) | human gut metagenome | biome: human-associated habitat [ENVO:00009003]; feature: intestine environment [ENVO:2100002]; material: feces | place: Germany | collected 2013/2015 | reverse complement strand
GCTGTCCCGCTGCCTGTGCCGGTTCAAATACCTCGAAAACGGTAAGGGAAGCTCCCTCTTCTGCCGCCGCGCGGATCTTTCCGGATGAAACCGTCTCTTTTCCCTGTCCGATGGAAAGCGTGACCTGTTTCGTCTGCCCCTCCTTTGCAGAGACACTCCAGTTTTTCGTCTGCTCCGGTGCAAAAAGGACATCCGTCTCTTTTCCTGCCCCGGTATTCATAGCTTCCGGAAAACCCGTTATCTCATCATCCGCAGACGGCTCTTCCGCGCAGATTTCACACGGCGCACCCGCCGCCCATTTTACTTTTGTATCATTTAATCCCAGCCAGTACCATGTTTTCGATGGAAGCTGGTTGATTTTCATGCTGTTCTGTTCTTCCATGTGTCTGGCCTCCTTATCCAATGCTGCCCTTCATCTCGAGGCGGATCAGATTGTTCATCTCCACCGCGTACTCCAGCGGCAGTTCTTTTGAAACATCATCCGCGAATCCGCTGACGATGCACGCTCTCGCATCCTCTTCCGTCATGCCGCGCGACATCAGATAAAAGACGGCTTCATCGCTGATGCTTCCGATCTGTGCTTCATGGCCGATGTTCGCATCTTTTGTACGGATATCCATCGCCGGAATCGTGTCCGACCGGGAGATATCATCGAGCATCAGAGACTGGCAGGAAACGGCTGATTTCGTGTTCTTTGCCGCTTTTGTTGCAGAGACTGACGAACGGAAGGTGCTGATGCCGCCGTCCTTCGAGATCGATTTCGTGTTAATATAGGAACTCGTATCCGGCGCGCTGTGGACAACCTTCGCTCCGGTATCGAGATTCTGGCCCTTACCGGCGAACGTGATGCCGGTAAATTCCATCTTTGCGCCTCTTCCTTTCAGCACGCTCATCGGGTACAGGTAGGAAACGTGGGAGCCGAATGAACCGGAAACCCACTCGATTTTTCCGCCCTCCTCGACCTGCGCGCGCTTCGTGTTCAGGTTGTACATATTCTTCGACCAGTTTTCAATCGTAGAATAACGGAGTCTTGCATTCTTTCCGACAAACAGCTCCACACATCCGGCATGGAGGTTGGCCACATTGTATTTCGGTGCGGAACAGCCCTCGATAAAGTGAAGGTCCGCGTCCTCATCGACAATAATCAGCGTATGCTCGAACTGGCCTGCGCCCGGCGCATTCAGGCGGAAATACGACTGCAGCGGGATTTCCACGGAAACCCCCTTCGGCACATAGACAAACGAACCGCCGGACCAGACGGCTCCGTGCAGTGCGGCAAATTTGTGGTCGGTCGGTTTCACCAGTTTCATAAAGTGTTTCCGCACCATATCCGCGTACTCACCATGCAGCGCACTCTCCATATCGGTATAGACAACACCCTGCGCCGCAACTTCCGCGCGGACGTTGTGATAGACCAGCTCCGAATCATACTGTGCGCCCACGCCGGCGAGTGATTTCCGCTCTGCCTGCGGGATGCCGAGACGCTCAAACGTATTTTTGATGTCATCCGGCACATCGGACCACTTTGCTTTCATTTTGGTATTCGGGCGGACATACGTTACGATGTCATCCATGTTCAGAGCCTCGATCGACGGACCCCAATCCGGAATCGGCATCTGGTTGTAGATCTGTAAAGAACGCAGACGGAACAGTTGCATCCAGGCAGGGTCTTTCTTCTCATCCGAAATTTTCTGTACAATTTCCGGCGTCAGGCCGGCTTTTACTTTATAGGCATCCTTTTCATCGTCTTTGAAATCATAGATGCTTCGGTCAATATCCTCTACATAACTTTTTTCTCTCACAGCGTTTTCATCCTTTCTGTACCTTCGGTTTTACGCCAGTGACTTTTCGTATTTTCCAAATCCGTCCCGGTTGATCTCCTCTACAAGAGATGCATCGCCGGTTTTGACGATTTCACCTTCCACCATGATGTGGGTCTGATCCACCATCAGCGATTCCAGAATCTTCGTGCTGTGCGTGATGATCAGAAGACTTCCTCCGCATTTTCTGCGGTATGCCTCAATTCCGGCAGAAACGGTGCGGACCGCATCGACATCCAGGCCGGAGTCGGTCTCATCGAGAATGGTAAGGGACGGCTCGAGCATCAGAAGCTGCAAGATCTCGGCTTTCTTTTTCTCACCGCCGGAAAATCCGACATTCAGATCACGGTCTGCATACGACGGATCCATCTGCAGAACTTCCATTGCTTTTTCCAGTTCTTTCCGGAACTCAAACAGACGCATCCGTTTGCCGGTCTTTAACTCGACGGCGCTGCGGATAAAAGAGCTTAAGGTTACGCCAGGCACCTCAAGCGGATTCTGAAACGAGAGAAACAGTCCCATTTTGGCGCGTTCATTGACCGGCTCTTCTGTGATGTTCTTTCCCTGGAACCAGATTTCGCCGCGTGTCACGTTATATTTCGGATTGCCGAGCAGCGTATTGCCAAGCGTCGACTTTCCGGTACCATTCGGTCCAAGCAGCACATGCGTCTCCCCTTTTCCAATCGTAAGATTGACGCCGTGCAGGATCTCTTTTTCTTCTACATTTACCGTTAAATCTTTCACTGTTAAAAGATTTTTTCCCATATTGATATCCTCCTTATTTTGCTTCGAGGTTAAAATCTCTGTTTTCGCCTCCGATTGTAGACCTTTTTTCCGAGTATTTCAATCGGATTTATATATTTGAAAAATTTTATCAAAAAACGCACCTGCCGCCGGATTTTTTTTCCGCACGACAGGCGCGTTTTCTATCAACATCGTTTCAGCCGATTCCGCCCAGCACGATTCCGAGAATCAGAACCAGCACACAGATCGGCACGTAGATATATTTGCAGATCAGATAATACAGATCCGTGAATTTGCTGCTTCTTCCCTTGTCTACCTGGGACTGCACATACTTCTTTCCGCAGATCCAGAAGAACATGACTCCGGCAAGGCCGGCGCCGAGCGGGCAGATGTAGATCGACAGAACATCCATCCACTGGGATACAATGCCCTGGATCAGAAGAGATACGACCACACCGATAACCCCGATCACACCGCAGGCTGCTACTCTTCCGAGATGAAATTTTTCCTGTACCGTTGCAATCGGTGCTTCGTACAGGTTAATCAGAGAGGTAAGGCCGGCAAAAAAGACAGCGACAAAGAAAACGATTGCGATCAGCGCGCCACCCGGCATAGACTTTATCAAATTCGGAAGGAAAATGAACAGAAGTCCAGGTCCTCCTGTATTTAACTGTGCTCCCGTAGTTGCCATCGCCGGGATAATAACCAGCGCAGCAAGCATAGCAGCGAGCGTATCAAAAAATGCTACTCTTCCGGCGGCGGCCGGAATATTTTCTCCATCTGACAAATAGGAACCATAGATCAGTGTTCCGTTTCCGGCTACAGACAGGGAAAAGAATGCCTGACCAAGTGCAAAAATCCAGGTCTTCGGATCTGCAAGTGCTTTTGGTTCCACACGGAAAATATAACGGTATCCATCCGCTGCACCGGGCTGAAAGGCAACATAGATACCAAGTGCAACAAACAGGAGAAAGAAAACAGGCATCAGCACCTTATTGACCTTCTCAATTCCCTTACCAACACCAAATGCCAGAATGACCATCGCAACCACAAGAGCTACGATCTGCCAGAAATTGTTTCCAAACGCAGATGCCATGGATTCAAACGCTCCGGCAAAATCCTCTACGCTCACAGCTGACAGTGTCTTTCCGGTAAAGGTTCCGATCATGTACCTGAAAATCCACCCCATGACAACCGTATAACCGATCGCCATTGCCAGGGAACCCAGCACCGGAATCAGACCAAGCGCCTCTCCGGCTTTTCGTTTTCCTTTCGTTTCACATGCAAAACCGAACGCATCAACCGGACCGGATCTTGTGGCACGGCCAAAACTCATCTCCCCGCTCACACCGGTAAAGCCGATCAGTGCAACGAACAGGAAATACGGAATCAGAAAGGAACCTCCTCCGTACAAGGAAACCCGGGTAGGGAACATCCAGATGTTGCCCATTCCAACTGCAGAGCCGATGCAGGCCAGGATAAATCCCCACCGACTGTTAAATGACTCTCTCTTTTTCATACTGCTCTCCCTTTTTCTTACTTTTTCTGAAGATATCATGGCCAAAGTACCTTTTGACTCCAACATCTTCTGAATATTTTAGCATAAGCTATTGGGAAAAGCTATAGCATTTCTCATCTTCCTGCAACTTCACTTTATATTTTATGCTTTTTCCGCCTTGCTGCTGCCATTCCCGCGGAGAACATCCGCAGTGGCGTTTGAAATAGCGGCTGAAATGAGACAGATTGGAAAAACCGCAGATTTCCGCGGTCTGTCCGATGGAAAGTGCCTGATTTGTCAAAAGATTTTTCGCCTTGTCGAGCCGTACTTCAATCAGATCGCTGTGCGGGGTGCTGCTAAAAAACTGTTTATAATAAGAATAAAACTGGCTTTTTTCCATATTGGCCATCTGGCAAAGCTTTTCTGTCGTCCAGTCTTTCTCATAATGGCTCAACATCTTAAGGCGCAGCTCCTGGAATTCCTGATACAGTCCGGCCGGCTCCTCTGCCGCTTTCTTGTACAGCCGCATACCGCGCGATGCCGTAATCATCATCTGACGAACCAGTGCTTCCTCATATTCCACTGCGTATGGATCTTTCACAATGTATTCCCTCTGCAAAAGGCGAATCAGCTCATCAATTGCTTCCGTGTTCTGTGGATAAAAAACAGCATTCTGCGGAATTCCATACGTTTCACCCAGATTCTTACCGCACCAGAAATGGACATAGCTGTTGCGAAACTTCTGAACAGCCTGATAATGCTGCTCGTGATCCGGCGTGTAAAAAAGGCAGGCATTTTCCTGTGCAATGAAAAACGCAGTTCTGTCATACACCTTCATCGGCGTTTTAAACAACAGAAACAGATAGTCCCCGCTGCCCTCCGGCCGATATATCGTCTCATAATCGGCGTTGGATCTATTATATTCACAAATATGAACTGAAAATTCCATTCTTCTCGTTTCCCCTTTTCTTTTCTTCTCCCTATTTTACCGCAAAACCGGAAAAAAAGTCAAATTTGCCGGACAAAAATCTCTGGTTTTTTTCTATCTTCCTGTTAAAATTGAAACTATCCAAAGCGAAAGCGAAACGGTGGAATAAAATCATAGACACGCCGGTGATCCTTTGTTTTTCTGGATCGTGTCTGAAAACGAACATTTCTTTTAACAGGAGGATTTTTAAGTATGAAAAAAGCAGAGATTATCATTGACAAATATTTTCTCACCGGAAAAGTTGACAAACGAATCTTCGGTTCCTTTATCGAGCACCTGGGACGCGCCGTTTACGAAGGCATCTATCAGGAAGGAAGTGCTCTCTCCGACGAGCAGGGCTTCCGAAAAGATACCCTGGATCTTGTCAAAGAGCTTCAGGTACCGATCGTCCGTTACCCGGGCGGAAACTTTGTCTCGGGTTATCACTGGGAAGACAGCGTAGGTCCGAAAGACAAACGGCCTGCAAAACTAGATCTTGCCTGGGGCGTGATTGAGACAAACGAATTCGGTCTGAATGAGTTTGCGGACTGGTCGAAAAAAGCCGGCAGTGATATTATGATGGCCGTTAACCTCGGAACCCGCGGACCGGAGGATGCCAAAAATGTGCTGGAGTACTGCAACTTCAAGGGCGGCACCTACTACAGTGATCTGAGAAAATCCCACGGTTACAAAGATCCACACAACATCAAACTCTGGTGCCTCGGCAACGAGATGGACGGACCGTGGCAGATGGGACATAAGACCGCTTCTGAGTACGGACGTATTGCAGCAGAGACTTCCCGTCTAATGAAATTCATGGATCCGACGATCGAAACTGTTGCCTGCGGAAGCTCCAATCTTACGATGCCAACCTTCGGTTCCTGGGAATATACGGTTCTGGACGAATGCTATGATGAGGTGGATTACCTTTCTTTACACCAGTACTACGGAAATTATGCAAATGATACTGTCGATTTCCTGGCAAGCTCCAAGGGCATGGATGATTTCATCTCCGGTGTAGTTGCGATCTGTGATGCAGTCAAAGCGAAAAAACACGGCAAAAAGCAGATTAACCTTTCCTTCGATGAGTGGAACGTATGGTATCACAGCAATGAGCAGGATCAGAAGCTGGAGAAATGGGTACGCGCACCGCATCAGCTTGAGGATGTTTACAACTTTGAGGATGCACTTCTCGTCGGAAGCATGCTGATCACACTCCTGCGCCACGCAGACCGTGTCAAGATTGCCTGCCTCGCACAGCTTGTCAACGTTATCGCTCCGATCATGACATCCGATACCGGTGCATGGCGTCAGACGATCTTCTATCCATACATGCATGCAAGCGTATACGGCCGCGGAACCGTCTTAAATACACAGGTTCTGACACCGGTTTACGAGAGCAAAACGTACGGCGAAGCTCCGTATCTCGATTCTGTCTGCATCTGGGATGAGGAAAACGATGCACTGACCATTTTTGCAGTCAACAAGAGCCTGGATGAGGATATGGAGGTTTCCTGCGATCTGCGTCAGTTCGAAGGATGCCGTCTGGCTGAGCACATCGTGCTGACAAACGACGATATGAAAGCGGTCAACACCGAAGCAGATCCGAACCACGTTACTCCGACCCATTCCGATGCCACCAAACTGGAGAATGGAAAAATGCACACCGTTCTTGGAAAACACAGCTGGAATGTGATCCGTCTTACAAAATAATGGAACCGTATAAGGTATGGCCTGAAAAACAGAACATCTGAATTTTTCATCCAAACATATGCATAAAGGAGTTTTATTTTATGGCACAGGCATATTTATTTGTTCATCTTCGGGAAAAAACAACACCGGACGGCGAACAGGTTTATTTCGGCATAAGCCGCGATGGTTTCCACTGGGAAGCTGTCAACGACGGCGTTCCGGGTGCCGGCCAGGGATATGTGCCGTTTGTTGCAGACAGCCTTGCTTCCGGAAAATTTGTTCGTTCTGATGCTTCCTTCTCGTTCCCATACGGCTACAAGCATGGAACGATTCTTCCGATTACAGAGGAGGATTACGAGCGGATCAAAAACCAGGACTGGTCAGATCACGGATATCAGTAAAATCGCTGTCCGCCTGATGGAATTTTCATACAAAAAGAACTGCGGCAGGCTTCCTTTTGGGGAAGTTCCTGCCGCAGTTCTTTTTCGCTTTTCTTTTCCGACAAAACCCATCCGCTTCCTTTTTGTTCTGGCGGACAGTACCTTTTCTGCAGATTGGTAAATGTATCGTTTTGATGGTGTCTGAAATTTTCTTTATCTCTGTGCCTGTGCAGCGGTTCTTGCATGGAACATGCGGAAGACGCCGGTCTGCTCGATCAACTTCGTCAGGCTGTAGAAAATGATGGAATCGATCGGCCACATAATCAGGTTCTTTAAGGCACGTGCCGGAAGAAGCACCATGATTCCTTTTCCATACAGCATGCTGAGCCACAGGGTGTTCAGCAGTACGTTGACAGTCAGCATAACGATGAACTTGGCTGCAAGCACACGTTTGATGGTCAGTTTTTTGCGATAGTAGAAGCATCCATACATAAAAGATGCCAGCATCGCATTAAAGGTGAATCCGAAGAAGAACGGGCCGCTCGGTTTCAGGAAGTATTTTACGACATCAAGAATGCCGGAGAAAAGACATCCTGTCACTGGTCCGAACAGGTAATCGACAAGGCGGTTCGGGATTCCGGAAAATCCAATGCGGACATAAGGCCCGATATCAATCGATGCTACCTGGTTCAGAATCATCGCCAGCGCTGCGAACATGGCACAGGCTGCGAGGGTTGTGACTGCTTTCAGCTCTTTTGCTGACTGCAGAAACATGTTTTTTGTTTCTTTTGCTGTTTCATTTGCATTTTTCTGCATAAAAAAATTACCTCCTTTACAGATATCTGACTACAATAGGAGATAATCTCTTGTCTCTATCTTCTGTTGCAGCGAGATGCAATTCATATACCGCAAGATTTTCTCTTTTCGTCTCCCTGGCTACTCTCTATCCTGGGAGCACTTTACGCATATGAACTTACTCTGCAGTTGTTTTTGTCTTGCTCATTATATAGTAAAATCCCCTTGATTTCAAGAGGATTTTACATTTTTTTCTAATTTTTTACGATCAAATATCAGCCCTGCATTTTACGGTCTTTCCGGTGATAAAACGGAGACAAACGCAAACTTTTTATCCAGCAGTTTTCCCATCAGCACAATGCCTTTTCCCATCGTAAAAGCAGCTGCTACCGTTCCGATTCCAAGACCTTCGATTCTTCCAAGTCCGAAGAAGGTGAGCAATGCGGTTACCATAAGGCAGGTCACATCGAAGCCGATTTTAATTCTGGAATACGGCACTTTCGTGATATCAGATACTTCACGCGGGAACAGATCCGTCGGGACAATCGGGAGCTTGCAGCGGTTTGAAAGCGCAATACCGAAACAGAGAATCAGATAGCTCAGCACAAAATAGAGCACGCGCAGCGGCAGATTTACCGGAAGACGTGTAATCCAGAGCTCGTGAAGATCCATCAGTTCTCCAAACACAAAGCCGACCACAAAACTGAACAGGTAAGTGGGGACGAATTTTTTCCGCATAAGCATCAGCGTACAGACGAGCAGTCCCTGGAAAATATACGTCCACGTTCCAAGCGTAAGCCACGGCATCACCTTCCGAAATGCATACGGAACACTCGAAATCGCCGAAATCCCGGACCCGGAATGCAGCATCAAAAGAACGCCGAGACTGTTCAGGACGACAACCATCAAAAGTGCCAGTTCTCCGCGCATGACTGTTTTTTCTGTTTCGTTTTTCATAATAACGTTTCCTCGATTTCTATGTATTTCTTATATGGTCAGATGGCTTTGTGACGTGCGCAAAGACAGGGAGCGCATTTTCTTGCTGTAAATGCACTCCCCTTCCATCGGATCTTTCTTCTTTTATTTTCGGATCTGTCCCGTTCCGTATACGATATTTTTAATCGACGTCAGCGCCAGCAGTCCCATCGGGCCTCTGGCGTGGAGTTTTTGGGTGCTGATTCCGATTTCGGCACCGTAGCCGAATTCGAAGCCGTCGGTGAAGCGGGTGGAGGCGTTGACGTAGACCACCGCTGCGTCGATTTCGTCCAGGAATTTCTGGGCGTGGGTGTAGTCGTTGGTGATGATCGCCTCGGAGTGTTTTGTGTTGTAGCAGTTGATGTGCGCGATCGCTTCGTCAATAGAGGAAACCGTTTTAATGGATACGATATAGTCGAGATACTCTTTTCCCCAGTCCTCTTCTGTCGCTTCTTCTGCTTCCGGCATGTATTCTCTTGCCTTTTCGTCTGCGCGCATTTCCACATGTTTTTCTTTTAATCGTTCCTCCAGAACCGGGAGCAGTTTTTCACGTACATTTTCGTGTACCACAATCGATTCACATGCATTACATACGCCGACGCGCTGTGTTTTTGCGTTCAGAATAATATCCACTGCCATGGAAAGATCGGCTGTCTCATCCACGTAGATATGACAGTTTCCGGTTCCCGTCTCAATGACAGGAATCGTGCTGTTTTCCACGACAGCGCGGATCAGTCCGGCACCGCCGCGCGGAATCAGAACATCGACATAGCGGTTCATCTTCATAAACTGTGCCGTTGTCTCACGTGAAGTATCTTCGATCAGAAGCAGCGCATCCTCCGGCACCTGCTCCTCCTTCAGTGTTTTCCGCAGTGAGGCAACAATCGCCGTATTCGAGTGGATTGCATCGCTTCCGCCTTTTAAAATCACGACATTTCCCGTTTTGAAGCAGAGTGCAAATGCATCCGCCGTCACATTTGGACGTGCCTCGTAGATGATGCCGACAACACCGAGCGGAACGCGTTTCTGTCCGATCAGAAGACCGTTCGGGCGCTTTTTCATTCCCAGCACTTCCCCGATCGGGTCATCCAGCTCGGATACCTGGCACATGCCTTCTGCCATTGCTTCAATCCGGCTTTTATCCAGAAAGAGCCGGTCCAGAAGGCCCTGGGACATGCCTTTTTCTTTTCCATGCTCCATATCCAGCGCATTGGCTGCGATAATCGTTTCGGCGTCTGCCACAAGGTTTTCCGCTGCTTTTTTCAGCACACGGTTTTTCTTCTCCGTCTCCATGATTCGAAGCACAGGCTCCGCCTGGCGGGCTCTCGTTCCGATTTCTTCCAGCTTCATCATACTCGTCTCCTCCTCGTGTTGTCTTATCGTAATTGGCTTAACGGTAAATCTTCTGCTCTGTCACCAGCATCTGCGGCAGAATGTCCGTCTCCTCGAACGGCACCGCATCAAACAGCTGAAACTCAAACGCCGCTGCAACCGTTGTAAACCCTGGGTGTGCGGCAAGAAAGCGGTCATAAAATCCTTTTCCATATCCGACTCTGTGGCGCGCCGAATCAAAGGCCACGCCGGGTACCAGCAAAAAGCCCTCTTCCCGCGTGCAGACCTTTCCGCCGTCCGGCTCCATAATACCAAAATAGCCGGATTTCAGCGTGGAGAAATCTTTGATCTCATAATAAACCATATCGTCGCCTTCCACGCGCGGCACAGCGACGGTTTTCCCCATCTCCAGCGCTTTTTCGATCAGATCCCGTGTCATGACTTCTTTTTTGAAGTCCATATACGCAAAAAAGCAGTCCGCATCCAGAAACTCCGGCAGAGCCGTGATTTTCTCATAAATCATACGGCTCTTTTCCTGGATTTCTTCCTGTGTGGCTGCTCTTCTTCGGGCAAAAACTTCTTTTCTAATGTTTCCTTTTGCTTCCATAGCGCTCCCCAAGATTTACGATCGTTCCGTCTTTCTCCTGCATATCAATATTGTCGAGCTGGGTACGGAGGTTCATTTTTACGGCTGCAATATATTCTCTCCGAAGCTTCTGCTGCTCCTCTTTCTCCGCCGGTGTCAGCCCTTCTGCTTTCGCCTTGCGGGCAAGTTCGTTGATTCTCTGTATATTAATTTCCATTTTCTGTATTTTTCTCCTTTGTTTCAACTCACAGTCGGTATTTTCACGGAGTCTGACATGTCGAAAATAGTTCGACTGTGACTTGCCTCATGTCAGTGGAGGATACCGATTTCTCTCCGCCTGCCACTGCCGTTATGTTTCTTTTAACAATTCATCCCACCGCTTTAGAAGCGAGGGACTTGCTTGATTCGGTTAAATGACCGGATTTTCTTTTTATCTTACCGCAAAACACAGGATCTGTCCAGCCGATCTGAGAAAAATCCTGAAATCCAGCTTTATCACCGGATTTCAGTCTCATCTGCATAATTATCCAAAACAATCAGAACCCATGTTTTTCCAAGATTCAGTTTAATCTCCTCTCCATTGCTGTCCCGGTACTTTGTGACGCCCCACGGATCATCCTTGCTCCATGTCACGTCGATGGCCTTTCCGCTTGTGATATACGTTCCCGTTCCGCCGTTTACCACATCGATATCGAGATATTCCGCATTGTCATCATACTTTTTCCAGGAACAGTACTGCACGATAATGTTCTTCACCGCAAGCTGTTCCTGTGTCATCTCATCGATCTGCGGTTCCCCGAACTGATAACGCAGATATGTGCCGCTCGCCTCATCGTACGAAAACCACGGATTGTTGTGGAAATATCCGCCCGGTGCCACATAGGCGGCATTTCGTCCCTGTTCCAGCGTTTCCGGTTCTGCCTGGGATGCAAACTGGAAAAATCCGTCATAACCGTCTTTGTAAGATGTCCGGTAGCCGCAGAGATCGATTCCCGCTGCAATCCCGGCCGCATCCAAATACGCATTGTGCGGCGACGGACGATCCGACGTCCGGTAATACACCTGTTCCGAATACTCCATGCCGTTCACATTGTCTATGTGATCCGATTCGAGCAGCGGAATCGCATACGCCGCCTGTCCATAGTGGTAATACAGAGCGTCAAATCCCGCTGCCAGATACACATAATATTCGCGGCAGCTCCGCACCGATCCGATCTTTTCGAGATCATCATAGTTTTCAAACAGCCCCATCAGGCGCGTAATGCCGCCTTCGACCGGCGCTTCATAGATCACTCCCGCACGGCTGATACCGCTCTGCGGGCAGGCGCTGATGATATTGCTCAGCATAACCGCCACCGGACGCCTTCTTCCCTGTACTTCGGCGACAGGTTCTCCTGTCAGATAACTTTTCACCATACCTTCCGGCAGCGCATCCTCCGCGGGTGTCGGCTCAATCGCTTCCGGAACCAGCGGCTCCGGTGCCGGATCTTCGGTCGGGACCGGTGGTTCCGTAGCTTTCGTTTCTGTCTTGCTTTCCCCTGCTGTCTCTTCTGAGACATAAGAAGTTCCTGCCGATGCAGTTTCCGGTGCCGTTTCCCCAATTTTCCGGCATCCGAACAGCATCATGCTTCCCAGCAGAGCAATCCCCAATGTGTAAAACCCTCTCTTTTTGATAAAGACCCCTCCTTTTCTGCTTTCAATCAGTCTCTTGTGATACCGAGACGCTGCAGCACCTCTTCCTGCTTTGCCTCCATCACGGCTGCTTCCTCCGGTGTCATATGATCATAACCCAGAAGATGCAGCATACTGTGTGCAACAAGAAAAGCAAATTCGCGTCTTAAAGAATGACCGTATTCCTCCGCCTGCGCTCTTGCGCGCGCAACAGAAATTACGATATCACCCAGCATCAGCTCACCGCTGTCCGGGTTAAAACAGTCATCTCCCTCTTCCGTCTCCAGAAAATCGAACGAAGCCGGAGAAGGATAATCTACCATCGGGAAAGAAAGCACGTCTGTCTCCCGGTCAATGTTTCTGTGTTCCCGGTTCATGGTGCGGATATTTTCCGGATCGGTCAGAATCAGTTCTACTTCTGCCTCATACGGGCACGCTTCCTGATCCAGCACACCATTGATTACCGCTGCTGCAACCTCTTCCGGATCAAATCCAAGGTCAAAATCCTGTTCATTTTCAAACGTCAGTGTCATTTATTTTCCCTCCGTTTTCTCGTCGTACTTTTTGCTCTGCCGCTGTGATTTTCCGGCTTTGCTTTCTTTTCGTATTCATCGTAAGCCTGTACAATCTTCTGCACCAGCGGATGACGGACAACGTCCTTGCTCGTCAGCTCGCAGAAGGAAATTCCGTCTACTTTTTTCAGTACCTGCATTGCCACATCAAGGCCGGAGCGTGTACCGGAAGGAAGGTCCTTCTGAGAGGCATCTCCGGTTACAATGACTTTGGAACCGAAACCGATACGGGTCAGGAACATCTTCATCTGCGCCGGTGTCGTATTCTGTGCCTCATCAAGGATAATAAACGCATTGTCGAGCGTACGGCCTCGCATGTACGCGAGCGGCGCAACCTCAATCAGGCCTTTTTCCATGTTTTTCTGAAAGCTCTCTGCTCCCATGATCTGATACAGCGCGTCGTAGAGCGGCCGCAGATACGGGTCAATTTTACTCTGCAGGTCGCCAGGCAGGAAACCGAGTTTTTCACCCGCCTCAATCGCCGGACGCGTCAGGATAATACGTCCTACTTCATCGTTTCGGAACGCGGTGATCGCCATCGCCATTGCAAGGTATGTTTTTCCGGTTCCGGCAGGGCCGACGCCGAAGACGACCATCTTTTCCCGAATCGCATCCACGTACGCTTTCTGACCGAGTGTTTTCGGTTTGACCGGACGGCCTGCGACCGTGTGGCAGATGCAGTCACTGTCGATTTCAGCAAGGCTGCTTCCGCTGTCCTCCATAACAAGTGAGATTGCATAATTGACGTTCTGTGTGGTGATATCATTTCCGCGGCGTGAGAGCTCCAGAAGCTGTGTCAGACATTCCTTTGCGCGCGCTGCATTCGATGCCGGGCCTACAATTTTTAAAACGCCGTCCCGGGAGATCAGCGTAACCGCCAGGGATCTCTCCAGGATTTTGATGTGTTCATCAAACTGGCCGAATACTTTCTTTTCATGTTCGATGGGCAGTTCCATCTGCAGTTCTATCATGTTGTTATTGCTGTTCATCTACCATTGTTTCCTTTCCATCCGACATCTTCTGCATTTCGCAGGGCTGTGCTTCTACGGCCCGTTCTATCACGCGAAGTGTCCCTTTTGTGATACATGACGTATCGTTAAGTTCTATTGTAACATGATTCTCCGATATTTGAAGTCCTTTTTCTGATAAATTTCTGTGGAATTTCTGATAATTCTGCGAGGCTTTTTCTTTTGCCTCGTGTTCTGAGTAAGTTTCTTTCTGAATTTCAAAAGGAAATTTCTGACGGTAGCCGAAATAAAACGGAAGGGCAAAGTTTTCTGTCAGATAAAGCTGCTGAAGGGATACTTCCTCGTCTGCTCCATTTTCCCTTTTCTCTGTTTTCTGATCCGCCGTTCCGGTCATGCTCCGCAAACTCTCCACAAAATTCTCCGGCAGCAGATTTCCAAGGAAAAATCGGTAAGCAGAAATCTGGAATACCGGCGTTTTTTTCTCTGCTTTCTGATATGTCCGTACCGTATGGGAAAGCGGAAAGGTATCATAATAGTACCACGTCGTCTCAAGGTCAATATCCGCGTCTGCGTGAACATAAGAATAATCATACGTTTCCCCACTGTCATTCACAAGCGGAATCTCGCCCTTTACAAGAATGTCTCCCGCTTGACATGTATCACCGGGGAGCACCTGCGGAATGCCGTTCCGTGTGATAATACGCACGACCGTCCCTTCTTTTTTCGCCACAAGATTCTGCGGATCATCTGCTTTTTCTTCGATCACATAGCCGTCTACGTTTTCTTTTACCGCAAGGACAAGCTGCGTCCCTTCTATTTTTGCGGACACCCAGGTCAGATTCGGAAACTGCTCCCGCAGATACGATGCGGTCTGGCTGCAGTCCACACGTTTTTTCCAGCTTCCATGATGAATCCCGGCCGCGTCAAGGCTGTTTAAGATCGTCTGCGTACTGTTCGCGTAATTTCCTTCCACATGAATATTCCAGATGAACTGCGACAGCGTGTAAAGTCCCGCCAGGCAGAGAAAAATACCAATAAAAAATGCCTTTCTTTTTAAACTTCGCCGGTAAAAGAAAGGCAGTCCCTGTTTTTTCTGTATTCGGATGCGCACACCGCTCTTGCGGCGGATCGGCAGGAGGCGGAAAAAATCTTCCGGCAGAAGGCTCATCTCAAAACAGCCCTGGTGTTCTGTCACGTCCCACAGTGTGATGTTATGGTGCCCGCACAGATTGAAAAAACGCTCCGGTTCACGGCCCGTCACACGAATCCGCACACTGCCTTTCCAGAAAGCCTTTCCCCTCTGCAAACGCACACCCCCTTTTCAGCATTGGAATGATTGGAATCATTACACTTATTGAAACGTCACCTGATCGATTCTCCCTTCCACCCGCATCTCCTCCCCGGAATACGAAACAATCCGGATTCCCTCTCCCACAAGGAGCAGTCTGCCATATTGTGTAAGCACGCAGAGGCGGCACGCATTATATTCCAGAATCCTGCGGTAATTTTCAATCTGCACTTCTCTCCCGCCGTAAAACGTCACAACCGGCTCACCAAAAGCAAGATCTGACGGAACCTGCATCGCCGAAAGCAGCTCCCCGCCCGGCGGATGGAGTGATTTTTTCTGCTTTTTCTTTTTTCGCATCCAAAACCTCCTCCGCTTTGCGGGTCTGCTTTTTGTTCTATCGCTATTTTATGCAGAAAAAAGCACAAAAATACCCCGCAGCCGCTGGGGTTTCCTGCCCGATCAGGCTGCGGGGTTTCATTTCTCTTTTTTAAAAACATTTTTTGCAGGGTTCATACCCCTGGGCTTCTGCATTTTCTCTCGTCATCTGATATGCCCGATCCGGATTCATTCTGCCGCAGTTATTTTTGTTATGGTACTTCGATCCGGTCTCTGAAATCCACACGAGCTGTCCTCCATACGGATCCGATTCCTGCGGAGCTTCCGTTACCTGTGGTTCTTCAGCAGTCACTGCCGGCTGCGTTTCTTCCGCTGCCTGCGTTTCAACGGTTTCTTCCGCCGCAGCTTCTATGGTTGGCTCAGGTGTCGGCGTCTCGGTCGGGTCAGCCGTTGGAGTTGGGGTAGCAGTCGGAGTCGGGGTAGCGGTCGGCGTTGGTGTTTCGGTCGGTGTTGCTGTCGGCGTTGGTGTTGATGTTTCAGTCGGGGTCGGCGTCGCTTTTTTCGTCGGCGCTACCGTAACGCTGACGGAAACAGACTCTGCAGATGCCTTCTGTGTTTCCTTACTGCTGTACGTCACAGGTGTCAGCGCACAGGCGGAAACCAGCAGCAACACAGGAAGCAGCACAGGAAGTGCTTTCGCCACATGAAACCGTTTCTTTATCGTATTCCAGGTAACCGGAAGCAGGAAGATTCCAAGCAGCAGCAGTGACAATGCATATGCCTTCTCCTCTTTCCAGTAACCGGCTCCCGCCAGCATCATCAGAATACCGAACAGATACCTGAGAAAATTTCCTGCCTTTCTCAGCATATTTCATTCCCCCTCCTGTGTATTTTCTGAATTTCTTACAGCGAAATCCTCTACTGTAAATACGTTTGAAAGAATGGAAAATTACATCACAGATTACGATTCTTTATAGAAAATCATGCTGAACCATATGACCATATGCTCACCGAGGTAATAATCCATCATGTTTTTTTCAATCAGGTTTGCAACAACGATGCCGTGGCTCTCGATGCATGGATGCATCAGTTCAAGATGGCGGCAGCCGCCTCTCGGGTAGGTACATTTATCACAGAGCTGGCAGGAATCGGAGGAAAGGGCGAAGGTGAGCAGGGTTTTGTCTTTTAAATGCTGCTCGATTTCGCGTGTGATTTTTTCGTGCTCCGATTTTGTTTTTAATGTCTCATCCATATCCATGATGTTGTCCACTTCTGCGATGCTGGAGAAGAACAGAACGTGATCGTAGTTCATGCAACGCTCCTTACAGACTTCAACAGTGCCGACCGCCGGCGGGCAGGACCAGGAGGCTCCGTAGCGGGAGCACTCCTTTTTGCAGATCTGGCGGACCCGGTCATTGAATTCGATGTCCTCCGGTTTTACAAATGCATACTGATAGATAGGAAACTGGGTAATATATTCTTCGATTTCTGTCTGTGTCATTTTGTCATCCCTTCTCTTTTGTTACAGATCTTTTTCCAGAAAAGCAAATACCATATTCCAGTACGTCTGGAGCATGCGCCCTCTGGTTCCAAACAATTCATGCTTTGCGCCCGGTACTTTTACCATTTTTGCCATGCCGGGACGGCGTTCTGCCATTTTCCGGATCATCCGCTCCTGGGCACGGTTGGACACAAGATGATCGTTCTCCGCCTGAAATAAAAGGACAGGAGCCTCGATCCGTTTCCATCCGCTCCGCATCAGATCGCGGTACAGATGTGCGGCGGCATGGAGCCATCCGTAAGAAGCGGCATTTAGGTGATACAGCGGCTCTTTTTCCCGCTTCTGCTGGTAATAGAGAAAGCGCGGACGGGAGAGGGACGAACTTTGTTTAAAGCTTTCGATTCCCTGGTATGGTTTCTGTCCTACCACATACTGTGTGCCTCGTTCTGTGGCACAGGCAAAAGCTGCGATCCGTTTTGCATCGGCGAACGGCACTTTTCCGGTCAGCGGACGGATCATCGGCGAACTCAAGACCACTTTCCGGAACAGATGCGGCGCTTTGGCGGCCGCTGCTGCTGCGATTCCTCCGCCCATCGAGTGAGAATAGAGAACGAGCGGAAGACCGCATGCCTCTGCTTTTGCTTTTCGTGCAACAAAGAGCAGATCTGAACGTTTTTCAGCAAGAAGGGCTGCTACAAGAAGTGATGACGACATTATAGATGACTATGATGAAGTTTCTGCTGAGCATGAGGAAGAACTGGCTCCACATGTAAAAACACGTGCCACAGCCAGAGCTGTCAAGAATTCACGAAGTTCAAGAAATCACAAGGTTGTTCCAATGAAAAGCAGTAGTGAGATGGAAGTTTGTGTAATTAAACCTTCATATTATGAGAATACAAGAGACATTATTGATACTCTTTTAGAAGGAAAGTCTGTTGTATTAAATTTAGAAGGAATGAAGTTAGACCTTGCACAGCGTATTGTTGATTCAGTTTCAGGCGGATGTTATGCAATTCAGGGAAATCTTCAGAAGATAAGCGGATATATTTATCTTGTAACACCTCATTCTGTAGACATAACAGGTGATTTTCAGGATTTAGTTCATGATTCATCAGATTATTCATCTACAGCATATTCAAGAAGAAATTATTAAAGCTAGGGTGGATTTAATATGGATAAGGAAGAAAGTTTTTTAAAAAACAGATTTTCGGACTTGGCTAATTCATCTTATAACCGCAATATATATACATATACGGACTTTTTGAATTTAAATGAAATTAGTATATTAAATTCTTATAAGAATCAGTTACCTCCTGTTAA
>OLWT01000814.1_pt1 | contig 18521 bp, 17 predicted proteins | sample 1674001 | NCBI WGS metagenome assembly OLWT01 (sample SAMEA103958137, study PRJEB25191) | human gut metagenome | biome: human-associated habitat [ENVO:00009003]; feature: intestine environment [ENVO:2100002]; material: feces | place: Germany | collected 2013/2015 | reverse complement strand
TCGGCGTGGGCATCGGCAACTTCTTCGGCGGCTCCCTGATCAAGCTCACCGGCAGCGAGGTGCCCTCCATCGCCCTGTCCGCCACCAGCGGCTATTTTGCCAAGTCCCTGCCCTTCGCCAAGAGCCTGGGCTGGTTCGGCCAGATTTTCCTGTCCTATGGCTTCCTGGCATACCTGGCCATTATCCTGGCTCTGCTGACGTCCTATTTCCTGAAGCACACCCGGCCCGGTCTGCACCTGCGGTCCGTGGGTGAAAGCGCCTCTACCGCCGACGCCGCCGGCATCAACGTCACCCGGTATAAGTACCTGGCCACCTGCATCGGCAGCATGATCGCGGGCCTGGGCGGCCTGTACTATGTGATGGACTACGCCAGCGGCGTGTGGTCCAACAACGCCTTCGGCGACCGGGGCTGGCTGGCCATCGCCCTGGTCATCTTCACCATCTGGCGTCCCAATGTCAGCGTCCTGGCCTCCATTCTGTTCGGCGGCCTGTACATTCTGTATCTGTACATCCCCACCGGCACCCAGATGGCCGTGAAGGAGCTGTACAAGATGCTGCCCTATGTGGTCACCGTGGTGGTGCTGGTGATCTCCAGCCTGCGGAACAACAAGGAAAAGCAGCCGCCTGCAAGCCTGGGTCTGAGCTACTTCCGCGAGGAGCGGTAAGACTTTCGTCATCCGGCGTCTATCTGCTGCTTTTCCCCCACAGCACAGCTGCGTCCCAAGCGTTTTGCGCAGCAAAACCTTGCCGCAGGGCGGATTCATTCCACCCGAAGGAGCATGAAATTCGGGTCCCCCGTCCGGCCTGGCCGGACGGGGGATCAAAGCAGCCGCCTGCAAGCCTGGGTCTGAGCTACTTCCGCGAGGAACGGTAAGCTGCCGGTTCCTGAGTCGGCTCCCCTGCTGCTTTTCCCCCGCGGCGCAGCCGCGTCCCAAGCGTTTTGCCCAGCAAAACCTTGCCGAAGGGCGGATTCACTCCGCCCGTGTCCGCAGCGCTTTGATGGAGCCGCTCCCCAGCGGAGAATGTCCCATTAAGGATTTTTGACAAGCCAAGGCCGGCAGGTCATTGACCTGCCGGCCTTGGCTTGTTTCGTTTCCCGGCTCTCCGGCGCACATGTGCCGGAGAGCCTTTTATAACAGCCTGTGCAGAAGCACTTCCGGTCTGTTTATTCGCCCATGAGCTTCCGCCGCTTCAGCAGGAGCATCACAGCGCCTGCGGCAGCCGCCATCATCGCGCCGCTCAGCAGGAAGATGGGGAACCCGTCGCCGGTCTGGACACTGTTTTCGATCCAGCGGGCCGTCAGGGTCGTGTCACCCTTGACGCTGTACACGCTGGAGGCGTCGTAGCGGTTGCCGTCCTTGTCGTACCAGCCGCCGAAGGTATAGCCCTCCCGGGTGGGTACGGGCAGGGTGCCCACAGCCTGACCGTATACCACCGCCAGAGCAGAGGGCTCCACCTTGCCGCCATTGGCGTTCAGGGTAATGGTGAAGGTGCTGTCCTCCTGACCCCAGCGGGCGGTGAGGGTCACACCATCGGCTGTGCTGTAGACGGTGGAAGCATCATAGCGGCTGCCCACCTCGTCGAACCAGCCCAGGAACACATAGCCCTCCCGGGTAGGTGTGGGCAGGGCGCCCACGGCCTGGCCGAAGGTCACCTGGACCAGGGCCACGTCGGTGACGCCGCCGTTGGCGTCCAGGGTGATCTCGTAGATATTGGCGGTCCAGCGGGCAGTGAGGGTGGCGTCTCCGGCGATGGCATATATGGTGTCCTCGGTGTACTGCGCACCGTTTTCGTCATACCAGCCGTCGAAGGTATAGCCCTCACGGACGGGCACAGGCAGCTGGCCCACAGCTATGCCGTACTGGACGCTGACGGAGTCGGGCTTCACCATGCCGCCGTTGGCGTCCAGAGTCACGGTATAGCCCTGACCAGGCAATACCTCCACCACGCAGTAGGCGGTGACGCTGGTGTTGATATCGGTGGACACCTTGATGTAAGCGTAGCCGGGCTTGTGGGCGGTGACAACGCCGTTTTCATCCACGGTGGCTACCTCGGGGTTGAAGGAGGTCCAGGTCAGCGCGGCGTCCTCCGCCCGGGTGGGGGTAGGAGTCAGCGTCGCGTTCAGCGCCAGAGTCTCCAGGGGATGCAGGGTGGCCCGGGTATCATCCAGGCGCAGGGTATTGGCCTGCACCGGCAGGCAGACCACGGCGAAGTTCACATGATACTGCCCGTCCTTGGTGGTGGCGGTCAGATAGCTGACGCCGGGCTCCGAGGGGGTGTAATAGGCAACGTTCTTGCGGGTGCCGTTAACGTTGACGTCCTCGGCGGTCTCCAGCTTGCCGCCGCCCTCCGTCACCGTCCAGTTGAAGGGACCGTAGGTGCTGTCGGGACGGTCATAGGTGACGCCGGAGAGGGCACCCGCCGGATTACCGGCCTTCTCCATGCCGTCTGCCCGGATCACCACCGTGGTGGAGGAGCCGTAGGGGGCGGACACGACGATATCGCCGGTGGTACGGTCATAGGTATAGCCATTGTACATGGCGTTTTCCGTCAGCTCATACTCATAGCCGTAATCATAGCGGTAAACCACATGGATGGACTCCGGCAGGGCATAGCCCTCGGTGTTCACCAATCTGCCGCGCCAGGGCTCGCTGCCGGAGAGGACAAAGTCCGGGCCGTCCAGCACCAGGCCGGTGGCGGCGGTGGTGGGATTGTCGCTGCCGCCGGAAACATACCCCTGGGCCGTGTACAGCTTCACATCGGAGAAGGAGTGGGTCTGGCGGTACCGGGCGATGAGGCTGGCGGTCTCACCGGCGGTGACGTAATAGGTCTGCTCGTTGTAGTAGGCGTCGGACTGCAGGTCCTCCTGGTCGGAGGTCTGATAGACGTCCTCCCAGTCAAAGGTCATGGTCCGGGTAACACCGTTGATGGTGACGTCCAGATGGCCGGTTCCGGAGGGGATCTTGTCCGCGGAGGCCTGATAGTTCAGGTCGATAAGGCCCTCCAGCGCGTCGCTGCTGTTCTGGGAGACGCTGACCAGGCCCGCCCAGTCCTCGTCGTCCTCATATACCAGCCACTGATTCTGATAGATCTCCACATCGGCGGGCTGCAGGTCCACCACCCGGACGGTGATGGCGCCGTTGGGCTTCAGGCCGGAGAAGTGGTCCATGGACAGCTTGAAGTCCTTCACCTCCGTGGAGGATGCCTCCACCGCTATGACGCACAGGGCGGAGTAGGTGCCGTTGGACACGGTGATGATGGCCTGGCCGGGAGCCACAGCCACCACATGACCGAACTCATCCACCGTGGCCACCTCGGGGTTGCTGGAGGTGCGGGTGATGGGCGCCGTGGAGCCGGTGTTGTTGTTCACGCTGAGGTCAAAGCTCTGGCCGGGGTGCAGGCGGGCGGATGTCTGGGACAGGGTCAGGCCCTGGGAGGCGTCCACCTTGATGGCATAGGTGCGGTCATTGGCCGCATAGTCGCCGCAGGAGAGATACACGTTGCCGGTCCAGTTGTAGCTACCGCGATACTCCGTCACATCTGCGGTGAAGGTGAAGGTGTGGGTATCGGCGTCATAAATGCTCTGGGAATACAGGGGATTCAGCAGATCGATGTTGTACTCGGTGATTTCCCGGCCGGTGGAGTCGGTATAGGTCCGGCTCACCTGGGCGTGGACCGCCACGGAGGCCAGGGAGCCGTCCTCGTCATAGACGGTGCCCTGCATGTAGGTGCGGCCATCCTTCTGATAGAAGGTCACGGCGTTGTTCTCCAGCTTGGGGGCCTGGGTGTCCACCAGCACGTCGAAGGAGAGCACGTCGCCGGTCTTGTCCATTTTGTGGCCGTTGAAGGTGGGCTCCTTGCCGTCCACGAAGGACTCGAAGTCCGTCACCGGACGGCCCAGCTCCTCATTGTCCACGGTGTCGCCGTAGTCACCCTCGCCATAGGCGGTAATGGTGTAAACGCACTGGGTGCCGTTGGGCAGGACGTCGCCGTTCAGGTCCGTTCCGTCCCAGGCATCCGTGAAGTAGTAAAGGGACATGGGCAGGACCACGCCGTAGCCGGCCTGATAGACGCTGCGGGGCACATAGGTGTTGAAGGTGCGGAAATAGAGCTCGTTGGTGTTCTTGTTCCGGACCTCGGTGACAAAGAGCTTGGCATCCCGCAGCTGATAGAGCTCAAGGTCGTCAATGGCGTCGAAATAGCCGCTGCCGTCCGGGGAGATGGCAAAGTTCTCCTGGTGGAAAACTGTCTGCTTGCTCTCGGCGGCAATGTCGGTATCAAAGATGTTCTGGCCCAGGTTCAGGAAGTTCACCACTTCCCCGGCGCTGCGGATGGTACTGCCCACCACGTTGACGCCCAGGGTACAGTCGTTGTTCATCACGTTTTCGCCGTCCTGGGGCTCGTCGAACCAGTTGGCGCGGTCCAGGATGGGGGCAGAGGTCCAGTCGCCCAGGAAGGCCAGCAGGGGCATGCCGATCTGAGGCGCGGAGCCGTCGGCGGCGGTGAGGATCACAAAGCCCTCCACATAGCTGCCGTTGGGGAACAGGTCGCGGATGGCGGCGATGTCGGAAGCGGTGAGGGAAACGGTCCGGCTGACCTGTGTGCCGCCGGCGGGCACGCTGACGCTGCCCAGATCCACCTCACGGATCAGCACATCGCTGGCAAGGACCATGGTCTTGCCGTCCTGCTCTGCGGTATCCGGCCGCAGAAGCACGGCCTTCATGCTGTAGCTCAGGGTGTCGCTGCCCAGGTTGTCCACCCGGAAGTCCAGATCATAGCTGCCGCTCCAGCCGGGATCGTCGCCTAGCTCCAGCTTGCCCACCAGCTTGCCGTCCACATCGATGTAGGCAGGGGTGGAAATGGCCGCGGCTGCGTTCACAAGGCCGGCGCCCTGGCGGCGGGGAGAGACGTATACGCCGTTCTCCTGCTGGGGCACGGCGGTGCTCACCAGCAGATGGTTGGTCAGGTCGGCGCTGGCGGCGTCCTGCTGGGGATGCTGGGACTTGACATACTGCTCCACCAGCGCGGCCAGGCCCGCCATATGGGGCGTCGCCATGGAGGTGCCGCTCATCAGACTGTAGGACCCGGTATAGTCATCGTACTTCCCGGCGCCCTCCACATAGCTGCTGTCCATCACGGTGGACCAGATGTTGCCGCCGGGGGCGGTGATCTCGGGCTTCAGCTCCAGTCCGGAGCCGCTGCCCCAGGAGGTGAAGGAGGACATCTGGCCGCCCTCCTCCCAGCCGGACAGCTGGTCCTGCTGGTGAACGGTGATGCGGACCTCCTGCCCGGCGTTCAGCGCATCGATCATGGCCGCGCCGTCCACGCCGGAAATAAAGGCGGAGGTCAGCGAGGTGTTGTCCGTGTTCATGTTGATAAGCGTGGTGGCGGCGGGGTCGCTGTCATAAACCAGCACAGCCAGCACGCCGTAGCTCTCGCCCATGTAGTTGGTGCCGGAGAAGCTGCTGGCATTGTTGATCTTGTCGGCGAAGGAGAGGGTGCTGCCGTCTGCGCTGCCGCGCTTGACCAGGGCAATACCCGTCTTGCCGCCGTTGTAGCCGTTGCTGAATCCGGCGTTGTAGTAGTCCATGTAGGTGCCGTAGCCCGCGTCATACACAACGAAGCTCTGGCTCTCGGGGAACTTCCCCTTCATGGCCACTTCGTTGGGGTCGGAGAAGGGCACGGTATGGCTCTGGCCCTGGGCGTCGTTCCAGCTCAGCACACTCTGCATGTTGATGGTGCTGTTGATGGAGGCCACCGCCAGGTTGGAGGGGTAGACGGCGGGAGAGGACATCATGGAGATATCCGGGTCCTCCGCCAGGTTCAGGCCGCCCCGCTCATTGCCCTGGGCGGGGGAGTTTTCGCTGTTGCCGGCGGCGGTCATCAGAATGACGCCGGCCTGCTCCAGCCGGGCATAAACGCCGTGGATGGCGGTGTCGTCATAGGCAAAGCCGTTGTCGGAGCCCAGAGACAGGTTCACAGCGTCGGCGCCCAGGGTCATGGCGTCCTCCAGGGCGTTGAGAATGGCGCTTTCCGTGGCGCCGGAGTTGCCGCCGTCGGCAAAGACCTTCATCATCATCAGCTGGGCATCGGGGGCTACGCCGGAGAAGAGGACCTCGCCCTCCTGGCTCTGGACAAAGCCTGCCACGGTGCCGGAGACGTGGGTGCCGTGGTTGCTGCCGCTGTTGCGGACGTTGACGTCGCCGCTGATGATCTCGCCGGTATAGGGGTCGGCGTCTCCGGCGTAGTCAAAGGCGAAGGGGACCTTGCGGGTCTTGTACATGGCCTCGTTGGAGGCGGGGCTCAGCCTATTGGCATTGAGCTGGCGGCCGTTCAGGAAAGCCAGCAGGGACTCCTTGGTATAGCGCAGGTCGCTGTCGCTGAGCTGGGAGTAGAAGGAGTCGTCCCGGAAGGCCTCGTGGACCCGGCGCAGACCGGTGACGTTAGCGCCCTCCTCATCGCTCCACCAGCTGGAATACTCCATGTCCAGGCCGGAATCCACCACGGCCACCAGCATTCCCTTGCCGGTGTAGCCCTTGTTCCAGACCTCCTGCAGGTGGACCATGTCATAGCTGTAGCCTGCCACACCGGCATTGGTGGCCGGAGAGGTGGGCTGACTGTAAACATGCTGCACATGGGCGGACTTCACACCCTTCAGATTGCGGATGGTATCCAGCATGCCATAGGGGGCGCGGACGGCCATGCCGTTAAAGAGCACCGTCCACTGCTCCATCAGCTCAGGGGCGCCGGCAGTGGAGGTGCCCTCCGCCTGGAGAGCGGCGGGCTGGGCCGCCTGGATCTCGGCAAAGACCTTTTTCTGATCCCGGCGAATGGCGGCATCCTGTTTCTCCGCGCGGCCGCCGGCAAGATAGGCGGCGATCTCCGCACCGGCAGAGCTGGTGGAAGCCGTTTTCTTCGCGGCAAAGCCCTCCAGCACGGGAGCGCGCTCCAGCTCCACGAGGATGGTCACCATATCATCGGGCTGATGCCCGGTGGGCTGGGTGGTTTCCGCCGCAGAGTCGTTCTCCGCCATGGCGTCCAGCCGGGGGGTGCCGCTGACCTCCTCCGCCTTCACCACGGTCCCGTCGGGGGCGGCGGCTTCGGCGGCCAGAGCCGTGGGCACCAGGCCCAGCAGCATGACCAGCGTCAGCAGCAGTGCGATCACTCGTTTCATGTTATACATTCCTCCCTTGTGTTGAACTCCCATGTTCTGCATTCTTTATAGGACAATGAATGTTCTATGGTCATGGGATGACTGTCGTTATTATAGCACTTTACCGCGGCGGTGTCAAGCTATGCCGGGTGGAACTTCCGGGTTTTCTCCATTGAAACAGGAGAATAACATGCCGCTTGACAAATCACGTCCCACAAGATATAATAACACTGCGTTATATATAACGCAGTGTTATTATACAAGGATGGTGCTTATGCCGGCAGTCAGAAAAGTTTCAAAGGAACAGATCATCGACGCTGCGGTGGAGGTATTGCGTGACGATGGCTTTTCCGCCATCAATGCCCGCAGCGTCGCCAAAAAACTGGGCTGCTCCACGCAGCCGATCTACTTTTCATTCAAGAACATGGACGAACTGAAGGCCGCGCTGACGCAGCGTGCGATCGAACTGCACACACAGCGCGTGCGGGATTCTCTGCGCGCCCACGAGGGGAGCGACAGCCGCTACAGCAGCTACGGCATGGGCTTCGTCAAATTCGCTGCCGAGGAAAAGCAGCTGTTCCGCTGGCTCTATCTGGAGGGCGAACAGCCAGGGGCATATCAAAGCGATGTTCTGATGCAGGAGGTCATCGGCGTGATCGTCGATGAATTCGGATATGCGGAGGACGTCGCACGCCGCTTTCATCAGGATATGATCTACTTTACCTACGGACTGGCGATTCTCGCCAATACGGATCATCTGCACCTGACGGAGGCAGAGCTGCGTGAGGCGTTCCGCCGGGAGTTCCGCGCGCTGATTGCCATTTATGGAAAGCCCGCAAAGCTGCCTGAATTTGCTGTGAAAGCCGGTGTTGCTTTATGAATCTGAAGGTATCCTTTTCGTGGATCGGGCTTGTGATCTTTGCGCTGCCCATGCGGCACATCTCACCGTGTCGATTCAATCCTTTTGCTGACATTTGCAAAGCGCAAGCAAAACATCGAGATTTTGATCAGGTGACACTGGATGTCTGGACATTCAATGAGTCGGCGCAGAAATTCTATGCGGCAGCAGGCTTTCAGCCCTATCGGTGCTTTTGGGAAAGCCAAACTTGATAAGCACAGGGAGCGATAAAATGAAGCGATCTTTGACTCAAAAATTAGGGCTGCTGGGCGTTGTCAGCTTTCTTTCGTACACGGCGGCGGTCGTGTTTGCGCCGCTGACCTATCCCGGCTATAACTGGATGGCACAGGCTGTCAGCGACCTGAGTGCCGCCAATGCGCCATCGCTGGCACTCTGGAATCAGCTGAGCGCCCTTTACAATGCGTGCGAGGTCGTTTGCGCGACCGTCGTCTGTATCGGCATCCAAGGACAGAAAACCAAGCTGCTCCGTTCGGGCATTTATCTGTTCGCCATCATGGAGTGGATCTCGGCGGTCGGGTATCGGATGTTCCCGCTCAGTAGCAGCGGCTATGCCGGGGCCTTTCAGGATGTGATGCACATGGTCACAACCGCTTTGGTGGTGCTGCTGTCCATCGTATCACTGACCATGATCATCGTCGCAGGAGCCAAGAGCAAAAACTGTCGTTCTTATGGTGTCTGCGCCGCTGTCGCATTGGCCATGATGCTTGTGGGCGCAATGGGTATGAAAATCGTCCCTGCCGAGTATTTCGGCGTGGTCGAGCGTTTCAGCGTGTTTGCTGCAACAGGCTTCAATGCGGCGCTTGGCATTCACCTGTTTTGTATGAAACCAAAAGAAATCAAGGAGTAAACATATATGAGCATCATTCCCTATGTGATCGAACAAACCAGTCGCGGCGAACGTAGCTACGACATTTTTTCCCGGCTCCTCTCCGACCGAATTGTTTTTCTCGGTGAGGAAGTAACGGACGCATCCGCCAGTTCCATCGTCGAGCAGATGCTGTTTCTGGAAGCACAAGACCCAGACAAGGATATTCAGTTCTACATCAACAGCCCCGGAGGCTCGGTCACGGCCGGGTTTGCGATTTACGACACCATGCAGTATCTCAAGTGCGACGTGTCCACCATCTGCATCGGTCTGGCCGCGAGCTTCGGCGCTTTCCTGTTAGCAGGCGGCGCAAAGGGCAAGCGGATCGCACTGCCGAATGCGGAAAACATGATCCACCAGCCGCTGATCGCTGGGAACGGCGTACACGGCCCGGTCACGGATATTCAGATCGTGACCGAACAAATGCAGAAAACCAAACAGCGGCTGACCCGCATTCTTTCCGAGAATACGGGAAAAACCTTTGCACAGGTTGCCGCCGATACGGAGCGCGACAACTACATGTCGGCGCAGGAAGCCCTTGCTTACGGGCTGATCGACAAAATTATTGACAAGAGATAAGGAGAAACGCCATGTCAGAAAAGAAGATCACCATTCGTTTGGAAACCAAAGATGACTATCGCAATGTTGAAAACCTGACCCGCGAGGCCTTTTGGAATGTCTACCGCCCCGGCTGCATGGAGTACTATGTGCTGCACTGCTATCGGGATGACCCGGCATTTGTGCCGGAGCTGGACTTCGTCATGGAGCTGGACGGCGAGCTGATCGGGCAGGTCATCTATGTGTGGTCGGAAATCGACTGCGATGACGGAAGAAAGGTGCCGATCATGACCTTCGGCCCCATCGGCATTGCGCCCGCATACAAGCGGCAGGGCTACGGAAAGAAGCTGCTGGACTATTCCATGGAAAAAGCCAAGGAAATGGGTGCAGGAGCACTTGCCATCACCGGCAATATTGACTTTTACGGCAAGTCCGGCTTTGTGCCTGCCAAAATAAAGGGTATCCGCTATGCCGACGACCCTGAAGCGGATTATTTTCTCATCAAGGAGCTGACGCCCGGTTTTTTGGACGGTATCTCCGGCACCTACAAAGACCCAGTGGGATATTTTGTCTGTGAGAAAGACCCGGAGGGCTTTGAACGATTTGAAGCGACTTTTCCGAAGAAGGAAAAGCGGAAGCTGACGGGGCAACTGTTCTGAACAGGAGGAAAAAATGGCATCCGGTAAAGAGTATCTTCATTTCATTCTGGAACAGCTATCCGATCTGGACGATATTTCTTACCGTCCTATGATGGGAGAATTTATCCTCTATTACCGAGGTAAAATCGTCGGTGGAATCTATGATGATCGACTGCTTGTAAAGAAAACAAGATCCGCTCTGGAACTTATGCCTGCGGCAATCTGTGAGCTCCCGTATGAGGGAGCGAAAGAAATGCTGCTGGTGGATGAAGTTGATAGCAAAGTGTTTCTTACAGAGCTCTTTGAGGCAATGTTCGATGAATTGCCATCGCCAAAACGAAAGAACAACGGCATTGGAGGAATAACCGATGAACTATATTCGGATCACAAAAGAAAATATTGACAAGGAACATATCTGCTGCGCCATGTCCGGTAAGCAGAGCGTCGCAAAAAAAGAATGGCTGCGGCAGCGCTTTGATGATGGACTTGTTTTCTATCGCAGCGAAGAACGCGGTAAATGCTTTATCGAATACATTCCGGCTGAAAACGCATGGGTGCCTATTGAGGCAGACGGCTATCTCTACATTGACTGTCTCTGGGTATCCGGTTCCATGAAGGGACACGGATACTCAAATGATCTGCTGGAGGCGTGCATCCGTGATGCCAAGGCGCAGGGGAAGAAAGGTATTTGCATTCTGTGCGCGGAGGGCAGGAAGCGGGAATTTCTTGCTGACCCGAAATTCCTTGCCTACAAAGGGTTCCGTGTGGCAGACATATCCGACTGCGGGATCAATCTCATGTACCTTTCCATTGAACCGACTGCACAGATGCCGAAGTTCCGGGAATGCGCGAAGCATCCGGCGATTGAAGATAACGGTTTTGTTCTGTATTACACCGATCAGTGTCCCTACACCTATTATTGGGTACCAAGGGTGCAGGAGGTGGCGAAGGAACATGGTATCCCGTTCAAGGCCATCCATATCACTGACAAAGAATCTGCACAGAATGTACCCGCACCGGTCACGACCTATGCCCTGTTCCGGGACGGTCAGTTTCTGACACAGAGTATTCAGTCGGATAAAAAATTCCTGGCGCTGGCGGGCTTGTAAAACTGATTGTAGCGAAATGCAAGCATGCGATGCCGTCGAAAAGATAGCAGGAGGCAATAACCATTGCAATACGAAAAAGAAATTATCTTAAAGGACGGCGCGAAATGCCTTCTTCGCGGAGCGGGTGAAGCTGATGCCGCCGAAGTGCTCCGCACTTTTGATCTCACGCATGCAGAAACGGACTATTTTCTGACCTATCCGGAGGAAAATTCGTTCACCGTCCAAGAGGAAGCAAAATTTTTGAAGGCGCGCAGCGAAAGCAAAAATGCCATCGAAATTGCGGCGTTCGTTGACGCCAGGATTGCCGGAACAGCGGGCACTGATCCGATTGATGACAAGGAAAAGATTCGCCATCGTGCGGACTTCGGCATCGCCATTGAAAAAGCCTACTGGGGGCGCGGCATCGGGAAGGCTCTTACGCTTGCGTGCATCGAATGCGCGAAGCAAGCGGGATACCTGCAAATAGAGCTGGAGGTCGTAGCAGAGAACGCATCTGCTGTCCGGCTGTATGAATCGGTCGGATTTCAGGAATATGGTCGCAATCCAAGAGGTTTCCGTGCAAGAAGCGGCTGGCAAACGCTTGTTCTTATGAGGCTTGAACTCGATTCTTAAGCACCCCTCGGTTTCATAACCCCGTCGGTGCCTTTCGCAGAAAGGCGGATTATACCTATGAACCTGCCATTGGAAGACCATTTGTACTTTTCCATCCAATCCCTACTTGTATCGTGTCCATTTTAAGAATGTACTGTGCGACACGCCCAATGCGATGGCGGCGGCTCTGGCTGAGAGCTGGCCGCTTTCCCATTTTTGACGCACATCTTCATATGACTCTGGCAAGGGCAGCGGCCTCCGCCCGAACTTCACGCCCCGGGCCTTGGCTGCTGCAATTCCCTCTGCCTGCCGCTTGCGGATCATCTCCCGCTCCGTCTGCGCTACATAGGATAAAATTTGCAGCACCAAGTCGGCGATGAAGGTGCCTGTCAGGTCTTGGCCCCGGGCCCGCGTGTCCAGCAAAGGCATGTCCAGGACAACGATGTCCACCCGCTTTTCCTTGGTGATGACCCGCCACTGCTCCAGAATCTCCCCATAGTTGCGGCCCAGCCGGTCAATACTCTGTATGACCAGCAGATCGCCGGGGCGCAGCTTTTTTACGAGACGCTTGTATCGGGGGCGGTCAAAGTTTTTTCCGGACTGCTTGTCCATATAAATGTTCTTTTTGGCAATCCCAAACTCCGTCAGCGCAATCATTTGACGCTGTTCGTTTTGCTCCTTTGACGAGACCCTTGCATAGCCATAGTTCATAATCTGACCTCCAATCCATTGAATAAATAGATTGTAAGCCAGCCGCCAAAACTTCCAATTAACCCTTTTGAGATAATTATAACTCAAAAGGGTTAATCTTTTCAAGTGCTTTCGGATATGCTTTCTCTGTAAGAGGAGAGAGTGCTATGAATATCGGAGAGGCTGTCAAAGAGAGAATTATAGAGTTATGCCGGGAGCGAGATATTTCCATCAACAAACTGTGCAACATGAGCGGTGTCACGCAATCGACTGTCAATAATATTGTCAGCGGACGCAACAACAGTGCCACGATTTCAACCATCAAAAAGCTATGCGATGGCTTAGGTATCACGATTCAGAAATTTTTTGCTTCAAATCTTTTTTCTGATTTGGAGCAGGAGATTGAATAAGACGGGCGGCGGCACAGTTGCAGTCGCCGCCTGACGTTATCTCTCCCAATGCTCTTTTTTCTTGGACTGATTCTGCGGAACTGTTCTCTGTTCTGCCTGCCGCTGCATAACCATCTGCCTTACCTGCCGCTCTTCTGTGTCCTCTTTGAGCAGCCGGGATGTTTCCTGCTTGGCGCTGAGCAGCATAATAAGAGATGGCTTCTCCTGCATGGTGTCCTCTAATTGCTTTTTGACTGCCTTTTCCAGCGCAGGGCGAATGACCTGCCGTGCTTTGTACAGCTCTACCGGGTCAAAATCCGCAGCCTGCGCTTTCAGTTCAGCGTATTCATCCAAAGCCTTATCCAACTCGGCAGAGTATTTCTGCTCCTGCGCCTCCAGCTTTTTTAGACCGGCCTCCATGGTGGCAATATCCTTGCGGAACGCCTCAGCGCCTGCATCCTCCGCATACTCAAATCTTTGCAAAAGGAGTGCCTTTTCGGAACGGAGTTCTTCCAAATCTTCTGTCAGCTCGGTAATGCAGACAGCCAGCGTTTTGTGGCGTTTCACATGGTATATTGGCAATTCCTTTTTCTCAGCAACCAGCGCTTTGCGCTCCTTGCTCTTTTCCTTGATCTGCTGCACCAGACCGGTGTAACGCTCCAGCTCTGGCCTCCATACGGCGAGGGATTCTTGAATATGCGATTTGCCACCGCGAATATGGGAGAGCTGATAACAGAAGATCAGCACCCGGCTGCGCAGCTTCTCCAGCCCCTCCGCAATGGCCGGTACGGTGCGGGCGACCAGTGCGGTCAACTTTTTGATTTCAGCTTTCAGCTCCCGTAGCAGGGCATTGTCCGCCTTGATCTGCCGGTTGATCTCGCAGCGGTCAGCGATGATCCCTTTCCGCTCCAGCGCCCGTGCCGTCACGCCCTCATGAATGGTAGGGATCTCATCCAGCCCTCTGGCAGCATTGCTGCGGTGGTCAATGCGTTCCTCTCGCCCAGCGCGTTCCAGATAGCAGTTGGTCACATCCGCCCATGCTGCCCGCCACGCGGAAAGTTGCCCCTCGCTGTTCCAGCGTTCGGAGATGGGATTCTGCCTGCCGTAGCGGGTGCTTTTCGGATGCTTATCAGCCCGGATGAGCCCCTGCGCCTCGGCGGCAGATGGTGTCATATAGACCTTCTTTTTGCCGACCTTGTAGGGATATTGCTTCTCCCAGCCCTCTGCCTGTGCTACCTTAAATTCAGTGGCGGTAAAACCTCGTTCCTCACCGTTTTTGGCGCAAAGATACTCTTTCTCGGTTTTGTACTGCCACTTGCCCTGCTCATCCAGCGGGCGCGCCGTCAAGAGAATGTGGGCATGGGGATTGTGGCCGTCCGTGTCGTGGATGGCAGCATCGGCACACATCCCGTCCGAAATAAACTGCTCCCGGATAAAGTCTTGCAGCAGCTCGATCTGCTGCTCCCGACTCAGCTCAATGGGCAGGGCCACGACGAACTCACGGGCAAGTCTGCTGTCTTTTGCTGTTTCCACTTCCTCCACGGCGTTCCAGAGCTTTTCACGATTCTGCCATTCCTGCGGGGCATATTCCGGCAGAAACACCTGCTGCCAGACAAGCCCTTGCTTTTTTGTGTAGTCATGCTGAATCCCGTCGTAATCGTTATACAGACGGGAACAGCTCAGATAAGCGGAAGCGGCCACGGCGGAGCGCCCTGCGCCACGGCTGACCACCTTCGCTTCCAAATGATAAATCGCCATATCTTTTTCACCTCATTCTTTCTTTTTCTGTTTCTCTTTCGCAAAAGAGAAAAGGGCTATAACGCATCGTGATAGCCCTCTCTGCGGCAAAGCTGCCGGTGGCAGGTTTGCGCAGGCAGGCGGCAACAGGGGTAGAGAATATCTACCCCTGTTTCACTGCGTTCATCGCAGGGAATTGCCGTCTGCGCAGACGATGGCAGCAGCACCCGCAGGTGTTGTGGCATTGTCTGGAGGCTGCCGCAGCAGCCGCATTCGCCTCGCAGAGCGCACGATTTCCGCAGGAAATACCACTGCCCTTCAGGGTGGTGAGTAAGTGCGCCCTTCGGGAGAAAAAAGAGGAAGGCCCCCGGTTTCCCGGAGACCTCCCATCTGAAATTTAGATTTCTTTTCCCAGCTTCCGTGAAAGATACCCCTCCAGCGCAGGCAGCTCCATTGTCCGCACCTCCGGCAGCACCTTTTCCAGAATTGCACCCTCCTGAATGAGCCTGCGAGTGCGGGCTTTTCGCTCCTTGACGCGATCCCGCGCCTGTGCTTCCTCCAATCGGTGCTGCGCCTGCAACAGCTTCTTTTCCGTATCCGTCATGTGAACATCCTCCTCACTTCCGCCTCTGCCAGACGATCTCATAGCCCAGCGCGTCGGCAAGCTGGACAGCCTCGACATAGCGCAGGGACTCCCGCTGGAGCTTGTTTGAAAGGTTGGAAACGCTGTCAGACCAGCCGTGTTCGTCCCGCAGCAGATCGACCACCTCCTGCATGGTCATTCCCTGACGGACGATGTACGACTTGATCTCATTTCTCAGATTGGATTTCATCAACTTTTTACCTCCATTTTTCGTGATATTGGTTTTTGAGTAAGTGAACTGTGTGCGCTTTGCAGTGAAAAATCTGCCATGCCGCAAATCCGCTCAGATTTCCGTCCGTGATGCCCTGTTCACAACTTCGCCCTATCGGCTTCATCGTTCTGTGTGAGAGCATACGGAACGGCAGAATATGCCGCCGTCAGGTGCAGCGCCTTCGCGCTTCGGTAAATCACCGGATGGTGCAGTCCGTTCGACCTGCGGCAAAAATCTTCACGGATTTCACAAGCATTGATTTTGGAATAGCAAAATAGAGCCGTCGGTGTACGGTTTGGTACGGCAAGCCCGCCTTCTGTACGCTTCTGTACGCCGGTTTTGCGTACCGGCCGCCGATTTGGCGACAGATTTTACACGCTGCCGTGAAATGCTTCACGGTGCGCACAAGCAAAAGCGGTTTTTTAGGATGGAATCAAAAACAGCCGTACAGAGTGTACGGCGTGTACGGCAATTTTGAAGTCCGTTTCTCGTTTTCAATACGGCAGCGGATTGACCACCTCAATGCCCACAAATCCCCGCACCCGCTTACCGCCGGCATGGACATTGTTGGTGGCCTCCACGTTGTAAAGCCGCTCATTTTGTGCAAGCTCAGAGCTGACCCGGTTGGCAGACATGGGCTTCTGTGCGTTATCATCGCACCACCTTGTATAGGCTTCATAGATCGCCTTGGAGCTGGCTTCGCTGTCTGCCCGAAAGCGGATATAGCCCTCGGATTGCAGAAACTCGATCACATTGTTGCTGCTGCGCTTGACCGTCTCCATATTCTCTTTGGCCTTACCGGAAATGCTGAACTGATAGTTGTTCCGGATCAGCCGGTGCAGCCCCTCCAGACACCAGAGGAAGATCCCCTCCTTTTCACGCAGCAGCTTGTCCACCAGAAACGGATCGTCCGCTCTGCCTGCGGGCCGGTCTTTGGTGGTCAGCACGATCTGGCGGCGAAAGAAACCGTCGGACTTGTCGTGCAGGGCGGTCAGCGCACCGTTTCCGAAGCAGAGGAACCGGACATAGAGCTGGCTTTGGTAACTCTGGACGCCCTTGCGCTCCATGTCCATTTTGCACTCGGACGTGACGATGGATTTGATATAGTTGGTCTTGGGCAGGGCGCTCATATCCATATCGTCATCCACCATCAGGAGCTTGTTTTCCAAGTCTGCACGGCTGAACCGGTTGCTCTCCACCTTTTGGATGCTGGTGGTATTCATGCTGTCCCCCAGCAGCGAGCGCATGACAAGACCAATGCGGCTTTTGCCCTCGCCGCCCTTGCCGATCAACATGAGCATTTTCTGCCCCTTGGTAGTCGGCAGCAGGCAGTAGCCGAGAAATTCCTGCAAGGTTGGAATGTCCTCCGGTTGCAGCAGCTCCGATAGGAATTGCAGCCACTTTTTCGGAGTGGGTGCGTCTGGATTATAAGTGACGGTGAGACGATTGTTGCAGTAGCTCCTGTCTGTGGAAAAGCTACCGTCCATGAAGTACGTTCCGTTGGCAACATGGATGCGGTCGGATACCATAGGTTCCGTCGTTTGTAACCATATCATTGCGTACAATCCGCAAAATTTTATCCTCCATGGTTTCGCCGCCGCTTTCGTTGAACACGACCCTGACCTTATAGGTGGTGCCGCCGATGCGCCGAATGATGAACTGTTCCTGTTGCGTTTGCTCCATAAGCTTCCTCCTTGCGTAATTTGTTGGTTTTTGGTATAATAAATCCGGTTCCGTTGGCTGTAAGCCAACTGCGTCTTTGCGCTGATTTTCCATACTCATTTCTCCTTTCTGCCCTCTGTGTTTTAAGAAAGTAATCTCAGTAACTTGCGATTAGATTACCCTTTCACTAATAGGAGAAAAACGGTGTGTAAATCGGAACTGTTTTTTTGAAAAAAGAAAAATATTTTTTGGGGAGGTGAAGCCGTCGTGGATTTATGGGAGGATGAGCTGCTGCTTGATGGTGATTTTTCCGATGAGGAAGAAGGTACCGAGGAGCAAATAGAGGAAACCGGCCTTGAAACGGCTGCGGACGGCTTTGCCGATTGGGAGGATGCGTCTGACACTGCGCCGGTGGATGAGACGCTGGAGGAAGCGCTTGCAGAGGAACACACGCTGGAGCTGGAAAGCGAGCTGGAGCAGGACGAGCATCCCAGAGACTATGATGCCGAGCTGGAGGACGAGGACGAGGAAGACGAAGCCGCGCCGAAAAGCGACAAACGGCTGAAACGGGAGGCTCTGGCGGAAGCTCTGAAACGCACGGAGGAATCCGCCCGGACAGCTGCGGACTTCCAGAAGGTCATAGCAGAATGGAATCGGATTGACCGGAACCGGGAGCGCCGAGAACGCGACCATGAAAACCTGCGGGGTGATGTGCCGCTGGAATTTCAGGCCGTGCCGGAACCGAGAATTGCTCCCCTGTGGATGAATGCCCCGGATTACCGGCAGCTTTGCAGCGGCTTCTTTCTGGACATTCTCTTTGACTGTCCGTATGAGATGCACGAGCTGATGTCAAACAAGTTCATTTCCAACATGATCCGTAATTTGAGCGAGGAACATAAGGAAGTCCTGTTTTACCTTTCCCTGCGGCTGTACAGCACAACAAGGCTGGCGGCGCTGCGGGGGCAGTCTGACCGGAACATCCGGAAACTGCGCACCACCATCCGCAAGAAGCTGCAAGGTTCGTTCTATCAGCACCTTTTAGAAAAGCAGGAGGCAGGCGGCAGCATGACGTTGCGGGAACGGGAGTTTTTCCGTGTATTTGGAGAGCATCTGCAAACCATGGGCAAGAATGCGGTGATTCGTCCGGAGAACAAGACCAAGCCACGAAGGAAAAAAGCCGCCCTTGACGAAGCCAAGGACGGTTGATACAATAGTAATATGGTTAATATATAGTTGGATTACGAGTTGAGAGGAACAGCGCCATGAAGAATCTCTTTGAGCAGTCCCGTTCCCATTGGGTACGGTATGACCGCTATGAACTGAAAACCGCCGCAGACGGCAAGCGGTACATCACAC
>OLWT01000808.1_pt1 | contig 18626 bp, 13 predicted proteins | sample 1674001 | NCBI WGS metagenome assembly OLWT01 (sample SAMEA103958137, study PRJEB25191) | human gut metagenome | biome: human-associated habitat [ENVO:00009003]; feature: intestine environment [ENVO:2100002]; material: feces | place: Germany | collected 2013/2015 | reverse complement strand
AAAAATGTGGCGTTTTTTAAGCGTGCAAAAAAGTCACAGACTTTTTTGACACGCTGAAAACATCAGGAGCAAACGCTCCTGATGTTTTGTTTTTATGACCACAATATATACGCATCCTGCACGGGAGGCGACACAATACGGTTGAAAACGACAAAAAAATGTGATATAAAAGCTATGTAAAATCAAAAAGCCTGTGATATGTCAGGCAAAAAGGAACGAAATAATGTCAAAGATGAAGTATAAGATCGCACTTGCGGCAGCAGCGGTGCTGCTGCTCGGCGGCGTAATATACATATACTTTGCCCACTATGCACCGTTTAAACCGGATGAGGCGCAGACGCTGAGCGTTTGGTATGTAAATGATGATGCCATGTGGTCGGGCTTTAACGCCATGTGCGGCGAGTATAACGAAACAAACGGAGCGGATTGCGGCATAACGATAAGCACCAAGGCCTTTGATACGCAGGCTCAGCTTTACGAAAGCGTGTGCTCGGCGCTTGAAAACGGAGGCGAGCTTCCGGACATCCTCGCCTGTGATACGGACTTTGCCGCGTATCTCGATGATGAGGGCAGGCTTGCGGATATGGATAAGTATTTCGGAAGCTGGGAGACCTCGGGCTATGATAAGAGCATGACAACGGCGGCAAAAAGCTCGAAAGGACTCTCCTCGATTCCCATAGCGGCCGAAACGAATGTTTTTATAGTAAACACCGATATGTTTGCCGACTACGAGGCGATATCGAGCTTTGAAAAGCTCTGCTCGGTCGCAGATGAGTATTATAAACGCACTTCCAAGAACTTTTTCACGATATCGGATTACTCGCTGTTTTTCCGTGATGCCGTTGCGCAGCTCGGAGAGAGGTTTGACGGCGTAAGCCCCCACGATACCGACAGCGATAATTGCAAGTATATTTATAAGATCCTTGCGGAAACGGCATATGACCGGGGCTTCACTTCCTCGGGCGGAGAGGCAGCAAAAAAGCTTGCCGACGGTGAGATCGCGGCTGCCATCGTTTCCTCGTCCGATCTAATGCAGTATGCCGATAAGCTCAGCGGCGGCGAGTTTGAGTTCGTGAGCTTTCCTTATATGAAGGACGGCAAGCCTGCATATACGCAGAAGGTCACGGGAATGACGATACTTGCATCGGATAAAACTCACGAAAAGTCCGCCGTTATGTTCCTGCGCTGGTTCACCTCGCAGAGCGTAAACAGCAGCTTCGTCGGCGATTCGGGCTATCTTGCCGCCATAGGCAGGGAAAGCTCATCCTCGGGCTTTGCCCTTTATGATAAGCTTATGGATGCAGTTGAAACAATGCGCAAAAAGGGCGACAGCACTACGAGAGCGGCCAGCGCAGAGTATTCGGTAAACAGCAGAAACTTCGACAGTGTCCTAAATACGATAATGAATTCACTAAACTAAAATATAAAGAGGTGCATGAATTATGGAAGGCTTCAGAGTACTGGAGATCAAAAAAAGCGTATTTGAAAATAACGACAGGGAAGCGGATAAGCTCAGACAGGAGCTGAAAAAGGAAAAAACATTCCTCCTCAACCTCATGTCGTCCCCCGGCTCGGGCAAGACTACCACGCTCAAGGCAACTATTGCGGCCTTGAAGGACGAAATGCGCATCGGCGTAATGGAAGCGGATATAGACTCCGATGTTGACGCGCACACGATCGCCGAGACCGGCGCGAAGGTCATCCAGCTGCACACCGGCGGCATGTGCCACCTGGACGCCGGCATGACCAAGCAGGGTCTTGAAGGCCTCGGAACCGAGAACATTGACTTTGCGATACTCGAAAACGTCGGCAACCTCGTATGCCCGGCGGAGTTTGACACGGGCGCCGTCAAAAACGCGATGATCCTCTCCGTTCCCGAGGGTCACGACAAGCCCCTTAAGTATCCGCTTATGTTCTCGATCTGCGATGTGCTTCTCGTCAATAAGATCGACGTTATGCCGTACTTTGACTTTGATCTTGATAAGTGCAGAGAGTATGTCAAAAAGCTCAATCCGAACATAACCATCATCCCCATATCCGCAAGAACCGGCGAGGGCATCGACGAGTGGGCAAATTGGCTGCGCACTCAGGTCGCCGAGTGGAATAAGTAACTTACAAATAATAAAACAGCTTCACCGATTTTTCGGTGAAGCTGTTTTTTCGAGCAAGTTGTGCATTGCGTGATCATACACTTTTGCAAAAATGTAAAAATATCTTGCAGAAATATTTGCTATATGATACTATATTTACAACAGAATATTGCTGTTGCATTTTTCTCCCCAAGCAAATACGCCCTAACTTGAATTACAATGGAGGTATTTACTATGGAAAACAGAAAAAAGCGCCCATGGTGGGCATTCGTTATTCTTTTCTGTCTGTGTGGGGTGAGTTATTTGGCGCGAGAGTTCGGTGAGGGGGTAATGCTTCCGCCTACATCTTTTTTCGGAATTTGGCATCTTTTCGTGCTGCCGGTCCTCGGGACGGTGGTGCTTGTCGCCGCGAACAGACTGGGTGGTAAATACGATTTCGTTCTGCTCCTTGCTTTTGAGCTTCTGACCCTTGCGTGGATGTTTGTTCCTGAGATTATACGAGCCGGCGGATTTTTCACCCCGTTTGAGCTGCCCATATGGTTTGTCGTTACTGTTGTTTCCATCCCGGCGATCGCAGCGTTTATTCTTAGCGGAATAACGTATTTTATTACAAAAATGGCGGCAAGAAAGAAAAACGCATAGAAAAGATCCGCGCCGGTCAGGCGCGGAGAACGATACAGCCCATAAATATGAGATCAGATTCACTGGAAAATCGGTGAAGCTGATTTTTTGCTGTTTACATCACGTCGGCTCGTAAGCCTTGCCGATGGGATTTCCGTCCGCGTCAAAGTCGATGCACTCCATAAGCTGCGGATCAACGTGGCTCTGGCGCTTTATCGTCATTCCGACGCCCTGATTGTTGAACACCCAGATATAATTGTTCCAAACGGTGGGGTCTTTCTTTCTGAAAACCGTCGTCTCGTTTATGCGGCAGAACTTGGCTCTGCCCTCGGCAGTGTCAAGCAGATCGCCCTCGCCGGTGAAAAACAGCTCGTCGCTGTATTCATAGCCGTCCTGCTCCTCGATCTCTTTTTTCAGATCGATCTTTTCTTCGTTTGTCATGGCATAGCCTCCGATGGATTTTTGCTAATTGTATCACGATATGCATTTGCTTGCAAGTGGAAAAGGCCGGGAGCGGCTTAGGTGCTGCCGATATTTAATAACTATTTATCCTGTTTGTGTTGACCCGGATAAAAAAAGTTGGTAAAATAAATATATTTAAATTAATAATAAACAAATCGGCTGCTGAGCGGCTGTATATTGGACAGAGGTGTTTTTGTGTATAAAACTATTATTGTTGAGGATGACCTTATGGTCTGCTCCATCCTCGAAAAGCAGCTCGGTAAATTTACCCAGCTCAAGCTCGAGGGAGACTTTCGCCGATGCGGCGATGCGCTTGAGTATCTGCGGCAGAAGCCGGATGGTGCGGATCTTGTGGTGCTCGACTATTTCATGCCCGGCATGAACGGCATCGAGTTTCTTGCGGAGCTGCGGAAATTTAATATTGACATTCAGGTGATCATGATAACCTCGGCCGACGATTATCAGGTCATCCGTTCTGCCATGTGCTACGGAATATGCGACTACATATTAAAGCCGTTTAACTCCGCGCGCCTTGAAAAGGCGATAGCGCGCTTTGACACGGTAATGAAGCTTGTAAAAACCACCCATGTCTGGACGCAGGATAAGGTGGATATTCTGCTCTGCCCACACAGAAATTACAACACCGATCAGCAGACTGTAGCCGGCGTGCCGAATCCGGGCAAGATAAACAAAACAACGCTCGAAACCGTGCGCGGCTTCATGCGCGCAAGGGTCGGCATAAAAATGCCGCTTACCGAGATAAGCGACGGGCTTGGCCTGTCAACGGTCACTTCGCGCAGATATCTTAAATACATGCACTCTCTCGGAGAGGTTGACATAACACTTGACTGCAAGACCGGCGGACGTCCGTCGGAGATATTTGAGTATAAGGAGACGGCAAATGGCTGAGCTTAGATTTGCATATGCCGCTCGCGGATATGACTATGCCGGCGCGATCGAGCGCGTAGCAGGCGACGAGGAGCTGCTGCACAGTCTGCTTGATATGTTTGCCGCCGACGAGAGCTTTTTAAAGCTCATGTCCGCGCTGGATGCGCACGATGCACTTGAGGGCTTTCACGCCGCGCATTCGCTAAAGGGCAGCTCCGGCATGCTCGGCATGACCGGCCTGTATGAGGCGATGAAGCTCATAACCGAGCCGCTGCGCAGCGGCGATGCGGAAAAAGCGCTGCAATACCGCGCCGAGGTCGAGCGCGAGTATGCAGCAGCTGTGGGCATGATAGAATGCCTGTAATGCTTATCGGTGCGGCGGCGTTTTTGCTTATGCTGCTGGGCGATGTAAACGATGCTGTGTGGCACAAAGGAGCGCTTCGCCTGTTCTTTCCCATTGGATTTGTGCTGCTTGCGGCAGCAACTGCGCTGAGGCTTGATTATTCAGGCATTGATGCCGCGTGGTGCGCCGTTTCGGGCGCGTTCCTGCTCGTGCTTTTGTATGTGCTGTTCGGCTCGTTTTCGGTGAAGGACGCATATGTGCGTCAGGATAGCGGACGCCGGGTGTATGACAAGGGCTTTTACGCTTTGTGCCGCCATCCGGGAGTGCTGTTTCTTGCGGGACTTTATGCTTCGCTGCACTATGCTTTCGCCCTTCCGTGGCCGGATGCCGCGCTGTACAGTGCGCTCAACCTTCTGCTTGCGTCGGCAGAGGATAAGTGGTTTTTCCCACGCTCCATCGGCGGATACGATGAGTATAAAAAACGCGTTCCGTTTCTCATACCCACATCCGCCGGAATTAAAGAGATCTTTAAAAAATAGTTTTTTGGATGAAGATATGACATTTCAACAGAAACTGCGGAAGTTCAGCAAGCAGCAGCTATGGAACGAATACTGCGGCTACCTGGAGCTTAATATAAAAGAATATATGTACATCCAGCGCAGGCTCATGCAGGAGCAGATTAACTCGTGGTGCGCATCCGACCTCGGCCGGCACATATACAAAAATTCCGCGCCCGAGAGCATAGAAGAGTTTCTGCACAGCATGCCGCTGACAGGCTATGCCGATTATGCCGAGGTGCTGTTTCGCCGCGATCCGGACACGCTGCCCGAAGCGCCGGTAATTTGGATAGAAACCACCTGGGAGGGCGGACTGCGCCCGATAAAAATTGCGCCGTATACGCGCAGCATGCTCGATTCTTACAAGCACAATATCATGGCCATGGCGATGCTCGTATCCGGCCACGGAAAGGCCGACTTCAACATTCGCCCGGGGCATAGATTCCTTTACGGCGGCGCGCCGCTTCCGTATGAAACGGGGCTTATACCGAGCCTTATGAACGAGGAAATGCGCTTTGAGTGGCTTCCCGACAGCGACGAGTATTCCGACCTCAGCTTCAGCCAGCGCATGAAAAAAGGCTTCAAAATGGCCTTTAACGGCGGCATTGACTATTTCTTTGCCATGGGCAGCGTTGCAAACTACATAACCGAAAATTTTGACAAACAGATATCCTCGGGCGGCGGTGGGGGAGTGCAGATATCCCCGGTCATTGCCGCGCGATACATAAAGGCAAAATACAATTGCCGCAAAGAGCACAGAAAGATCAGGCCTTCCGATCTTTTTAAAATCACTGGCTTTGCCTGCACGGGAACGGACGGTAAATGCTATAAGGATAAGCTTGCCGCCGCGTGGGGCGTAACGCCCGTTGAGGTCGCGGCAGGCACGGAGTCGACCTGCGTCGGCTGCGACACATGGGAGCAGCGCGGCATGGTGCTGTTTCCCGATTCCTGCTTTTATGAGTTCATTCCCGAAAGCGAGATGCTCAGAAATCTTTCAGACCCTGCGTATACGCCGCTGACCTGCCTTATGGACGAGGTCTGCCCCGGCGCAAAGTACGAGATAGTAATAAGCGTTCTGCACGGCGGCGCATTCATGCGCTATCGCATCGGCGATGTTTACAGATGCACGGAGGTTGATAAAGCGACTGGCGTTCCCCGCTTTACCTATGTTGACCGCATACCCACGGTCATAGACATAGCCGGCTTTACGCGCATAACCGAAAACTCCATATCCGAGGTCATACGAATGTCCAAGCTCGGCATAGGCGACTGGATAGCGGCAAAGGAGTACGATGAGGACAACACGCCGTTTCTGCACATTTACCTTGAGGTAACGCCGGAGGCGAGAGCAAACGACGTTGTCACAAAGCAGGTGCTCACCGAGCATCTTTCGGTCTATTTCAGGTATTTTGACAGCGACTATAAGGATCTTAAAAAGCTCCTTAATATCGAGCCGCTTCAGATAAGCATACTGCCATATAAAACGATCGAAAGCTTTGAGCAAAAGCAGGGAACAAGGATAGGCCGGATCAACCCCGATCCGCTGTGGCTCAAGGCCATGCTCGGCGGAATAAAGCCAAAGCAGCATACGGAGGCGGATATATGAATGTATCATACATATACATAAATATTGCGGCGTTTCTGTGCTTTGCGCTGATGTTCGTGGCATTCTGTGCGGCAGAGCGCAGCCGCGAAATGCGCGCATGGCTCGTGCTGCTGGGCGACCTCGTGCTGTGGACGGGCGGAACGGTGTTCATGCGCCTTCACGTTTTCCCGAGCTATGAGTTCTGGTATTATGTTTCGCTGCTTGCGCTGTTCTCCATAGCTTTTCTGGTGTATAACTATGTCTATCAGTTCGCAAACGTAAAAAACGGGCTTGAGCGCCTTGTGTGGTTTGCCGGCACGGTCATAATCCTCATCGTTTCGGCAACCGGCTTCTTCCTTGCGCCGCCGACGGTGTCGGTTGACGGCAGCGGCATGGCCGTGTTCACCTACGCAATGGACTGGAAGATCGGTATTCCGACGGTGTTTTTCATGCTCATCGTCGGCTCCATCATAAAGCTTTTCCGCAGAATACTTGACACTAAGGGCAAAAAAGCGCCGGGCGTGAGCGAGCTTATCATAGGCTGCTTCCTGATGGCGATCGGCAACATCGTGCAGATACTTCCGGGCAACACCTTCCCGTGGGACACTCTGTTCGGCCTTGCCTTTGCGGTGCTGTTTATCCGCTCGCTGTATAAGCGCAGAATGTTTAATACAACGCCGGTCATTTCAAGCAGCATACTCATGCTCGTGTCGGCTGTAATGTGCGTCGGCGTTGCCGCACTGTTTTTCGAGAAAACGGTTGAGCTGTTCAGAAAAATCGGCGGACATCTCGGAAATCCCGGGATCGAAGCGTTCCTGTTCCTGGCGATCATTCTTTATGCGGCTATCTCTTCATTCCGCAAGCTGCTCAACTCCATTTTTTCGGATGAAGAGCGGCAGGGCAGCCGCATAAAGCAGTACAGTGACAGCGTTTCAAAAACGCTGGATATAGACAGTATTCTGCGCCAGACTGTCAAGGTCATAAAAAATGAGATACATGTAGATCAGCTTTACATATGCCTTCTGCAAAACGGAAAATATGTTCCGATGTGCAGCGCTATGCCGCTCAAGCCTGCGGCGTTTACGATTGCTGCCGATCATCCGTGCGTAAAATACTTTGAAGGCGACGGTTCAGGCAAAAATCATATAGTAATTAAGGAATTTGAAACCGATCCGCTGTATAAATCAGTGTGGGGCAGCGAGCGCGAGCTTTTTGCAAGCTACGGCATATCCTGCATATGCGCCCTCAAGGACGGCGGCAGCGTTGTCGGACTTCTGCTGCTTGCGGATAAGGAAAAGGGCGTGGGCTACACCTATTCCGATTTCTCGTTTTTGAGCACGGTTTCTGCAATAGCGTCTATCGCCATCAAAAACGCGGCTTTGTATAAGCAGGTGGCCGAGCGAGAGCATCTTTTCTCAAGCATGACGGCGTTTATCCCTAATGTCATTTTAATAAAGCCCAAGGGTGAGAGCAGATATTGCTTTGTTAGTGCAAACACAGAAAAGGTGCTCGGGCTTCCGGCAAGCTATTTTACCGGGCGCTCCGCTGTCCGTACACTCAGAGAAAACGTTGATGTAGAGACTGCGGATGAGGTAATAAAGGCACTTTCAGAATCCGACGGCAGCGGCGGATATACGGTCGATATCCCGTTTAAGACCGGCGACGGCAGGGATATCACGCTCCGATGTGCGTTTTCTCCGATCGTAACGGGCGGTGTGAAATCGCACTATGTCTGTGTTGCAACGGACATAACAAGCGATATCGACGCTCAGCTTCTTCTGCGCAATTCAGTTGAGCTTGCGCAGGACTCCAGCCGCGCAAAGGGCGAGTTCTTGTCGCACATGTCGCACGAGATACGCACCCCCATGAACTCCATAGCCGGGCTTACATATCTCGCGCGCGAGATGGTCGGCGAGGGCCGCGATGACGAGCTGCGCGACTATCTCAACCAGATCGACCAGTCGTCACAGTATCTGCTCAGCCTGCTGAACAATATCATGGACATGAGCAAGATCGAAAGCAGCAAGTACGAGATAAACGCAAAGCCGTTTAATATCTCGTCGGTACTCGACGAGGTCTATTCCGTGTTCAGCGCAACTATGAGCACAAAAGGCATAAAGCTTACTATAAATTCTGACGCAGTAACAAGTCCTGATGTTATCGGCGACGAGATATCGCTTCGGAAGATACTCAACAACCTTTTGTCCAACGCAAACAAGTTTACAAGAGCCGGCGGCAGTGTAACGATTTTTGCCTCACAGAAGCAGATGAATGAAAAAGCGGCTATCCTGCACCTTGAGGTTGCCGATACAGGAGTCGGCATAAGCGAAGAATTTATCGGCCATTTGTTCGAGCCGTATACGCAGGAAATGAGCGAAAACGGCGGCAGAGCGGCCGGAAGCGGCCTCGGAATGGCAATATGCAAGAGCATGATCGACCTCCAGGGAGGAAGTATATCCGTGCGCAGCAGACTCGGCGAGGGTACGACGTTTTATGTCGATATCCCGTATTCGTTCGGCAAAGCCGCTGTCAAAGAAATTGAGGCGGTCGATTGCTCTGCGATTAACGGGCGCAGGATAATGGTCGTTGACGATGTTGCCATCAACACAACTATCACTTGCCGCTTGCTCGAAAGGCACGGAGCCGTCGTCGATTGTGCCGAAAACGGCAGGGAAGCGACTGAGCTGTTCGCCTCAAAGCCCGATTATTATTACGACTGCATCCTCATGGATATCCAGATGCCGGAGATGAATGGTATAGAGGCGGTCTCACGCATCCGTGCCTCCGGGAAGCGATATGGGCCGACAGTGCCGGTGCTCGCGATGACAGCCGATGCGTTTATAAACGAGCAGGGCGGAGCTTTGAGCGATTTCTCAGGCTATATCATAAAGCCCGTAAAGCCGGATGAGCTTTACGCAAAGCTTGCCGGCATATTTGAAAACCAGCGAGGTATCCATGCTTAAAACACTATTCAAAAAAGGGCAGACTGCGGCCGAAGCGGTCTGGAACAGCAAGTATTATCTGCCGTTTCTGCTGCTGACGGAATTTATCGCAGTGTTCTGCGATGCGGCGCTTGAGTGCATGTATTTTTATGTGTTCCTATGCGTCGTATTCATGATATTCTCAGATGATCTTCTGTCCATCATTCCGACCGTCATGTTCACACTTCTGACTTCAGTGTCGTACTACAAGGATTTTTCCGTGCTTACGCAGTACATGTGGTATGCGATAGTGCCGTTTGCCCTCGCGCTTTTGTTTAACCTTATTTATTACCGCCGAAAAATCGTTTTCGGCAAGCTCACATATCCCTATATTGCCGTTTCGGCGGCGCTTATCATCGGAGGTGTCGGAGTAATATCCGCAGATGATTACTTTGAGCCTATTGGGCTTTACTACACTCTCGGTCTCGGCCTCGGTCAGTTTGTGCTCTATCTGATCTTCCGATCGCGGCTCGAGAATGAGTGCGGCTATGACCGCGTCGAGCGCGTTGCCCGAATCCTGTACACCGGAGGACTTTTGTTCGTTGTCGTGGTCCTTGGATTTTATATTCAGAACCTGGATAAATTTATAGAGAAAGGCGGAGTGCTGTTTTTCAAGCAGCGCAACTTTGTCACAAGCGTTTTCCTCATGGTCATACCCATGATATGCATCCTTGTCCGCCGCAGCAACCTGTATCTTATCGGCACGGTGCTTATGTACATTGCAATGATAATGACCGGCTCGCGCAGCGGACTTCTGTTCGGCTCGTTTTTGCTTCTGGTGTGTCTTGCATACATTTATATTAAAAACAAAAAGTACCGCCGATTTTACAATTGGCTTTTCGGTGTGTCTATTGTAGTGATTGCCGCGCTTGCTATCGCGTTTTTGCCGCAGCTTTACGCCGCGCGTATTGAAAACGCCGCCGTCGGAGATAAAACGCGTATTGAGTTCATAAAGCTCGGCGTTGAAAATTTCCTGTCGCATCCCATATTCGGCATCGGCATAGCCAACATGAAGGATGTCGGTATATTTAAGGCATACGTTCCCGGAAGTCTTATGTTCTATCATAATGCCGTTATCCAGGTCATAAGCTCGATGGGACTCGTAGGCGTTGCGGCCTATGGATGGATGCTGTTTTCACGGCTCAAAATGCTGTGGATAGGGCGAAAACGCAAGCGCATTGCCGTTTTTGCGCTGTCTTACATAGGCATAGGCTTAATGAGTATGACGAACCCCGGCATATTCTGCCCGTTCCCGGAGGCGGGACTTTTGACGCTTATGTTTGCAATTGTAGAAAAAGAGGAAGAAAAATATAAAATGGAGGAAGAAAAATGAAAAGAGCACTCAGCATCGTGCTGGTACTCGTGCTGCTCGTCTCGATAGCGCCAATGTCGGCGCTCGCGGCGGATAACGGCTACGATACCATCACAGGCACCGTCATGTTCAATGCGGGACATGACGACATGGAGACGGATCACCCGTGTCCGTTTACCTACAGTGACGGTTACTTTACCGAAACTGCGTATAAGTACAGGCAGGATCTCGCCGCAGTTACCATGGCAATGTGCCTTGCCGCCGGAAACGTCGCCGACCCCGAGCGGTACAAAGAAGGCCCGGCAAATCTCGAGAATTTCTTCGAGCAGATCGGCTTTGAGGACTTCGAGGCGAATGCCGACTTCACGAATCGTCCGGGACGCAACACCTTCGGCGTTGGTATCGCAAACAAAGAGATCCGCGTAAACGGCGAGAAGTACACCGTCATTGCTGTCGGCCTGCGCGGCTGCGGTTACTACGCCGAGTGGGCAGGGGACCTGAATGTCGGCCTTGAAGGTGAGCACACCGGCTTTGCCATCTGCCGCGAAAAGGCGCTTGCCTTTATACAGACTTACCTTGCCAAGCACAGCGAGATCACCGGCAAAATTAAGATCTGGTGCACAGGCTACAGCCGCGGAGCGGCAGGTGCAAATCTGCTCGGCGGTCTGCTTGACGACATGTATCTCTCCGGCGCTTCCGTCGGCAAAAACGTGACCCTCTCTCCGAAGGATATGTACATCTACACCTTTGAGGCACCCATGGGAGCCGATGCATCCAAAGTCAGCGGCAGAATATACGAAAACATCCACAACGTCATTAACTACAACGACCTCGTCGTCCGCGTAGCGCCCGACTGCATGGGCTTTGCGCGCTACGGAGTTGACCACGTCATGCCGTCGGCAAAGCTCGACTCGAACTACGCGCAGCTCAAGGAGAGCATGCTCAAGGTGTTCTCGACCTTTGAAAACGCCGGAAAATACCGCATTGACGACTTCAAATACGTCACCGTTACCCCCGGCGCAACTGCCGATAAGATCATTTCGAGCATCCGCGGAGATGTGATGACTCAGGGCGAGTTCCTCGATAAATTCGTCGAGAAGCTCTTCACCAAGGTGTTCACCACCCGTGCCGAGGTCTATGCCGCGCAGGACGATATTCAGGAGCTTGTCCTGCCGCTGATCGGCACATACCCCGACCAGTGGGAGACCGTCAAGCAGAGCCTTGCCGTCAATGCGAGGGATAACATGGCGCGCCTGATCTCGTCGCTGATGAAGGGCGAGGACAGCGCCGTGACCGTCGTTGCGGATATCCTGCTCGACACGATGCGCGAGGCCGGCATCACCGAGTATAACGCCCAGCAGGTCAAGGAGATGGTGCGGCCGCTGGTCAAGATGCTCATGAAGCTCGTCTCGGCCTGCCCGGACGAGACCGCCACGCTTCTTTATAACATCGTCGGCATCATGAGCGCGCACTACGGTGAGCTGGGCATGTCCTGGATGCTGAGCATCCCGTCAGACTACATGACATCGAAGCAGCCGGGTGACATTTACGAGCCGCTGCCGTTCACCGATGTCGCCGACGATGCGTGGTACCGCCCCGAGCTTGTCTACGCCTACGAAAATGGCCTTGTCAACGGCACGACGGCAAACACCTTCTCGCCGAACGCCATCGTAACGCGCGCGCAGGTCGTAACGGTGCTCTACCGCATGGCAGGCTCGCCCTCGGTCAGCGGCATGAAATGCCCATTTGCCGACAACACCGCCGCATGGAGCCGCGACGCGATCACATGGGCATATAACGCCGGCGTCGCCAACGGCTTCACCGACTCTCGCTTTGCAGGCTCTGCTACCGTAACTCGCGAGCAGCTCGCGGCGTTCCTGTTCCGCTATGCCGACAAGGTCGTATCCGGCGGCACGCTCAAAGCGCCCCTGTCATATGCCGACAGCTTCCGCGACGCGTCCTCCGTCAGCGCCTATGCGGTCCCGGCCATGCGCTGGGCGAATGTAAACGGCATCATAAACGGCCGCACCGGCGGTATCCTCGACCCGACCGGCAGCGCAACTCGCGCCGAATTCACCTGCATGATCTCCCGGTTCTCAATGGCGAATTGACGCACCTACGGATACGGATATTTCCGGCATCCCGACCGGAAACTGCATAAAAAACCATAACTGCCTCGCACTGCTTAAGTGCGAGGCATCTTTTTTGCACCGCACCCCATTGGCTCCCCTGTCAAGGGGAGCAGTCGGCTTTGCTGCCGAGGGGTCGAATTCAAACCTATTAACTATCAGCTATTAGCTCTCCGCTGCGACAACCGGTCGCCTGTAGGGAACGGATTCATCCGTTCCGCTTGCCACGGTTTCGTCTGCACCAAAATCCATAGCCGTAGGGGCGATCATCGATCGCCCGCCTGCCACGGTTTTGCCGGTACTTAAATCTATCGCTCGTAGGGAACGGATTCATCCGTTCCGCTTGCTACGGTTTAGTCGGCAGTTCCCGGTCGGGCTGACGCAAGAAATGTATCGGTCAATGTGAATGCGCCACTAAGACCCCACCGAGGCATCCGCTGCGCGTCTTGCCCCACCTCCCCTTGGCAGGGGAGGCGAAAAGAACCACACCTTATCGCCGCTCACCCCATTGGCTCCCATGTCAAGGGGAGCAGTCGGCTTTGCCGACGAGGGGTTGAATTAAAAAATCTACAACCAAAATTGCACAGCACCGCCAAAAACCGACACCTGTCCGAACAATGTAATGACACGGGATGCAAAATTTCGCTTAAAAATCATATTTACTATTGATTTTTTTGCTAACTCTTAGTAGAATAAAACCACGCAATAGTATGCGTTCGCGGCAGGCGGTACAATATGTGGTACTCTGCCGCAGGCGGTGGATTTTTTTAATTAAAAGGAGGAAAAATAATGAATGTAAGAAAACGCGGACTTGCGCTTCTCATGTGCATCTGCATGATCTTCACGCTCCTGCCGTTCTCGGCATTTGCGGATGCATCATCAGATGACAGCGTTGTCTACGGTAAGTACGACAACGGCCCATGGACGCAGGTTAACGGCATGACCGCTGACAGCAGCGCCCAAAATTACGAAAACAAGGATACCGGTGCTGATGTAACATACAGCAAGACGGCAACTCCGGTCGAGGGTCAAAATGATACGTACAATATCACCCTCAAGATCGAATCCAAGACGTCATCGACTGCACCCGGCGCATCCGCTGTTGTGCTCGTGATTGATAGTTCCGGCTCAATGAAAGATGGTCGTCTCACAAATGCAAAAAATGTGGCAAAGAGTTTTATAGACAGCTATGGTACAAGTGGGTCAGACCGCTATCTTGCTGTTGTGAATTTTGACACTTATGCAAATGCCTTTGAATTTGGCCGTGATAAGACTTCGTGGCTTGATGTCTCAAATGGAACTAACAGGCAAACTGCAAAAAATAGGTTTGACAATCTGTCTGCAGGCGGCGGAACGAATCTTGAACAGGGCTTAACTAAGGCAAAAGACTTGCTTAACGCCAGCACTGTAAAGTCCATAGCAAATGAAAACAAGTTCGTTATTGTGCTCACTGATGGCGCACCTACATACTATAGTGCTGAGAAGAATGGAAACTTTATTACTGGCTATTATCCTGAGGGCAAAGGCGATAGCTGCGATCAAGCTACATACGATGCGACTGTAACTGCGGCAACTAAACTCAAAAACAGTGCAAACAGTGTCTACACAGTCTGCTATGGTGCACAGAACGAAATAATTGACTGCACAAAAGAAACTGTTAGCAATTTCCTCAAAACCAAGATTGCAACATCCGCTGCTCTGGCTTATGAAGCAAGTGATGGCTACGAATCGCTGAAAACAGCCTTTGAAGAGATTTATGAGTCAATTGAACAGGGTCTTAGCTCCGGCTTTACTGTGACCGACCCGATGGGTAAGTACATACAGCTTCAGGACGCAAGCCTCACCGACTGTACGATTAACAAAGGCACCATAACTTGGACGCCGACCACCGGAGAAGTATCCGAAAAGAATGGCGTCAAGACCTATACCTACACGCTTACCTACACCGTTAAGCTCGACACCTCGGCTGACGGCTTCGTTGACAATAAGTATTATGCCACCAACGACGTAACGACTCTTGCATTCAAAGACGGTGACAATGATATCACTCGCGAATTCAACGTCCCCGGCGTAAAGGGCACGGCTCCGAGATATAAGGTCACATATGAGTACACAGGTACGGTTCCCACCGGCGCACCTGCACTCCCCGGTGAAGTATCCTACAAAGCAGGAGATACTGTCAAAGTAGCTGATGCTCCCACTCTCGCCGGCTACGAATTCTCCGGCTGGACAACGTCCGACGCAACCGTTGGCAGCGATGGCAGCTTCACCATGCCGAGCAATAAAGTCACCCTCACCGGCTCGTGGACTTTGCGCTCCGACCTCAGCTACACCGTACACTACTATTGGAACGGAACGAATGATAAGGTCGCAGAAGACAAAACAGTTGATGGTAAGACGTTTAACGAAACAGTTACCGAAAAACCGGCAACTGTCCCCGGCTACACCCCGGTTTCCGCTGATAGCAAGACAATAACGATCAGAACCGGCACCAATGAGATTACATTCTACTACTATAAGAATGTAACTCTCACCGCCGAAGACAGAATCGTTACTTATAACGGACAAGAGCAGACGGTTAATACCGGATATGATGTTGTTGTGAAAGCCGATAACGGCAAAGACTTCAAACTGTCTGGCGTTGACTTTAATGGCGTACACGCTTCCGGCACCGGCAAGGAAGTTGGCAAATATGACATCGACTTTGTTGGTGAGACTGTTGGCAAAACAGATACAACCGCTAAGTACATCGTAGCAAACACCGTAAAGGGAACCCTCACAATCACCCCGATTGACACAGTCGTTGTAACGATCACCGGCAACACTGACACCAAGGTATACAATGGTGCTGAGCAGTCGGTAACCGGCTACACGGTGAAAATATCCGATCCTAAATATACCGAAGCAGACTTTAAGTTTACCGGTGATCCTAAAGCATCACGTACTGATGTTGGCACAACCCCGATGGGGCTTAATACTGATCAGTTTGAAAACAACAATAAGAACTTTAAAAACGTTACATTTGTTGTAGAAGACGGCAGCCTCACTATCACCAAGCGTCCTTTGACCATCGAAGGTCAGAGCAGCGAACCTATAACCTACGATGGACAAACCCATAGCTTTATGAAATGGTGGCCTGTTACGCCAACTGATAACACCGGACTGGTATCGGGTCATGAAGTAAGCGGAATCAACTATCTGCTTACAGGCAAGGATGCAGGCTCATATACCGGCAAATTCTCCGGCGACGCAAAGATAATGTCCGGCGAGGAAAATGTAACCGAAAACTATAGTATCGAGTACACCCTCGGCAAGATGAAGATTGTTCCTGCCGAAAGAATTGCTGTTAAGATTATCGGCAATCATAAAGAGGTATGGTACAACGGCCAGGAGCAGTCGGTAAGCGGCTTTACGTTTGATGTGGCAGATAATACTGTTACGGTTGAACTCAAAGATGGCCACTATGCGATAGCAAAGGGAACAAATGTTAAAACCTACTACATGGGACTGAAATCCGATGATTTCACCATAAACCATAAGAACTACAAAGAAGTCTCGGCCGAAATCGTTGACGGTTATCTCACCATCAAGAGGCATTACACCCCCAATCCCCCGATAACCGACAAGATCACGGTCGAAATCACGGGCAACAGCGACAGCGTCGTGTATGACGGCACCGAGCACAGCGTCAAGGACTACACCGTGAAGATCAGCGACTCTCGCTACACCGAGAAGGACTTCACCTTCAGCGGCAAGGCGCTCGCAAGCGGCGTCAATGCCGGAGCCTACGAGATGGGTCTCAAGGCCGATCAGTTCAAGAACACCAACGCACGCTTCACGAACGTTGAGTTCATCATCAAGGCAGACGGCGTTCTGACGATCACGCAGCGTCCTCTGACCATCACCGCCGGCAGCGCCGAGGGCATAGCCCCCGTTACCTGCGATAAGTACACCGTCGAAGGTCTCGCGACCGGCGACAAGGTCGATTCCGTCAAGATCACCGGCATCCAGAGCGAGCCGGGCGAGTCCCCGAACGTAGCATCAGACGCAGTCATCAAGAACGCAAAGGGCGAGGACGTCACCGCAAACTATAAGATCACCTATGTAAACGGCGTTCTCAAGGCAATTGAAGTCCTCAATAAGGAGATCCACTTCAACTACGTCATCGGCTACACCGACGGCACCATCCGCCCGAATAACGACATCAGCCGCGCAGAGGTCGCAACTATCTTCTTCCGCCTGCTGACCGACGAGGCACGCGAGCAGTACACGACGACCGCAGGCAACTTCACCGACGTTAAGGCCGGCATGTGGTGCAACCGCGCGATAGCAACGCTTACGAACATGGGCATCATCAAGGGCTACACCGACGGCACCTTCCGCCCGAACGCAGATATCACCCGTGCAGAGCTTGCGACGATCATCGCGCGCTTTGCAAAGCTTGATGTTAACACCAAGACCTTCAGCGACATCAACGGCCACTGGGCACAGAAGAACATCGAGCTTGCCGCAGGCAACGGCTGGATAAACGGCTATGAAGACGGCACCTTCCGCCCGAACAACAACATCACCCGTGCAGAGACCTTCGCAATGATAAACCGCGTCCTCGATCGCCAGACCGAGAGCGTGTCCGACCTCCTGCCGACGTCCGAGATGAACATGTGGAGCGATAACCTGAACGAAAACGCATGGTACTACAAGGACGTACAGGAAGCGACGAACTATCATAAGTGCGACCGCGTGGGCGACAGCGTCTACGAGAAGTGGACCGAGAAGGTTCCCGATATCGACTGGGCGTCTTACCAGATCTGATCGCAAAACCAAAACCCTATCACAAGGCAGCTTGTCTGCCTTGTGATTTTTTTATGTGCGTGGTATAATAAAATGATAATACTATTGATAATGCTATGCGGAGGTTGCCCGATTTGGATAAATTCGTTTTGAAATCTTCATATTCGCCGATGGGCGATCAGCCGGAGGCCATAGACACGCTTGTGCGCGGCATCGAAAACGGACTCGATGAGCAGGTGCTGCTCGGCGTCACTGGCTCGGGCAAGACCTTCACCATGGCGAGCGTTATCGAAAAGCTAAACCGCCCGACGCTCGTTCTGGCGCACAATAAGACCCTTGCGGCGCAGCTGTGCTCGGAGTTTCGCGAGTTTTTCCCGGATAACGCCGTGGAGTATTTCGTCTCGTACTATGACTATTATCAGCCCGAGGCGTATATTCCGCACACGGATACCTTCATTGAAAAGGACAGCGCCATAAACGATGAGATCGAGCGCCTGCGCCACAGTGCAACGTCGAGCCTTTTTGAGCGGCGCGACGTCATAGTCGTTGCATCCGTCTCGTGCATCTACGGTCTCGGCGACCCGATCGACTATAAAAACATGGTCATATCCCTGCGCCCGGGGCAGACGCGCAATTTCGACGAGCTTCTGCGCAAGCTCATCGAGATACGCTATGAGCGAAATGACATTGCTTTCGAGCGAAATATGTTCCGCGTCCGCGGCGACACGGTCGAGATATTCCCGGCTTATGCGACGGATAAGGCCATCCGCGTCGAGTTTTTCGGCGATGAGGTGGACAGAATAAGCGAGGTGAACGTCGTGACCGGCGCGCCCGTACGCTATCTGAACCACGCTGCGATATACCCGG
>OLWT01000807.1_pt1 | contig 18633 bp, 18 predicted proteins | sample 1674001 | NCBI WGS metagenome assembly OLWT01 (sample SAMEA103958137, study PRJEB25191) | human gut metagenome | biome: human-associated habitat [ENVO:00009003]; feature: intestine environment [ENVO:2100002]; material: feces | place: Germany | collected 2013/2015 | reverse complement strand
CGGAAGGGCGGGGCGGCGGCCAGCTCCGTGAAATCCAGCGGGCGGTCGCTCTCGATCGCCGGCAGGTCGTACAATCCCTGCCAAATGTCTCCTTCCGGTCGCCGCCGCAGGGCGATGCGTCCGCCGCATTCCAGATGGAGATAGTTCAGATAGCGCGGGCGAATCCGTGTCCGGCCCGCCTTGACAGGGCGTTCCGCTACGGTTCCGGCTGCCAGCGACAGGCATTCGTCCCGCAGCGGGCAGTCGTTGCAGGAGGGGTTGGCGGGCGTGCATTGCAGCGCGCCGAAATCCATGATCGCCTGGTTGTAGCGTGCAGGCCGACGCCGGTCGAGTTGTTCGTCGGCAAGCGCGGCGAACGCTTTGCGGCCCTCGGCGGTGTCGATGGCCAGATCGAGGTCGAAGAGCCGTGACAGCACGCGGTAGACATTGCCGTCGACCACGGCGCACGGCGCGTCGTAGGCGATCGAGCAGACGGCCGCCGCCGTATAGTCGCCCACGCCTTTGAGCGACCGCACGTCGGCATAGGCGGCGGGAAACCGCCCTCCGTAGCGTTCGACGACCTGCCGGGCCGCGGCGTGGAGATTCCGCGCGCGGCTGTAATAGCCCAATCCCTGCCAGAGTTTGAGCACTTCGTCTTCGTCGGCCGCAGCCAGGGCGCCGACGTCGGGAAACCGCGCGACGAAGCGCAGGTAATAGTCCATCCCCTGCGCGATCCGCGTCTGCTGGAGAATGACCTCCGAGAGCCAGATGCGATAGGGGTCGCGTGTCCGACGCCAGGGCAGGTCGCGTCCGTTGACTCCGTACCAGTCGATCAGTTTGTCGGCGATTTCGCTCATCGGAAGACAAAGGTAGTGAAATATTCGGAATCATGCAGTCCGGTATCGCCGTTCCCGTTCCTTCCGATCGATTTATCGCCGGCGTTGTGCGGGAAGTTCGATCGAAATCCGAATATATTGCCTGTCTTTGATTTCGTCTTAGATACTCCGTCTCGGCATAATCAAGCTGACGCTTGTTTCTGCGCCCGACTTTTCGTATCTTTGACTTCGTCGAAGATACTCTCGTTCGGCAATGTTCAAATAAATTTGACATTGCACTCACTTATTCGTATCTTTGTCAACGGCTTGTCTTCGTCGCTTGCGGCGGAGCGGATGCGGAGGATAGAATGCCGCTCCGTTTGACGGGAAAAATCTAAGACGAACGCGCATGAATATTTCAATTGTGGGAACAGGCTACGTCGGACTGGTGTCGGGCGCCTGCTTTGCCGAAATGGGCATTGACGTGACCTGCGTCGATATCGACGAGAAGAAGATCGGGCGTCTGCTGTCGGGCGAGGTTCCGATCTACGAACCGGGGCTCGACGATCTGGTTCGGCGCAACGTCGAAGCGGGACGCCTGCATTTCACCACGGATCTGAGCAGTTGTCTGGATCAGGTGGAGGTCGTCTTCTCGGCCGTCGGTACGCCGCCCGACGAAGACGGATCGGCCGACCTGCGTTATGTGCTGGAAGTGGCCCGTACGTTCGGGCGCAACATCAATAAATACACGATTCTGGTCACCAAGTCCACCGTACCGGTAGGTACGGCCAAAAAAGTCAAGGCCGTCATCGAGGAAGAGCTGACCAAACGCGACGAGCAAATCGACTTCGAAGTGGCTTCGAACCCCGAATTTCTCAAGGAAGGCGCAGCGATCAAGGACTTCATGTCGCCCGATCGTGTGGTCGTCGGCGTAGAGAGCGACCGGGCAAAAAAGGTCATGGAACGGCTTTACCGTCCGTTCCAAATGAACAACTACCGGCTCTACTTCATGGACATTCCCTCGGCCGAGATGACCAAATACGCGGCCAATGCCATGCTGGCTACACGCATCTCCTTCATGAACGACATCGCCAACCTGTGCGATCTGGTAGGAGCGAATGTCGATATGGTACGGAAAGGTATCGGCGCAGACACCCGCATCGGTTCGAAATTCCTCTATCCGGGCTGCGGATACGGCGGCTCCTGCTTCCCGAAAGATGTCAAGGCCCTGGCCCGTACCGCCCGCGAATACGGCTATACGATGGGAGTGATCGAAGCGGTCGAAGCGGTCAACGAACGACAGAAAGAGATCGTAGTCAAGAAACTGCAAGATAAGCTCGGAACACTCCGGGGCAAGACGATCGCCTTGTGGGGCCTGGCCTTCAAGCCCGAAACGGATGATATGCGCGAAGCACCGGCTCTGGTCGTTATCGAAAAGCTGCTCGAAGCGGGAGCCTCCGTGAAGGTATATGACCCGGTAGCGATGGACGAATGCCGCCGCCGAATCGGGGACCGGGTCGTCTATTGCAAAGATATGTACGATGTGGTGATCGACGCCGACGCTCTGGCGGTATTGACCGAATGGAAGGAGTTCCGAATTCCCTCCTGGTCGGTCATCAAACGGGTTATGAAACAACCGGTATTGGTGGACGGGCGCAACATTTACAGCAAGGACGAAGTGATTGCCGAAGGATTCGAATACGCGGCGATCGGCAAATAGCTTTCGAACGACGAGAAGTCACAATCCGTTTTTTCGAAATTTCGGCCTCCTGTACCGTAAAATATAGAAGGTCGATTTTTGAACATACAGCCTAAAACTGAAAATCGTAAGGCCGGTAAAAAGTTCGAAAACCATGAAAATATTAGTGACCGGTTCTGCCGGATTCATCGGCTACCACCTATCCAAACGATTGCTCGAAGCGGGCAATCAGGTCGTCGGCATAGATTCTATCAATGACTATTACGATGTCCGGCTCAAATACGCCCGGCTCGAAACGGCAGGCATTCACCGGAATCTCGTTGCGAAAGGACAACCGGTGCAGAGCGATCGTTATCCCGCTTACAGGTTCATCCAAATGCACCTCGAAGACCGACAGGCCCTGCAAAACCTGTTCGGAACTGAAAAATTCGATGCCGTCGTCAATCTGGCGGCACAGGCCGGCGTACGCTATTCGATCGAAAACCCCTATGCCTACATTGACAGCAACATCGTGGGATTCCTCAACCTGCTCGAGTGCGTGCGACACAATCCGGTCCGGCATTTCGTTTACGCCTCCTCAAGTTCGGTTTACGGCGGCAATACGAAAACACCCTTTTCGGAGGAAGACCGGGTAGATAACCCCGTATCCCTCTATGCTGCCACGAAAAAATCGAACGAACTGATGGCGCACGTCTATTCCGGATTGTACGGAATTCCGACCACCGGTTTACGGTTTTTCACGGTATATGGCCCCTGGGGACGTCCCGATATGGCCCCCATGCTATTCGCCGGAGCCATCCGGGAGGGGCGACCGATCAAAGTATTCAATCACGGCAATCTTTCACGCGACTTCACCTATATCGACGACATCATCGAAGGGATGGTCCGCGTCATCGGCAAAGCCCCGGCCCCGACACAAGACCGTCCTATTCCGGCCGAAGTCTATAACATCGGATGCGGACATCCCGTTCAACTGATGAATTTCATCCATACGCTCGAACAGGCCCTCGGCAAGAACGCCCAACTGCAAATGATGCCCATGCAACAGGGAGATGTATACACGACCTACGCCGACACGACAAAACTCGAACGCGATTTCGGCTATCGGCCGCAGGTTTCTCTGGCGGAAGGGATCGCTATTTTCGCCCAATGGTACGAAAAACAACAAACAACAGGCAACAATGATTAACTCCCGAAAAGACCTCGAAAATTATATTCGAGCCGACCGGCAGCGCAATATCGGATCGATCGGCTTTCTGAAATACAGGCTCGGACTATTCATGAAATCGGAGTCCTGTATTGCCTTCCATTATCTGACCGCATTGAGACATTGCGAATATTACCACAATACACGAGCGAATCTTTGGCACCGGCTACTGGCCTGCTATTGGAAAATCCGACTTTCCCGTCGCGGAGGTAAATACCAAATCGCAATCGGCCTGAATATGGTCGGCCCCGGCCTGCGCATCCCGCATTCAAGGGGGGGGGAGTAATAGTAAATTGTCTGTCAATGGGATGTAATTGCCAGATAAACAGCGGTGTCGTCATCGGATTAAATAAGACGCCGGACAACCGCCCTATCATCGGCAACAACGTATTATTAAGTCCCGGTGTCAAGATAACCGGAAAATGTAAAATAGGCGACAATGTAGCTATACAGCCCAACTCCGTCGTATTCCGGGATATTCCCGATAATTGCATCTGCAGCGGTATTCCCGCTCAGATCATCAAAAGACGCCGCGATAGTTCCCAATCGGTTCCATGAAATTCACGAAACAGACAAAACAAGTCGTCATACTCTATGCCTCGACCCTGTCGGGCGTTCTACTGGGCGTCGTCGCCTCGATAATCAACACCCGTTTTTTATCTCCGGCAGATTATGGCGACGTGAGATACGTACAAAACATCATCAACTTCATCGCTTCGCTGCTGCTATTCGGGTATTTCCTGTCCGGCAGCCGATTGCTGGCATTGAGTAATAATGAATTGCGGTCCCGTACAATCCGGGGAACAATGCTACTCATACTCATCATGGCTTGTATCGTATTGAGCCTTTCCATGTTAGTATGTTATTTTGCCCATAGTCCCGCTAATCCCGCCATAGCACAACTATTTTTAATTTCGATTCCCGTATGTTACTACCCTCTACTTCTCAACTATATCAATACCGTTTCACAAGGAGACAACCACATAGGACGTTTATCCATAGCACGCTTGTTGCCGACACTCCTGTATATTCTTACAGCCGTCTTTGTTTATCAGCAATGGGGAGCTGATCCGGAATCGGTGATATCTATTCAATGGGGAATCTATTCTGCAGTACTTTTAATTATCATCCTCTCCGCTCATCCTAAGATATCCAACGTAAAACACATATTTACAGAACTCAATGACGAAAATCATAAATACGGACTACAATTATACATAGGATCATTATTTATGGTAGCATCCAATTACCTGGCAGGAATCACATTAGGAGTATTCAACGAAGACAATACTGAAGTTGGGTTCTACACTTTAGCACTGACCGTAACTACACCACTATCAACTCTTCCTGCCATCATTGGCACCACCTATTTCAAACAATTTGCAACACAACCACGTATTCCCTCCAAAGTTCTCAAAAATTCCATTCTGCTTACTGTCGGTACTTGTATCCTGTTTATCTTACTCATCAAACCGCTAATAGCATTCCTTTATTCCGAAGAATACCATAGCGTCGGTAATTATGCAGTATGGTTAGCGGCAGGATTCAGTATCCATGGATTCGGAGATATGATCAATCGCTATCTGGGTTCTCATGGACAAGGTAAAGCCATTCGAAACAGCAGCATTGCCAATGGAGTATTCAAAATATTCGGCTATACGACATTTGTCTATCTCTTTAATACCGAAGGGGCATTATTAACTAATGTATTATGCTCCATAATATACTGTACCACATTGATCTATTACTACCAAAAATTTATCTCTGTTCAAAATGGATAAATACAACTATGTGATATTGGGATCAGATTGGGATCTGTATAAATTTTCGTATTCTGATCTCTATCAATTCAACAACGTACAGTACATTCCAGGGCCATATCCCCCTATCAACTCATTAAAAGGGTTATTATATAGGATTCATTTTAACCCCACAATCAACCGTTTGGTCAAATTACCGTTCAAAACAGCTTGGAACGATTCTTATTTCAAACATAGGTTTCCAGTTTCAAAACCGTTCTGTTTCATCGTATTTATGAATTGGATCAAACAGGACGTAGGTATTACAACATACTTAAGAGAAAAATTTCCCAATGCAAAACTCGTATGCATTTTACAAGATCTGGCAAGCACTCATCCATTCTATTGCAACAATTTAAAGAAGCAATTCGACTTGGTTCTGTCCTTCGATCCAGGAGATTGTGCAACATACGGATTCATCTATCACCCATTGGTGTACTCATCCTATCACGGAAAAATAAAAAAAATGCCCTATAGCGACGTCTATATGTTGGCCAAAGCCAAAAATAGATTAAATGATATTTTCAAAATATACACAATTCTCAAAGACAACAACTTAAAACCCAATCTGCTATTAGCCGGCGTCGATATTCAGGACCAGAAATATAAGGATGAAATAACTTATTTAAATAAGTCGATCCCTTATGAAGAAAACTTGCAATACATCTTCCACACCCATTGTATCTTGGAAGTAATGCAAAAAAATGGCATCGGCTTTACACAAAGAGCTTGCGAAGCGGTCTGCCTTGGAAAAAAACTTTTGACCAACAACCCGCATATCAAAAATGAACCGTTTTTCAATCTGGAATATATCTCTACATTCACCTCTCCAAACGATATTGACTCCGATTTCCTCAAAAAAATCAAAGACCCGATCGATATAAATTATCATTATAAAGAAAAAATGTCCCCGATCGAGTTACTTAATTTCATCGAAAATTACTTATAATCAATTTATTGACACATTTTAATCTTCCTTCAAAATGAAAATATTAGTAACCGGAGCCAACGGATATATAGGTCTTCATATAGTAAAAACATTACTTGATAAAGGAATCCAAGTCATAGCATGTGATCTTAATACCGACGAAGTAGACAAACGCGCCGAACGGAAAAACATCGACCTTTTCACCCTTCCCGATACAAACATATATACATTATTAGGAACCCCGGACGTATGTCTACATCTGGCTTGGCGCAATGGATTCGTACACAATGCCTCAACTCACCTGGGAGATCTATCAGCCCATTACCGATTCCTTACTCGAATAATCGATGACGGATTACCTCAGCTCGCTGTTATGGGAACAATGCACGAAATAGGCTACTGGGAAGGGGCAATTGACGAAAATACACCCTGCAACCCTCTTTCCATGTATGGCATCGCCAAAGATGCTCTCCGCCGTTGTATGATACAATACACCCAGCAAAAAGGCTGTATTTTACAGTGGCTACGGGGATATTATATTCTCGGCGATGATAAAAAGAACAACTCCATTTTCTGCAAGTTACTCCTCGCGGCCGAAGAAGGAAGAGAAACATTTCCATTCACTACGGGAAAAAACAAATACGACTTTATTACCGTGGACAAGTTGGCGGAAATAATCAGTGCCGTCATTATGCAACGCGAAGTTACCGGTATCATAAATTGCTGCACAGGTCAGCCCATAAGCCTGGCCGAGCGCGTAGAACAATTCATCCAAGAACATGGTTTGAAAATCAAATTGGAATACGGTGCATTTCCCGACCGTCCTTACGATTCACCCTGCATCTATGGGAATCCGAGTAAAATCAATCAGATACTCAACAATCTTAACCGATAATTTATGGAAGGAGCCTATCTGTTCTTATTAATCATCATTCTATTAGGATATTTATTCACAAAAAAGCTCCAATATGTACATCGTTTTCATTGCTTATTAGGAATCAAGCAACAATAAAATCCATCTCAAATAATGTTATATTTTCCATTTATATATTTTACAACTCTACTCCTTGCTGTTATACGAAAACGAGGGTTCGACATGAGTGCGTATATGATATTTATCTATGCAATCTCCTCCTTTTTTTCAATAATATTATACAACCAAAACTATGACTATGATTTAGTATATTTTTCAAAAATCGATATTTCTCCTCTTCCTACAATTATTTATTGTGGTCTCATCACTTTTTGTATCTATCCGTTCTATAAATACAACAGCAATCGTTTAAATATAAGCAATATTGCTCCTCTCAAAAATTCGACTTTTTTCAAAGGTCTGATATTTATATTTATATCGGTATTTATTCTTATAATTTTACTTTTTTACGATCAAATCGTATTTAATTTATTCATCGGAGATTTAGGAGAAATCAGAGTTGATTCCTACAATGGGATGACTACTTCGATAACAGATTCACTAACTGGTATTTCCCGCATCATCGCTACAATAGTTATGATTTTGGGACATTCTGCATATTTTCTTATTCCACTATTCTTTTATAGCCTAATTATCAATCGCAAACAAATAATATTCAACTGTTTAATTCTATTAAGTTCGACCTCGCCTATTCTATTGGGAATTCTTTACGCCGACAGATCGAATACGTTCTACTGGGTGATGTTATTCGTATTATGTTATATCTGGTTTAAGAAATCATTCTCCGTTAGACAAAAATTTTATATAAAAATTATAGGAAGTATTCTTCTAACAGTTCTAATCGCATATTTTATCGCTGTAACCACATCTAGATTCGGAGAACGAGATGCGGAAGCCGAAGGAAGTTTCATTATTTATGCAGGACAACCATTTCTGAACTTTTGTAACCTCTGGAATAATTACTATAATCCAGAGTGGACTTTATCTCGTATATTTCCATTTTTCAACTTTTTCTCCGAGGACAAAATCTCAGTTCAGGATTGGAACAATATCGCTTATGCAAACACACAAATGAACATAAATGTATTTTATACATTTTTAGGGTTGTTTTTAGTCGATATTGGCAGAGTCTGCGTCTTCTTATTCCCTTTCATAATCAACCGAATTGCCAATATATCAGTTAGACTACGATATTCCGACCAATATCTCCGCGTATCAAATATAATCATCACATTTTCCATCGCCATCATTTTGCAATGTGGAGTTATTAGCTATTTTTATACAAACATAGATAGATACATCGGATTAATATTTTTCCTTTCAGTCGCTTTATATATGAGAAAATCCCAAGATTAATACACAGCACTCATATCTATCCAATATTGGATTTAGCACAACGAACTATCTTGCTTAAGTCTTTAATATTTCTCTAACTAAATCATGATGCACCTTCTGATAGCAGGCGATTTTTGCGATAGATACCGAATATCAGATCTTATCGCCCGTGGCAACTACGCTTCGTTGTTCGACGACATTAAATACCTCACGGAGCAGGCAGATGTCAGTATCATAAATTTCGAATTCCCAATCGTTTTGCACGCAGGAGTTCCAATTGCCAAAAGCGGTCCCACATTACAAGGGCAGCCCGCCGCAGTCGATGCCGTCAAGTATGCCGGTTTCAATGTTTGCACACTCGCCAACAACCACATCCTCGACCAAGGTACAAAATGCTGTATTGAAACCCGCGAACTGCTTGAAAACGCCGGAATAAAGACAGTCGGCATCGGTAAGAATTCGGCTGAAGCAGCAACTGTTCTGTACATAAATCAAAAAGAGAAGGGAACATTAGCGATCGTGAATTGTTGTGAACATGAGTTCTCTATAGCAACGGACACAACCGCCGGCGCCAATCCATTAAATCCGATACAACAATATTACAATATACAAGAGGCACGGACAAAAGCCGATTATGTTTTGGTCATCGTGCATGGAGGACACGAACATTACGCGTTGCCATCTCCCCGCATGAAAGAAACTTATCGTTTTTTTATAGATGCCGGCGCCGACGCAATAATCAACCACCACCAGCATTGTTATTCGGGATATGAAATATACCACGGAAAACCTATTTTCTATGGCTTGGGAAATCTGCTTTTCGATCATAAAAGCGAACGTCACGGTCCCTGGAACGAAGGTTTCATGGTATCGCTTCGACTCGACAAACAGACATTACCTCAATTCGAATTATACCCGTATACACAATGCAACGAACGACCTTCCGTTATACCGATGAACGAAGCCGAACGTAAAATTTTCGCAGAACGCATCGACAAGTTGAACCAAATAATCTCGAACGAAGACCAGCTGAACACAACATTCGAAACGTGGGCACAAAAAACAAGTCGCAATTTTCTGGTTCCATTCCAGCCCTATTGCACCCGCACAGCCAAACGACTTTTCGTACACGGCCTACTGCCGTCGTTCATTACCCGAAAAAAGAGATATCAAATACTCAACTATCTCAACTGCGAAGCCCATCTCGATAAATTGAGGACAGTCGTATCGAAATTGAAATAAAATTATTTCTTATGTATCATCAAGATCCTATACCATCTGAAAAAGCCCGTTTCGAATATCTTCACTCCTTTTATTCGAAAATAAACCGGGGTATCTCCCGTCCATCCCTGTTGGTACATAAACTACTCAACTTTCTATACGGATGTAATCTACTATCTGACAAGCTATTTCTGTCGTTAAAGTTTCGACTAAAAATGGGGGGGGGAATCAATTGGAAATCCCCCCACACATTCAACGAAAAATTGCAATGGCTCAAACTATACAATCGCCGCCCGGAATATACTATTATGGCAGACAAAATAGAGGCAAAAAAGTGGGTAGCCGAACGTATCGGAGAAAAATACATCATCCCGACCTTGGGAGTATGGACAAAAGCGGAAGAAGTGGATTTCGATACTCTGCCCGACAAATTCGTCATCAAATGCAATCACAACAGCGGAACGGGAATGTACATTTGCAAAGACAAACAGCAAATGGATGTGCAGAAAGTCCGTAACGGATTACGCACCGGATTGCAGGAAGACTACTTCCATCATAATGGAGAGTGGCCGTACAAAAACATAAAACCCCGCATCATCGCAGAACAATACATAGAAGATAAAAAATCCCATGAATTATACGACTATAAATTCTTCTGTTTCAACGGAAAAGTAAAATTATTCAAAATAGATTTTGATCGTTTTACGGAACATCATGCTAATTATTATACCCCAACGGGAGAAATCCTTCCGTTGGTCGAAACAGCATACCCACCACAATTCGATCGCATTATTTCTATGCCTTCAACTCTACCTCAAATGATATCGTTGGCAGAAACACTTAGTTGTGGAATCCCATTCCTCCGAGTCGATTTTTATACGATCGGAATGGATATTTTCTTCGGAGAACTGACTTTCTTTCCCACTAGCGGTATGACTCCGTTCGAACCGAAAGATTGGGATAAAAAACTGGGCGACATGCTAATCCTGCCTACAAAAAACAAATGACAAAATAATCAACATCCGCCGACTAATATGTCCCATTCGATAACAGATATTATAAAAAATCCAGCCTTATTGCTGCTTACATTGGGCCACCGAGAATATTTCAACTGGGTAAGTGATAAATCATATCTGAAGATTGCTTTTTGGGCGCGTATGCATAAAAAACTCGATCTGGAACACCCGAAATCGTTCAGCGAAAAACTGCAATGGCTCAAACTCTACGACCGGAATCCACGATACACACAGTTGTGCGACAAATACGAAGTAAAGGCCATCGTCGGCGATATCATCGGGCACGAATACCTCATCCCCACACTCGGTGTATGGGAGAAATTCGAGGATATAGATTTTTCGAAACTACCCGAACGTTTCGTGCTGAAATGTACGCACGACAGCGGCGGTGTGATCGTTTGCAAGGACAAATCAAAACTGAACTATAAAAAAGTCCATCGCAAAATCAACGCTTGCCTGCGGCATAATTTTTTCTGGGGAATGCGCGAATGGCCATACAAAGACATAAAACCCCGGATCATTGCCGAGCAATATATGGAAGACAATGCTTCCGGAGAGCTGCGTGACTATAAATTCTTCTGTTTTGACGGAAAAGTGAAAGCACTCTTCATTGCCTCCGATCGAATGACACAGGGAGAAGAAACAAAATTCGACTTCTTCGATGCCGATTACAACCACCTTCCATTCCGTAACGGCCATCCCAACGCCTCCGTATTACCGAATAAACCTCTGAATTTCGACAAAATGAAAGAATTGGCAGCCCAGTTATCCGCAGGTTATCCGCAGGTACGTGTGGATCTGTACGAAGTCAATGGTAAAGTATATTTCGGCGAATTGACTTTTTTCCACTGGAGCGGTATGACTCCGTTCGAACCGGAAGACTGGGATTACAAATTCGGAGAATGGCTTACATTACCACCTAAAACAAGATAAAATGGGCACTGTACATACGATAGAAAATCATCTGACGGCAATCAGCCGAACGATCCGGCGAGTACTCGTATCCTATTCGGAAAGGCAGAACATCCAAAAAAAACGAAAATTGATCGATAAAGTTTCCCTGACTGAAACCCAGAAGCAGGAGATAAAAGAATTCTTCCGAAAAAACTACGGAAAATCGTTATCTACGGCCTGGCACAGACTGTACCAAAGCTACACCGGCATATACTGCAAAGATTATTTCCCCGAAATTCTATTTTCGACACGATTGGAGCCGAAACTCAATCCATACAGAGAAGCAGAAATATTGGGCGACAAAAGTTTTTTGCCGCTATTGTTCTCCGGAATAGAAGGCCTTCACATCCCCCAAACCTATCTATCCTGCGTAAAAGGCATATACAGAAACGGGAACAATGCTCTGTTATCCCCCAGCCGAAGCCTATATGTCATTATTCGACCGAGGCAAATGCGTGGTGAAAAAGACGATAGACACCAGTAGCGGACGCGATGTGCAGATATGCAACTTTGTCGGAGGACAAGACATCGGCAGCTCTTTGGCCGTTCGGGAAGTACTGGAAAAATTCGGAAATAATTTCGTTGTACAGGAATTAATCCATCAAGCGGACGTTCTTGCCACATTGAATCCATCGTCTGTAAATACGTTTCGGGTCATAACCTATATCCTCGACGACCGAATCCATATTTGCCCCATCGCATTGAGGCTGGGCCGATCTTCATCCGATCGTGATAACATCCATTACGGAGGAGTATGTATCGGAATAAACGCAGACGGTACACTAAAAAAAGAAGCATTTTCGGAACAAGGAGAACATTTTGTTTTTCACCCGGATACAAAGGTCAAATTCTCAGGCTACAACATAGGGGGGGGAATTTGACTCGAATAAAAGAAACTGTACTAAAAATGCATGCGAATCTACCGTACTTAGGGATTCTGTCCTGGGATCTGTCTCTCGATACAGAAGGAGCCGTTGTTCTTATAGAAGTCAATACGACAGGGCAAAGTGCTTGGTTTTGCCAAATGGTCAACGGCGAATCCTTGTTCGGAGAGAACACCGGCAAAATGTTGCAATTGATTCGTAAATAATAACATGAAGATCGTTTTCTTTACAAGCGGACTTTCGGGCGGAGGAGCCGAACGAGTTTGTTGCAACCTCGCCAATTTTCTCTGCCAACGTGAACACGATATCGAATTTATCACCATATCCGATGACGAGGCGACGTATCCGCTTTCGACAAAAATAAGTCGCCAAGCACTCTTGCACCAGCAAGAACGGAGCAACTTCCTGCACGACAATCTGCTTCGTTTCTACAGAGTATGCAAGCTCATCCGCAAAACCCGATGCGACTGTTATATAGTTATGTTGCCGATACCGACAATCCTGCTATTATCACTTCGATTCCTCACCAAAGCCAAAATTATCGCTTCGGAGCGTGTCGATCCCTCCACGTACCCTCCTTCGAAACAAAAGCGATTGAAGAAAGTTGCCCATAAAGCCGATGGCTGGGTGTTCCAAACCGAAATTCAAAAAAACTGGTACGGGAATTCCATCGGCAGCGCAGCCGTAAAAATCATTCCGAATGCGATCAACAAGGAGTTCATCACCGCAGAATACTCAGGTCCGAGAAACAAGCAGATCGTTTCCTCCGGCAGGCTGACCGAACAGAAAAATCATGCTCTCCTGATAAAAGCATTCGCGGGTATAACAGCCAAATATCCAGCCTACAAACTGGTCATTTACGGCGACGGTCCGCTGCGGAAAGACCTCGAATTATTGGCCTCAAACTTGGGAATTGCCGACAAAGTCAGCTTTCCCGGTTACACGACAGAAATCCGGAAGAAAATCGAACGTTCTTCACTGTTCGTGCTTTCATCCGACTTCGAAGGTATGCCCAACGCACTGATGGAAGCGATGGCTTTAGGAGTACCCTGCATATCGACCGACTGCAAAGGTGGGGGCGCGAGATTTCTGATAAAAAACGGGACAAATGGATTGCTAACCCCCATTGGCGACGTGGAAGCATTACAGACCGCAATGGAGAAAATACTATCAGACCAATTTTTCGCAGACAATCTTAGCCATAATGCGCATAAACTCTGCGAAACACACTCTCCCGAAAAAATATACGCAGAATGGGAAAACCTCATAAAAAAGGTTGTATGCCTTCAACCATCCGATAAAAAGTAATCCTTTTGATGAAAATAGTATTCGTAACGGACACCCTATCCTCCGGTGGATCAGAACGTGTCCTCTCTACCCTTGCTAATTCTCTTTGTAAAACCTACGAAGTAAGCATCGTATGTTTAAGAAAACGGATGATTGCATACGACATAAATCCGGCAATAAAACTCGCATTTGCAGATGATCATCACCGGGACATCACGGCTAAATTATTGTGGCTACGCAAATATTTACGGCAATATGACCTTGTTATCGCCTTCATGTTACCTGTGTTTGTAGCAACATTGGCTTGTATGCTGTTTACCCGGACACCTATTATTGTTTCCGAACGAAATGACCCAGGAAAAGCCAGCCTATTCCGAAAAATAATACGGAGAATGCTCTTATTCAGAATGCAACATATGGTTGTACAAACCCCGGAGATTAAGAAATATTTTCCAGCAAAATACCATAAGCGCATATCCGTAATCGCCAATCCCATATCAGAACAATTCGAATGGCAATCAGCATTAAGCAGCCACAAAGAAAAGAAAATAATCTCCGTCGGACGACTCGATCCTCAAAAAAACCAGAAAATGATGATCGATGCTTTTGCACTTTTCAGTAAAACCCATCCTGATCACTGCTTAGATATTTATGGAGAAGGCCCTATGCGACAGGAACTCGAAGAATATATAGAACGAAAAGGATGTCGTGTCAGGTTACAAGGCAGGTCTGCTAACATAGCTTCACAAATGAAATCGGCACAAGTATTCGTCCTATCTTCCGACTATGAAGGAATGTCGAATGCAATGATAGAAGCAATGTACCTCGGATTGCCTGTAATCAGTACAAAAGTATCTGGTGCAAAAGAACTAATTATAGATCACATAAACGGATGCTTCGCCGACGATGCAAACTCGATCGCACAAGCATTTTCATATCTATCGGAAAATGAAACGGCTGCACGCGAGATCGGACTTCGCGCATCCAATACAATCAAACACTTAGTCGACAAAAATACCGTTTTGCAGCAGTGGATGGACATAATAGAAAAATATACAAAACTCTAATCACGATGAATTATCCTGTTGCCGTCATTATCCCCGTTTATAAAAACGATACGCCCCAATACGTCCGCCCCGCTATTGACAGCATCATAAAACAGACTTATTCCTGTCGAATATATATAGGAGTAGATGGTCCCATAGGAAATTCCTTAAATTCATGTCTGGAAGCGTATGAAAATAACAAAAACGTATCGATTGTACGTTTTGCAGAGAATCGGGGACTCGCCTGCGTCTTAAACGATCTGCTCCAAATATGTTTCGACAACGGTTACGAATACATCGCCCGTATGGATGCAGACGATATCTCGTTGCCGGATCGCATCGAAAAACAGATCTGTTTTCTGAATGAACACCCCGAAATAGATGTCGTCGGAGGGGCTATCAACGAAATCGACGAAGAAGGTTGCGAATCCGGGAAAACAATCGTTTATCCAGCGACTCCCACCGAATGCAAGAAATTTTTTGCGAAAAGAAATCCCCTCGCCCATCCCGCCGTTTTATTCCGCAAAAGTTTTTTTGATAAAATCGGACATTGTTACCGCCCTGAATATCGGAAAAACCAAGATACGATGCTTTGGTACGACGGCCTAATGCATGGAGTGAATATAGCAAATCTTCCGAACGTAGTATTGAAATTCAGAATGACCGAAGCCTTGTTCAAAAAGCGCCGGAATGGATGGGTTTTTGCAAAAAAACAATTGGCGGACAGATTGCAAATCAACAAAAACTTGCACTACGGCCATACCGCCGACTTATTCGCCTATGCCATGTTCTGTCTGCTCATCGCCCCTGCTTGGGTAAAAAAAATCGCGTATAAAATTTTTCGATAATTGTCATTACAATGGACGCAAAGTGGATTTTCGACCGCACGGCATCATTCTTGGGGTTGATTTGTTTATGTCCGATTCTACTAATCATAGCTATTTTGATCAAAATCAAAATGCCGGGAGGCCCTGTCATTTTCCAACAGGTTCGTGTCGGAAAAGAGGGAAAGCTCTTCACGATGTATAAATTCCGTTCGATGCAAGTAATCCATTCAGGCTCCAGTATTTCCATTGCAGGAGAGAGCCGAATCACCCCTTTGGGTGCCGTTTTGAGAAAATATAAACTCGATGAACTCCCCGAATTATGGAATGTATTGATCGGTGACATGAGTTTCGTCGGACCACGTCCCGATGTACCCGGATATGCGGATCAACTAACTGGAGAAAATAAACTCATTCTGAAATTACGCCCAGGAATAACCGGACCAGCCTCGCTCAAATATGCCAATGAGGAAGAGCTACTGGCACAAGTCCCCGATCCTGTAAAATATAACAATGAAATAATTTTTCCGGACAAAGTTCAAATCAATCTCGACTACTATTATACCCACACTTTTCGAGGAGATCTGAAACTAATTTTCCAAACGATTTTCCACACGTATCCGACTCCGGAAATTCAAAAATAATTCGTTATGAAACAACGCATCCATCTCTCGCTGGCACGTATGAGCGGCTGTGAGCAGCAATTCATTCAAGAAGCATTCGATACCAACTGGGTCGTTCCGCTCGGCCCCAACGTTAATGCATTCGAAAAAGATCTAGAAACTTTCATCGGACAGGGCAGACATATCGTTGCCCTCTCATCCGGTACAGCAGCCATTCATTTGGGACTTTTGCAATTGGGAATAGGTCCCGGAGACGAAGTGATTTGCCAATCGTTCACATTTTCGGCATCAGCCAATCCGATAACCTACCTGGGCGGAACACCCGTCTTCGTCGATTCAGAAGAGGAAACTTGGAATATGTCGCCACAATTTTTGGAACAAGCCATCCACGATCGAAAAGCTAAAACCGGAAAATATCCTAAAGCCATCATTCCGGTACATCTGTACGGCATGCCAGCCAAATTAGACGAAATATGCGCCATTGCCGAAAAGTACAATATTCCAATCTGCGAAGACGCAGCAGAAGCTATCGGATCTGAATACAAGGGGCAAAAATGCGGCACTTTCGGAGAATTCGGAGCGCTGTCGTTCAACGGCAACAAAATGATCACTACTTCTGGCGGAGGCGCCCTGATTTGCAGAACCGAAGAAGAGGCGAAACGCACAATTTTCTACGCTACGCAGGCACGTGAAGATCGCCCCTATTACTACCATAAACACATCGGTTATAACTACCGATTATCCAATATTTGCGCCGGTATAGGTCGAGGTCAAATGACTGTTCTCGAACAATATATCGCACGCCGCCGGGCAATACATACACTTTATTCCGAAAACTTCGCGGACACAGAAGGAATTCATGTCAAGCAGAATCCATCCTCCGAATACGATTCGAACTTCTGGTTGACCTGCATCGAAGTCGATGCGAAAAAATGCAATAACAAAACAGCGAATGACATTCGCATACATCTCGAACAGGAGAATATCGAATCACGTCTGCTTTGGCGTCCGATGCATATGCAGCCAATTTTCTCACGCAACGCATATTATGGAAACAAAATTGCGGAAACCATCTTCGAACGAGGACTATGTCTTCCTTCCGGCCCCTCTTTAACCGACGAACAGATTCTCGAAGTTGTTTCATCCATAAAAAAATTTATCCGATAAATCGAATCGTACTATTTATGCTTCGTATTAAGGATATACATTAGAACCATCTGTCAATCAAGCAGCCATAAACAACATCCGGATATAAAAATTACAAGTTGATAACATGAAAAACAGCAAAGTATATGATCGACCAATAAAGCCATTTCCGGAATATGTGCAAAAAGATATTACGTATAAACTTCATACTTTGCTGCTTGCATTGTTGCGCCCAACCATTACCCCTAGCATATTACAGCCAAACATACTGAACTTGTCTGAAGAAGACTGGACCCGTCTTTTTACCCTTGCGGCCCAACACGGCGTTACGGCCCTGCTCTTCGACACGATTCTCCGGCTCCCGGAACAGCAACAGCCCTCCAGAGCCCTCAAAATCCGTTGGGCCCTGAGTTCGGAAGCCATCGAGAAGCGCCATGCCCAACAGACCCGTGCCGCACACGAACTGACAACGCTCTTCGCTTCGCACGGCGTCCGTACGATCCTTTTGAAAGGGCTGGGCCTCAGCATTTACTACCCCCGGCCGGAGCACCGCGAATGCGGCGACATAGATCTGTGGCTCGACAACTGCGACAAGGGCAACCGTTTGATCGAAGAGCTGGGGATTAAAATCAATTACGATAGTGAAAAACATGCCGTTTTCCATTACAAGGGCGTCATGGTCGAAAATCACAGCCATCTGCTTATGCCGTCGCACCGCCGGACGGAGCGTGCCATAGACGATTTTCTCGTGGGTGAAGCAGAGAACAGCCGATTAGCGCCGGCGGGCTATTACACCCCATCCCCGATGTTCAACGCACTCTATCTGCTGCGCCACATGGCCCGGCATTTCGGGACGGAAGGCATCAACCTCCGACATCTGCTGGATTGGGGCCTTTTCCTGCGCAGCGAGCAATCGGAAATCGACTTCGAGAAAAT
>OLWT01000795.1_pt1 | contig 18759 bp, 10 predicted proteins | sample 1674001 | NCBI WGS metagenome assembly OLWT01 (sample SAMEA103958137, study PRJEB25191) | human gut metagenome | biome: human-associated habitat [ENVO:00009003]; feature: intestine environment [ENVO:2100002]; material: feces | place: Germany | collected 2013/2015 | reverse complement strand
CTCGCTAAGATTATTGGACAAACTGCAATGACCGTCTTCCAGATAAGTCATCAGGGTGTCTTTCCGATTTTGGGCATAGTTCACCGCTTTCGCCAAACGGGTTCCTTTGTTTGGGCGCTGTTGATCCAGCCAATTCCAGAATGCCTCCAGTATTGGCTTCTCCTTTTCAAGACGAAATTGTTTTCTCTGCTCCGCAGTGTGATTTTTTGCTTTTGAGTACCGCTCACAATCAAACAGCTTGGAACAGAACTGTACTCCCTGCACTGCCGGAAGGCTGTAATCATACTCTTTCCCTTTCGGTATGGCATCTGTGAAGTAACGTCTCACATGTGCCCAGCAAGAGCAGCGTTTGATATCCGGCAGATTATTATAACCCTGGTATCCATCCGTCTCCAGATATCCGCTGAACCCCTGTAGGAAAGATGCTGCATGGAACTTTGCCCTTGTCTCTGTGTAATGGTAGAGCAGGATCGGCGGAAGTCCATCTTCTCCACTGCGGAAGAGCCACATCCAGGAATCCGTTTCAGGATTACGCTCCGGCTCATTCAGTACCTGAACCCGGGTTTCATCTGCCATCAGATATTTACGCATCCGTAACTGACGGTGAAAATAATCATAAACATGACGGAGATAATTCTCGGCACAGTAAATGATCCAGTTAGCAAGCGTAGCCCGGCTTAATGGGACACCCAGTTGCTTCCAGTCCTCTTCCTGCCTGTTTAACGGCAGACCATTCTGGTACTTCTGGTGCATTGCCCATCCGACAACGGATTCCGATGCATAACTTTCCGGGATCAATGGTTCCTGAACAGGGGCTTTGACAAATGTCTGATCATCCGGATGTTCCTCTGATATGGCACACTCCGGGCATTTATAGGTTTCACGATAGATATTTACTACTTTTCCCTTGGCAGGGGTAAAACGAAATTCATGGCGGACGAATTCTTTCCCAATACATTCCATCTGCGTTCCGCAGGTTGGACAGTTTCGCTCCTCCTCCGGAAGAGAAATGATCTCGTCGCAGGAAGGAACATTTTTAAAGAGATCAGCATGTGTCCGTCTTGCTTTTCTCTTATGTTCCGGAACAGTGATGTCATCAGGAAGTTCCTGTTCCCATGTCGGATCTGCTTCCTGCTCGGCTTCATCAAAAAGATTCAACTGGCCATCGATATCTTTCCGTTTTTCACTGGAAGTACCAAAAAGTTTCTTCGTGAGATATTCAATCTGCTGACGAAGGTTTTCTTTTTCCAGCCGGTCTGCTTCCAATGTTTTTTGTAAAGACTGGATCAGTTCTGTCTGTGTGGAAATCGTCTTATTCAGTTGGTTGATCATGTCCTTGTACGCAAGGATTTTTGAATCTTTTGAATTGCCAGCCATATGTTTTCTGCTCCTTTTTCACTGCTCTTATTATACCATAAAAAGCAATGAAAAAGAAGCAGAAAACCCAGCATTTACAAGGGATTTCAGGTAAACGGTAGAATACGAGTACCTTGACAAATAGCAGACCGCTTTTGCGGTCTGTTTATTTTCCGCTGGCTTTTTGCGGCTTTCTAATGTTTTCGGGCAACATATCTGACCATGGCAGAAGTTCTGCAAGAAAATCTGTGTTTTTGTCATCTACATGTTTGGGAATCTCCGTAAGCAGATATTCGAAATAATCGAAAGGTTTCAGGTTATTCGCCTTTGCAGTTTCTGCGATACTGTAGATGATCGCTGAACTATTGGCTCCATTGACCGTATCGATCATCTCCCAGTTTTTCTTCCCTATACAGAATCCACGGATCGCACGTTCGCTGGCATTGTTGTCTATTGGAACATCCCCATCTTCCAGAAAGACTTTCAGGTAGCTTTCCTGGTTCCGTGCATATGTAAATGCTTCCCGTATTTTACCGTTCTTTGGAATTTTAGGTTCATTCTGTTTCAGGTACGCAAAGAAAGCATCCACCAGTGGTTTTACCACAAGCTGACGCTGCATGAGCCTGTCTTCCGTAGAAAAATCAGACAGTTTTCCCTCTTCCCGGTAAATGGCCTGTATCTGTTTCATGATCAGATGCAGGATTGATTCCTTTCGGTGTGCTTTTGGTATCACTTCCAGTGCATCGTTAAACCTGCGCCTGCAGTGAACCCAGCAGCCTGCAATCTTCAGATTTTCACGCTCCTTTTCCAATGTATGATATACCTGGTACCCATCCGTAACACAGATCCCGGTGTAATCCCTCAGGAATTCCCGGGGATGGGATGCATTACGCGTTTTCTGGTATTCATAAAGGATGATCTGACGATCCCGGTACATAAAGCCGGACCGGTACACCCACATGTAACTCTGGCTGCCAGCAGGACGCCCGTCCTTATTTACAAGTACAGGAGTCTCATCTGCCTGTATCACATGATAATCATACAGAAGCTTATGCAGATAATCATACATGGTTCCCAGATATTCTTCCCCAAGACGGATCATCCAGTTCGCCATGTTCTGTCTGGTAATGGCAAGCCCGTACCTTTCGAATTCTTTTTCAAGACGGTAGAGAGGTACCGCATTTACATACTTACCATTTATGACTGCCGCAGCAAGGGACGGGGATACAAGGCTTCCATGAAGCAGATTTCTGGGATGGGGTGCCTTTATCATGTGTTCATCCAGTTTACTGGAATAAACGCCGATATGATGTTCCTCTATCACGACACTGGCCGGAATGAACTGATAACATCGGGAAATGGCATCCGGAAGCTGTTTCCATCCGTTTTCACCAAACTCAGCCGTCAGTTCTTCCTCTTTCAGATAGTGATCAATACGTTTTACTGTCAGCCCTGCTATATCAGCCGCTTTTTTCCCTGGCTGTTTTTTCTTTTTGGGTGCTTTCAATTCCAGGTCATCAGGTTCCGGTGCATCCAGGTCGCAGACTGCCTCTGCTTCATTAAAGAATACGATAGTCCCGTCTACTTCCATGAAACGTATCTGTTCAGAATCCGCCATTTTTTCGCTGGATCTGCCAAAACGGTTCTTCTGGAAAAGGACCATCTGTTCCATCATCAGCTGCATCCTGTCATTTAAGGCCTGCGTTTGCCTGGACAATTCTTCCATCTGTCCCTGCATCCCAAGAAAAAGCTCTATCAGCAGATCCTTATCAAACTTATTCAGTTGTTCTTTTGTGTACTTGATCGTCATAACCGGAACTCCTGTCTTTATACTGATTCCGATTATAACAGAATTTTTGTATTTCCGCCAATCCTTCAGATATGGGCTTTCGTCATAATGACGGTGGATAATACATCTGGAAAGCCGTTGTTTTACAGCTTTTCAGATGTATTATCCACAACAGTTTTTCTATTCACACGATAACAAATGGAATGAGAAAAGACTGTTTGTGGATAACCTTTTTCATCCGGTTGATACACATCATTTTTACAGTTTTGGTACTTTTTTATTTTCGGCATTTTGCACAGGCTACATAATGCGGGGTGTCTCTTTCAGCTCAGAGATCGGATGGCGTGCAACGATCTCCAGTCCCTGCATCAGCATACGGTACTGGTCGTCTGTGATCGCCATTGCCTCATCTGCCGAACGGGGCCACCGGAATGCAATAACAGATGATATATTGTAACTGTAAATATTTCGATGATACAATATGTTTCCCGGGTAATTTGCCCGGGATTTTTTATTGCATTTCTTCTATATATATGTTATCATAACACGTGACCAGAACGCACAAAATGGTCAGAAAAAAGAACAATTCTTTTCGCCGCGTAGCTGCGCGCGTTTCTTTTTGCCCCGGAAATTTCCGGGGCTTTTTACGTTCTTTGAAACTCAAAAACCCCAGGCATCCGAAGATACCCAGGGCATATGTAGTACATTTATCTAATTATTCGATGAACGCCTGTCCGCTGTAATAGGCAGCCATCCATCCGCTCGGTGCTTTCATCCAGATATCGTTTCCGACCCGCTGGATTTCCTGGCACGTTACGGTGGTTCCCGCATCAAGGCAACCATCCTTGTCTTTGTCATGCTTCTGACCGTCAGGCGTCAGCTGCGAATGTTTCTTTGCGCTGTAGTTTGTTCCGGGACCTGTCCGGACTTTCAGCTCTACCTGCAAGGTATACTCGTGTCCGGCAGTGTAAGACGGTGTGCTCTTCTTTTCCGGAACACTGGCTGCTGTCTTTCCGTTGTAAATAGAAACCAGCTTAGCCTTAGATGTCGGTCCGTACTTACCGTCCTGCTCTAAACCGTAAAATGCCTGGAACGCAAGCAGAGCATTCTCTGTGTCTCCGCCGAAGGAACCGTCTACTCCGGAACTTCCACAGGAGAATCCGCAGCTGATCAGCATTTTCTGCATTTCTTTTACTGCGTCCCCGGAATCGCCTTTCTGGAGATAATTTCTCACATTAACCGTTCCGGATGCAGATGCTGTCACTCCGGTATAACGGTACACATGAACCCATGGCTTATTGTAATAGCTGCGGATGCAGATTTCTCTACCAGTCTGATCTCCAGACTTTCCTCCTGTGACCGTTCCTTTCTCGTTGATACTTGCGTGCACCAGTTTACCATTTCCACAGCAGAATGCTGTGTGCCCATTTCCGAGCAGGACATCTCCCCGGATCATTCCACTGCCGGTTGCCAGATTCACGGATTTTACAACATCCTTGAACCCGATCTTCGGCAGAACGTCCGGCATGTTACCGGTATAAGTTGCTCCGCTGGACTTTGCCGGGATTCCAGCGGCTTCCAGGCAACTGATTACCAGCCCGGAACAATCATAATTCGGATTGCCCCAGCGGTCTACCTGGTCATAACCGTGCGAATCATCCAGGGCGATCGCTTCTGCTCTTGCTACTGCATTTTTAATTTTGCTCACTTTGTTTTCCTCCTTCTTCTGATAAAGTTTCAAATACTGATCACCGTAAGAAGCTCTTACTTTCTTCACTGATGATCCGGTGTTTGCCGGAGCCTCGAACTTGACCAGAAAGATATCAGACGCTTCCTGTACGGTGGTTGCGGTCTGCAATACCTTCCAGACGCTCTTATAGCTCGTCTTCAATTCGCTCAGCATATACTCTGTCTGGACCCTCGCGTCCCCAATTGACACGCCTCTCGTTTTAACCATATCGTATAAACCAGCTTTTCTTCCAGCGGACGTCCACTGGCAGAAGCCGTAACCATACTGTCTGGAGTCTCCCAGCGGATGCAGGAACAGATCTCTTGTGATCTCTCCACTGTCTACCGCCTCTGTATACGTGGCATCTGTGTATTTGTATCCAGGCTTATTTTCGCAAAGATTGTCAAGATTCCGGGGATTCGCTCCGGACTCTGCGTAGATATTCCCCATTGCTGCGCACGCGCCGTAAAGTGTGCAGCCGGCAGCCATCAGACTGTTAAACAGGATATCCGTATTTGTATTCCGTTCTATTGCCATTTCTCGCAAACGCTCCTTTCTTAGGTTCTCAATTCTTCCGAGACCCGTTCACCTTTCCGTCGTCAAGAAGATCTTTTACTGCTGCAAACCATTCTTCGATTACTTTAATGAGCATTTCTTCTGACACGATCACCTGCAGCCACCTTGGCAGCAGCGATCTCGCCTGCTGTACTACCCATTTCAGTTTCTGTTCTCCCTGCCCAGATGCATTGTATACATGCTCTGCTTTGAGGATAAGCTGATAGACATCTCCTCTGATGCCATCAAGGCCTTTCATTTTCGTGTACTGATATACGCACACCAGTGTTACGATCACCAGCACTGTCACTACTGCAACCACAACCGGCAGTGGGATCTGCGATAATACATTCATTAATTCCATTCTGGTTTCCTCCTGTGTTTTATTCTCCCGTGATACCCTTGTGAGCTTTGTATAGCCGCGTGGAGCATCTAAAATTGTATTCGTGGTAATTTATTTACCGAAACATAAAAAGAACCATAGAAAGCCGATTACGCTTTTATGGATCTACGGTTCGTCTTTATGTACGATGTGATTCACTCCCTGCCGCGTCAGGAAATTTTCCAGATCGTGCTTTCGTTCCAGCTCATAGTCTAAAGCTGCGTGCATATCACCGTTGCACTTTGCGTCTGGAATCCTCTGCACTGCTTTGGCTGTTGCTTCTGATAAGCAAAGAGAGCCGTCTAAAGCTCGCAGCATCATGTACTGCAGATCTTCACGGTTCTTTTCTTTCTCATCCTGTTCTTTTTGCCTGCGTGCCCGTTCGATCTTCTCCGCTTCTGCCCGTTTCTGGATACGTCTTTCCAGAAGCCAAAAACAGAAAGCAACGATCGCAGACGGCACACCGGCAGCAATCAATAATTCCATTTGCACCTCCTTCCTTTCACGCTATTTCATCATCGTCGATATCTGCGTACTTCCGGCATGCATGTTCGATGACGTCAAGATCTGTCTCTATTTCTTCCAAACTCTTTGTCGGCGTTCCTTTGGCAAGAAAAATCAGATCATAGATTATCGACCAGAGCCTTGAGATAATCTGCAACTTTGTCATCATTCCTCCCCTTGATTGTTGTTTTTCTCTGTGTTCTGATCCGATCCTGATGTTTTTTCTGCTGCATAATTGTCATATTCAGTCCAGATGTCATTTTCAAATTTATCAACAATATCATCGATATCTGTTTTGTTCTCTCTGTACTTTCTTCCATTATTGATGTAGCGATTGATGATTGGAACATCCGGATGTTTTGCATCCATATTGGCGTCCATAGACACAACGGTCTCGCCGTCAACTGTGATGATTCCAGAATAATGAATGTCCTTTGTGTAAGTTGCTTCTACTGCCATAGTTTTGCCCTCCTAAAAATTAATTTGTATCTCCAGAGATATTATCTCTCATGGATTCAAGTTCACTTCTTAGATCCGCAACCTCTATTTCAAGGTTCGATCTTCTTTCTTTTTCGAGCTGTAGCTCATGCGTTATTACCGCAATCAAATTGGTATATACCATACTATAGGTATCAATATAGCCATCCTCAGTGTTCTTCCTGTCGTGGTGTACCAGATCCAGCTCGTCTTCTCGGATTCCGAGTTCTCGCATGGCTTCTACGACATCCTGTGCGACGAATCCATAACAAATGCGCCCATCACCGTCAATCATCCGATACTGAACTGGTTTTAAGCGATCGAACAGCTCTGAATGAATATCCGTCTTATTGATCTTGCTCTCACCGAGTGGAAATATGTTTGTTTTGGCGCGGCGATCGGATGTGACCTGTGGGGAGTTTTTAACAATCAAACGCTCCCATACTCTTCCACTATCTCCTAACATAATCTTTTCGGAGTACGCCTTGGTCGGTGCGAACGCTCCAGTATACACTCCTCCAGACCAGCCACAGCCATAAAATTCGACCTCTGCCTGATAACCTTTCTTCTTTGATTCAAGAATAATGCTACCGTTACCAATATCGAAGTTTGCTTTGTTGTTGGCATCCGAGTAAGTATTTACAACAAAAGAATCGTCAACAGCTCCGGCTATACAGCTTCCAGAAGAACTTGATGTCTCCAATACAGATTCGTGGACACCTTTAATATCTACATATTCGCTCTGGATTGACAGAGCCGCATTGCCGGATTTTGTTTCAACCAAAATCTTACCGACACCGCCACATAACTCAATAACCGCATCTTTTGCGTTCTTTCCAAGCTGGATCAACTTATCACCATAATATGCGAGTGTCGTTCCTGCCCGGTTAAGAATCTCAAATGCTGATGCTGAAATCTTAGTCCGATAGCCAGACCAAGATCCGCTGGTTTTATTACCAACTTCCAATCCGGTCCCATCAGTAAACTGCATAAAGTTGGTGGCTGTTTTTGCTGCTTGTAAAGGATTCGCATTAATTGAACCAGATGGTAAAGAAGCTAATTTGGTTGATGTCCACGTCACTGTATATGGACCAGAACCTTGAGTATAGTTAAATACTCTCAGCTGCCCATACGGTTCATTTAATCTTGTTATAAGGCCCCACGTTGAAGTAGTCTTTTTATAAATCCATAACGACCATCCGCCTGAAGATCTTAGGAAATCCAATCCAGGATTTGAGTTATTTGCAGAGATAAAACTAAACTGGACATCTGTTGTCTCAAAACCTCTGCCACCAAGTTTAAATGTTGTTGGTTGATTTGCATACGAACCTGTGATCTTTATTGTAGCAAATTCGACATAAAGATTTGACTCACCGTTTCCATTTACCGTATGCACTACCTGATTTGCGTCCTTACCTGCAGCGCCCTGTGGACCTTGAGGACCTGTTGCGCCGGTTGCACCTTTATCTCCCTGAGGACCTTTATCGCCTTTTACACCTTGAGGACCTTGTGGTCCCTGAGGACCAGTTGCTCCTTTATCCCCTTTATCTCCTTTGGCACCGGTTGCACCTTTATCTCCTTTACTTCCCGTGACGCAAACTGCTGTTGTCGTTGAAGTCGTGTTGTCAGTATAGGTAATCACTGATCTCGTCCAAATATATTTACTGTTCTCCCATCCAGGATAAGTCGTGCTCCACGATCCGCCGGACATGGCTGTTGCTGACGTTGATTTGTAATACTGTTCTACGATAGTTTTAACGCCTTTACCAGCTGCGCCAGTCCCTCCAGTAGCTCCGGTTTCACCTTTGTCGCCCTTGTCTCCTTTTGCACCTGTAGCGCCTTGTGCCCCAGCAATGCAGACTCCATTTTGATTTGGAGAATAGGTTTTGTTTCCAGACCCATCAATTGTTACTGTACGACTCCACATGTACTTTCCATTGACCCAAGTCGGTGCTATTGTTGACCATGATCCTCCAGAAAGAGAAGTCGGCGATGTCGAAAGATAATACTCAACATCGACATATGATACATAGTCCTCCGGTGCTGGAGTCCAGTCAGTTGCAGTATTGCCTTTTTCGATCTTAAGGTTTTTAAACTGATATGAGACCCCAACATTACTGTTCATTCCAGTAAAATATGTATTCTGTGAAGTTACGCTAGGCAATGTTGCCGCTGATTTTACAACCCATACCAGTTTTGTCCATACATTCGCAACTGTTTTGTTGTTTACGGCTTTACATGATTGTATCAACATGTTTGAACCGTCATCATGTCTAAAGCCTGGATCCATCGATGTAGAAACACTTGCTTTGACATCTACGGATACGGTATAATTCGTGTCAGCCTCCCATTTTGTGCGTCCAATATAAGAAAACTGTATTACAGACCATCCGGATTGTTTTACCGAATCTCGTGTAAGTTTACATGTATTAACCCCAGTTTCGGATACAGATTCTTTGGAATAGCCGCCAGTTTGCATTGACCAACTCCATCCGGTTGTTCCTTTGTTAGTATTCATTGCTAAATTTCGTCCGCCGACGACAATTCCTTCCGGTGTACTACCAACGTTGTAAGCAGTTGAAGTTGTATTATCCGTATAGGTGATGATCGTACGAGTCCAGAAATATGGTTTGTCCGCACTTGTCGTCGGAGGAGTTGCTGACCATACTCCAGTAGGGATCGTAGTTCCAGACGAACTTGCCTGATATGTAACCGCTGTGGATTTAACGCCTTTTCCAGTTGCCCCGGTATCGCCTTTATCCCCCTTACTACCTGTAGCTCCTGTTGCACCCCTCGGGATAATTGTATGGCTTATGCATAAACCTTTCAGATCTCCAGATGCAGTATTACTCCGATAATAAGCAACATGAGCATTTTTTGTATCTGTTGCCGTTCCAACGATCGCGAACATATCCCCGATTCGGCAGCCATTACGGATACCAGATGTACTAGACCAAGTTTCTTCGTGATTAATAGTTCCGTATGCCGTCCACTGAGACTCGGTGAAGGCATCTCTGACTACATTTGCTACAAGACTATATCCCTGTGAACCAGTGGCACCAGTAGCACCTTTGTTACCATATACACCGATAACTCGTTTTGTTGTGTCTACAGTTGTCCCATTTGTATAAGTAATTGTCTCGTAGTTCCAGAGATATTTATTGCTCTCTGTCATTGTCGGAACCGTAGACGACCATGAGGTAGGAACAGTCGAATTTGACGCGGAGACTGCATAATGCTCGGTAATACTCTTAATACCATTTCCGGTTGATCCGGTATCACCTTTATCCCCTTTACTTCCCCGATCACCGTATGATCCAATGATGCAAGGCGCAGTTGTACTCGCCACGGTTCCGTCGGTATACTTCACAACCTCATAATTCCAAAGATACTTCTTAGCCGCAGACACCGACTGGACAGCTGTTGTCCATCCACTCGTCGCCGTTGTAACTCCGCTGGAAGATGCCGTTGCCAGGTAATAATTGACTACTGATCCAATACTCTTTCCATTGGTGCCATTTGCACCATTGGTTCCCATACGGCCGACACTATATATCGTGGATGTTGTGTCGTCAGTGTAAGTGATGATTGTACGTGTCCACAGATACTGCCCCGCGGATGCAGATGGCACAGACCCAGACCATGTGCCAGTTGGAACTGTTGTTCCGGAAGTTGAAACCTGGTATGCAACAGATGTCGATTTAACCCCCTTACCCGTATCACCCTTATCACCTTTGGCTCCAGCCTCGCCTTTGATTTTCGCCCACTTATACGTTCCGACACTTGTAGGATCATCTTTTGCATAGTCCACGCATGTTCCGATATAAGCGCCAATATCCTCACCACTGTTCCCGGTGAATGTCTTCCCACCGTCATTGCTATATTTGATGTGCAGATAACTGGTTTTCCCGTCTGCTCCATTGGTACCTGAAATTCCCTGTTTTCCCTGTGGCCCCTGCGAACCTTCCAGCTGCTGCCAGCTGTACTTCTTCGGATCATCCGAATCCGTCTGTGTAAAATCCACATACGTTCCAATGTATTTTGACGGTGTCTCTGTCATCTGAGACGCAGAGGTCGGATTCGAAACCGCAGAATATTTGATGTGAAAATACGTCGTTTTTCCATCTTTTCCGTCAGCGCCTTTGGGTCCCTGGATTCCCTGATCACCCTTATCGCCCTGCAGGCCGCGCAGTCCTTGCTCGCCCGGATCTCCCTTATCTCCTTTCGGCCCCTGAAATTTGCTCCAATGATACTTCGCCGGATTGGCGCTGTCAGCCTTGGTAAAATCCACGTATTGGCCTATATACGTTTTATCGACGGCGTTGGTTGTCGAAAAGCCTGTCTTTCCATCCGCGCTTGTTGCATAAGCGATATGCAGATAACTGGTTTCACCATTCGCACCGTTTTCTCCAGGGGTTCCATCGGCGCCGTCCTCTCCGTCATCGCCCTGAAATTTTCGCCAGGTGTACTTGGTCGGATCTGTACTGTCCTCCAATATATAGTCCACGTAGGTACCGATATATTTTCCTGTATCCTTCCGCAACTGATTTGCTGTCGGGTTCGGAACATCAGCATATCTCACATGGAAGAAACTAGTCAGACCATTCTTTCCGGGCTCTCCCGCAATTCCCTGCTCTCCAACAACCTTTACCCAGGTATAGATGCTCGGGTCTGTAAGTACCGGCTGTTTTGTCGTCTGATTGTATGCGATACCCATGTATGTCTTTCCAGCTGATTTGAGCGATATTCCGCCGCCCGTTTCCGTATCAGCAAACACAACCCAAGTGTAAAACGTCCGGTTCTTTGCCAGTTTTTCAAACTGTGCAGCCAGGCTCTCCATCTTTTCTGAAATTCCACTCGATTTCAGCTTGTATTCGCCCAGCGTTGCCGTGTACTCATCATTGCAAATGGAGGACTCCAGTTTCATGATTCTTGCAGACAAATACAGTTCTCCGGTATCGTCTACAATATTCACCGTATCGCCGATTTTAATCCCATCCGGCAGATACGCCAGCTCTACTTCATAGGAAACAGCCGCATCGTAGATCTTTTTCAGCTTTGAAACTGCCCTGTTGCAGAGTTCTGACTTGCTGGTAGTATCGTAAGTGTACGACTGGACGATATGTCCCGTACCACTTCCTTTTTCGGAAAGATACCGGCTCCATTTGGCCACTGCGCTCCGGGAATAAATCGTACTGCCGGACAGATATATATCGCCGTCATCATACTTATACCCTTTCAGATTGATCGGCGTTTCACTGTCTTCCGGATATCCGCCGGTAACGGAAAGTGCCGTAGCCAGATCTTCTACTGAACTTTTTACAATGATATTTTTCACTTCCCGGTTGATCCGAAGTTCTCGCCCCTGATCTACGCCGCGCTTCTTATGCAGGTTGATATATTTGTGCTTGATTTTCAACCGGTCGATTTCAAAAGTATAGGAAACTTCCGCGTCAAACTGCGTGGCAACGCTCAAAATACGCTCAGAAGCGGTGGTCTCACCCTCCCAGGACAGTTTCCGGTTATAATTGCTGACCTCATTGATTCCAATTTCAAAGCCGGAATCGTCGCTGAATTTTTCAACATAGTAGCTCGCTGGATATGCCTTGTCTGCTTTGTATTCGCCAACTGTCTCGTTCAGGAGATCCATACCGGCATCCTCGGCATAGATTTCTACTTCCTGTTTGAAAATATTTTCTTCGCTGGTAATGATCGTATAAAATTCCTGCTCATCGCCATTCTTCCGAAGAATATAATTGCCAACAGAACCATACTGTTTCGCATCATTCCGCGTGCTCGCCGTGTAATTCAGCGTAAATTCTAGTGTAGCAACACCTGCTTCCACCTCTTCTGTTTTCAGATCATCAGAAATGTACAATCCCTTCGGTAGCTCTGTGCTTGCCTGCCCAAGGACATTCATATGTCGGTCCGCAAAATATAAAATCATAGAAACACCTCCCTGTATTTCATTGTGTATGTTGGCTGTGTTGCCCAGTCCGATGCAATGCATTGGATCTGATTCATTCCAGGCTGCAGGCAAAAGTTCTCCCAATCGTTGCCCAACGCACCAAGATCCTGTCTCGGAAGTCCCTGTAACATGACCTCTCCATTGCTACAGTCAGCTGTCAAAACCTGATTTACCGAAAATTTATTCGGAATATCACGCCATTTTTCTACATTGTCAATTCTCACGAAGATGCCGCGGAAATAATTTCTGGTGACAAGCTGATTTCCTGTATTTCGACTTCCCCACTGTCCCAAATACAATTTCACTGTTGCCACTTTCACATCTTTTAATTCTGGAACTGTAAATTCCGGATAACTGCCCTTCCAGAAAAAACGTATTTTCTCTCCATGTTTCATCATGTCGCTTGCGCCATACGTTTGGCTGTATGGGTTTGCATCTTTTCGATGGCAAGGTTCAAAAGTATATGTTTTGACGATACGCGGGTTGTTTCCACCTACCCACATATTCATGTGCGCTGTGTTTCCGATCGTATCGGTTTTGTATATCTCCTGGCAGCAGATCATTTTTCCGTTCGCATCGCAGAAAGCAATCGCCTGGCAGCCCGTCTGCCCCATAAGACCAGTTTCAAACCAGCTGTTCATGTAACAATAGAGGTGCGTCGCTCCCTTTGCTCCATTGGAATCTACCACATCAATAGATTTCATAGCTCCATTCCAGCCGTTTGTGTTTGGACTTACATATCCACTGCTGGCCAGATACAGACCTTTGATGCTGTCTACGCTCATGACACCCAGCTTTCCAGCCGTCTTGCTGTTACTGTATAAGAAGTTGCTCCCTGTATCATCTTTCCACGCCGCATCCTGTGACCAGACATATTGGTCAGCATAGCTTGTTATCAGTTCGCTTTTTTTGTATGTTTCTCCGTTCAACTCATCCGGATCACCGAACTGAAGAATTTTCTTGGAGTCATTTACAAAACCTACTACTCCATTTTCACTGTGCATTACTGCCTGAAGCTTTGGAAAGGCCCGATAAGTGCCGTTGTACGACACAATGAACGTTTTTCCGTCATCCGCAGTCGGATTCACCGTAAATTCTTCCACCGAATACTTGAATGGATCCGCGCAGTAAAATTCCAGCTCCGCAGTGATCGCATTTCTTCCCGCCGGCACTTCACTCGTTCCCTGCTTTGTTCCGATATAATATTTGTCCGGTTCATCTGCAAAAATAAGGGTTGCCTGTTCTGCATCCAGAAGAGCATTCAGTTTGTTGTAAGCACTGCGAAAAGCTGCATTATCTTCGGCTACCAGCTGATATCCCACCACAATAGTCCTTGGCTGATAACGCTTTCGTCGATACTTTGTACCGTCAGACACGCCTGTTTCCAGATCTGTAATCTCCGTACCCAAAATTTCCCGGCCGGACACATAAAGTGTCCGATAGCCGGGAATTACGTTCTCAAGATAACTTCCATTAAACATGAGAGCCTCCGAAGGCAGGTTCTGCCCTGGGTATCGCTCTGTTGTATCTACAAAGTTATACATTCATTCTCCTGCCTTTCTTTCGGTTCTCCCTAGTCTCCTGTTTCTCAATTTCTTCACGTGTATACGTTGCAGTCGCCTTTCCGATTTCTCTTCCGTCCAGATTAACGGGTACATAGATGGTATATTTTCCATTACTGCTGTACTGGTAGCTGTCGTTCAGGTCTTCAGATCCTGTCCGAAGGCTCATTCCGATTTCCGGCGCAGGTGTAAGTTCCGGAACCTGTATCAATTCCATGGCGGCCTGCCTCGCCTCCTGCACATGATCCATAATGCCGTTGACCCAGCCGATACCGAAATAATTGCCGAGTTTATCTGTCACCCGTGATGGGCTGTGGATCTGTGCTCTCGCCCGGATCGCCGCCTCTGCAGCCGCCGCAAGCTGTGCCGCCACTGCTCTTACATGGCCGACCTGGCTTGCCATACCGTTAGCGAGACCCATGCCGATGTAAGCACCGCTGTTATAGGCCCCACCTGCCGATGATCGCATGGTAATTACGATTGAATTTGACATTGTTTCTGCTGTAGAAACCGCCCTTGACATTCCAGCTGAAACGCCATTATTAAAATTATTTCCAACCGCATTTCCAGAAGTCTTCGCTTTACTTTCTCCTTGGGAAAACTGCTTAATCAATGCACTGATCGCAGATTTCGCCTTGTTTCCCAATGCATCCAGCCCAGAATTCACAACATTCACGCTGGAGCGCATACCTGTAAGCGATTTTTCAGCGCTTTTCGCATTTCCGGCGATTGACTTCATACTGGAATTTACTGATTTCAGAGCAACTACCATAAGACCGGTTCCTGCGGCTCCGGCCACCATTGCCGCTGCAAATACGCCAACTGTTACAGCTGCCGCGCCAGAAGATCCTGCCAAAATCACAAAAACTGCACTGGCCGCAGTACCAGATCCAAGTAATGCCGTCAATCCAGCCGCACTGGCCTTTGCGCCAGCCGCTACAAGTGGAAATGCTGCTCCCATAATCGTCAAACCTGCACCTGCCATCACAAGCGAAGCTCCAAGCACCGCTGCTCCGGCAGACAATGCAATTACTCCTGCGGCTGCAGCCAGTGCAGTTACGCCGACCAACGCAAGACCAACTCCGAGCACGGTTGCGCCAACTCCTCCAACAGCAGCTCCGGTGCCAAAGACAATCATACTCGCTCCAAGCTGAGCAATTGCTACCGCTCCCTGCGCTCCGTACTGTGCAATTGTAGGAAGAACAGCGGATACAACAGCCAACGCTGCGCTTGCAATCAATGCTCCTGCTGCTACCAGAACAATGGCAGCCCCAAATGCGATAAATCCAACTGCTCCTGCTGTCAATGCAGGGCCGAGAGCGGCAGCGCCTACTGCCAGCAGGGCGAGAGCTGCAACCATGCCAACCATACAGCCAATAGCCAGTGGGCCAGCATTCGCAAGATTAATGGCCGATAAAGATAACAGCCCCATTCCGGCCGCCGCAATCAATACAGCGGCTCCAAATGTGACAAATCCAACTGCTCCAGCTGAAAGTGTTGGTGCTACGCTCTTTGCCACCAGCATCAAGCCGCCAATTGCAACCGCCATTCCTGCCATTACGCCAATAGCCAGCGGACCGGCACTCGCCAACTGAATCGAAGAATATGCCAAAAGTGCCAAACCTGCGCTAATCATTAGCACAGCCGCTCCCAACGCCAGAAACGCCGGTGCCATCGCTGTTAATTTCTTTGAACCGCCGGACATAGATGAAAACAATTTCGTCATACCAACTGCGAGCCCTACTACCACGCCAATCAAACCGGCAAAAACAGCTATTGCCCCCGGACCAGCATTGGCTACTACAATTGCCGACTGTGCAAGCAAGTAGAATCCTGCGCTGATCGCCAGCACTCCAACGCCCATCATCATAAAAGCCTTGGCAGACGCTACCATTTTCTTCGCACTACCGCCGCTGGATTTTCCAACCGCCTCCTGGCCTTTTGAAACACCAAATAGCCCAGGTGCGATTTTCCCGAGTCCAGCCTTTGCCAGCCCTCCAACAGCTCCTGTAAATGCGCCAACAAATGGTGCTACAGCCTTAACGATTTTAAAGCCTTTATATGCAATCAAGAGTTTCGGAAGTGCCACCGCTACTTTTGCAATCGCGTCCGAATGTTTTTCCAAAAATCCCGAAACTGCTACAATTCCATCTTTGACCTCTCCCAAAGTGGTAGAGAAATTTTCAATACTTTCTGTGCTGCCAAAAGAACCTGAAAGCTTCTTGATATCTCCTATGATCGCCCCAGCCGCATCGCCCAGCGCCGTTCCCGCTTCCAATGCGTCCGTTTTGAAAATATCCCAATATGGTTTTGCTTTCTCAACCATTGATTCTATTTTATCGACAGCCTTTTCGATCCCTTTTCCGCTGGCAAGCTTTTCATCAATTTTTCCAACCGTCTCAGTTGCGATGCCAACCAAACCTCTCATTTTTCCGCCAACCTGGTTGAATGCAGTAATTCCAAGTCCTTCCATAGCAGACTGCAGTTTCACGACATCATGCTGAAGATTATCCATTTTGATCTCTGCCATTTCTTTGGCTGCACCGTCACTGTTATAAATGGCATTGGTTAACTTGTCAAAATCCTCTGGTGCCGCACTCACGATTGAAAGCAGACCTGACATACCCTCTTTTCCAGCTAACGTAGCAGCGTATTTGGCCTTTAACGCTCCCTCTGCTCCATAAGCCTTTTCCGTTAAATCTGCTAATGCTTCATTATACTTCTTTTCTGTCAGCTCTCCATTGGCATACTTTTCGTCAAGTTTTGCAAGGTTCTCTTGGAACTGATCCATTGGCATTTTGCATTGTCCAAATGCACCGCGCAGATCGGTTACAATGTCCATCAGAGACTTCATCGAGCCATCACCATTCTGCAACGATATGCCCAAATAATCCATTGCGTCACTGATATCATCTGTTGGCTTTGCAAGATTCGTCAGAATAGTTCGAAGGCTACTTCCGGCCATGCTGCTTTTCAATCCTGATGAAGCCATGAGACCGAGAGCGATGGCTGTATCTTCTACACTATAGCCTAACGATCCAGCTACCGGAGCCGCATATTTAAATGATTCACCCAACATGGCAACATTTGTATTGGAATTGGCCGAAGCCGCTGCAAGAACGTCAGCAAAATGTGAAGCGTTAGAAACTTCTTTCGTAAAACCATCTTTAATAATTTTGGTTGTGCCATCTGCTGATAAGCCGAACGCTGTCATCGCATCTGTTACAATGTCAGAAACGCCTGCCAAATCTTCTCCCGACGCTGCGGCTAGATCCATTACACCTTCGATTCCATTTAACATATCCTCAGTTTTCCAGCCGGCCATTGCCATATACTCCATCGCAGAAGCTGTCTCGCTTGCGGTGTACTGCGTGGATTTTCCAAGCTGTTTTGCCTTTTCAGACAGTCTATCAAAGTCGGATCCTGTAGCTCCGGAAATAGCTGCTACAGACGACATAGCATTCTCAAAATTCGCGCCAGCGCTTATTGCACCAGCAGTCAAGCTTTTCAGTCCGCTTCCGATTGCCGAGACTGCCTTGGATCCAATCGCCGCCATAGCACCAAATCCAATTCCACTTGTAAGCGTATTTTTCAGATTATCAGCATAACTGCTACATGATTTCATCATTGACGAGAAGTTTTTATCTTCCGCGCACAAAACCGCTTTTACGCTATAAGATTCTGCCATCTGTTCGCCCTCCTTTCTTTAACAACTTGGATATTCCAACAAAACGCGGATCGCTCTTCTTATGTTTCTTTTCCTTCACATTTTTTAATTCTTTTTCATAGTCGAAGAAATTTCGGAATCTTTTGTATACTGGCACTGTTTTCTTCCCAGATTTTTTCTGCGCCTGGGCAGCAAAATTCAGAAAGGCTTGCCGATGTGCCCTGTATTCGTCGTCTACTATCCGATATCTCAGCGCTTCCATCATAATTTCGTACTGTGCTATCGTCAGACGATCAACCTGCTCAAACGATGTGAATCCCAAATACCGGAAGCAGCTGATTGCAGCTTCCCGGTATTGTTCTTCGAAGCTCGCCTCTTCATGAGTTATATCGCCTACTTCTTCGCTTTTTCTTCCTCGATCGTCTTCTCGAGATTCTGGACGCATTTCTTCGTAGCATTTGCACTCTTTAAGAAACCCATCGTATCTTCGAAGAGCTGATTGATATCGGTATCCGGATCATCAATATATTCATCCAGAATTTCTGTAGTTGCTCTCGGATTCTGCCCTTTATTCGCTACGAGTAACAGATCCTCAAGAGACTCTACATCTCCGTCCATGATCCCTGCCACAGCGTATCTCAGGCCAATATTCTTCTTAGCATCTTTTACTCCGTCTACCGGCATAGTTACTTTTTTATTCATTTCTCTCATGAATCCCATGCCAAAATTAAACTGATACACCTGTCCATTGATTGTAAGTTCCATATCAT
>OLWT01000780.1_pt1 | contig 18984 bp, 18 predicted proteins | sample 1674001 | NCBI WGS metagenome assembly OLWT01 (sample SAMEA103958137, study PRJEB25191) | human gut metagenome | biome: human-associated habitat [ENVO:00009003]; feature: intestine environment [ENVO:2100002]; material: feces | place: Germany | collected 2013/2015 | reverse complement strand
TAATACTGCCCCGGCTGACCGTAGAAGAAGCCAGTGGAGTAGTGCCGGTGGCTGATGTGCTCCACCTCATCCCGCCACACCGGGTCAAGCGGGCGCCCTGCGGCCACGTCGTCCAAACAGTGCCGGTACGCGCCGGTAACGATGGCCGCGTAGTAAGCGGACTTAGCCCGACCCTCGATCTTCAGGCAGTCCACCCCGGCGGCCATCAGGTCGTCCAGGTGGTCGATCATGCACATATCCCGGCTGTTCATAATGTATGTGCCCTTTTCGTCTTCGAACACCGGGAAATACTCACCGGGCCGTTTCTCTTCCATCAGCGCATACTGGTAGCGGCAGGGCTGGGCACATTCGCCCCGGTTGCTGTCCCGTCCGGTCATATAGTTGCTCAGCAGGCAGCGCCCGGAGTAGCTGACACACATAGCCCCGTGGCAGAAGGCCTCCAGTTCCAGCTCCGGGGATACCCTGGCCCGAATGGCGGCGATCTCCTCCAGGCTCAACTCCCGGGCCAGTACCACGCGGCTGGCGCCCAGATCGTACCAGGCCTGGGCGCAGACGTGATTGGCGATAGACTGCTGGGTGCTGATGTGCCGCTGGCAGTGTGGCGCGTACTTCCCCGCCAGGGTGAACGCGCCCAGGTCCGCCAGAATCAGAGCGTCCACCCCCGCCGCGTCCAGCTTTTCCAGATGGGCGGGCAGGGCCTCCGCCTCATTCCAGCGGGGCATGGTGTTCACCGTGGCGTGTACCTTTACACCGTGGTCGTGGGCGAACTGCACCGCGCGGGGCAGCTGCTCGTCGTCAAAGTTTCCGGCAAAGGAACGCATCCCGAAGGATGTGCCGGCCAGATACACCGCATCAGCGCCGTACAGCACCGCCATCTGCAGCTTTTCCCAGTCCCCGGCCGGGGACAGCAATTCAGGCTTCTTTCCCATGGCGTCAGGAGTAGATGGGCTGATATTCACCGCTGTTAATGAACTTCAGGTGCTCGTTATAGTCGGTAAAGAAGTGGCTTTTGCCGTCCTTGCCCAGGGCGAAGAAGTAATAATCGGTGTCCGCCGGGTAGATGGCCGCCTCAATGGCGGACAGGCCGGGATTGCAGATGGGTCCCGGAGTCAGGCCGGGGTTGATATAGGTGTTGTAGGGACTGTCGATCTCTGTATCGAAGGTCTTGACCCCGTCGTGCTTCATGATATAGTTGATGGTAGAGCACAGCTGCAGCGCTCTTCCGCCCTTCTCACTGCTCGGGTTCTCCAGACGGTTGTGGATGACAGAACTGATGTTCTTGCGCTCGGTGTCGTCGCCGATGGACTCCTTCTCGATCAGGGATGCCATGGTGATGATCTCCTGCAGGGAGTACGGAGACGCCTTGATGTCCGCCAGCATCTGCTGGCTGATGCTGTTTTTGAAGTACACCAGCATCGTCTCCACCGTATACACCGCGGACCGGTTCTTGTCGAATTCATAGGTGCTGGGGAACAGGAATCCCTCCATGCGATCGATGCTGCCCAGCTTGTCGTCATCCAGGAAATCGTAGTCCTCATACGCAAAGTTGGCGCAGGCATCCTCCAGATCCTCCTTGGTGGCCACGCCCTTCTCCGCCAGCAGATCGATGATCTCCCGGACGGTGTAGCCCTCGGGGATGGTGACCTTGATCAGGCCCTGGGCCTCCTTGGCGTCCGTCTCCCAGTCGTGCATATTGGTAATCAGGGCGCGGAAGTCCATATCACTGTTCAGCTTGTAGGTCCCCGGCTCCACGTAGCGGTTGTAGTGCAGGAACGTGCCGGCAATATTGAAAACCAGTCGGGAATTCACCAGCCCCGCGTCGTGCAGCTTCTTGGCCACATCTCCCCGGCTGTCACCCTCCTCTACGGTGATCTCCACCTCGGTATAGGGCTTGTTCAGCGAACACACGTCGTTGACCAGCAGCCAACCGATGCCCGCCAGCAGGCAGGATACCAGCACTACACAGGCCAGATAGATGATGGTCCGGTTGCGCTTGGCCTGACGGCGGCGGTCACTGTGGCAGCGCTGCTCGGAGGACGCCTGCCGGCGGACCTCCTCGGCGTCCCACTTCGCCGTGGCGTATTCGTTTCGTTCTTCACGGTTTCCCATAAGTCTTTGCTCCTTTCCCAGCGTCAGCCGATAAGATCGGCCACGCAGGTCATCACTTCGTTGTGTATGTCGTCTATCAGGCGAGGCGCGCCCGCCCGGGCGCAGTCAATGCGCGTCCAGCCGCAGCGTGCCACCACATGGGCGGCGTTTTCCCGGCAGCGGCGCAGGTATTCCTCGTCCTTCTCGTGGATGTCAGCAGTGGTGTGGGTGGCGGCCTCCCGCAGGCGCATCATCTGTTCCGTGGCCTCTGTGGGCATATCCAGATACAGCACCCGTGTGGGCTCCGGCAGCCCCAACAGCCGGTACTCGAAGTCAAACAGCCAGTCGAGAAAACCGTCCCGCTGCTCCGGCGGCAGCTTACCGGTCTGGTGAACGGCGTTGCTGGTGGTGTATCGATCCGCAATGACCAGTCCGCCCTGCTCATAGTACGCGCCCCAGTCCTGTTTGTAGGAGGCATAGCGATCCACAGAGTAGAACACTGACGCGGCATAGGCATTCACGTCGCCGGGCTTGTCCCCGAAGGCACCGCCCAGATACAGGCGGATCAACGCAGAGGACTCCTCCTGATACCGGGGGAACTCCAGCTTGCGGAAAGGGATACCGCGGCGCGTCAGTTCCTCGCACAGCAGCCGGGACTGGGTAGCCTTGCCGGACCCGTCCGTCCCCTCGAACACGATGAGTTTTCCCTGCACAGCGCTCGCCTCCTTTGGACACACTGACCCATAATACAGAGTATTGTACCACAGTTTTCCCCATTTGTAAACCATTCAAACGGGCCCGTCCCCTGCAAAAGGGCCGCCCCCTCCGGGACGGCCCCTGATACGCTATTGCACGGCGGCCTTTTTCTTCTGCTTCTCCTCATAGACGGTGTTCAGCACATACAGGATAACACCCGTCCAGATAAACAGGAAGCTTACAAGCTTCTCGCGGGTAAGGGCCTCACCCATGATGGCACCGCAGATAATAGACAGAGACGGGCTGATATACTGGCAGATGCCCGTGGTCATCAGCGGCAGATGCCTAACGCCGATGGAGTAAAACACCATGGGCAGTCCGGTAATCACACCGCCGCCGATCATCAGCAGTTGCTTGACGACCGTCATGCTGCCCATACCGTTGTCTCCCATACGGAAAAACAGGATGAACAGCAGCGCCACCGGCACCATCATCAGGATCTCTGACGTGGTAGACACGATGGAATCGATGGTCAAGCTCTTCTTGATGGCGGCATAGATGGAAAACATCAGCGCCAGGGCGATGGTCACATAGGGAACGCCGCCGAAGCCGGAGGTGCTGAACACGATGCCGACCACCACGATGGCAATGATCACAAAGTGCCGCCAATTCATCTTCTCGCGGAAGATAACGGCCCCAAGGGCAAATACCACCAGCGGCTGGATGTAGTAGCCCAGGCTGCATTCCAGCACGCGGCCGTTCTGCACCGCCCACAGGTACACCAGCCAGTCGCCGAACAGCAGCACCGATGCAGGCATCTCCCGCTTGAGCACCTGCTTGTCCTTGAATACGGCCCACAGCTGCGGCAGCTTTCCCTGCACCTTCAGAATACACAGGCAGGCCACCGCTGCCCAGATAATGCGGCAGGCCATGATGAAAAACGTGTCGATCTCGCCGCACACATTGGTGCACATATACCAGTACAGCGGCTGGAAACCCCAGACGAAAAAGCACACCGACATAGCCCCCAGGCCCTTGCGGTAGTTGACCGTTTGCATACGTTTTCCCTCACTTTCCTACAGAAATCGGGTAGTTTCCCCATTTACAGCGTTCAACAACCATGATATGATAACACCTGCAACGCGGAATAGCAAGCCATATTTCCCCGGAAAAGGAGGTTTCCCATGCTGCTGTTTGACATGGACGGAACGCTGATCGACTCCAACGGCATCTGGAAGGACGTGGACACGCGTTTCTTGGAGAAGCGAGGTCTGCCCTATACGCAGGAATACTATGAGGGCGTGGCCCACACCATCTTCCCGCTGGCGGCCAAATTCACAAAGGAATTCTGCCATCTGCCGGAGAGCGAAGCCGCCATCATGGCCGAGTGGATGGAGATGGCCGGCGACATTTACGCCACGGACGTAACGGAAAAGCCCGGTGTCCGCGCCTATCTGGAGCAGATGAAGCGCCGCGGCGAGCGTATGGCTGTGGTCACCAGCGCGGTCCCTGTTCATTGCCGTGCGGCGCTGACCCACCTGGGCCTGCTGCCCTATTTCGAGCGTATTTTCTTTGCCCAGGAGCTGGGCACCGAGAAAAAGTACCCCGCCCTCTGGGAGAAGGTCGCCGCTGCACTGGGCGTCTCCCCCGCTGACTGCACCCTGTTCGACGACTCCGTGGAGGCCATCCGCGGCGCCAAGGCCGCCGGGATGCACACCGTGGGCGTGGCAGACCCCTACTTTGCCTCCACCGCTGACGAAATGGCCCGCTCCTGTGACCGTTACATCTCCAGCTTCGGCGAACTGCTTTATCCTTGACTTTTGTCGAACGATTTACTATAATTAGGGTTACGGCGCCCCATGCGCCGCTTATTATGCGCGGCTGCCCGCAGGCAGGACCGCTTGAAGGAGTTTTGTATCATGCCTGTTTATCCCATGGACATCGCTGGGCTCCACCGGGAGCTGCCTATCTGTAAGGTCACGGACGACCTGTACATCGGCGCCTTCATCTGCTTTGGCGACGCGGAGCTGACCGTAGCCTGCGCCCGTGATATGCTGGCCATGCTGGAGGCAGACAGCTACGACTATCTGTTCACCGCCGAGGCTAAGTCCATCCCCCTGATCCACGAGATGGCCCGTCAAAGCGGTGCGAAAAAGTATTTCATCGCCCGCAAGGGCCCCAAGGCGTATATGCCCGATCCCCTGCACGTGGAGGATAAGTCCATCACCACCGCCGGGGTGCAGAAGCTGTATCTTGGCCGTGACGACGCCGACCTGATCCGCGGCAAGCGCATCGTTCTCATGGATGACGTGATCTCCACCGGCGGATCCCTCCACGCCATGGAGGAGCTGGTGAAGATGGCCGGCGGTACCGTAGTGGACCGCATCGCCGTGCTGGCCGAGGGCGGTGCGGCGGACCGCAAGGACATCAAGTACCTGAATGTCCTGCCGGTATTCAATGCCGACGGCAGCATCAAGTGAAAAGAAGCGCCTGCGGGCGCTTCTTTTTTTGTTCTCATTAGCAAAACCGCATGACCGCCGCCATCTGCCGCACATTTTTTATAGCGTGCGGGGATGGACTTTTGCAATAAGTTATGGTAATATGTAGAATTAATAAAACTAATGCTTTGAGTGGGAGAAAGGAGCAGTTCCATTATGGCAGTAAAAGAGAGCTATGCCGGCAAGATCAACCGGAAGCTGACGAAAAAGCTGCGGGTCATCGCCGTGGCCGCCGGCCGTGAAAAGGCTGATCTGGTGCTGAAAAACGCCACCTATGTCAACGTATTCTCCAACGAGCTGTGTCACGGCGACATCGCCGTGGCCGAGGGTCTGATCGTGGGCATGGGTGAATACAGCGGCAATACAGAGGTAGATATGGGCGGTAAGATCGTCCTCCCCGGCTTTGTGGACGCCCACATTCATCTGGAGAGTTCCCTGGTCAGTCCCACGGAGTTTGCCAAGGCGGTGCTGCCCCATGGCACCACCACCGTCATCACCGACCCCCACGAGATTGCCAACGTCATGGGCACCGATGGCATCGAGTATATGCTCCAGGCCACCGAGGACCTGCCCGTGGACGTGCGCTTTATGCTGCCCTCCTGCGTGCCGGCCACGCCGCTGGACGAGTCCGGCGCCAACCTGGACTACCGGGCTATCGACAGCTTCTATGACCATCCCCGTGTACAGGGTCTGGCCGAGATGATGAACTTCGTTGGCACCATCAACGGCGATCCCCAGGTGGTGGAGAAGATCGTGGCCAGCCAGGCCCATCACAAGAAGATCGACGGCCACGCCCCCGACCTGGTGGGCAACGACCTGAACGCTTACATCGCTGCCGGCGTGTACTCCGACCACGAGTGCCACGACCTGAACGACGCCATCGCAAAGCTCCAGCGCGGCCAGTTCATTATGATCCGCGAGGGCACCGCAGCCCGCAATCTGGAAGCGCTGGTCCCCCTGCTGTGCGACAAGTATGTGGAACGCTGTATGTTCTGCACCGATGACAAGCACCCCAACGACCTGCTGGAAAAGGGTCACATCGACTACATCGTCAAAAAGGCCATCTCCCTGGGCGCCGACCCCATTACCGCCATCAAGGCCGCCTGCCACAACGCTGCCCGCTACTTCCTGCTGAACAACCGCGGCGCCATTGCACCCGGCTATCTGGCGGACTTCGTCATCATCGACGACTTTGACCACTTTAACATCGAAAAGGTCTACAAGCGCGGCGTACTGATGGTAGACCATGGCGTGGTGGCGGACTTCCCCGTCCCGGAGATCGACCCTTATCTGGTCAACCGCGCCCACGACACCTTCCATGTGGCCCCGCTGACCGCCGCCGACTTTACCGACAGCCGCCCCCACGCAGTCATTGGCATGGTCAACGGCGAGATCACCACCACTGACGGCGGCTACACCGACCGTATCGATGTGGACTATGACATTCTGAAGATCGCCGTCATCGAGCGTCATAAGAACACCCACCACATCGGCTTGGGCTACATCAAGGGCTATGGCCTGCAAAAGGGCGCCGTGGCCACCAGCATCAGCCACGACAGCCACAACATCATCGTGGTGGGCACCAACGAGGAGGACATGGCCTTCGCCGCCAACCGCATCGTACAGCAGCACGGCGGCATCACCGTGGTGGAGAACGGTCAGGTGAAGGGTGAGCTGCTGCTGGCCATCGCCGGCATCATGTCCGACGACACCCTCATAAACGTGAACCGCGACCTGGAGAACGCCAAAAAAGCTGCCTACGACCTGGGCGTGTCCACCGGTATCGACCCGTTTATGACCCTGAGCTTCATGGCCCTGCCGGTGATCCCCAGCCTGCGTATCACCACCCGCGGCGTGTTCGACGTCACCACTCAGCGCTACGTCTGATACCTGCTCCCCGCTTCGCCGGGACCTATATCCGCAAAAAAAGAAAGCCCGCGAGGGCTTTCTTTTTTTGCTCACAGCTTCAGTTCACAATCCAGGCTCATGACCGCGCTGCCACCGATACGGACCGTCACGGCGCCGTCCTTTTCATACAGAAGGCTGCGTATCTCGCTGGGCCGACTCATGTGCTCGCCCTGCAAAAACACATTCTCCTGCTCCGGCTCCACATCGCCTCGCAGGTAAAGATAATACGTCAGTGCACCGTTGCTGGTCCCGGTGGCACACTCCTCCGGGATGTCGTACAGGGGCGCGTAGTTGCTGCACCAGGCCGTCACGCCATCCCGCCCCGAACATATGCACGCCGGTCACATCGTACTTCCGTGACAGCTCCGTGACCACCGGTGCGTTCTGCACTGCCCGCATGAGCGTCTCATGGTCCCGGACGGGCATCATAATATCCGCCAGACCGGTGGACACCATCCGTGGGATATATCCCTCCGGGCAGTCCGCCTCCGTCAGGCCATAGGCGGCGTACAGCGCGGCGCGCTCCGCTGCCGGGATGTCACCGATCAGCTGCGGCGGCGCCATATCCATCCAGACGGTGCCGCCCCTGACGGTGATGTTCAGCTCCCCGGCCTTCGTATGGGCCGTGTGGTCGCCGTCGCCGATCTTCTCCAGCTGCCGCAGCAGGGCGAAGGACGCCACCGTGGCGTGGCCGCACAGGTCCACCTCCCCGGCGGGGGTGAAATAGCGCAGGGATACGGAGCCGTCCGGCTCCATATGTATAAAGGCCGTCTCCGAGTGCTTCATCTCCGCAGCGATCTGCCGCATGGTCTCATCAGACAGCTCCCGGTCCGGCAGTGCCACGCCCGCCTGGTTGCCGCCGAAGATCCGATTGGCAAAGGCGTCCATCACATAGAGCTTCATAGGGTATACCTCCCAGTTTTTCTTGTGGTTTTCATTATATACTCTCTTGCTCTTAACGGCAAGTATATTTGACTTTCCCGGAAATTTTCGTTAGAATAGAATGCATCAGAGATACCGTCCGGGACGGTGTCTATCAGGAAAGAAAGGAAAATCATCGAAAATGCTCAATGAGCGAAGTCTGTTATCACAATTTCTGCATTTCGTAGCCGCTACGGTGGCATCCCTCATGGTTTTCAGCCTGTACTCCATCGTGGATGGGCTGATGGTATCCAAGGGTGTGAACGAATACGCCATGGCCTCGGTAAATCTGGCGGTGCCCTTCACCAACGTGCTGTTCTCCATCGGCGTCATCTTCGCCGTCGGTACCAGCACCATCATCGCCATCTATCTGGGACAAAACCAAGGCGAGAAGGCCAATAGCCTGTTCTCTCAGAACATCGTGCTGCTGACGTGCGTCGGCCTGACCATCACCGTCCTCGTTTTCGTATTTCTGGAGCCGTTCGCCGTGCTGCTGGGCGCAAAGGGCGTAACGTATCAATATACCATCGATTATCTCCGGGGCCTGGCCCCTTTCGCGCTGTGCTTCATCATCTCCTATAACATGGAGGTGCTGATCAAGACCGACGGCTATCCCCGTCTGGCAATTCTGACGGTCGTCACCGGCTGTCTGGCCAACTGCGTGCTGGACTATATCGCCATCTTCCTTCTGGACTGGGGCGTGTGGGGCGCGGCGGTGGCCACGGGACTGTCCCAGCTTCTGACGTGCATCATCTATCTGCGCCACTTCCTGGGCGGACACAACACCTTCCACTTTGTGAAGTTCAGGATGGACTGGGGCATCTACAAGCGGCTGATCCCGCTGGGCTTTGCCGACGGCGTAACGGAGCTGTGCAACGGCGTGATGATCTTCCTGTTCAACCGGGTAATCCTGCGCTGTCTGGGTGATGACGCTCTGGTGAGCTACACCATCATCGCCTATGTGAACACCCTCATCATCAACACCATGCTGGGCATCTCGCAGGGCAGCCAGCCGCTGGTCAGCTACCACTACGGCAAGGGGGACGCGGCGGGCTACAAGAAGCTGCTGCGGTATGGCTTTACAGCGGTGGGCATCATGACGGCGGTGATCTTCGCCGGGGTGATGCTGTTCGCGCCGCAGATCGCCGGCATATTCGTGGACGCGGATAAGCCGTGGCTGGCGGCGGACACCGCGGGCGCGCTGCGGCGGTACGGTCTGTGCTACATACTGCTGGGAAGCAACATCCTCATGGGCGGCTTCCTGACGGCGGTGGAGCGACCGAAGGCGGCTATTTCCATCTCCGTGGGCCGTGGCCTGCTCTTCCAGGCCGGTGCGCTGCTGCTGTTGGCGGCAGCCGTGGGCGGCACGGGCATTTGGTTTGCGCCGGTGATCTCCGAGGCGCTGTGCGCGGTAATGGCCGTGTGGTTCCTCCGGCGGTTCCTGCGGAAAACCGCAGCATAACCAACATAAAAAGTATCCCGCGGCACAGCCGCGGGATACTTTTTTGCTCTCTTTAAGGCGCCTTACGCCTGCGCGGCCTTTTCCGCCATCATCTGCCGCACCACCTCGTCGATACGGTGGGCAACGCGGCAGAAATCCTCCGCCGTATAGCCCTTGGTGGTCATGGCGGCGGTGCCGATGCGGACGCCGCTGGTCTGGAACGGCGAGCGTTTGTCCCCGGGGACGCAGTTCTTATTCAGCGTAATACCGCAGCGGTCCAATTCCTCCTGTACCTCACGTCCGGTAAGTCCGGTATCCGTCAGATCCAGCAAAAACAGATGGTTGTCCGTGCCGCCGGTAACGACCTTGTAGCCCATGGCCATGAACTCCGCCGCCATCGCCCTGCAGTTGACCACCACACGGTGGATATACGCCCGGTATTCCGGGGTCAGCGCCTCCTCCGCAGCCACCGCCTTGCCGGCAATCACGTGCTGCAAAGGGCCGCCCTGCATACCGGGAAAAACGGCGCTGTCCACCTTTTTCGCCAGCTCCGGCCGGCAGAAGATCAGTCCGCCCCGCGGGCCGCGCAGCGTCTTGTGCGTCGTGGTCGTGACCACATCTGCCAGTCCAAAGGGGCTGGGGTGCTCCCCCACCGCCACCAGCCCGGCAATGTGGGCGATGTCTGCCATGAAATACGCCCCCGTCGCCTGCGCCGCCTGGGCAAAACGTGCAAAGTCGATGGTCCGGCTGTAGGCCGACGCTCCTGCGATGATCAGCCGCGGCTTCAGCTCCCGCGCAAGCCTCTCCATACCGTCATAGTCGATCAGGCCGTTTTCGTCCACGTCGTAGGCCGCTATGTCATACAGCCTGCCGGAGGCATTTACCGGCAGTCCGTGGGACAGATGCCCACCGTTGGCCAGACTCATGGACAGGATCCGGTCTCCCGGCTGCAGCAGCGCCATATACGCCGCCAGATTGGCGGAGGTGCCGCTGTGAGGCTGCACGTTCACATGGTAGTCGGTGTGAAATACCTCCCTCCACTTGGCGATACAGTACGTCTCCAGCTCGTCCACCACCAGGCAGCCGCCGTAGTAGCGTCCCTGATTCCCCATCTCCCGGTGGGCGGGATACCCCTCGGAATACTTATTGGTCAGGCAGCTGCCCACAGCGCGGCATACCGCCTCGCTGGTGAAATTCTCGCTGGCGATCAGCTCCACCGTTGTTTCCTGCCGCCGCTGCTCCATGGCAATATAGTCGAAAACCTTGGATGTCACGCCCATCTCTCCCCACGTATTGTATTGTTGTGTCAACCATTATACCACATATTGTGCCCCATGCAAGCCCCAATAGTCAAATAACCAAAATACACGAAATCACATACCAGCCCTGTATGTTTTTTGTAAAAAACGCAGAAAGGTGAAAAAAGGGTTGACAACGGCGCGTTAAGGGCGTATTATGCCACCATTCCGACAGGGAAAATCACAGCGAGGAGGAAAGCCGACATGAAGCGTAACGTCACCATGATGATGTGCGAGATGTGCATGGGTATGATGTCCATGTGCATGTTTCGTCGCGCCGAAAAGGTCATCAGCTTTCCAAAAACTGTTTGACGGCTTGCAAAAGCCGATGTGTGAGCAGACAGCGGAGGGTCAGTGATGGCCAGCCGCTGTTTTTGTTTTGCTTATGTACCGCCGTTCCGGCCGGGCGGCGGTGCTGAGATAAAATCGTAACCAACCAAGTTTAATCATTTCAAAGGAGACTGCGAACATGAAACACAACACTTTGACTAAGATCATTACCCTGGCCCTGGCCGTTGTCTTGGCCCTGAGCCTTGCTGCCTGCGGCAGCAAGACCGACGACAACAGCGGCGACGCTACTGCCACCACCATCAAGATCGGCGTACCCAACGACACCACCAACGAAGCCCGCGCCCTGCTGCTGCTGCAGGAGAACGGCATCATCAAGCTGAAGGACGGCGTGGGCATCACCGCCACCAAGAACGACATCGTGGAGAATCCGTACAATGTGGAGATCGTGGAGGCTGAGGCCGCCCAGCTGCCCAACCTGCTGCCCGACGTGGACTACGCCGTGATCAACAGCAACTACGCCATCAACGCCGGCCTGAACCCCGTGAACGACTCCCTGCTGATCGAGGGCAGCGCCTCCGCCTACGCCAACATTCTGGCCGTCAAGGAGGGCAACGAGACCGCCCCCAAGATCCTGGCCCTGAAAGCCGCCCTGGAGAGCAAGCAGGTCGCCGACTTCATCGCTGAGAAGTACACCGGCTCCGTGGTTTCCGTGGTGGAGAACCCCACTGACGGCTATGACGCTTCCGTGGACTATGACGCGCTGAAGGGCGAGACCATCACCGTGGCCGCTTCTCCCACGCCCCATGCCGAGATCCTGGAGGTCGCCAAGGAGATCCTGGCCGCCAAGGACATTACGCTGGACATTCAGGTCTACAACGACTATGTGGTTCCCAACACTGTGGTGGACGACGGCACCGTGGACGCCAACTACTTCCAGCACCTGCCCTATCTGGAGGACTTCAACGCCCAGAACGGCACCCACATCGCCTCCATCGCCGCCATCCACGTGGAGCCCATGGGTCTGTACGGCGGCAAGCAGACCACGCTGGACGCACTGAGCACCTCCGCCCAGTAACATAAAACAACAGGATTTTACCCTCCTCTCCCCCTCGCGTGTTCCCCGCCCTGCACAGGGCGGGGAACACCGCGGAAACAGGACAATGCGAAACGCCCGGTTTCTTTTCCGGAGCTCCCGCCAGGGCGCGGGGGATGCAGAAAGGAAACAGCGCGAATTAAACAGAAACGAGGAACGCCGTCGTGATAGAACTGAAACACGTAAGCAAGACATACGACTCCGGTGCCAACGGAGGCGTGGACGCATTGAAGGATGTGTCCCTGACCATTGAGGATGGAGACATCTACGGCATTATCGGTATGTCCGGCGCGGGCAAGAGCACGCTGGTGCGCTGCATCAACCTGCTGGAGCGCCCCACAAAAGGCGAGATCATCGTGGACGGCCAGCGGCTGGACACCATGACCCCCACCCAGCTGCGCGCCGCCCGTCGGAACATCACTATGATCTTCCAGCACTTCAACCTGCTCATGCAGCGCACCTGCCTGCGTAACGTCTGCTTCCCCATGGAGATCTCCGGTGTAAAGCGGGCCGACGCGGAAAAGCGCGGGCGCGAGCTGCTGGAGCTGGTGGGCCTGCCTGACAAGGCGGATGCCTACCCGGCCCAGCTGTCCGGCGGCCAGCAGCAGCGCGTGGCCATCGCCCGTGCCCTGGCCACCGACCCCAAGGTGCTGCTGTGCGACGAGGCCACCAGCGCCCTGGACCCCAAGACCACCCGGCAGATACTGGAGCTGATCCGGGACATCAATCAAAAGCTGAACATCACCGTGGTCATCATCACCCATCAGATGAGTGTGGTGAAGGAGGTCTGCTCCCATGTGGCTATCCTGGACGACGGCTGCGTGGCCGAGTCCGGCATGGTGGGCACGGTGTTCGCCGCGCCAAAGTCCGAGGCCGGACGGCGGCTGGTGTTCCCCGGCGGCGCGGACGCGCAGGTATACAACCCCCAGGACGAAAAGCTGGTCCGCCTGGTGTTCAAGGACAGCAAAACCACCAGTATTCCCCTCATTGCACGGCTGGCGGCGGAGGAGGGCGTCTTCTGCAACGTGATCTCCGCCAGTACCCAAAAGCTGTCCGAAACGGTATACGGCAGCATGATGCTGGGCATCCCCAGCACGCAGTACGATAAGGCCGTGGCCTTTATCCACAATGTGGCCAATGTTCAGGTCGAGGAGGTGGACCACCATGTACAGTAATCTGTTCTCCGCCCAGTCCGTACAGGACCTGATGAGCGTGCTGCCCTCCCTGCCCTTTGCCATCTGGGAGACGTTCTACGTCACCGTGGTCAGCACGGCGCTGTCGCTGGTGCTTGGCCTTCCCCTGGGCGTGCTGCTGGTGGCCGGCGAGAAAAACGGCGTCCTGCCCCTGCCCCGCTGGCTCATGCAGGTCATCAACGTCATCATCAACCTACTGCGCTCCATCCCCTTCCTGATCCTGATGATCATGGTCTTCCCCCTCTCCCGTCTGCTCATCGGCACCGCCGTGGGCACCACAGCCACCATCGTTCCGCTGGTGGCGGCGGCGTTCCCCTTTGTGGCACGTCTGGTAGAGAGCAGTCTCCGCGAGGTGGATGGTAATATCATTGAGGCCGCCCAGAGCATGGGCGCCACCCCCATGCAGATCATCTGCAAGGTGATGATCCCCGAGAGCGTTCCCTCCCTGATCCAGAATGTCACCATCGCGCTGACCACCATTCTGGGCTACTCCGCCATGAGCGGCATCATCGGCGGCGGCGGCCTGGGCAAGATCGCCATCGACTACGGCTACTATCGCTATAAGTACCTGGTGATGCTGGTGGCGGTGGTCATTCTGATCCTGCTGGTGCAGCTGTTTCAAAGCGTGGGCACCTGGCTCAGCAAGCGGTGCGACAAGCGTTTGAAGCACTAATCCCGTCTTCTGTTCCCTTCGGCTTTCGCCGAAGGGAATATTTTTTCCGCCGCCCCATTTTTCACCTTGACATTTCTCCCGAAATCGTGTATGATATTCGAGGTTGTAAAGGCATATAACTTTACAGAAGGAGGCCACACCGTGAAAAACCAGACATACCGCATGACCATGCTGTTCGATTTTTACGGCGATATCCTGACCCCACGGCAGCGTGAGCTGTTCGACCTGTATTATAATGAGGACCTGTCCCTGGCAGAGATCGCGGAGAACTGCGGCATTTCCCGGCAGGGCGTACGGGACGTGATCGTCCGCGCGGAGAACGCCATGACCGAGCTGGAGGACAAGACCGGCCTGGTCCGCCGCTTTTTGCAGATGCAGCAGCACGTGGACCGTATCATCACCGCTGCCGGAGACATTAAAACCATCAACTACCGGCAGTACGAAAATCCCCGGTTAGAGGAATTGGCGGAGACGATCTTGGACGCTGCCGCCGCCCTGAAGGAGTAACGACCCATGGCATTTGAGGGACTTAGCGAAAAACTGAACGGCGTATTCAAGCGCCTGCGCGGTAAGGGCCGCCTTACCGAAGCCGATGTCCGCGAGGGTATGCGCGAGGTGCGTCTGGCCCTGTTGGAGGCCGACGTCAGCTACAAGGTCGTCAAGGACTTCGTGGCGGACGTCACCGAAAAGTGCGTCGGCACCGATGTGCTGGACAGCCTGACCCCCGCCCAGCAGATCATCAAGATCGTAAACCAGGAGCTGACGGCGCTGATGGGCGGCACCAACGCCCGCCTGACCACCGCCTCCAAGGGCCCCACCGTTGTGATGATGGTAGGTCTGCAGGGCGCCGGCAAGACCACAAACGGCGCCAAGCTGGCGGGGCTCATGCGCCGCAGCTTCGGCAAGCGCCCCTTGCTGGTGGCCTGCGACGTGTACCGTCCCGCCGCCATCAACCAGCTGCAGGTGGTGGGCAAGCAGCTGGACATCCCCGTCTTCGAGATGGGGCAGATCGACCCGGTGACCATCGCCAAGGAGGCGGTGAAGTACGCCGCTGACCACGGCCACGACATCGTCTTTCTGGACACCGCCGGCCGTCTGCATATCGACGAGGCGCTGATGGGCGAGCTGAAGGCCGTCAAGGCCGCCGTCCATCCCAACGAGATACTCCTTGTGGTGGACGCCATGACCGGCCAGGACGCGGTCAACGCCGCCAAGGCCTTTGACGACGCGCTGGGCATCGACGGCGTACTGCTGACCAAGCTGGACGGCGACGCCCGCGGCGGTGCTGCCCTGTCCATCCGGGCCGTCACCGGCAAGCCCATCAAGTTCGTGGGTACCGGCGAAAAGCTGGACATGATCGAGCCCTTCCACCCCGACCGCATGGCCGGGCGGATACTGGGCATGGGCGATATGCTCACCTTCATTGAGAAGGCCGAGCAGCAGTACGACGAAAAACAGGCGAAAAAGCTGGAGGAAAAGCTCCGCAAGAACCGGCTGACCCTTTCTGACTATCTGGATCAGATGGAGCAGCTGCAAAGCATGGGTGACCTGAGCCAGATCGCCGATATGCTCCCCGGCGGCATGGCTAAGGGCTTCGACCCCAGCCAGATCGACGAGAAGCAGATGGCCCACAACAAGGCCATCATCCAGTCCATGACCCCGCTGGAACGCGAAAATCCGCAGATCCTCAACGCCAGCCGTAAAAAGCGCATCGCCGCCGGCTGCGGCCTGGAAGTGGTGGATGTCAACCGCCTGCTGAAATCCTTTGAGATGCTGCAGCAGATGACCAAAGCCATGACCAAGGGCGGCGGTATGCGCGGCCTGGGCGGCATGATGGGCGGCTTCGGCGGCAAGGTGGCCAGAGGCGCCATGCACGGTTTTGGCCGAAAAAAACGGTTGAAATAAAGTTAGAAAAAGTGTGTAAGTGCAGTCGCATTTAACAGATATAAAACAATCAATTTACATGGAGGAACACAACAATGGTTAAAATTCGTCTGAGAAGAATGGGCGCTAAGAAGGCCCCCTATTACCGCGTCGTCGTCGCCGATTCCCGCTATCCCCGCGACGGCCGCTTCATCGAGGAGATCGGCACCTATGATCCCACTGTCTCCCCCGCCAAGATCAGTATCGACGCTGACCGCGCCCGCGAGTGGATCAAGACCGGTGCCCAGCCCACCGATACCGTCCGCGCCCTGCTGAAGAAGGTCGACGTACTGTAAGTCGGGAGCGCGCCATGAAGGATCTGCTGCTGTATATCGCGCAGAACCTTGTGGAGCACCCGGAGCAGGTCAGCGTGACCGAGGTGGAAAACGGTGACGAGCTGACGCTTCAGCTTCGCGTCGCGCCGGAGGACATGGGCAAGGTCATCGGACGTCAGGGCCGTATCGCCAAGGAGATACGCACCGTGATCCGTTCCTACGCCCAGCGCACCGGCGCCAAGGTGTCTGTGGATATCGTTGATTAAAAAAGGAGCACCCGGCAGGGTGCTCTCTTTTTGCCCGCTGGCCGGGGCAAAAAAGAAAGCCCTTTCGGGCTTTCTTTTTTTTGCTCTCAGTGACGCTTTTTAGCGGTCCATGCCATGCCGGTCACGGACAGTACTGCCGTCACCGCGTAGATACCGATGCCCGCGTCAAAGGTCTTAGGAGAACCCTTGGTCTCGTCCTTAGTGGTGGTCGTGGTGGAGTTGTAGTAGTAGCGCGGCGGAGTGACGGTCTTGACATTGATGGTGAAATCACTCTGCGCAATTTCATTCCCGCCGACAGCACAAGCACCTGGCACCTCGATGCTACAGGTATTATCCGCAGAGCTGACCTTGCTCATGTCATACCCCTGATTCCAGCACAGGTATTTCGCGCTGATGGTATTATTGTTAATAGTAATGGACTCCGCGGGGCAATTTTCATAAATGCGGAACGCATTGGCCGGTGCATTGGAAATAGTATTATTTGTGACGGTAAAGGTCTTACCGCTGGTCAGCTGGATGGCAGACCCCTTATTCGCATCAGTCAAATCGCTGATAGTATTGTTGTCGATGGTGACAACGGCATCATTCCCGGCCTGGATGTTCATGCCACGTTCGCAGTTGGTTATTTCACTGTCAACGATTTTGAAGCTCGCCATCGTACCCTGCACAAAAACAGCATAACCGTTTGCATTTCCGGAAAGCTTGCAGTTATTGACCGTTACATTGGCTCCCTCAACAGAGTGCGGCATTCTGAACCCGTTTTCAAACTTGCAGTTGTTAAAGGTCAGGTTCGCCGGGTTACTGTCGATCCTGACAGTATCAACAAACGTGATGTCCTCGTAAACAACACTCTGTGCTGCGGCACTAATGCGATAGTCATTGTCACCGGTCTTTGCAACCTTCGCATTGTCAACGCCCTTGACAGTCACTCTTTTTACCGTAACAGCGGGGGTAAAATAGCCGCCGCCAAAAATTGAATCGCCTGCGCCATTACTGCCTACGACCCCGGCACCATCACCGGTCTCCACTGTACCGTGGATCGTCCAGGCAATTTCTTCCACCGTACCCAGACTGTTGGCACCAAAAGTATTCCCAGTAGTCGTGACGTTCTTGCTCTCGCGCCAGGCTTTGGCGGCAGCGGTCAGCGTGTCATAATGGATAAGCGCGCCGTTTTCATCGGCCAAGCCATCGATGGTCACATAATTGTTCTCGTCCGCCCACGAGAGGGTGGTGACGCCCAGCGCCATGACGGCCGTGGCCGCCGCCGCGCAACACAAGCAACGGTGTCCTTCTCATCAGTCTCTCCTTATACTGATGTGCCCCCTTCGTAATCGGCACGCTTTCATCTCATCATAGGCAGCATTGGCGCAATCGGGGGCGTGTCCGAATACGCGCATGCAATTTCGCGTAACTTTTCCTCCCTAGATATAGGCGAGGCAATACGATATGCGGATATCGCCGGCGGCCGTCAACGCCGACGACGCCAACACGACAAGGAGAACCGTGAGCATCCACGACGAACGACACAACCATCGGACAACACCGGCAGCCAGCTCCGCCGGCACCATGAGCGAAGGCAGACTCACTATCGTGGTGGTGGCGCTTGCCATCCTCACCTTCCTCGGCATCCTATCCGAAACGTCGCTCAACATCGCCTACTCCACGCTGATGGGGGAGTTCTCCATCTCCGCCGACGTGGTGCAATGGCTCACCACCGGCTATCTGCTGCTCCTGTCCATAGCCATCCCCACCTCACCGTTCATGGTGCGCACATTCCCCACCAAGGGGCTGTTCGTCACTGCCGTGGCGCTGTTCTCGGCAGGTACGGTGGTCGGCGCGCTCGCCGTGAACTTCCCCATGTTGCTCACCGCGCGACTCATCATGGCGTTGGGCACGGGCGTCTCGCTGCCGTTGCTGACCAACATCATCCTGGAGAAAGCGCCGTTCGACAAGCGCGGCATGATGCTTGGCCTGGTCAGTCTGGTGACCTGCGCGGCCCCGGCCATCGGCCCGGTGTTCGGCGGGCTCGTCATGGAATTCCTCAACTGGCATTGGATCTTCTACACGATGATCCCGTTCCTGCTCATCTCGCTCGTGCTGGGATGCGCTACCGTCCCCGACATCCGCCACGGCGGGAAGGGGCATCTGTCGGTGCCGTCGCTGGTATTGGTGGCGGCCGGTCTGGCCGGCATCATCGTGGCGGCGAGCTTCTTCGCGCAGTGGAACGGCGACTGGCGCTTCTGGACGGTGCTTGTCGGCGCGATCGTGGTGCTGGGTGTGTTCGCCGCCGTGCAGCTGAAGATGGAGCATCCGCTGGTCGAGGTGCGCACGTTCGCATTCCCCGGATTCACATTGGGCATGCTGATTCTGCTGATGTCGTCCGGTGGCGTGCTCGGTGTGAACTTCCTGCTGCCGATTCT
>OLWT01000772.1_pt1 | contig 19073 bp, 19 predicted proteins | sample 1674001 | NCBI WGS metagenome assembly OLWT01 (sample SAMEA103958137, study PRJEB25191) | human gut metagenome | biome: human-associated habitat [ENVO:00009003]; feature: intestine environment [ENVO:2100002]; material: feces | place: Germany | collected 2013/2015 | reverse complement strand
GGTTCATACGTTCTGTTCGTTGTGTTGGCTCTCCATCAGGCGGCGGGCCTTTCTCCTGGCCCGGGTCAGGGCCATGCGGACGCTGTCGGGCTTCACGCCCAGCTCCCGGGCCAGCTCCCCGTCCGAATAGTCCAGGATATACCGGGCCTCCAGCAGCCAGCGGGTGTTCTCGTCCAGCCGGGGCCACACCTGGGCCAGGGCGTCCAGCTCCAGGCGGCGCAGCACCCGGTCCTCCACCTCCTGCCGCTCATCCGGGACCTCCGGTTCGCCGTCCAGCGGCAGCCAGGGATGGCGGCCGCTGTCCCGGACGGCGTTATAGGCCGTGTGGCGGCAGGCGGCGGCAATATACCCCGCCAGCCCCTCCGGCTCCAGCCGGCGCAGGGTGTCCAGATGGTCGATGAGCCGCAGCAGGGTGGTTTGCAGCACGTCCTCCTTGGTCCACTTGTCGCCCAGGATATCATAGATGGTGCGATACATCAGCCGCTGATACTTCACAAACAGGCGGGTCATATAGGCCCGGTCGTCATCGTCCCGGATCGCAAGGATGCAGATCGGCAGCATATGGGCCCTCCTCTCCCCGGCGGCAGCCGCCGGACTAAAAATTCAACATTTTATATTATAGAGGCCGTTCCCGGAAAAGCAAGAAAATTTTTCAAAAACCCGGTTGCAAATTCCCGGAACCGGTGTTACTTATATAGAGGGGTTACCAGGAAAGCGAAATCTGCGAAAGGAAGTGGATGCAATATGAACAACCGTCAACAGGCCCGGGAGGAGGCCCTGTTTGTTCTGCTGATGGAACAGGTGGCCCGGCAGCAGGACCGGCAGGCCCGGCAGCTGGGCCGGGCGCTGGAGGAGGACCCGGAGTCGGCCCTGTCCCCTGCCCTGCAGCAGCGCTGCATGCAGACCCTTCGCCGGGGCTTCCGCCGCCGGGACCGGCAGGCGGCAGGCCGGACCACTCGCCGCGTCATGAGCCGGGTGGCCGTGGCGGTGCTGGCGGCGGTGCTGTGTCTCACGGCGGCCTTCGCCGTGTCCCCTACCCTGCGCAGCAAGGCCCTGCACTGGGCGGCAAAGGTGTTCCCCACCCACACGGAGCTGCGGCTGAACCCTGACGCCGCCCCCGCCAACGGCCAGACCTATGAGCCGGTGGTGAACTGGCTGCCTGTGGGGCTGACCCTGGAGGAGCAGCGGTCCGACCGCGGATTTTCCAATTATCATTACACCGACTCCGACGGCTGCTGGCTGGACGTGGAGCTGCTGCTTTTCAGCAGCGGCGGCGTCATGAGCCTGGACACGGAAAACGCCGACGTCCGGGAGACGGTCATCAGCGGCTATCCGGCCATCACCATCCACAAGGAGGGCGTGTCCGTGGCCGCCTGCACCCTGGAGGACCTGAACGCCATCCTGCTGGTCACCGGCCAGGGCTTCTCCGTGGACGACGTGGTCCGGGTGGCGGAAAGCGTCCGCCTGCGATAGCGGGGCCGCCAGTCATTCCCATTCTTTCCCCACCACCGAGGGCGCCAAGCACGAGGAGTGCACCGTGTGCCCGGAGGATAAGGAGTAGCTTTCTATAAACAGTCAACCAGGGGCAGCCCCGCGCGGGACCGCCCCTGGTTGATCGTTTTAGAGTTTTCAGCGATGCCGCAGCTTACAGGCTGTTCAGATAGTCCCGCACCTCCCGAACGCCGATGAAGGCGTGGGGGCCTGCCTCGTACCGGGGGTCGGCGGAGGCCAGGCACACCAGCAGGTCATCGGGATAGTCCGAGATGAAGAAGTACACCGGGGCATAGGAATCTGCCGGATATTCATAAATCAGGTACGTTCCCTCGTCCAGCTTCATATAAAACATCGTCTGGTCCAGCTTCCGGCCCAGTTCCTCTATCTGTTCGTTTTTGTCCAGCTCCGCATCCATCAGCGACCGGATCATGGTGGTCAGGTGCTCATACGCGTTGCTTCCTTTTTCAAAAACGGACTTCTCCCGGCCGTTTTTGGCCAGGACGATCCGCTCCGGGTCCGCCAGCTCGCCCAGGGACAGGTCCTGATACGGGTGGTCCTGATAATCCTCGGGATTGGCCCACTCTACCTTTTTTCCGCACCCGGCCAGCAGCACGAAGCACAAGGCCAGAGGCAGAAGGATCTTTGCGATTTTCTTCATATCTTTCTCCTCTCAAGCACTCACTGCTTATTCAGATAATCCAGCAGCTCCTGGGCCTCGGTGGCAGACCAGAAGCCGTGCAGCGTCAGGCTGTCCTCAATGGGAGAATAGATGCCCACGATGCTGTTCTGCGTCTCAGGCATCTCAAAATATACCGGCGCGTAGGAATCCGCCGCATACTCATAAATCAGCCAGACGCCGCTCTCCAGCTCTGCCCCGGACTTTGTACCGTCCAGCTTCCGGCCCAGGTCCTTTACCTGTTCATTTTCATCCAGCTGCGCTTCTATCAGCTGGCCCAGGGTGGATACGATTTTTTCATACGTCTCCGTGCCCTTGTCAAAGCTATTCTTTTCCCGGCCATCCCGGGTCATCACGATCTGCTCCGGGGCGGCCACCTCACCGGCGTAAACATCCTGGGCGGGATGGTCCTTATAGTCCTCCCAACCGGCCAGCTCCACCTTTTTTCCGCACCCGGCCAGCAGCAAGAAGCACAGCGCCAGGGGCAGAAGAATCTTCAGCAATTTCATGTCGTCGCTTCCTTCCTTCCAATTCGAATGCGTTTGTTTGCACTGACAATAGGGATTATACCATATAAATTATGAAATGTAAATATGAAAGTTTGATTTTCGTTTTTCTTCGCGCTTTCGACTGTTCTGAAAAACTCGTCAACACGGTGTCGAATAACGTCCTTTTGTTTTCTTCCATTTTCCGGTTGCACCCGGGCGGCGGAGGGTGTATAATACGAATCGTTCAAAATTGAACCTTTCAAAATCGGAGGAATCACCATGACCAACGCCTATCAGGTATACACCGCCGCCCGGCAGCTGCTGGAGGGGTACGCCGCCGCCATGCAGCCCCTGTGCCGCCGGGAGGGTCTGGCCCCCAACGGGGTGGACATTCTGCTGTTTCTGGCCAACAACGCGGGCCTGGACACCGCCCGGGACGTGTGCACCTATCGGGGACTGAAGCCGGGCATCGTCTCCTTCCACGTGGAGAAGCTGGTGCAGGAGGGGTATCTGCTGCGGCAGCCCGCCCCCGGGGACCGGCGCAAGTGCCGCCTGGTGTGCACCGAGAAGGCCGGGCCTGTGGTGCAGCAGGGCCGTGAGCTGCAGGAGACGTTTTTCCGCCGCCTGGCCCGGGGCCTGGAGCCGGAGGACCTGGCGGCCTTCCGACGCTGCCTGGAGGGCTTCCGCCGGAATCTATCCCAAATGACGCAGGAGGACGCGCAATGACGCAGGACAAGAAATTTCTGGGCACGGAGCCGGTGGGACGGCTCCTGTGGAAGCTGGCGGTGCCCACGGTGATCGCCCAGCTGGTGAACATGCTGTATAACATCGTGGACCGCATCTACATCGGCCATATCCCCGGTGACGGCAGCCTGGCCCTGACCGGCGTGGGGGTGTGCCTGCCCATCATCATGATTATCTCCGCCTTTTCGGCCTTTGTGTCCTCCGGCGGCGCGCCCCGGGCCTCCATCGCCATGGGCCGGGGGGACTATGACCAGGCCCAGCGGATTCTGGGCGGGTGCTTCACTTTACAGGTGGGCATCTCCCTGGTATTGACGGCGGTGCTGCTGATCTGGAACCGCCCTTTGCTGCTGGCCTTCGGCGCCAGCGGGAACACCATTGAATATGCCGCCCAGTATATGCAGATTTATGCCCTGGGCACCCTGTTCGTGGAGCTGACCCTGGGCCTGAACGCCTTCATCACCGCCCAGGGCTTCGCCCGGGTGGGCATGAAAACCGTCCTCATCGGCGCGGTGTGCAACATCCTGCTGGACCCCCTGTTCATCTTCGCCCTGGACATGGGCGTCCGGGGGGCGGCCCTGGCCACGGTGCTGTCCCAGGCGGTATCCTGCGTATGGGTGGTGACCTTCCTGCGGGGGAAGCAGACCCTGCTGCGGCTGGAAAAGGCGTCCCTGCCCATCCGGCCCCGGCTGATTCTGCCCTGCGTGGCCCTGGGTACCGCCACCTTCATCATGCAGGCCAGCGAAAGCGTCATCTCCGTGTGCTTCAACGCCTCCCTGCTGAAATACGGCGGCGACCTGGCCGTGGGGGCCATGACCATCCTCTCCAGCGTCATGCAGTTTGCCATGCTGCCCTTGCAGGGCATCGCCCAGGGGGCCCAGCCCATCTCCAGCTATAACTTCGGGGCGGGCAGCGCCCAGCGGGTGCGCCAGACCTTCCGTCTGCTGCTGAAGGTCTGCCTGGGCTACGCCCTGGTGCTGTGGGCCTGCATCCAGCTGTTCCCCGGGGCCTTCGCCCGGATTTTCACGCCGGAGCCGGAGCTGGTGGCCTTCACCGCCGGGATGCTGCGGATCTACTGCGGGGCCCTGTTCCTGATGGGCATCCAGATCGCCTGCCAGATGACCTTCGTGTCCATCGGCAACGCCCCCTGCTCCATCGTGGTGGCGGTGCTGCGGAAGTTCGTTCTGCTGCTGCCGCTGATCTATCTGCTGCCCCACCTGCTGGCGGACCAGACCCGGGCCGTATTCCTGGCGGAGCCTGTGGCCGACACCATCGCCGTCACCGGCACGGTGCTCCTGTTCAGCTTCCAGTTCCGCAAGGCCCTGCGGAAGCTGGAAAGTGAAAACAAGACGTAATATCCAGCCAGAATATTGCGACTTGTATACAAAAAGCATCCCCGGCAAAAGCCGGAGATGCCCGCTACTTCTTCTTTTTTCCTCTCAGTTGGTACATGATAAACGCCCCCATGGTAATGACGGCAAAAGCTGCTCCTATGTCATATATACCATACGTTACAATACTCACATATAACCCCGCAAAATAGGCGGCCAGGGAGCAAACCACGCTGAGGATAACGATCCGCACGAAATTCACCACCTTTGCGTTCAAAATTTCTTCTTATTTTGTTGATTATAACATATAAGAAGCCAAAACGCAAAGAGCTTTTTGACCTATTCAACATTTGCGCTGCCCGCAAAGCAGCAGCACATCATACAGGAGGAACCCATGGAAAATATCTCCATCATCCTGGGTGACATCACCCAATCCCGGGTGGATGCCATCGTCAACGCCGCCAACACCACCCTGCTGGGAGGCCTGGGGGTGGACGGGGCCATCCACCGGGCCGCCGGGCCCGGCCTGCTGGCCGAGTGCCGCACCCTGGGGGGCTGCGAAACCGGCCATGCCAAGCTCACCGGGGCCTATAACCTGCCCTGCCGCTATGTGATCCACACCCCCGGCCCCATCTGGCAGGGCGGCGATCACGGGGAGGCGGCCCTGCTGCGCAGCTGCTATCTCAGCTGCCTGGAGCTGGCCCTGGCCCACGGCTGCCGCACGGTGGATTTCCCCTCCATCAGCACCGGGGTATACGGCTATCCCCTGCCCCAGGCGGCCCATGTGGCCCTGAAGGCCATGACGGACTTCCTCCATGCCCAGCCGGACTGCGGCATGCGACTGCGGATGATCTGCCACAACCCCGACGCCCTCCGGGCCTATCAGGTGGATTGGAACATGTTCTATCAGGACGTGAAGCCCCACGCATAAAAACCGGGCGTGCCGCCTGCGCGGCACGCCCGGTTTTTGCAGATTCCGGTCAGATTTTGATCAGCTCATATTCCCGGGTGCCCATGCCCAGCTTTTCGGCGTGCTCCAGGCAGCTCATCCAGTCCGTCTCCGGATGGAGATGGTGGAAGTGGTCATGGCCGCAGTCCCCGGCGGCAGCGGCCCCCGGCAGGGGCGGCTGGGCGTTTACCGCGTCGGCGCAGGCCATGTCCAGGGCCACCGGGTCAAAGCTGGCGAACATACCCACATTGGGGATGATGGCCGCGTCGTTCTCCGGATGACAGTCGCAGTTGGGAGACACGTCGATGACCAGGCTGATGTGGAAGCAGGGCCGCCCGTCCACCACCGCCTGGGCATATTCGGCGATCTTCCGGTTCAGATTGGTGACCGTCTCGTCCCAGTTCACCCGGATGGCGTCCCGGGGACAGACGGCGATGCACCGGCCGCAGCCCACGCACCTGCTGTGGTCGATGGTGGCCTTGCGGTCCGTAACGGTGACGCCGTTGTGGGCGCAGATGCGGGTGCAGGCGCCGCAGCCCACGCAGTGGTCCTGGGCCACATGGGGCTTCCCGGCGTTGTGCTGCTCCATCTTACCGGCCCGGCTGCCGTAGCCCATGCCGATGTTCTTCAGCGCGCCGCCGAAGCCCGCCTCCTCGTGGCCCTTGAAATGGGTCAGGGAGATGAACACGTCCGCGTCCATCACCGCCCGGCCGATCTTGGCCTTCTGCACATATTCCCCGTTCCGCACCGGCACCTCCACCTCGTCGTTGCCCTTGAGGCCGTCGGCGATGATGATCTGGCAGCCGGTGGACAGGGGGGAGAACCCGTTGAGCATGGCGGCGTCCATGTGGTCCAGGGCGTTTTTCCGCCCACCTACATACAGGGTGTTGCAGTCGGTCAGGAAGGGCTTGCCGCCCCGCTCCTTCACAAAGTCTGCCACGGCCTTGGCCCAGTTGGGCCGCAGAAAGGCCAGGTTGCCGGGCTCGCCGAAGTGCAGCTTGATGGCCGCGAACTTGTCCTCAAAGTCGATCTGGCCCATACCGGCGGTTTTCATCAGACGGGTCAGCTTCTGGGGCAGATTTTCCCGATAGTCGGCCCGCAGGTCGGCCCAATAAACTTTCGATGCCACTTGGAGATCCTCCTTGAATCTGAGATGGTCATAGTGTATCATATTCCCACGGAATTTGTCACGCTTTTTTGAAGGGAGGCGGTATGTATGCGCCTGCTGACTCATATCGTATCCCCGGAGCAGGAGGGCTGGCCCCTGCGGCGGCTTCTGCGGCAGGAGCTGCGCATTTCCGGCAGCTTCCTGTCCCGGCTGAAATGGCGGCCCGGGGCCATCCTGGTCAACGGACGGCCCGCCACCGTGGCGGCGGTGCTCCATGCCGGGGACGCCGTCACCGCCGACGTGTCGGACCTGCCCGGGGACAATCCCCATATCCGGCCGGTGGCCTGGCCCCTGGACATCTTGTGGGAGGATGAGGACCTGCTGGTGCTGAACAAGCCCGCGGGCATCGCCATCCACCCGGCGGCCCTGACGGAGGAGACCGTCACCGTGGCCGGCGCCGTGTGCCACTATCTGGGCCAGGGGAGCTTCCACTGCGTCAACCGCCTGGACCGGGGCACCACCGGGGTCATGGTGGTGGCCAAAACCGGGTATGTCCACCGGCTGTGCATGGAGCAGCTCCACTCCGGCGACTTCCGCCGGACCTATCTGGCGGTGTGCAGCGGCGTGCCCAGCCCGGCGGCGGGGTCCATCGACCTGCCCATCGGCCGGGAGCCGGACTCCCTGCTGCGGCGGCGGGTGGACCCGGCGGGTCTGGCGGCCCACACGGACTATGAGACCCTGTGGCAGGGGCCGGACCGGGCCCTGCTGCGGCTGACCCCCGGCACCGGCCGCACCCACCAGCTGCGGCTGCACCTGTCCGCCATTGGCCACCCCCTGCTGGGGGACTGGCTCTACGGCACCGAGGACCGAACCCTGATCCCCCGCCCGGCCCTGCACTCCCACCGGCTGGAGCTGACCCACCCCGTCACCCGCCGCCGCCTGACGGTAACAGCCCCGCTGCCGGAGGATATGGCCCGGCTCCTGCCGGAAGATATGAACAAATCTTGAAAAATGCAAAAAAAGGGTGGAAATTTTGACAGTGTATAGTATAATAGTCTATACACTGTCAAAACGCCGCGCCCCGGCGCGGAATCTGTTTTTGGAAGCGGGAGGAACGTATGCGGAACATCTGGCGCATCATCAAGGCGGACGCCCGTTCGCTGTTTACGCATTTCTTTGCTCTGGCGGTGGCCCTGGCCATCGCGGTGCTGCCCAGCCTGTACGCCTGGCTGAATATCTATTCCAACTGGGACCCCTACGGCAACACCGGCAACATCAGCATCGCCGTGGCGTCCCTGGATAAGGGCTGGACCGAGGAGGACGGCACCCAGGTCAACAAGGGCCGGGAGGTGGTGGAGGACCTGCGCAGCAGCACCAGCATCAACTGGGTCATTGTGGACACCAAGGAGGAGGCCCAGCGCGGCGTCTATGCCGGGGACTACTACGCCGCCGTGGTCATTGACGAGGACTTCTCCTATAACATGTACCACATGCTGACGGAGTGGACCGGCAAGCCCACCATTACTTATTACGAAAACTATAAAAAGAACGCCGTGGCCACCAAGATCACCGACACGGCGGTGTCGTCCCTGAAAACCACCATCAGCAAAAGCTATCTGGACGTGGTGGTGGACGCCATCTTCCGGGGGGCCAACGACCTGTCCCAGCAGCTGAGCCAGGAGGACCCGGTGGGCTCCGTCCAGGGCCTGCTGGGCCAGACCCGCAGCCTGCTGCGCTCCTGTGCCAAAACCATCGACGCCTTCCAGGCCGCAGGCCAGGACAACAGCAGCTATCGCCAGGACCTGTCGGACCTGGTTTCCAACATCAACCAGAACCGGCCCAACGGCCAGGAGATTCTGGACACCGTGGCCCAGCTGAACCGGAAGGTCCACGCCGCCCTGGACAAGGCCCAGACCACCCTGGACAAGGCCTTTGACGCGGCGGAGAAGTTCCTCAACGGCATCGACGTGGACGCCCAGCTGCCGGAGATTCAGGAGAACCTCCGGGACGCCGCCCAGACCATGGACGACATGGGTGACAAGCTCATGGCCTGGGCCAAGTCCATCGCCGTGGAGGCCGGGCCCGTGGGGGCCGAGGCGGCGGCTGCCGCCCAGCGCCTGGCGGACAGCTGCTATCAGCTGCGGGACCAGCTGAACACCCTGGCCGACGGGCTGAAGGAGAATTCCGCCCTGCTGCAGGACACCATCGCCCTGGCGGCCCAGCTGGAAAAGCTGGCGGACACCCTGCTGACCCCGGTGTTTGACGACGTGGTCAACGACGTGAAGAACGTGCTGGATCAGTCCGAGGACCTGCTTCAGGGCTTCCACGGCACCGCGGCGGACACCCGGGACCTGCTGGCGGCGGCCTCCGCGGCGGCGGGGACCTTAGACGGGCTCATGTCCCAGGGGCGCACCGCCATGGGCCAGGCCATCGACAAGCTGGGGAGTCTGTTAGGCGGCCTGGAGGACAGCGACAGCCCGGACTATCTGGACACCCTGCTGGATATCCTGGGCGGCAGCCCGGAGGATTACGGCGCCTACTTCTCCCAGATGGTGCAGACCACCGTGGAGCCGGTGTATCCCATTGATAACTACGGCAGCGCCATGGCCCCCTTCTATTCCGTGCTGGCCATCTGGGTGGGCGGCGTCATGCTGGTGGCCATTCTCAAGCCCCACGCCCGGCGGGAGGGTCTGGTGGCTCCCAAGCCCTATCAGCTGTTTTTCGGCCGGTATTTCCTGTTCTTTGTCCTCAGCCAGATCCAGGCCGCCGTCATCGTGGCCGGGGACCTGCTGGTGCTGAAAATTCAGTGCGTGGAGCCTGCCCTGCTGTTTGCCACCGGGGCCATCACCTCCCTGGTGTTCAGCCTGCTGATCTATTCCCTGACGATTTCCTTCGGCGATGTGGGCAAGGCCATCGTGGTGGTGGTCATGGTGCTCCAGATCGCCGGGTCCAGCGGCACCTTCCCCATTGAGCTGCTGCCGGACGTGTATCAGAAGATCTATCACATCTTCCCCTTCCCCTATGCCATCGACGCCATGCGGGAGTGCATCTGCGGCCTGTATGGGCTGACCTGGCTGAAGAACATCGGCTGCCTGCTGATTTTCGGCGCGGCGGCCCTGCTCATCGGCCTGTGGGTGCGCAAGCCCTTCATGGGTCTGAACCACTTCATGGAGGAGAAGCTGGAAGAAACCGAAATGCTGTAAGAAAGGAGGACTTCCCATGGACGAAAAGAAATACAGCCAATTGTATCAGGCCCTTTTGCAGGAGGTCCTTCAGTTCCACAACGGCAACCAGCGCCGCATCCGCAAGGGGATGCTGAGCCTGCTGCTGGTGCCGCTGGTGTTCCTGGTGCTGCTGTTTTTGTCGGAAGGCTCCCGGGTGATTTTCCTGCTGCTGTGGATCGTGTCCATGTTCGGCATCGCGGCGTATCTCATCGCCGTGGAATACATCGACTATGAAATGCAGAACAAGGTCAAGAAGATCACCAAAAAAGAGGTGGAGCTGGACCAGCTGACGCCGCTGCCCAGCGCCATGCCCCAGCTGCTGCCCCTGCTGCGGGGCCGGGGCCAGGAGCCGGACCTGCCCCCCGACCCGCCCCAGGAGGAGCAGGAGAGCTTTGCCCAGTCCGCCGCCCAGGCGGAGGAGGATCTGGACCAGCTGCTCCAGGGGCTGCGGGGCATCGAGACCGCCGCCGCGCCGGAGCCGCAGCCCCGCCCCGGCGAAGCTGCGCAGCAGGAGGACGGCGGCGCCTTCGCCCGCCTGTTCGACGACCAGGCCTGGGACCGGTATTACGGTTCCCCCGAGGCGGAGACGCCTGCGGCGGAGCCGGAATCCGTGACGGAATCCGCGGCGGAGCCCGCCCCCGTTTCCGAGCCCGTCTCCGTCCCGGAAAATCCTGCCCCCGTCCCGCCGGTGTCCACCCCTGTCCCGCCGGCATCCCAGGCCGCCCCGCAGCCTGTTTCCCCTGACCTGAATCAGACGCTGGCCGGGCTTCAGACGGACGTGCAGCAGCTGGCCCGGGGTCTGGAGTCGCTGTCCCACGAGCTGGGACGCATCTTCCAATATATGGAGCAGCAGGGGAACGGCTCAAAGGAGGAACGGAAATGAAAAATATCTGGAGAATCTTCCGGTCCGACTGGCAGCGCCTTACCGCCAGTGTGGTGGCCGTGGTGGTGGTCATGGGCCTGTGCCTGATCCCGTGCCTGTACGCCTGGTTCAACATTTTCTCCAACTGGGACCCCTATGGCCCGGACTCCACCTCCAACATCCGGGTGGCCGTTACCAGCGAGGACGAGGGCTATGAGCTGCTGGGCCTGAAGCTGAACATCGGCTCCATGGTGCTGGACGGTCTGAAAAGCAACCACCAGATGGGCTGGGACTTTGTGGATTCCCGGGAGGAGGCCCTGGAGGGCGTCCGCTCCGGCAAATACTATGCCGCCCTGATCGTGCCCTCGGACTTCACCGGGGACTTTGTCAGCATTCTGGACACGGACCTGCGGCATCCCCAGATCCAGTATTATGAGAACCAGAAGAAGAACGCCATTGCCCCCAAGATCACCAACAAGGCCAAAACCGCCGTGCAGGACGAGATCAACGCCACGGTGGTGGAAACCGTGACCGACGCCGTCACCACCGTCAGCTCCGTGTGCAAGGCCCTGGGCCTGGACGCCGACGACGTGTCCCAGGGCATCATCGAGAAGCTGGGCAGCGCCCAGCAGAGTCTCCTGGCCCTGGAGAACACCCTGACGGCCATGCAGACCCTGGTGGACCAGACGGACAGCATTCTGGCCTGTGCCGGGGTGGTGTCTGACGACCTGAACAACATCGTCAAAAGCGGCGACCTGTCCGGCGTGCAGGACGCCCTGAACCGGGGTGTGGGCCGCCTGAACGAGGCCGAGGCCGAGATCGCCCGGCAGCTGGAGGACATCGACAACCAGCTGGACGTCATCGCCGCCGACCTGGCCGCCGCCATGGGAACGGCGGAGGACGTGGCGGGCTTTCTGGCGGGCCCCGCCCAGCGGCTGGATGAGCGGCTGGCGGAGCAGCAGCAGCGGCTGGAGAAGCTGCGGGACTATGCTGACAACTATCCCGCCATCCAGGAGCGGCTGGGCAACGCCATTTACCACATCGGCGAGCTTCGGGACCTGCTGAAAAAGTTGGAGGACCCCAGCCAGCTGGAGTCCTGGAACCAGGAGGTTCAGGCCAAGGTTGACCAGGTCCGCCAGGACCTGCGGGAGGCGGCTCTGCGCATCAGCGAGAGCGTCAACCAGCGGGTGGAGGAGCTGAACCGGGACGTGCAGGAGAAGCTCCAGGCCGTGCAGAACGTGTTCGACAACGTGTCCGGCGGGCTGACGGCCCTGGGGGATAAGCTGGGCCGGTATCAGGACGCCATCCAGTCCACGGGCACCACCCTGGGCGGGGCCATCCAGCTGTCGGCCACCCTGCGGGGGGATCTGGGGAAGCTGTCGGACGATGTGGAGCGCATTGTCACCAGCGACGGCTTCCGCCGCTTTCTGGACGTGCTGGAAAACAACCCCGAGGAGCTGGCCGGATACCTGTCCGACCCCATCGCCATGGAGACGGTGCCCGTGTATGAAATCACCACCTACGGCAGCGCCATGGCCCCGTATTACATCATGCTGGCCCTGTTTGTGGGCTCCCTGCTGACGGCCACCATGATCCATGTGAACGCCCCCATTCCGCCGCTGCCTCTGCTGCGTCCCTGGCAGCGGTTCTTCGGAAGATACCAGCTGTTCTTTCTGGTGGGCATGGTCCAGGCGCTGGTAACGGGGCTTGGCTGCGTGTACTATATCGGGATGCAGTGCCTGCATCCGGGGCTGTTCCTGCTGGCCTGCTGCGTGTGCAGCCTGAACTTCACCATGATGAACTTCGCCCTGGTGTACGCCCTGGACAACATCGGCATGGCCCTGTCCGTGATCATCATGGTCATCCAGGTGGCCGGTTCCGGCGGCTCCTATCCCATCGACGTGCTGCCGGAGGTGTTCCAGAAGCTGTATGTCCTGATGCCGTTCCATTACGGCATGGATATGCTCCGGGAGACCATCGCCGGACGGTATGAAAACGTATATTGGACGAATCTGGCTGTGATGGCGGGCATGTGCGTGCTGTTTGCGGCGCTGGGTATGCTGCTGTACTACCCGGCCAGGCCCCTGAACCGCTTGATCGCCCGCAGCAAGGAAAAATCCGGCATCATGTAAAGGAGGACTGCTGCCCATGAACGCAAAGCACGACCTGGCAGAGGCCCTGTGCCAGCTGCTGGAAACCAAAACGTTGGAAAAGATCACCGTCAAGGACATTGTGGCCCGGTGCGGTGTGAACCGCCAGACGTTTTACTATCATTTTCATGACGTGTACGACCTGATGCGCTGGATCTTTGAACGGGAGGCCGCCAACCTGGCCCAGACCGTCCGGGAGGCCGGCGGCGACTGGCGGCAGGAGCTGCACACCATCACCGATGTTCTGCGCAGCAAGCGGCACCTGGTGATGAACGCCTATCGCTCCGTGAATCGCCGGGACCTGGAGCGCTATCTGATGCAGGGCTACGGCCCGGTGATCCGCCGGATCGTGGATCAGGCGGCGGTGGGCCTGGATGTGGGGCAGGAGGACCTGGAGTTCGTGTCCCGATTCTATGCCCGGGGCCTGCTGAGCGGCGTGTTCGACTGGATCGAGTCCGGCATGCCGGAGAACATCGGCGACGATCTGCGCCGGTGCATCCTGCTGCTGGACGGCAGCCTGCCCACCGCTCTGTTGAGCGTCAGCGGAAAGTGAAAAAATATTGTCAAAAGGTCCCCGGCGCAGTGCGCCGGGGACCTTTTTTGGACAGTTCCTATTCCTTACTGCCGGACCTCCTCGGGGGGCGGCTCCACCGGGAGCTCTACCCGTCCGCCGTCGCCGGGGTCGGTGATGATGTCGCCGATGCCCGGGGCGGGGTTGATTTTGATGGGGTCCGTGGGGTTGTCAACGGTGCCGGTACCGCTGCTGCCGGACACCAAAGTGACGGCGGTAGCCTCCAGAATGGAGGCGTCCTCCTGGGGCCGGTAGGTGATGGTCACCCGGTCGCCGGTGTTCAGGGTTACCACCTGGGGCGCGTCGGCGGCGGAGAGCACATAGTACACACTCTCGCCCTGGAGCCGCAGATAGTACCGGCTGTTGCCGTCGATGACGGCGGTGCGGATATCCGTCAGCACGCCGGTGGCCTCCTGGGTATCGGCGGGGATGTTGGCGTCGGAGTTGTCAATGAGGTTGTTGCGGGCCAGCATCTGGCGATAGTTGCCCTCGCACTCGGCCACGTCGCTGCCGGTGGCCACGATCTGATACTGGCTGACGTTGACCATGGCGTACATCTTCACCAGCCCCGCCGCGTCCTTCAGGGCCATAAAATAGGTGGGCTGGTCGGCGATGTTCAGCAGCAGCGGGAAGGTGGCGGTGTAGTTCATCTGCTGCACCTGGCCCCGGGCGGAATCCATGGCGGAGAACTCCTCCGCCCCGGCCACGGTATAGAACCGGGTCTCCTTGGTGCGCTGGTTGGACAGGATAAAGCCGATGTTGGACTCGTCGGACACCACGGAGGTGATGCCGGTGTACATATACACGTCGTCGCCGATGGCCAGATAGTTATACCCGTCGGTGGTGACGGTGACGTCCCGCTGGCCGAACAGGGAGTTGATGAAGCCGTTGATATAGGCGCCGTGGTAGTTATACTGCTGCTCGATGAGCTCCGCCGGGTACACATGGTCCACCCAGGCGGGCACGTCCGCCGCGTCGTAATAGGTGCACTGGCCGGTGACGGCGTTCACCAGCACCGCACCGGCAATGTCCGTGCCGCCGAACAGGCCGATGGTCTTTTTGATCCGGGGGCAGACCCAGAAGGGGTTGCCCTCCTCGTCGATCTCGAAGGCCGGGGTGTCAAACAGATAGGTGGGATAGTGGAAGCGCAGATAGCGGCCCAGGTTCCGGCTGAAGTGCTCGGCGGTGGTATAGCGGATGCCCTGGTCCAGGCGCACCACGTCCACGTTCTGGGTGACCATGTCGATGATGAGATAGGCGGGCAGGCCGTCGGAGCGGTTGTTCAGCCACTTGATCCAGTCGCCGTAGCGCAGGGGCGTCACCCGCACCGGGCGGCCCTTGTAGTTGATCTGGGTATAGTCCCCGGCCACCTCGAACTGGGACACCATGTCCGCCAGCTCGCCCAGCTTGCGGTTGCCCAGCTTCTCAGCGGAGTCCCGGTCCAGCATGGGGATCTGGTCATAGCTGATCTCCTTGATGTCGGCGGCGAAGTCGCCGGTCTCCACCGTCAGCAGGTCCCGGTAGGACCCGGCCCGGAACACCTCCCAGCCGATGGCCGCGCCGATCAGCGCCGTGACCACCAGCACCAGGCCCAGCACAAAGGGGACGGTGCACTGCTTTTTCACAAAGCCGAAGTAGCCCTTGGCCCCGCTGCCCTGAAACCCGGAGGTCAGCACCGCGCAGCCGCAGTACACCGCGCACAGCAGCAGCACGAACACATAGAAGTCGCCGGAGTGCAGGTTCAGCGGCGGCAGCGTCACATAGAAATAGATGGCTCCGAACACCAGCGTCACCGCCAGGTTCAGCAGCGTCCGCCCCACAGGGGTGCCGATGGGCCGGCGCTGTTTTTTCGGCCGGTGGGGCACCGGCCCGCCCCCCTGGAAGGGGTCGTGGTTCCAGCTGTGATTCATGAAAAACTCTCCTTTCTTGCGGAAGGGGGTGGATACCTCTTTTCATCTTCCAGTATAGCTTTCCCGGCCCGCCCCGTCAACCGATGGGGAAAAAATTTACATTTGGGGCTTGACAACGGGCCGCATTTGTATTATTGTATTACTTGCATAAGACATTAACACAAGGAGGCGGGGCCATGGAGTGGCATTTTCGCAACGACCAACCCATCTATACCCAGCTGACCCAGCAGATCACCCTGGCCATTCTGTCGGGCTCCATTCCCAGCGGGGGGAGGCTTCCCACCGTGCGGGAGCTGGCGGCGGACGCGGGGGTGAACCCCAACACCGTGCAGCGGGCCCTGGCGGAGCTGGAGGGCACCGGCCTGCTGCACACCCAGCGCACGGCAGGGCGCTTTGTCACGGAGGATACCGCCGTGATCCAGAGCGCCAAGGAGGACCTGGCCCGCAGCCGGACCCGGGAATATCTGGAGTCCATGGCGCAGCTGGGCTATGACCGGCAGCAGGTGAAGGCGCTGCTGGAGGAATGGAAGGAGGAGTAACATGGCGATTCTGGAATGCAGGGAGCTGACCAAATATTTCGACAGCTCCCTGGCCCTGGACCACGTCAGTCTGACGGTGGAGCCCGGGCGCATCGTGGGGCTTTTAGGCCCCAACGGCAGCGGCAAGTCCACCCTGATCAAGCTGGCCAACGGCCTGCTGGTCCCCAGCAGCGGCGCCGTCACCATCGACGGCCATGCCCCGGGGCCGGAGACCAAGGAGCTGGTGTCCTATCTGCCGGAGCGGACGTATCTGTCCGGGTGGATGAACGTGGTGCAGCTGCTGGACTTTTTCTGCGACTTCTATCCGGATTTCGACCGGAGCGCCGCCGAGCATATGCTGACGGCTCTGGAGATCAGCCCCAGGCTGCGGATCCGGCAGATGAGCAAGGGCACCCGGGAAAAGGTGCAGCTGATCCTGGTCATGAGCCGGAGGGCCCGGCTGTATCTGCTGGATGAGCCCATCGGCGGCGTGGACCCCGCCACCCGGGACTATATCATCCACACCATTCTCAGCAATTATAATGAGAATGCCTCCCTGGTGATCTCCACCCACCTGATCGCCGACGTGGAGAACGTGCTGGACGACGTGATCTTCATCAACAAGGGCCGCATTCTGCTGCAGCAGTCGGTGGATCAGATCCGCCAGGAGAAGGGCTGCAGCGTGGACGAGCTGTTCCGGGAGGTGTTCCGCTATGCTGAGTAAGCTGCTTCGTCACGAATTCCGGGCCACCGGACGGATCATGCTGCCGGTGTATGCCCTGCTGCTGGTGTCCTGCGGGGGCTGCACCCTGTTCGGTCGCCTGCTGGGCCGGTATCCCGAGAGCACGGTGTTGTCCGTCGTCCAGACGGTGTTTGCCACCCTGTTCGGCGTGACCACCTTCGGTATGCTGCTGCTGACCCTGGTGCTGATGGTGTACCGGTTCTATAAGAACCTGATGACCGACGAGGGGTATCTGATGTTCACCCTGCCGGTGAGCCGCAGCCAGCTGATCTGGTCCAAGCTGCTGGTGGCCCTGGTGTGGAGCGTCCTGTCCACAGTGCTGGCGGCGCTGGCGTGGATGGCGGAAATTTCCGTGGTGGGCCGGGAGAACGTGTTCTCCCTGATCGCCCAGGGGCTGCGGAGCCTGCGGCAGCATCTTTCCGGCAACCTCACCGGCTGCGCCGCGGCCCTGGTGGTGCTGTGCCTGGTGTCCTGCCTGGTGTCGTTCCTGAAGTTCTACGCCGCCATCTCCCTGGGCCACAGCTTCTCCAACCACAAGGTCCTGCTGTCGGTGGTGTTTTACATCGGCTTCGGCATCGTCACCCAGACCATCGGGACCATTTTCGCCTCGGTGGGCATTCAGATCGACATCAGCCCCGACTTTTGGAGCAGCCTGCCGGTGACGCAGGTGTTCAGCTCCCTGGCGTGGGCGGCGGCGGGGGTGTCCGCCCTGCTGGGGGCGGCGTACTACGTGCTGACCCTGCTGATGCTGAAAAAGCGGCTGAATCTGCAATAATTCCCGGCGGCACTGCCTCCGGTTCTGTCAAAACGACAGGGCCGGAGGCGGTTTTTTTGTGGGGTCCCACAAGGTTTGGTTCCCGCCGGAAATCACCGTTGACAAACCGGCCTTACACTGCCATAATGGAACTGTTCATTAAGTTATTCGGTGAAATTCCCATACAGAGAGGAGCCTGCCCATGAAGGTATTAGTCATCAACCCCGGCGCCACCAGCACCAAGGTGGCCGTTTTCGACGAGGAGACGCAGGTTTATAAGACCACCGTGGACCACTCCCCCCAGGAGCTGGACCGCTTCGACCGGGTCATCGACCAGGCGGATTACCGCCAGCAGGCCATTCTGGACGCCGTGGCGCAGAGCGGCTTCCGCCTGTCGGACTTCGACGCGGTGTGCGGCCGGGGCGGCCTGTACCGGCCCATCCCCTCCGGCACCTACGCCGTCAACGACCGGGTCATGCACGACGTGGAGACCGCCCCCTATGGCGAGCATCCCTCCAACCTGGGGGCGTATCTGGCCCGGCGCATCGGCGACATGGTGGGCGTTCCCGCCTTTTTCGTGGACCCGGTGTGCGTGGATGAGCTGACGGAGGTGGCCCACTACACGGGCTTTGCCCCCTTCCGCCGCCTGAGCCAGTTCCACGCCCTGAACCAGAAGTCCATCGGTCGGAAGGCTGCGGCGGCCCTGGGCAAGCCCTATGAGGAGGCGGACCTGATCGTCTGCCACCTGGGCGGCGGCGTGTCCGTGGCGGCCCACCACAACGGCCGCATCGTGGATCTGTTCAACGTCAAGGACGAGGGCTCCATGGGCATGGACCGGGCCGGAGGCCTGCCGGTGAACCAGCTCATCAGCTTCTGCTTCTCCGGCAGGAGCCAGGACGAGGTGAAGAAAATCCTGGGCCGCCAGGCCGGAATGTTCTCCTATCTGGGTACCACGGACTTCCGGGTCATCTGCGCCAGGGTGAAGGAGGGGGACCCTAAATTCACGGAGGCCTATCAGGCCCTGGTATACCAGCTGGCCAAGGACGTGGGCGCCATGGCGGCGGTACTGCATTTCCATGTGGACGCCATCGCCTATACCGGCGGCATGGCCTATGAGCAGTCCTTCTGCGACGATATCACCGCCTATGTGGGGGGTCTTGCCCCGGTGCTGCGCTTCCCCGGCGAGGAGGAGATGCGCTCCCTGGCAGAGGGCGCCCTGCGGGTGCTCCACGGCCAGGCCCAGCCCCGGGAATATTGATACAAGAGCAAAAACAGCGTATAGAAAGGAAGGAGATCACCATGAAGCATCTGATGTCCGGCAACGAGGCCACCGCACGGGGCGTCTATGAGGCCGGGATCAAAATCTGTTCCGCCTATCCCGGCACCCCCAGCACGGAAATTCTGGAAAATCTGCCCCAGTATAAGGACGACGTATACTGCGAGTGGGCCCCCAACGAGAAGGTGGCCACCGAGGTGGCCTACGGCGCGTCCATCGCCGGTTCCCGTTCCTTCTGCACCATGAAGATGGTGGGCCTGAACGTGGCCGCCGACCCCC
>OLWT01000754.1_pt1 | contig 19442 bp, 19 predicted proteins | sample 1674001 | NCBI WGS metagenome assembly OLWT01 (sample SAMEA103958137, study PRJEB25191) | human gut metagenome | biome: human-associated habitat [ENVO:00009003]; feature: intestine environment [ENVO:2100002]; material: feces | place: Germany | collected 2013/2015 | reverse complement strand
CAATTGTAGATTTTATAAAGATTATTCAGCTTATCGACACCAGCGATTCCCAGTACTGGTACGTTTACTCTCAGAAGTTAGGAAAAAACGGATATGTAAATAAAGATTATCTGATTGACGGAACAACCACATATGCCACCAGAACAGTCAGTGTTGCTACCGGTTATCTGGCTCTGCGCTCTGCGAAGGCTTACGACTCTTCCAACGAGATCGGACAGTTGTATTCCGGCGATTGGAAAGAATGTGAAGCTGTATCAGGGCGTGACTCTTGGCGCACTTTCCACCCGTCAGGGACAGCTGCTTGCCAATGTGAAGAGACATCCGACGATGGATACCGCTTTGCAAGAGAACTTGGATTGAAGGTCACAGACATTGCACCTTCTCTTGTCCCATTAAAGACAAAAGAAGACTATATCCCTAAGCTTCAGGGACTTTCCCTTAAGAATACAGGACTTACCATAAAGAATGGAAAGAAAGTACTCTATGAGGATTTCGGAGAGATGATGTTCACCCATTTCGGAGTCACAGGTCCCATGATCCTGTCCGCCAGTGCCCACATTGGTGCAAAACTGGCGAAAGCACCAAACTCAGAAAGCTGTCCTGTTCCTGAAATGGTCTTTAAGATACTCATTGCCATGGCAACCTTCATATCCCCTTCTACAGCGCAGGCTGTACCCTGTTTGATCAGCATGGAAAATGCCGGGATCAGCATACTGTCCAGAACTCCTGCTTTACCCTGTGCAAATCCATCATAATGGGAAGCGATCATTCCAAGATGCTCATCTTTTACCCATTTTTCAAATGCTACCACATATTTCGCCATATCCCATACTTTCTCAATTGTTCCGCCGCCTTCGATCTCAAAGGTATCCAGAATTTCCTGAGCTTTTGCACGGATAGCATCTTCATCTGTAATATCATCAGCGATCGCCCACATCTTCTCCCAGTCGAACTGTTTTGTGTAGAGGAACATTCTGTTATAGAGGTTTGTCTCATCAATATACAGATCCATCATACCCGGATATGGTCTTCCGATCTGCGCAATGTTAGTCTCACGGAATCTTCTTCTTACCTGAGCAGCCTTGCACCAGTCTTCGATCTCAGCCTGAACTGCAGGATCTCCGCCTTCTACAACGCCTGTGATAACCGCATGTCTCTTGCCTGCTCTCTCAAGGTCAGCAACTGCCTCGCCTACAGCACCGCATGCATAGCCTTCACCCAGCCAGGAGGCAATGTCAGTGTGCTCATAATCTAGCGCTTTGATCTTCTGAACGTTTACAAGAACAACCGGAACATCCAGATCACGGATCGCCGGAAGCATGTTGTAGGATGTTGCGTATGTCAGCATCTGAAGAAATACAAGGTCAACATCTGCTGCACGGAACTTATCTCCTGCCACCATTGCCTGCTCTTTTGTTGTCACTATTCCGCCGTCAACGATCTCTACTGTATCCGGGATCGTTTTCTTGAATGCGTCGTACTGTGCCTCAAATTCCGGCACCAGTGACGGAAACTGCGGAAGATATGCGCCTAAAGCAATTGAAAATACACCAACTTTTGCCTTTGTGTTAACTAACATAATAAGACCTCCAATTATTTATGCTTTGTATACTTTAATACCGAAGGACTCATGGATGGTTGTACGAGCCTCCTCGATCGTTTTAAACTCCTCGGCCTTCAGCATCTGTGCTGTGATATTACCGATTGCAGTAGCCTCACCAGGGCCTGCATGGATTTCTTTCTTTGTAGCTTTTGCAGTCAGCTCATTTAAGTATCCTGCATTGGAACCACCGCCTACGATATGGATACGGCTGTAGGTTCTTCCTGTCATCTCCTCGATTTCTTTTGCGATCTTAGCGTAGCAATCTGCAAGGCTTGTATAGATAACGGTTGCAATCTCGCCAAGAGTTTCCGGAACCTGCTGTCCTGTTCTGCGGCAGTAATCCTTAACTTCCTCTGTCATATTGTCAGGAGAAAGGAAACACTCATCATTTGCGTCTACTCTTGACGGGAAATCCTTTGCTTCCTCTGCCATTGCGCAGATTTCTGCAAAGCTGTATGCATCATTTACTTCATGACGCACAGACTGGATCATCCAGAGTCCCATGATATTCTTCAGGTAACGGAAACGGCCTGCATAACCGCCTTCATTTGTGAAGTTCATCTCACAGCTCTTCTCAGAGCAGTCAGCTTCTTTTCTCTCAATTCCCATCAGTGACCATGTTCCGGAGCTGATGTAGATAAAATCATCGTCATTTGCAGGAACTGCCAGTACAGCGGATCCTGTATCATGTGTTGCAGGTGCAACCACTTCCAGATCAAAGCCCACTTCTTCTCTGATCTTATCTGACAAATGTCCGATGCCTGTTCCGGGCATGATCAGCTTCTGAAACATTTTTCTCGGATAACCGAGCATATCGATCAGTTCATAATCCCAGTCCTTAGCAGCGGTGATTTTTCAATTGAATTTATCAAGACAAACCACAGTATCCAGGATGCTGCGGCACTGGCGATCTATTCACCGGCCGGTATCGTTGTGCATACAGGAGACTTTAAAGTAGATTATACACCGGTATATGGTGATGCGATCGATCTGCAGAGATTTGCAGAGATCGGAAAGAAAGGTGTACTGGCACTGATGTCGGACAGTACCAATGCGGAGAGACCGGGATTTACCCAGTCTGAGCGTACGGTAGGTATTACATTTGACCACATTTTTGCAGAGCATAAAGATACACGTATTATCATTGCAACATTTGCATCAAATGTAGACCGTGTACAGCAGATCATCAATACGGCATGTAAATATGACCGTAAGGTAGTCGTAGAAGGACGAAGCATGGTGAATATCATTCAGGTTGCACAGGAGCTGGGATACTTAAATGTTCCGGATAAGACACTGATCGAGATCGATCAGCTGAAGAATTATCCACCGGAGAAGACAGTTCTGATCACAACCGGAAGTCAGGGAGAATCAATGGCAGCACTGTCACGTATGGCAGCAGATGTGCATAAGAAAGTAACAATCATGCCTGGCGATACGATCATCTTCAGTTCAAACCCGATCCCTGGAAATGAAAAATCCGTATCCAAGGTCATCAATGAACTGACTGCGAAAGGTGCCAATGTTATCTTCCAGGATGCCCATGTATCCGGTCATGCTTGTCAGGAAGAATTGAAACTGATCTATTCTCTGGTAAAACCGAAATATGCAATTCCGGTCCATGGAGAGTACAGACATCTGAAAGCAAATGCAGGAATCGCCAAGATGCTTGGTATTCCGAAAGAAAATATCTTTATTCTGAAATCGGGTAATGTACTGGAACTCAGCGATAAGGAAGCAAAAGTTGTAGACAACGTGCATACAGGAGAGATCCTGGTAGACGGCCTCGGTGTCGGAGATGTCGGTAATATCGTACTCCGTGACAGACAGCATCTGGCAGAAGACGGTATCATGATCGTTGTACTGACACTGGAGAAGGGAAGCAACCAGCTTCTTGCAGGTCCGGATATTGTATCGCGTGGATTCGTGTATGTAAGAGAGTCTGAAAGTCTGATGGAAGAGGCGAGAAAAGTCCTTACAGAAGCGGTAGAAGACTGTCTGACACACCAGCGTAATGCGGACTGGAGCAAGATCAAGCTTGTGATTCGTGATACGATGAATGATTTCATCTGGAAGCGGACCAAGAGAAGACCAATGATTCTTCCGATTATTATGGACGTATAGAAAGTATAATTATAATTAAACGGGAAATGAGCCGCACATTGTATAAAACAGGCGCCTTCGAACGCAGTGGGCGAAGCCTGTTTTGTGCAGTGTACGGCTCATTCCCTTGTAGAAACTCAAGATGAAAAAATGTGTAACAGATAAAACCGTAACAAATAGAACAGAGGTAGGAATACTATGATCGTAGATGAACGTATGGTCACATACATCCGGTCGCTGGAACGTCCGGAGAATCCTGTCATAGAAGCAATCGAACAGGAAGCGTTAGATAGTTTCGTGCCGATCATCCGGAAGGAAACCCAGAGTTTCCTGAAAGTCATGATGTTGATGAACCGCCCGGCGAGAGTCCTTGAAGTCGGTACAGCAGTCGGATTTTCGGCGATTTTAATGAGCGAATATCTTCCGGAAGGAAGCCATATCACAACGATAGAAAATTATGAAAAAAGAATTCCGATCGCAAGAAATAATTTCAAACGGGCAGGGAAAGAAGAACAGATCACCCTGATCGAAGGGGATGCCCTGGAAGTGATGAAGACACTGGAAGGACCGTATGATTTTATTTTTATGGATGCGGCTAAGGGACAGTATATCCACTATATGCCGGAGGCAGTGAGACTGCTTTCGGATGGTGGCATATTAATGTCGGATAATGTATTACAGGATGGAGATATCATTGAATCCCGGTTTGCGGTTGAACGGAGAAACCGTACGATCCACAGCCGGATGAGGGATTATCTCTATGAATTAAAACACAGTGATGTGCTGGAGACATCGATCATCCCACTGGGAGACGGTGTGGCACTCAGCATTAAGAAGAAAAAAGAAGAGAAGGAGAATCGATAAGATGAGAAACAGACATCCAGAATTACTGATTCCTGCAAGCAGTCTGGAAGTGTTGAAGACTGCGGTTATGTTTGGGGCAGATGCAGTATATATCGGAGGAGAAGCGTTCGGACTTCGTGCAAAGGCAAAAAACTTCTCCATGGAAGACATGAAAGAAGGAGTGCGGTTTGCACATGACCATGGCGCAAGAGTCCATGTCACCGTGAATATTCTTGCACACAATGATGACCTGGAGGGAGCAGCAGAGTATTTAAAAGAACTGAAAGAAATCGGTCCGGACGCTCTGATCATTGCAGACCCGGCAATCTTTATGCTTGCCAAAGAGATCTGCCCGGAGATTGAAAGACACGTCAGCACGCAGGCAAATAATACCAACTACGGTACATTTAACTTCTGGTGGAACCTGGGAGCAAAACGTGTGGTAACAGCCAGAGAGCTTTCGTTAAAAGAGATCAAAGAGATCCGTGCACATATCCCGGAAGAGATGGAGATTGAAAGCTTTATCCACGGGGCAATGTGTATCTCTTATTCCGGAAGATGTCTCTTGAGTAATTTCTTCACAGGAAGAGATGCCAATCAGGGAGCCTGTACACATCCGTGCCGCTGGAAATATTCCGTGGTAGAAGAGACGAGACCGGGCGAATATATGCCGGTATATGAGAATGAAAGAGGTACCTACATTTTCAACTCTAAGGATCTGTGTATGATCGAGCACATTCCGGAGATGATTGATGCCGGAATCGACAGCTTTAAGATCGAAGGACGTATGAAGACGGCCCTGTATGTGGCAACAGTTGCGAGAACGTATCGTAAGGCAATTGATGATTATCTGGAAGATCCGAAGAAATATGAGGCAAATATGCCGTGGTACAAGGATCAGATTTCAAATTGTACCTATCGTCAGTTCACGACAGGATTTTATTTTGGAAAACCAAGTGAAGAAAGCCAGATTTATGACAGTAATACGTATATCAGAGAGTACACATATCTTGGTATCATAGGAGAGATTAAAGACGGACTGTACAGGATTGAACAGCGAAATAAATTCTCAGTAGGCGAAGTGATTGAGATCATGAAACCGGACGGACAGAATGTAGAAGCAACTGTAGAAAAAATCATAGATGAGGATGGAAATGAACAGGAAAGTGCACCACATCCGAAACAGGTGCTTTATGTGGCACTCAGTGCAGGTGCATCGGTATATGATATTTTAAGAAGAGCAGAAAAAGAAACAGAATAATCTTATGGAAAAGAAGACAGTGATTCAGTGCAAAAATGGAAAAGCACAGAATCACTGTTTTTTGCATAGAATATAATAAAACTGCCGGGGAGGGAGCCGCTGTATTGAAATCATTTCCCCAACCCCTCACAGCAGCAGAAGAAAAGTATTATGTGCAAAAATATACAGAGGGTGATCTGGAAGCAAAGCATATTTTGATAGAAAGAAATCTGAGGCTGGTTGCCCATATTGTAAAAAAATATCAGCCTCCGCCGGAGGAAATGGAAGATCTTCTGTCTATTGGGACAATAGGACTCATGAAAGCTGTTGTTACGTTTGATCCGGAAAAAAGTGCAAGACTTGCAACATATGCAGCTCGTTGTATAGAAAATGAATTATTGATGCATTTCCGCGGAAAGAAAAAATCGTCAAAAGAAGTCTCTTTGTATGAACCGATCGGAACAGACAGGGAGGGAAATGAGATACAGCTATTTGATGTGATCGAGATGGGAGAAGAAGATGTTCATCACAGGTTCGAAAAAAAAGAAGATGTCATACGATTATATCAGAAAGTTGAGTCAGAACTGTCTGCAAGAGAACGCATAGTATTGAAATTGCGGTATGGATTATATAATGAAGAAGAATATACACAGCGCGAAATCGCCAAAATGTTGGGAATTTCAAGATCATATGTTTCAAGGATTGAGAAGAGTGCAATTGAAAAACTGAGAGCCTTTTTTCCTTCTTAGAAAAGTCTTTAAGAAATCTTTAGAATTATATGGCAATTATTTTAAGAATCAAAGTCTATACTTAACACCATAAGAAAGAGACATATCAGAAGGTATGTGAGAAAGGGTGGCAGTTATGAAAGTACTGGTGTTAAGTGGAAGATTTGGAATGGGACATGAAATGGCAGCCAATGCAATCTGTGAACAGTTCCGTAAGCTTGATAAAGATACAGAAATTGTAAAAAAAGATCTCCTGGAAGAATTATATCCACATATCAGCAAACTTATTTTTGGGGGATTTCGTCTGATGGTGGAGCATTGCCACGGAATATATAACTTTATTTATAAAATGTCTGGAAAAATGAAAGTAGAAATGCAGCCGAGAGGAGCTGCGATTTATAAAAAGTTAAAGAAAATCCTGGAAAAGGAACAGCCGGATGTTATTGTCTGTACACATCCGATGTGTGTAAAGGCAATTGCATCATATAAAGAAAAGACTGGACTTTCGACACCGCTGGTTACATGTATTACAGATATCAGCATGCATCCGGAATGGAAAGCAGATCAGACAGATCTGTATCTGGCACCTACCAGGGAGATTAAGGAGCATCTGATCTGTGAAGGTAGAAAAGCAGAGAATATTCTTGTAACAGGAATTCCTGTACGTCAGCAGTTCTTGAATATGGACAGGAATCATCTGGAAAATGAAAAAAAAGTTCGCAAAGTTCTTGTAATGGGAGGCGGACTTGGTCTCATGCCAGATTTGAGAAGATTACTGGGAAAATTGCATAGTATGCAATCTGTTCAGACCATTGTTATTACGGGAAAGAATCATAAAATGTACGAAGAATGGGTGAATCGGTATGAGGATGTCAAAGTATTGGGATATACAGAAAATATCAGTAAATATATGCGGTGGGCAGATCTTGTGATCACAAAAGCCGGAGGGATCACGTTGTTTGAAATTCTTCACAGTCAGGTACCGTTATTTGTGATTCATCCATTTCTGGAGCAGGAAATGAACAATGCAAGGTATGCGGCAGAAAAAGGATTTGCAAAAGTGGTATGGGGAAAACACGAGGATTATATTTCGGAACTGGAAAAACTTCTGAATGACAGAAAACTTCTGAAACAGATGGATGAGAATGTAAGACATGCCCGGAAGGAAATGATAGATGTTTCTCTGGATAAGGCGGTAGAGATCATGGAAGAGAGGATGACGGCATAATGAAGAAAGCAGTAAAGGCAGGAATTATAGGTGCAGGAGCACTTGTATATAGTATCATTCCAACATATCTGATGAAGTACCACTGGATTATCAGAGACAAAAAGAGGGCGAAAAAAGAAGAAAAGGTTTTATATCTGACATTTGACGACGGACCTGATACCGTATATACGAACAAATTACTGGATCTTCTGGATCAGGAACAGGTTCCGGCAACCTTTTTCATGGTAGCGGAAGCTGCACAGGGACATCCGGATATTGTGAAACGGATGAAAAAAAGTGGATATTCGATAGGAATACATTCTTTGAGTCATCAAAGTGCAATGCTGTTCGGACCTGGAAGGACGAAAAGGGATCTGAAAGAATCCAGGAAGATTATGGGAAAAATGGGAATTGACGTAAAAGAATACAGACCACCATGGGGACATTTGAACCTGATGAGTTTATACTGCATCAGGAAAATGCATTTGCAACTGATTTTTTGGGATGTAATGGCGCAGGACTGGTCTGCAAAGGAGACGGCAGACAGTATCTGCAATAAAATTCTTAGACGTGTATTTCCGGGAGCAGTGATATGCCTGCATGATGGAAGAGGAGAAAATGGTGCACCGGGAAGAACAATTGAAGCATTGAAAAAAGCAATTCCGATGTTAAAGGCACAAGGATATGAATTTAGAAGGATTGAAGAAAAGTATGAAACAGCAGGAAGGTCAGAGATCAGTTAAAAAATATATTGTGTTATTTATATTGCTGGTGCTCGTAGTCATATTTATTGTATTGAAGGGTGCGGATATAGAATCTGTATGGAATGCAATGAAAAATGCGGATCCGAAATGGCTGACGGCAGGCCTTGGTCTGGCAGCAGTGTTTAATATTGCAGAAGGTATTAATCTGAGAAAAGTTTTAGTATCTTTTGGATATCGGGTAAGCTTTAAAGAGGCTATGAAATATGCATATATTGGCTATTTCTTCAGTTCGGTAACACCATCGGCGACCGGAGGACAGCCATTGCAGCTATATGCGATGAGCAAAGATAAGATCCACGTGGCACATGGAACGATGGCACTTTTAACAGAGCTTACGAGTTTTCAGATTGCAGCATTTCTGATGGAAAACATTGCAGCGTTCTGGATTCTGACAGGAAGAATACACCTGAATAAAATTATGCTGATACTGGTATTGGTTGGTTATATTATGAATCTGGTTTTTATTGCCGCACTGATGATCGTGATCGTATCTGACAGACTGAAAAGAAAAATCGTAAAAGGGATTCGCTTTTTGGTTATGAAACTTCCATTTAGACATAAAGAGAAAATGGAAAGTAAAATCAATGATATATTACACGATTTTGAAAATTGCAAAGTTTTTTTTAAAAAAGATCCAAACCTTACATTACAGGTAATTGGGGTGAGCCTGGTACAGATTATCTGCTGGTTCAGCGTTCCGTGGGCAGTATATCATGCAATGGGAGAAGCAGGCAGTACATTTGGAAGTCTTTTTTTACATCAGATTATATTATATATGACAACAGCGCTTCTTCCGTTTCCGGGAGCGGAAGGAATCAGTGAATTTTCTTTTGTAAAATTATTTGCCGGTATGTTTTCTTCGGTACCGGTTGCTGCTGTAGTATTGGTGAATCGTGGGATCAGTTTTTACTTCCTGTTGATCTTAAGTGGAATACTTGGTGTGGTGTTAGGACGTTTTAATGGAAGAAGTGCAGATCAAAGTGGAACGAAATACAAACTGCAACAGGAAACAGAAAATGGAACTGGAAAAATATTGACATAACAGAAAGAATAGGATATGATGATTGCACATTTAACGAAGATGAGGAATCATATATTCTGTTCTTTTTTCGTTTTATCCTATGCAGTAATGCGATGAGCAGCTGCTTCTTTAACGGCTATTTCGGCCGGAATATCAATTGTAAATTTAATTTAATAAGCTTGTACCGAAAAAAACCGGGTGCAGGAATCACGATCGAACCTGGTGGATACGGATACAGAAAGGAGTATGTAGATGTCGTTTTGTACAGTTTTATCTGCAGCTGTTCAGGGACTGAGTGTAGAGATGATCAGAGTGGAGGCTGATGTCAGTAACGGACTTCCGATGTTTCACATGGTAGGATATCTGTCTTCGGAAGTAAAAGAAGCATCAGAGAGAGTGCGTACAGCAATTCGCAATTCGGGAATGAAATTACCGGCTAAGAAGATTATTGTGAATCTGGCTCCGGCAACAGTTAGAAAAAGAGGAGCGTCGTTTGATCTGCCGATTGCACTGGCGGTTCTGGCGGCAATGAATTATGTACCGGAAGAGGCACTAAAAGGTGTGGCAGTGATTGGTGAGGTGAGTCTGGAGGGGAAAATAAGAGGTGTGTCAGGTGTGCTGCCAATCGTTATGGAAGCTAAGAATCAGGGCTGTACTGCCTGTATTTTGCCGGAAGAAAATGAAATAGAAGGCAGGCTTGTGAGCGGGATAAAGATTCTTCCCGCTGATAATCTGGAAAAACTCTGCGCATATCTGAACGGAGATGAAAAAGAGATACATAGAAAAAAACAGGGAAGGTCCTCCGCACAAAGAAATATTTTCGAAAATAAAAAAGAGGATTTTTCAGACATATGTGGTCAAAATGCGGTGAAGAGGGCAGCGGAGATTGCCGTGGCGGGAGGACATAATTTATTGATGGCAGGACCGCCGGGATCCGGCAAGTCGATGATTGCAAGAAGGATTGCGACGATTTTACCGGAATTGTCATTGGAGGAGAGCCTGGAGATTACCAGAATATACAGTGTACTTGGAATGATAGATAAAGAGCAGCCTTTGATCACCAGGCGTCCGTTTCGAAGTGTTCATCATACCATAACGAAGACTGCATTAGTTGGAGGGGGAATGACACCAAGACCGGGAGAAATCAGTATGGCTCACGGAGGTGTCTTATTCACCGGTGGAACGACCACAAGATATTGTGGCCTGGAAAATGAAGGCGAGAAAGTGGCGTAAACACGGGATTTCTGCGAGTTTGAGGTTGAAAACCCGCATAAAATCCACATTTATGGGGTGAAGTTTTGAAGAAAAGTATTCTCAAGATATGTGTTTTTCATAAAATATGTACCCCCTATATGTAGATTTCGACTCAGCGGTGAACAGAACCATTCAGCGAAAGTCCTATTTTTTGGCGAAACGTCTTAACTATTTGGCGAAAATAAAATATAACAAAAGGAGAAATATGAGAGACAAAAAGAAACATAATTTGAAGGTATATGGACAGTCTGGATACAAGTATAAAGAGACTCCTACAATTATTCTTAAAGGGCAGTGGCTTAGGGAAGCGGGATTTGAAATTGGGAATCGTGTCACTTTGGAATGTGATAATGGAACCATAGTGATTAAAGCTGATGAGAATTTATAAAATTGAGGCATTCATACCTACCAGCGTATAACGGAGAATAATTGCGAGTGCGAATTTTAAAGCCTCTCCTGATGATACTATTGTGGAGAGGCTTTCTGTATATGTCGGGATATGTAATTATTTGTCGATGAGATTTTGTTGCAGAGTAAAGGGATAAATGCTATGCTTGCCATTGAAGGGAAGAGAGGTGATCGAAGAAAACAATAAACTTTGGAACAGATAGAACTATCAGAATAAGAACTGCAAAGTTCTAATTTTTTTACCTGAATACTAAAGTATAATGGAGTATATTAGTCAAGCGATACGGCTCTAATCAATCTTCTAATTTACCAGTACAATTACGGTATATAGGTTAGAAGAGAGGTGTATTCTACTTGCGTGTAGAAGAGTATACTGCCACACGGGTAAAAGAGTTGTGTGTTAAACATAAAGTGACAAAGTATCGGCTTTCTCAGCTGACCGGGATGTCACAAACGGCTCTGGGTAATATTATGAATATGAAAAGTATGCCGACTGTGCTTACTCTGGAAAAGATATGTGATGCATTCGGTATCACGTTGGCGCAATTCTTTGCCGGAGAGGGCAAGCGACCGGATTTAACACAAGAACAAAAAGAAATCATTGAGACGTGGGATATGTTAGGGGCAGAAGAGAGAAGAATTCTGCTGCAGTTTGTTCGTAGTCTTAAGAAGAAATGAGGAAGCAGTTCTATTTACCGATGATAGGCTGTTTCCTTTTTTTCTGCTGACAACACTTTTTAGCGCCAGAAAAGTAATTTTAACTACGGAATGGAGTAAAGTGATGGATAAGCAAAGTTCAGAATTCAAAACCTTAATTTTCGATCTGGCCAATGGCTCTCTTGATTTGGAGCATTTTCCGGTGGAAGAGAGCAAGTATGTAGAGAACGAATATGAAGAAGGCAAACCATGCTATGAACTTTATGCTGGGATGCCCAATTTTTTTACCAATCTATAACCTCATCTACGATGGCCCGTTGTTCAGTCGAGGTTTTACGAAGATAAATGCGTGTTGTTTCTATGCTCTCATGCCCCATAAGGTCAGCAAAGAATGCAATGTCGTTGCAGCGATCCAAAAAGCTCTTTGCAAACCGGTGCCGGAAAGAATGCGGATATACAACTGCTGGATCAATACCATACCGTACCGCCAGCTTCTTTAACTGTCCGGAAATTCCTCTGGTTGTAATTCTATCTCCATATTTGTTTAAAAAAATGAAGCCACTTTCTTGATGCTTATCGTTCAGCCAAGAAAGGGCTTCATTTTGCAAGGACTTTGGTATATATATTCGCCGAAGTTTACCACCTTTCGAATATAAATCCAAATGTCCAAGCTTGATGTGTTCCACCTTGATCTGTATGAGTTCGCTGACTCGTGCGCCGGTCGCTGCCAGAAAACGTATAACAAAGTACCAGAACAGTTCACCATCCCGTTTGAGGCAGGTTTTGAAATATTCATAATCGGCCTCGCTGATGACATTTTCCAGAAAGGCTTTTTGCTGCACACGTACAAACGGCATTTTTAAGTTCTCTTTACCGATACTTTCCAAGTAGCAATTAATTGCTCGCAGACGCAGGTTGACCGTCTTTGGCTTATAGCTTTCTATTAGCCAAACCTTATACGCTCGCAGGTTCTTTTTTGTGATACCATCGTACTGCGAGTTGTATTGCCGTAAGGCAAAAAGGTACGAGGATATCGTGTTCTCCGAGAGATTTGTACCTCTCAAATGTCTTTCGAATTCTTCTATCATAGTGAAAGACCTCCTTTCACTACGATATTATACCTATAGACTTTTAACAAGCGGGAGCAACTCTTCGATTTTCTGAACGATGCGCTGCTGCTCGTTTAAGGGCGGTAAAGGAATAAAAACCTCATTTATGTTGGCCACTGCCAATCCAGGCTGTGCTGTTGCAGTGGCGAATTGATTTAGGTTAAGTGCTGTAAGAAAAAGGCAGGCCCAGGTAACATTAACACTCGAATATGTTTCAACGCATACAGCGTGTTCTGTGGCGTAGAATTCACCTGTACCTCGGTTGATATTGCCACACAGAGCGCCTTGCCTTCCGATTATAGGATAATCACCAGAGCGATTGGATTTGGCAACATAGCCTCGAATTCCGTTTCCACCATAACAGGGATAAGAACCGGGAAATGGATTTTTATGGATTTCTGCAGCTTGAATATTTTTCCCCGCTTGAAGCGTGAATATGTTCCTGATTTTACACCAGCGCCAGCTTTCCGGTATTTCAAACGGCAGTTCATCATCAATACAACGCTCTGTACCGTCCAACTTCTCATAATGAGAATTATCCCTTCTGAAAATAATAGATTCGTGTTTATCCTTTTTAATTTTCCCTTCTTTAATCAACTGCTGCTTTTCCTCCCGGATACGCTCCAGAAGAGCCTCAGCAGGCTCGTCAGTCGGATCTTGTGGTACTAGCTTTCCCTGTACCGCCCATTGAAGAATTGACCTTTTTAGGGCCTCTGGGAAGGTCTTGTTAAGTTCTTTGACCTTGGAGTATGTTGTGTCATATTTGGCTACTACGGGCATTACTTCATTAATTTTATTGACAATCCGTTGTTGCTCATTCAGAGGCGGAAGAGGTAATAGCAAGGAGGTCATAGTCTGTGTTCCGACTCTCGGCATCTTAACTCCATATGTTACAGCATTTATTACACCATCGACATATGGAGATTTCAAAAACGCCACTATGTATTCTGGGAGAATCTTACCATAGAGACTGAACGGTACAATTTCAGGAGTACAGATACCGTCTGCCGGGGCAACTAATACCTTTAACAGATAAGGACGCAGTTTGCTATATAATACATTTCCTGCCTCAAAAAAGGTCTTATCACCTACAGCTTTTCGTTCACCTACAGTTTTGTGTTCAAGAATGCGGCCGCCCTTTTCAATATCTTCTAGATCTAGCTGCCAAAGATCTGGTGGAGCATCCTGCGCTTTAATTTTTTTCTTTGTTTCTGCATAAGAAGAAACAAATCCAAGGCGAGTCCATTCCCATGAATCCGGAATATCAAACGGTACCTCGTCCGCAATGCACACAGGCTCGTTTTTACCGACTTTCTCATAAGGCAAATTATCGGCACCACGGAAGATAACAGAAGGGTTCTTTTCTTTCTTGATTTTCTTTTCTTTTATCAGCTGTTCTTTCTCTGCACGTATGCGCTCCAGCAGGACGCTGGCAGGTTCATCATTAGGATCTTGCGGTACCAGCTTGCCCTGTACGGCCATCTGCAGAATGGAATTTTTCAATTGTTGTGCTGTCATTCGGCTGTATCCTCCGTTAAATCTATTCCCAGAATATCTGTGATCTGTGCCAAGATGCGATCTATGTCAGCGTTTAGACTGGCACGTTTTTCTTGGTATTGCTGGATCAGTTCCTTTGGCGGTAAAATTTCTTCTTCCTCATGTGGATAGCCGCAAAGGTCAATATTATAATTGCGGGCAGCAATTTCCTCTACCGTATACTTCTTAGCCTTATCAAATCCATCAATTGAGATTTCTTTACGGTCATTCCACCATTCGATAGCAGGAGCGAAGTGTTCCAGTTTCATAGGTTTCGTTTTTGAAAAATTCTTGTATCCCTCCGGCATATCAAGGCGGTAGAACCAAGTCTCTTTTGTTGGGCCGGTATGGTCGAAGAACAGGATATTAGTGGTAATCGAAGTATATGGCGCAAACACACTGTGTGGCATTCGGATAATAGTATGTAAATTGAATTCGCTCATGAGCTTTTCTTTGATTGCCATCTTAGCATTATCTGTTCCGAACAGGAAACCGTCTGGCAGGATAATGGCACACCGCCCATTCTTTTTCAGACGATACATGATTACTGTCATAAAAAGATCCGCAGTTTCACTGCTCCGAAGTTCAGCAGGGAAATTCTGCTTTACTGCATCTTTCTCATTGCCGCCGTAAGGAGGATTCATAAGAACTATATCAAACCGGTCGGATTCTTTATAATCACGAACATTCTTCTCCAGAGAATTGCCATGTATGATCTTAGGATTATCAATATCGTGTAAGAGCATATTGGTGGCACACAGCAAAAATGGGAGAGCCTTTTTTTCAATACCATATACAGAATTACTGTATACAGTTCGATCCTCAACGCTCTCAACCTGCTTATCCAGAACCTTTAGCGCAGAGGTCAGGAAACCGCCTGTACCGCAGGCAAAATCTGCGATTGATTCCCCCAGTTTAGGCTGGATCATCTGAACCATAAAATCTGTTACGGCACGTGGCGTATAAAACTCACCGGAGTTACCAGCGCTCTGGAGGCTCCGCAGGATAGTCTCATAGATTTCTCCAAAAGCATGGCGATCTTCATATTCTTCAAAATTGATCTCATCAATGACATTGATCACCTGCCTTAAGAGGATACCGTCCTTCATATAGTTGTTATTGTCTTCAAAGGCCGTGCGGACGATAATCTGGCTCATAGGTGTGTTTTCGTCAATCTCAATAGCCTTAAGCTGCGGAAAGAGTTTGTTATTGACAAAGTCCAAAAGCGCATCACCTGTGAGTGCCTTACCGTCTTTGTTGTCTACAGCCCAATTACGCCAGCGCAATTCCTCTGGGATGATGGATACATAATCGTCATTGTAGAATTCCCAGATTTCCTCCTTGGCATCGTAGACTTTAAGAAACAGAATCCATACCATCTGTTCAATTCGCTGTGCATCACCATTGATGCCAGCATCGTTTCTCATAATATCTTGAAGTCTTTTTACAAGATTATTCAAACCCATTTTGCTTTCTCCTTATGCTGCATATATTTCCCCTTGTAATTCATGGATAGCCTTTAGATATCCGGCCTTTCCACCGAACAGTTTTGCTATTTTCATAGGGGTGCCAAACTGCCGGAATGGATCATTGGAGAGAATCTCCAGATTATCAATATCCCGGATACCATCATTCATATATTTGTCCAGCAGCGCTGATAATACTTCCTGTGCCAAGCCAGAATATTTATAGAGATAACCACGTTTTTTCACATTGTTTACACGCTCGGCCTTGGTGAGAGGTGCCTTATCATATGCGATGTGGCAGATCAGGTCAAAATCATCAATGTCTTTCTGGCCGGAAACCTCTCGGAGCGCATCAAGTAATACGCCACGTTCCTGCAGTTCATCGATGATAGCTTGTTTTCGCTGTTCCCCGTTCCAAGCACGTAAAAAAGAATCCAAAGTGGCATATTCTCCGAGAATATTTTTCTTGGAATAGTCTGTTACACTTTCCGTGATCAGTTTACCGTCCTTGTCATAGTATTGAACACGTTCATGCAAAACGCTGACTTCGACACCTCTGACACGGAATTTATGCCTTTTCTCTGGCGGATCATCCGTTCCCTCATTACCAGAAGATGTAGCCGGTGGCGTATTAGGATTATCCGGCTCTACTGGTGGCTTGTCAGGATCATCTGTGGAATCTATATCAATAATAGAAATAGGATCGCCATCAAAATCAGGATCTGCAAAAAGCCGACAAGCGTTACGGAAATCCATGATGGTAAAATACTCTTTTCCGTAATCCGGTTTTAACCTTGTGCCACGGCCGATGATCTGCTTAAATTCGGTCATGGAATTGATATTGTTATCCAATACAATAAGGCGGCAAGTTTTACAGTCCACACCTGTTGTCATCAGTTTTGATGTGGTTACGATAACCGGGTAGGTGCTGTCCTCAGCAATAAAATTATCCAGTTGGGCTTTGCCTTCAGCATTATCACCTGTAATACGCATGATGTATTTAGGATTTTGAGCCACCAGATCGCTATTTTCATTTACCAGTGCTTGCCGCATTCTTTCTGCATGGTCAATATCCACGCAGAAAACAATGGTTTTAGCGAACCGGTCATTTTCTTTTAGGAATCGAGTGATGCGCTTGGCAACCGCAACAGTACGATCATCAATGACGAGTGTTTTGTCATAATCTTTTGTATTGTATTCACGATCTTCGATTTCGTAACCATAGATATCCTTCTGACCGGCAAGCGGACGCCAGCCTTCCAGATCCTTGTCCAGACCTACACGGAGAACCTTGTATGGTGCCAGAAAGCCGTCATCAATGCCTTGCTTCAGGCTGTATGTATAAATGGGTTCACCAAAATAACTGATGTTAGAGACTTCTTTCGTTTCTTTTGGCGTAGCCGTAAGTCCGATTTGTGTTGCATTAGAAAAATACTCCAGTATTTTTCGCCAACGGGAATCCTCTTTTGCGGAACCTCTATGGCACTCATCAATTACAATCAGATCAAAAAAGTCAGGCTTAAATGCACGGAATGGCTCTTCGTTCTCATCTCCGGCAAGCTGCTGATAGAGGGAGAGATAGATCTCGTAGGAACTATCCAGCTTTTTCCCTTCAATTTTTGTCATGACTCTAGCGAAGGGTTTAAAATCCTGTTGCATGGTCTGATCCACTAGAACATTTCTATCAGCAAGGAAAAGAATTTTACGCTTGGTGCCGGATTTCCAGAGGCGGTGAATGATCTGGAAAGCCGTATATGTTTTGCCTGTACCAGTAGCCATGACGAGTAAGATACGGTTTTGGCCACGGGCGATAGCGTCAATAGTACGGTTGATGGCAATTCTCTGATAATATCGTGGCGTTTTGTCTCCCGGCTTAAAATAATAGGGTTCCGTAATTAATTTTTCTTGATCAGGTGTAATCTGCTCTATATTTTTATAGCGCATCCATAAGTCTTCCGGGGAAGGAAATTCATCCAACGATATCTCTCGTTCTTTTCCGGTTTTCATGTCATGCTCAAGAAAACCGTCACCGTTTGAACTATATACGAATGGTACATCTAAGCATTCCGCATATTCTATGCCCTGTTGCATACCGGCCCCGATACTGTGCTTATTATCTTTCGCTTCCACAATAGCAAGCGGAAGGTTAGGGCGGTAGTAAAGAAGATAATCCGTTCTTTTGCGTTTCCCTCTTGCCGTAACATTGCCTCTTACAATGACACGGCCATCCGTAAAATTATATTCCAGCTTTATCTGCTTAAATTTATCCCAGCCAGCCGCTTCGATTGCGGGCGTGATGAACTGCAGTTTAATGTCCTCTTCGGTCATTTCGTGTTTTTGCATCAATTCGCTCATATGCAAACCTCCTAGTTCCGATAACAAAAAATTATCGGAAGTTAATGGGGTCAAAGGGAGCAGTAAAAATGCCCCTCTAACATAGATAATTATAGCATAAATTGCTAAAGCAATCTTTAGTATTATGAGTACTTTTTGTTTATGGCTGCCATAATCCCGCTTCAATTAAGGCATCCCAATTAGCAGCTAAAACTTTTACGGTACGATTAAATTCAACTCGGCGATCTTTCCGGTATAACAGACCTTTTTCTAACATTTCCTGAAGAGCGATAGCAACTTCATCTTCTGGTACTTCATTCCTTCTGGCTACTGCAGCCACAGTACTTTTAAACGAGGGAATGATATTTTCATGGTCAAAAACATATGCTAAATTGTCTACGATCATTTGATACCGGCTATGAATGACTTCTTCTGGAGCAGGGATCTCATATACTTCTGTAGCAACATCTTTTAGACGGTTACTGGTGGCGTTTGTTACCCCATAGATAATAACTTTTTTCCCTAATTTCTGGATCAGGTATTTCACAACTGACTGGAAGTGTCCGTCTCCAGTGAATATAATGTATGTTCCGACTTCGTGATCCTCGGCAGATACCTGATAAATATGATCCAACATAATGAAGTCGGTCATATCCTTTTTGTGCCTACCGTTGGGCTGCTGGGTAGAGATTACTGTATTGGAAATAGCGTGAAGTTTATCCAGCCCTTCATTTATTCCCTTATTGGAGAAATCCCCGAATATATACATTTTTTCAATATTATATTTTTCGTCAAGACTTTTTCGCCATGTGATCGCATCAGGGGCTATGTGGAATAAATTACGGCAAGAATAGTACCAATGTTCATAATCTACGAAGACAATCGCCTTCTTATAATCCAGCACGGGTTTTTAAATAAATTCATAGATGTACCTCGTGGCCTATTCTTCTTCATCCGTTTCAATAATGCCAAAATCAATCAGAATATTTTCCGGTGCGTTTGGAGGGGAGACTACGCCGAGCATTTCATAATTATAGCGTTTTACCCGCCGGAAGGAGCCGATTTCCTCCGGAGCATTCGCCCATGCGTCACATTTATCGTATTCTGGTGAATTTATAAGTTCATCTGTCACAGCCTTGACGAGTGCAGGTGTCACATCATAAATGTCC
>OLWT01000743.1_pt1 | contig 19573 bp, 11 predicted proteins | sample 1674001 | NCBI WGS metagenome assembly OLWT01 (sample SAMEA103958137, study PRJEB25191) | human gut metagenome | biome: human-associated habitat [ENVO:00009003]; feature: intestine environment [ENVO:2100002]; material: feces | place: Germany | collected 2013/2015 | reverse complement strand
GCGAATAAGTTTCTTCACTGCATTGTCACATGAACACAAGATGAACAGTATGGATATTATCGCCATGCAACCACCAAAAAAAATGTTCCTTTTCATAGTCATATAGTTATTTAGATTAATATATTAAATATATTTTCCTTTCCTTACTTTGAACTTACAGAATGTCTACCGGGGCATAATCAGAAATACCAAGTTATAAAAGCTCCAATTCTTTGATTATATTTCGATTCCACATATCTCATGAAAGGTTTTCCATTTGAATATATGCGATAATATATACCGAAATCAAATTTGTCTGATTCTATGCCCAAAATAGGAGAAGTTGAAAGATTCTTCTTACATACCAAGTCCTTAAAATCAGAACTTCCATTAGAAACATTATATCCAAACGTTACATCACACCCCATATAGAATTTATATTTACTACTAATCTTAAATAAATTAAAACGTAATCCTAAAGGAATATCTATCTGATGAGCGACTGGTGTTGTTTCATCATCGTAATAATCATCGTCATTTTCATCATAATACATATGATAAGCATATTCCAAACCAAGTGTGATATTAAGAACATCGCTCCATCTACCAAATCTTAATTTTGCACCGGTTCCGAGTCCCCAAAAACTATTCGAATAGTCTATATGCATAATATTCCAACCGACATTAATTCTATCTTTCCACCATGCTTTTCTAGCAGCTATTCGCCTTAGTCTTGTATACTCTACTCTATCTGCTTTTGCTATACGTATGGATTTTTTTACTATAGTACGAGTTTCATCATCTTTTGCATACGACAATGCTTCTTGCATTTTATAATCCGAAGAAAACGCATTTAATTCTCCTGCTTTTAAGTTGGCAATATGATTTGAAACCTGATTATAATACTTATTATCATTATTAAGAGTCATAAAAAAAAACTCGACCTTCTGTATATCATTACTCGAAAGTATTTCTTTTATTTCTTTTTCGTCTTTCAAATCCTTTATATGTAATGCAGGAATTCCTGTCAGAGTCTGATAATCATTGGCTTTCGATAAATAATATAAAGCAAGAGATCGATTATTATCATAATATTTCTCTCCCACAACGATATTGTACCAATATGCAGCCTCATCAGCATACTTGGTAGATGGATATTTCTCAATGAATTTAGACAAAGACTCTTCATCACTGATCTGTTTACACTTCTTCCATTCCTTTTCTGCTTCAATTTCAAGTAATGCCTTTTCAACATCTTTCTTATAAATTTGTGTATGAGATCTTTGAAGATACGAATGGTATGAATCCGATGTATTTATTGTTCTTGCCTCTTCCCAAATATTATAATCTATAATGCGTTCTTTTACATCATCGACAAACAAACTCTTTGGATATTTTGAGATAAACGCTTGTAATGCTGCAACAGAACCATCAAGACATGCCTTTTCATAGGCTTCTTTCTCTTTCTGCTTTTGCGCTACAACACCTCTTTTGCATGTATCTAATAAACTCTTTGCATGTGTATTTGAAGGACTAAGTTTCAGTACACCATTTAGGAGACTCTGAGCTGCTATATAGTCTTCCTTTTCTATATATACTTTAGCCTTATTGATTTTTTTTGAAATCATTGTGCTCTTATCAAAGTGAAAGCTCTGATATTCAGGAGAATCAGCAACAATAGTTGCCCTCAAGTCAGTACAAGCGAATGAGGCAAAAATAAATATCAAAAATGTCTTCATTCTCACTAATTTAATAAGTCCATAAGTTTTATAGGTTTCTTGTCCCCCTTATGATACTTTCCAATACGACTCAAAGCATTATCTATTGCATTATTTAAGAACATAATTGTCCAATTTGAAGAATAGACTTTATGATAATACTTTGTATTTTTGATTCGTGTAATGCTTTCCTTTACAGCCGTCTCACACTTGAATGGATTCATTATATCTTTATAGCTTTCTATTGATTTAAATGTCATTGATATTTCATTATAATAATCTTTATAGCCTTCAAGTAACGACTTTAGTGGGGAAAAAGTTTCTTGCAATTTATCAGAATACATTTTCTGAAAATTTGCAATTGCTTCATTAACTCTAACTGGATCATATCTTTTCCTTAAGCAGTCATTTGAAATTCGCAAGAAGCAAGAATCTGCAAACATAAGCCGGTCTTTTAATAAAGAAATTTGTTTTTCTTTTTCCGTTATTTCTATCTGCATCATCTTTATACAACTTTTCAAGCTATCAATTTCATGCCTTGGAGTGCTCAAAGAATCTTTAGGGAGCACGGCACTATGTTCCGATTTTATCGAATCAGAGTTTTGTCCCATAACAGGACTAGTTAAAATGGCAAATAAAGCCATCAAAATATATTTAAACTTATTCATACGAACTTATTTCTGAATCAAAATGTGCATTACTATACAACTCACCTGCTCTTTGTTCCAATGATGCAATATCAGACATACATCCATACACCTTTCTTGCATTTTTCTTGTATTCATCCAATTTTTCGGATATACTTAAAGCTAAATCATCATAAGAACTTTGATCATAATTATAATAATTATTTAAACGATTTACTTGATTAACTAAATAAGCGAAATGAGACTGTTCCAATCTCTTAGGAACAGAATTCAACTGGTTTACTAATGCCATACAATTATTTATTGGTGACATTGAAGCATATTTTTTTGCAGTGGCAATTTTTATTATTGCATCAGCCAATCCTGTATAACCCGTATGCGATGCAGCAGCTTTGGCTGCATAATAATTAGAAATTGTATTTTGAACTTTTTCTAATGAGGTATTAGCCTCCCCACCTACGACATATGTTCCATCAGTTGTTTTCAAGGAACGTAATTGAGTTATCTTTTTTGACATTTGCTTTAAAACAATATCACTCCAATCCGTAGCTGCGAATTTTCCATTGCAGTCCTCAACAAATTTGGGGATATATTGAACAGCAAACGACTCTAACAATTCATTCCTCTCTGTATTTTGCAATAATGTATTCTTCCACATGAAGTTTATTTCATGTGTTGTTGCCACAAATGAAGAATCCAGTCCATCAGTTGTAGAAAGGTTTACCACTTCTGCTATATCACTTTTTATAGCAGCAATATATTGATTATTAAAACGCATGTGTGACGGCGGCGAGACAATCGTCTTATAATATGCCATCACACCGCCGACAGCCGCAATTATTGCGACTATCAGCAATGTTATTTTTATAGACTTATTCATTTGAGAACTTTATTTTTTTTCAAAAATCTTTATTGCCCACTTTTTTAGAAGTATCATTAACTTTGGGAACAGTCTTTTTGGTAGTTTTCTTATTGTCAGATTCACTTCTTTGTCTATCCTTAGCAGTTCCTTCCCGATTAGTTTTTGCTTTTTTATTTTGCTTTTCCGACACTTTTTTCGCTAACGATCCTTGTGCTTTCGGGGATTCCACATCTGCCATATCTATAATTTTATCATTAGAGCTAACCTTTTCAATTTCATGCCTTACCTTTATAATCCAATTCTCGATTGTGACAGTTCCATCATCGGGATATTTATCTGGCATTCCTATTGCCATAGAGTAGGCTTGTTCCGCAACAGTTTTAATTTCATTACATCTCTTACAACTATCAATCGTCATATTTTTCAATTCTTCAAATTGATAATTTATAAGTTGTGTATATAAATTCTGTGTTGCGACATACTTCTTAAGACTATCCTTACTCCATTTCTCGTTATTGTTCAAATAAGCAACAGCTGCAGAATCAGGAGTTTCCGTATACCTCACAGAATCTACATCTGAAGTATCTGTAGGATAAATTGTCTCTTCCCATGGTGGCAACCCCAATTTGAAGTTATGGGTATCCCACCAATTTTCCATTTCATTAAAACCTGCAATTCCTAAAATCAGGACCACCACAGTAAGAATGCCATAAAACCAATACTTTATTCTGTATCCAAGACTAGTCTGAAGAATTCTTCCGTCAAAAGAATAGCCCTCCAAAGGAGAGACACCCAATCCATCGAAATTCTTAGACTTCAAGGTCATATCTGCTTTCTTACCATTTGCAAGGATTATAGTATATTCCCTTTTACCTTCTGCTCTATGCAAAGTAACCTTCAATCTTTCTTGAAGATTCAAAAAATCTACAGTAGATTCCCAGGGCTCATATCTATTAGCCGAAATTCTTACCTTTGCATTACGACATTCTTCTTCTGAAAAAGAAGTTGGTTGATTGGTTATGTCACAACCGGCTACCATTATCTTCTCAACCTCAATCTTTTCCCCATCAGAATTACGAATATCAAAGAAAGTCTTATCTATATTCTTTTTCCATTTTAATTGACCAACATGAGGAAACGACTTAACCTCCTCATCTACTAGAATAGTCTTTAAAGATATATCTTCAAAGCCATTACGACGAGCAAAGAGTTCCACTCGACTTCCTTTCTTTATAGATATCGGAGATTCAAAAATCCTTCCATATCGGAATATAACTTTAGTACCTTGCCCCATATCTGAGAGTTCCCTATCTGTTGGAGGCGTAAAGATGCAATATTCCTCCAATGGTTGTTTCGTCAAATCGCCAAAAGACAAGGCACCTTCTGAATTCACTTTAACCTCAGATTTTCTATCCAAAATAAATATCGCTTTAAACTGCGAATAATATTCTTGATAGCGTTTCTTGCCAAGTAATTCCAAAAGTTCACCTTCACTATTTACATAGCGCAAGCCTAATTTTTCCCCCATAGATGGAGAATATTGGCTACTTATTTTTTTTATCTCATATTCTTTATCAAAAAAAACATTAGCCTCATCCTTAACTGCCGCAACACTGGATTGAACCAGTACGCTTTTTGCAAATTGATACGCCTCCATAACTTGACTATCTTCTATATCTATATTAGAAGGTATAAATAGCCAAGCACTAAGACAATCACCTGCATGTCCTGGAATATCTCTAAGTAGCATGATATAACAACCATACTCACTAAAAGACATAGCAGTTATAATATTTTCTGTTCCAATAAGACCTGAGAACATACGTAAATAGTGTCGTGGATCGATTACTTTTTTTATCCACGAACCATTATTGCATATAAGAGGCTCATATACGCCATCACTTACAACCTTTATGACAAATCCTAACTTTTTCATTTCTTAAGAAAATTTAGTCCACTATGAATACGATCATTTTTAAATCCTTTAGTACGTACTAATAATTTTTTGACGATATTAGCTGCAGGCTTTTCATCGAAGAGGCAATAATCTTGAAAACAAACCTGTCCCAAAGAGAAAGGAATTATCTCAACATATCCATTATTTATCTCGTAATCCTTACAAATCCTTACCAGACCATTATAGAAACCGCCATAATTATCTGATATATAAGTTTTTAGAATAGGCCCAAGTTGTCCTTGAGGAGCATGTGCTTTATCTACTTTTGTTATAATAATATATATTGCAACGGTATCATCCTTAAATATACCTGTCCTCTTTATATATTGCAAAGCTCCATTAAGATATACATCTTGTTTCAACCCATCATACTCTCTATCCTCTGCGCCATATTCCATCACAAAGAAATGTATCTTCTTGTTTTTGGTTCTTGTTTTAGGATCTATAAGAGCATTAGTCAAGATATCCAATGTCTCTAACTCTTCATCAGAGAGGTTTTCACCTGCATCAGACCTATACATACACCTCATTAATTCACCAGCTAAATCCATGCAAGTCAATGGATGTACCTTACCCTCATTATCTTCCAAATCAAATCCCATTTCATAAGTAGCTATCGTAGGGGTTTTACCTGGCACAACACTTACATCCCCTGTAGTAAACAGGGAACTTAGTCGATTCATATAGCCATAACCTATACAATCGTTGTCTTTCATCATTGTTTTAGCCACATGACCATTATTTGCAACACTCAGTATTGCCCCTAAAGCACAACTTTTCCCGGAAGAAGGTATTCCCCAAAAATACACCTCTGTGGAAAGTTTGTTTATCCTTTCAAGTTTTCTATTCGGAAGTTCAAAATCTTGTGGATGCCTATTTCTTGCAAGACTTCGAATGAAACGAGTATCTATGCCTAAATCCACAAGTTCATCAAAAGTCAATAATCCATCATTAATAAAACTATTTAAAATCTCTGCTCCAAAGATATTATGGTCTGTTTTTATAAGTTTTAAGAAATCATCATGAGATATTTTATGACCATCCAAATATCCCACAACCATTTCATAAATCAATCTATTTTTATTGATTTCCTTACTCGTTTCTATGGTCTTAATTTGAACTTTTAATGATTCAATATCATAAACAATAAAACCATCACGAACTAGTTGATTAATTCTTTGTTTCGCTTCTTTACAATGCACATCATTGGGATAATTTTTACAAAACGCTTTTAATTCATCTATATTATTTTTGTCAACAGTACCCCAAGCTGTTGCTCCTTGTATCTTTGTTTGAACATTTTTAAGTTCATTTATCAACTCCATAGCTTCATCTCGATGAACGCTATCAGTATAAATAGAAAGGAAATGTTTCAATGCTTCCTTTGAATTAGAAGACTTGGCCGTATGCCAATCATTCTCTTCTGTACCTGCAAGTTTTCTCTCTACCTCCCGTCTGGCAGAAGCAGAGAAATATCCTTCGGTCTCTTTACATAATTCATCAAATGTAACAATACCCTCCTTAATGAATTGTACCAATTCATCAGGAGAATACATATCGACATTCTCTATTATTGCTTGTTTATCCGGCATTTTATGGCTGTTTTTATGTTATTATTTTCCTTTAGGATTATCTCCATAATCATTCTCACCTTCATCACCATCTGCGAACAGCATCCAAAACCCATAAAAAGGGATTATTTGATACCAACCAGAGTTATTCCTATCATGACATCGTTTCGCGCCTTGCGCCCATATAAACCAATAGCCTGGTATCAAAAAAACATAAATCGCACCATCACTAGAATTTCCATTCGTTACGACACCTAAAATAGCCCCAACCATAAAAGCATAAAAGTAAACCAGAAGTATCGAAAGCCCATATTCTAATCTTCTAATACGCCCATGAAAAGAGAATGGGCGCTTAAACATTCCCCTATTTGAAGGTCCTTCATCATACACAGGCTGTTCTTGTTCCTCTGCATTTGCAGAATAATCTGATGCTTGCTCCACTGGTTCAATGACTGCTTCAGGAATAACGACCTCTGGAACAGTTGCCACTTCCATTTTATCTTCAGTTTCTTTCTTTTCTTGATTAGAAGTAACTTCCACATTATCTACAGAAGCTTTTGCATTATCTGACAGCATTGATTCCTGTTTAGAAAATTCTTTAGTTGTCATATCTGGAGTGCCTGTAGCCAACTTTTCCTCGATACGTCTACGCATCAAAGGAGTTAAGTTTCCACTTTTACTTAGTTCATACAAAGTAACAACACCATCATTTATAGCCTCAACTATTTGGTCTGAGCTATATTCTCTAAGATTTGTCAAAATATCTTTTTTCCTACTCATAACTTTTATTATTAAAGAGTAAATGAATCATAATCATCATTTGAATCTGTCTTTTCGGATATTGATTTCCCATTATAATAGGTGTCTATATCAATTTCGCTATTTCCTTTTTTGTATCCTTTCTCCATGCCAATAAGTCTGTAAACACTCTTAGTGTGACGATCCTGTAAAACGTATGGAAACAGTAACGCTAGATACAAAAGTACAGCAGTAATAATTGCCATCATATTGGGAGAAGACTTTTGAGTAAATAATTTTGTCAAGTCGTCAAGTCCTTTTTCTACTTTTTCAAGACTCTGACTCGATTCATCAAAAGCCGTAACTCTATTGTAAGGAGAATTAATGTCTTTCTTTATCGCTCTCTCGCTTCTTCCATCAGGAGCCAGTTTATTTTCAGGAAGAGAGTTCTTGTTGGAAGAATTCATACCAGAGTGTTCAAGATTCTGATGAACTCCATTACCAGGAAACTCTTCATTGGATAATTTCTTTTCAGAGAACACACACAGCTGATGATTCCAATCTTTTATAGCAGACTCTATTTCTTTAGTATTACCAAGCAAAAACACATTCCAAGTACTTGCCCCTCTTCTTGAAGACTCAATCCATTTATTTGCCGAAGTTCTCAGAGAATCATAGTTGTTGGACAAAAGTTGCAAATGTAAGGTCTTCAGCATATTCTCTTTTTGAATCTGTTCGTCTCCTTCACTAAAACCACAAGCAGCAAATTGCTCAGGATGAATACTCCTATTAGAAATTACTCTTTCAAGCATATGCTGATAATTACCAATACGATCATTGGCATATTCTTCATAATCAGTAAACATCTGATTAGAAGCATTTATTGCATTTGTAAAATTACTGATTATCTTTTTATTATGACTATGCACCGTCCAAAAATGGAAATATGGTACCATACATACTACAAATATGATTGGAGAAGTAAATATACCTATTCGCTCCAACCATATTCTTTTAGAGAATTTGTGAGCCGTAGCCTTTGCCATTTGAGAGCCTATAAAAACAATGACCAAAGCGACATCTACCACCACCATTGTTATAGCAGCTTTCGTAAAGTCACCATCAGTCTTATAAACCTCACCAACGAATGTAATGTAACTTATAAAAATGAGAGCAAGAAATGCAATAATGTGCCCCCATGAAAATTTTAGTTGTTCATCCATATTGTTCTATTTTTTATGGTAATAATTTTTCTAACTCTCTTATCTTTCTTTTATACTCAGCTATCTTTCTCCGAATAGCATCATAATCAGTTTCATCCCCTTTCTGCTGTGGCGGTGAAGAAACATCTGCAACCGGAGCTTTAGAGATTGGAGTACCCGTATTTGCGGCAGATTCATCACCACCATTTGGCATAGGTTTCATCATCCTTTCTTTCGGAGTACTGAAATCTCCACGCTTAACTCCTGTAAGAGCTTTGTCCACAAGCACCATTGGCGGCATAAATCCATACACATCCGAGCCAGTCTTATATAAGACATTCCTTGCCTGCACAACAGTCAAATCTTTCTTGATTGATTTCATCAAGGCTATCGTACCCGTAACAATCGGTGCAGCCATGCTTGTTCCGTCAAAAAACTTGAAGCCACCTCGTGGATATGAGCTGTAGATGCCTTTGCCTGGCGCCGAGATGTCAGAACATGGGCCATAGTTTGTGAAATCCGTTGGATAGAGATTTTTATCTACGGCTGCTACTACTATAGATGAAGCGTTTCTATTCTCTGGCGGTATGCTGGAAAGAATGTCATCATTTCCAGCAGCAAATACCAGGATGCAGTTCTTCTTGGCTGCCAAAGCACAGACTCTTGCCCATAGTTTTTCAACATTCTTGAATTGCCTTTGGGCTATCTCGTTTTGTTGGTCAACTGACAATTGGTTTAATCCTTTGAAGGAAGGTCCAACAGACAAGTTCACAACATCGGCTCCATGATGAATGGCATACATTGTTCCGGCAATAAGGGCGGACAAGGGACATTGCTTGTTGTCAAATACCTGTACAGGCATCAACTTACAGTTGGGAGCGACACCAGATGCTCCTTTGGCGTAGTAGTCGGCACTTCCTGCTGCAAGGCCAGCGGTGTGTGTACCATGCCCTTGTCCTAAACTTAGGCTGTTGTTTTGTGTGAAAACATTGTAGGCATCTACGATGCGGCCTTTGAACATCGGATGTCCTGCCTCTATGCCATCATCAACAACTGCGATAGTCACATTCGGTGAACCTTTGGTTATGCTCCAACCTTGTTTCAGGTGAATCGCTTCCAAATGCCAGCCCGGTTTTTCCGTAGAGGTACTTTCATGGCCATTCAACTCGTATATTTCCTCGTCAAAGACCAAAAACTTATGATTGGAAATCTTCGAGTTTATCGTTTGTCGAATTTGGTTACGCTCGTTCTCTGGAACCTGAACGACCAACAACTTCACTTCTTTGTCATATCCAATGATGGAGTATTTGTCATCGGAATAGGCTTTCTTAAAATCTTGGGCTAATGCCTCGATGTTGTCATTTTCGTTCTCTATGAATAAGAACAAACGGTTGGCTATCGTGTTGGGTACGCCCGGTTGACGGATAATTGGTATTTCTTCTCCGTCCTCTCCTGTTACAGGGGCTACTATATCACCTTGGTCAGGCAATTTGCCGTCGTTGCCGGTGATAGGTCTGATGCGTCCGTTATCATCTATAACTCTTCCGTCAGAAGTCGTAACACTGTCAATTGGAACGACACCGTTCTCCTCATGGTGTCCACTGCATCCATTACATGATCTTAGCAGGAAAAGCAACAGACCTATAGCCAACAATGTCAGTAACAACCAAAGCAACCATTTAAGACAGCCTTTTCCTGCAAATAAATTGGTCAGCCACAACCAAAATCGGCGCCACCATGGAATGCGTTCATATTCTGCCGTGAATGTTTGATTGCTATCCATCAATACTTTGTCAGGAGAGGGGATCCACCTTTTGAATTCATATCCCTGACAGGGTTTTACCTTAGGAACTTCCGAGCTGGACAATGTTGTTCCCTCTTGCTTGGTGAATGAGGATGCCCCATCAATTTTGCCATGCTCTCCAGCAACAAAGTTACAAACGTAATACCGTTGTTCTTCTGGTTCGTTTGGCTCATCTGGAGTTTCTGGCTCTTCTACAGGGATAGCAGGAACTTCTGGGATTATCGGCTTTGCAATTTCTTTGTATGTTGCCACAAAATTCAAGTCAGAGTTGACTGTCACCCCAATAGGTGACGGTGTCCAACCTTCAAATATCCATCCTTCGTTGGCTGACACTTGCGGTAAATCCTTTGCCGATAGGACAAATCCTTCTGGACGTGTCATAGTCTTGTCCAACTTGCAGACAAGTGCTCCATTCGCATTGGCATCGAAAGTTATCTTGTACTTTTTCACCATGTCAACCTCATGGATGACAGAGCCTATGACTTTATGCTGATGTGTGTCTGGAGTCATTCCCCATGCTACAAGAAAGACTTTGTCATCGCAACAATAGATACATTCGTCATGAAGATAACGAATTGCGCCAGCCATAATCATCAGGTCTTCACCATTGCAATCCTGTGCAGCGGTACGGTAAGCCTTTATGGTATTATCTTTAATACTTTCGTATTTTGCCCTTTCGTCGCCAGTAAGATCGACAAGTTTTTGTGGGCTTTCTTTCCATTCGTTAATATGCCAGCATATTTGGTCGTCTTCCTCTATGTATTGTGGGGTAGCAAGGAAATGCTGGTATTCGGGTGCGACAACCTTCTTGACAACACTTTGTACGCTGTCAAACCGTTTGTATAAGGGATCATGACCAATCCCTTGAAAGTCGGTAAAATCGGAAACTTCAGTAAAACAAAGCTTCTGCTTACCCTTGAAAGTATATCCTGCCATTACGTTTATTCTTTATATAGGGTTTCACATTCTTCAAGAAGCACTTTTACTTTGGCGTTTGCCACAGGATCCACATGAGATATGTCGCTTGCATAGAGCAAACCAACGGTTACCAGATTCTCCCAACGTTGGAAATTATCCCAAAGAGGAAGTTTCATGAGTGTATCCATACTTACATTATCTATGTTGGCAGCATCGTCGAAAGCCAAGAGTGTTGTCAGCAAGGATTGTGGCTTGCGTACTACATTCCATGTAGATGGACTCAAATCTACCGCGACATGACATTTCTCAGCCTTTGCTCTTATTGCTTCGACATCATTGTCACTCATATAGTTTCTTCCTGCCGAACTTACAAAGTTGTTGAGGGTCAACGAAGCGTAATCAGCAATGGCATTGGGCTGTTCGTTGATGCTGAAAACCTTGCAATATCTGTCGATTCGTTCCGAAATGACATTCTTCACTCCAAGTTTTTTGAGAAGTGACGTAAGCATGAATATCACTTCATCCGCATGTGGAAGACTTTCTTCCAATTGCTTGACCTGCTTTTGGAGGAACTCCTTCCAATAATCAAGGATGTGCTTTGTCACGACATCTGCTATCGTGGTTAGCGTTTCTGTTTCAGCAGAAATAACTTCCTCTACAGAACAGCCTTTCTTCTTCAAGTCTTGCTCGATAAGTTTTATGTCGCCATATAGGTCGCATAACTTTTGAATATTGACTTGCTTGTTGTCCGACACATCTATGCCGGCCTGTTTACGAATGAAGCTGATCATGGAGAAGTCCTTCGGTTCATCAGAATGACAAATAATGATGTTGTACGCAATATCACGCAAGTCACCAACCGGCACCATCAGCGAGTCGATTATTCTACCAAATATTTCTGGTTGTGAACCAACAGAGAATGTCAACGAACGTTTTATGTCGTTGGCAATCTGTTTCACTTTCAGATTCTTTGCTTCATTGTCTTCCGGCTCAAAATATACAGACAGAGCCTTGTACATCTTTTGCTTGATTTCCAAAAGCTGGGCAAGATATTTCTGCTTGCGAGCATCGTCAAGGAAATCGGATATTGCGTCAAGGTTACGGATGATAGCCTTTGAGCCGTCGTTGTTGACTGTTGCAACATCATTCCACGTTTGCTCTGGATTGGCGAAATGCTTCTTTACAAAATCATTTTGCAGGAAGCTTTCTTTCAAGTCATCAAAATACTTGGGATAGTCGGAATGTTTATGGATGGATTTCTCCTTGGACTTTATGGCTCCATCGCTATAACCGTCGAACACTCCATTTTTGCCCGACCAATAGAAGTCGCGCAGAGGGTAGATGTTCTGGAAAGCTGCTACCCGTGACATATTCCCACTTGTGGCCCACTCGTCAAGCCATCTGTTGGGCTTGATAATTTCAGGGAAAACCGTATCAAAACGATTCCAATGTGCCGAAAGCCGGTCTCTATTGCCGGGATTGTCCGTCTTTGTACGTTCGAGGTCAATATTGAACTTCGTAGCGATGAAGAACAACGGCGCAATGCCGTTTGTGTTTGTCAACATCTTGGCACGTTCTTCGGCTGTAGCCCCGATATTGTCTTCAATCCAATTATTGATAGTGTCGCCGATAGTAGCCTCTGCTTTCTGGTCGTTATGATGACAGAACAGAACACTGCTGATTTTCAATGAACGGGAGTACTTGTTGAACAAGTATGCAACTTTACCTCTACGCAACACTTTCGGCAAAACTGTATGAATGTCTGCCTCTTTAAACTTTTCACGTGAGCGTGCTCCTGGGAAGTCCAGAAGGTCTATTTTCTCCAAGAACTTTCTTTCGTCAGCCAATGATGTAGGTAGCTCGAAGGTTAGCTCTGCTATCAGTGCAGACAAATTCCCTTTATTGAAATCGTGGGCAATGATGTTTCCTCTTACATCATATACGTCTGTATAGATTATATCGTTCCCTGTATCTGCCTTTATGCCACATACAGTATCCAACCAATCAATTTTCAGCAATGTGCCGTTTTCTCTGAGCACAGCATCGAACGGCACATAAACCTCTGTGTTGAAATCAAGTTTTTTGTATTCATTGATGAGGACGCTGAACAAATGGCTGATTTCGGCATTCTTGTTCCACAGCAAACTGAAAATATCCACCCATTTGTCATATGCCACATACTGAATGACAGGTGCAACAATCTTGCAAAAGTTGGACTGAATGATACCAGTTGCAGCATTACCTATAATATCACGGATATAGTCATTGATGTCCTTGATGTCATCTTCTTCAATCTTGTCATGTTGAACGTTATGGGCACTCCACAATCCGCTCATCTGCTCAAGATGCTTGTTGATGTCATCATATTTAAGAACGTTGTCTGGATTTATCTTGATATCATTGTAGTATGAGTCAGTCAGCAACAAAATGAGGTCAACAACAGACAGATTGTGTATCTTAACATAGTCTTTCATTGGGTTGCCGTCCTTTTGTAGTGTAAAACGGGTAATTATACCTGTAGACTCGACTTTGGCATGATTGCCACCACTCGGGTTTATAGCGTCTATGAAACTATAGGACTTTCCGCCGTTCGTTATAACAAACGGAGCGTCTGGAGAAGACAACAAACTACTCATCAGGTAGGATTTTCCCACCTGACTCTCACCATAGGCTGCTGCAGAGCAGTTGCCATCAAGAGCATTGTATATTCGTTTCAACTGTCGGCGATAATTCTTGAATATATCATAAGGAAAGGAATCTTTGTTGAATTCCCTTGCCCAGGCAATGCTCTTCTCTATCAAATCTATATGTTGTTCAATGTCTTGTAACATATCTTATGCGTTTTTTAGAAATCAAATTCGCCAGAATCCAACCAATATTGTTCGTCCACACCGAGACTCTGAATATGGATTTCAAGGTTGCCGTCCATAACATCGTTGCCTTCTTTGTCAGAAATGGCACTAATCGACAGATTTTCCTTGTCATCTGCATCTCGTTCAATGGTAATTTTGAAAGGCATACGCTTCTTCAAAACATTTATTGTGTCTTTAACCAATGCCATTACTTTTGTATCAGTTGGGCATTCATAACCTTCCAATATTGCTCTCTTGCGAATCTTGTCAGCCATCTTGTGACGGTTGAAGTCGATAGAATATAAAGCTCTGCAAGGGTATGAATCCATGCCGATTTGTCTTACGTTGAGTATCTCGGGCACACTACTGACCATCAAATCACCACGATTTTTATCAGGCGTAAGGAAGTATTCAATGGGCTGTCCTTCACGTGATGCTTCAATGAAGTTGACCGTTGACTTCAAATTTTTCTTCAACAAGTCAAGGTTGATGATAAACTTGTTTAGATTGGAAAATTCCGAAGCATAGTGACCTATAACTCCACCCATTGCAACAATGGTTTTTGCATCCTTGATATAGCCTGTGTTTTTCCCAAACGGATACCAGTCACCCACATAATAATCATTGAGGGCAATGAGCCTGTTGGGGGACACTGCGTAATACTTTAGGAAAATGTCTCTAATAACAGGCAAAGACGAAGGTCTGCCAGAAAGCAAAACCACGTCACAGGCGTAAGAGTACATAATGGTAGCCACTTTTTTAAGAAGGGGCTCTATTTCCTTTCTTACAATATTGCTGATGGCTTCACGCTTGAATCGCCATGTGAGTCGGGTAATGTCAATTCCCAACATTTCCTTGAATTCGGAAACGACGGACGCATTAGGCGGACATTCAGCAAATACATCGTCATAACGAATGTTGCAATCTTTTCTGTTTTGTTTGAGCAGTTCAAGGAAATGACACATCAAAGGAATCGAGTACTGAATATTGAAATTCTTGCGTAGTACTCTGTCAGCAACAGACTGACCATTATGATCCTTGCCAAAGAAGTTCTTTATTTTCTGTCTGTATTCAGCAAACGATAAATCTTTCAGCTCTTTTCGGAATGCGCTATCTTCATCTAGTAGCATGGCATTCTTTATCAGAGCATATAGAATGTCGTCCCCAGCGAAATAGAAACTGTCATAGAACTTCGGGGCAGGTGTTATGGTGGTCACGTCACCTTTAATATAGGTGTACTTACTTATCATAAGGTCTGTGGTTCCTGCCCCGATGTCCAATGAGCCTACAGTAATAGAAGGTTGTGTGTCTCCTTCCTCAACCTTCCCATAAAGATTGAAGAATTCATTGCAACACCCTTTGTATTTGTGGCCAACTTCGCCATACATGTAAACAAGTTGGGTACACGTTGCTTCATCATAATACCAGCAACCACCTTCGTCTTTTAATGAGCGAACCGTTGGAATTACCTCAACGGACTTTTCTGGTTTCTCGTTTTCTGAGGGGTTGTCGTATTCTGAATTTTCAAGTAAGATGACAGCATCTTTGGCACAGTGAATCAGAGCCTCACGTTCAACTTTTGACATTGCAGTGGGGCAAGTGACTATGATGCGTTTAATATTGCGTGGCATATTGGGCTTGCCGAAGCCAAACTTATTAGAGCGGTGCTCTTCAGAGTTAACTTGTGTGCGAGCTTGAACCAACATTTCAAGGAAGGCGAATGTCATCAGAGAACGACGAGAATAATGGTATGTGTTTCCGCTCTCACCGTCTAAATCTACAGTACCATCGCTTTTCAGCTGATTTGTAATTCCACGTAAATTCAATATATGGTCGTCCTTTTCTCCCTTTAGCACAAGGAATTTCCATTCTTCTTTGTTGGGACGCCAATCCCAAAGATATCGCTTTGGACTTGAATAAGTTGACAAAGACTCCGTGTCATCGGTATTGTTGGTGGCTAAATGCAAAAGAGTGTTAGCCTCTTTTCCCAAACGAACCAAACTAGGATAGACAAATTGCTTGCTATCCTTAATTCCGAAATTACCAAAGTCAACTTTTCTGAAAGCTAACCGCATATCGAAAGGATCGGAATGCTTGTTTATCTTTAGCCCATCGTTACCATCTACGACTAAATCCGTGTAGTCAACCAATTCCAACTTTCTTACTTGGTTGAAATTAGTGTTGTCCTCGATGAGTAAAGCCGTTGTTCGCGAATTGCCAATATCAATGACCATATCAACGTCTTTGGTCTCGACATCGACATTCTTATATAATTTGACAACAGGCAATAGTTCCTTTTGGGCGAGATAATTTATCAAAAAGGCATATGTCGCAATATAGGCTGTACGTCTAACATTTGCACCTTTGATTTGAGATACCCTTTGTACCGTTGGATGTACAAGATGCAATAGATATTCGTCTATATAACTCCAATTCTTACCTGACGTGCAATAGTCCATCAAATAGAACTCATTGTTGCACAGAGCAAAATCCATGTCATTACGATACTTGTCCGGGAAGACAGGACACTCATCGTATTCATCTGTGACTTCATATTTTGCTCTTGTATCAAACGCTATAATTGCATCATAATGCCTGATACCTTTACTTTCGAATTTTGGAACTAATTTTAATCTTGCCCAATTAAGAGGGCCGAACTTGAAACGTTTAGGAGTGCGTTTGAAGAAGTAAGGCAATGGTAGCCATACATTCTCAAAAGACTGAAGTTTACAATCTCTATCTGCAAAAGTCATATTAAAAATCTCACCCCTTACCCCCGGACAATTTTCGTCATCAATACGTAAGGGCGTGATGCCATCACTTTTCAGATCGTTGACATCAATTTCAATGGTGGGGTCTGCCAAATATCCCCCGGTATATAGCTTTTGCTTATTATAATAAACGCACTCATCTTCTGTTCTTAATTCATAGACTGGATCCAACAACCATTCTCCATTAGTGGTATCATACCATTCATGATACCACATCTTGAATTTCTCTTGAGTGTTGATACTTAGAGGAAAGGTTAAAATCTGAATGCCTGAATTAGCTATTAGGGTATGCTGTTCTGCCATATGACTAAACTTTTATTCAAATTTCTGTAAAAATGCACTAGGGACGTAGGCGGTGCAAACGGTGAGGAGCCCTTCAATGATGATGCCTACACGCAACTGGCTTTGATAGCGGGCTACTATGCCTGTCACGCCTGCGAATTTACCGCCTGTTATTCGTACCTTTTGACCCGACTTGAATTTCTCCACTTCTTCTGGAGATACTACAATATCATCAGAATCAGCAGCACAGATTATCTTTAGGCTGTGAATTTGGTTGTCTGGCACCACCAATGGTACCTTGACAATCTTGTAGCCAACGTGTGTGTGACGATAATAAAAGCGGAGGTAAGGGAGGTTTACATTGTCGTAAACAAAGGTTTTCAATTCATCTTCGGTGCCACGGGCAAAAAAGATATTGGGAATACGCGACCCTTCAATGGTCGTTCGCCTGCCGTCAACCATTTTAACGGACTTCAATAAAGGCAAGTAGGCCTCAACTCCATGCGCCACCAAATAATCGTACGCCTTTCGCTCTCTGCCATACGTTGTGCGGAGAGCATACCAATGGGACGCGTCTTTTGTATATTTATTAGTGTCAACTGATGTTCTCGACAGGGCATTATTGGTGGACGCCCCTGTTTGTGAGTCCGTTGGTTTGATAGACTTTCGAACTTTGGGGAGAGCGTTGGAGGTAGGTCCAGCGCATAGAGGAGATTGGTTATCTCCTACTTCGCATTTTACATCTGATGTGGCGCAATATTTTTCCATATCGTGATGGTACCTTATCAAAGACTTGACTTGATACGCAGACATTAAAAAAGCGTGGGAACCGCTCGCCGTCTGTCCCACCCTCTGAGGCCTTCGCATTGCCCGATACTGTAGAACAGACAACGCTAGAGCCCACGCCGATATGATATATATATGCCGCCACATGGAGTAGTTGAAACCTATATGCAAAAAAATACACATAGGTACAATACTCCACTGGCCGTGATATAATCACACCCGTAGACATCTACCGTTGCTCGGTTCGTTGACAGTATCTAAAGTTTGCGAAGTTTCAGAGAGTCAAGAACAAAGCGTCAAGTAAACGCCTTCTATATGTCGTGTCCCCATCCCTTCCCCAATCGGCATCAATCGCAGTTGCCGGACATCTGAATGACACGAAACGTCATGACGACGATAGTATCGGCGTGGAAACGCTACAAAATTATTAAATTCATTCAAACAAAACAAACATTTTCATAAATTATGTAACATTTTCTTATAAAAAAGTGAGTGCAAATATAGAATAGTCGTGTTGCTATATGATTTATAGCGATAATGAAAGGAGATAAATATCTTATTCTACGGGATGCCGTTCACACGTGAATGCAGGAAGAGTTGTTTTGAAACGGATATTGGCATTAGAGTATGTGGAATATAATCCGACCGGAATATCCATCATCCGACCGGAAATCCGACCGATAATCCAACCGTTTCAACCCTAATCGGTCATAATATCCAATTAATCCACTTTTTTCAAAAAAACCGTCAACCATCTGGTCATCAATACGGAAGTGTCTGAACTACAGATACTTCCGCATTTTTTGTATGGCGAAAACCATCGGGTGATTGTCTGGATGGTTGGGGAATAAGAAGAATTAATCGTATGGAAGGGGATGGAATATGACATGAGGGGAAAATGGACCGTATTTTATAGGCATACGGACCGGAAAGCGGAAACGGGATGGAGCGAAGCGCGCACGACTGCATCACTGTCTCGCCAAGCTCTGATCAATCATCAGGGCTGAACAAAGGACCGGGATAATATAATCATAAACTTTTAAAAAGCATTGAGTATGCATTATGAAATCAAGTATTCGGATTTCGTGAAGGGAGAGTTCACGACACCGTACAATTGGGTTCATTGTTTGAACGAAAACTGCGAGATAAAGAAGAGATGCACGAGATGGCATGTCATCAGAAAGATGAAACAGAGGGACCTGTGTGGGAAATGTATCCTGCCGACCACGAATCCGGTGGAAGGATGCAAACTGTTTCATAAGATGAAGAAGACTAAGGTGGCATGGGGATTCAAAAAGGCTCTCGGCAATGTAAAGGCATGCGACTATAAGGCCATACGCCACGACATCATCAAGACAATGAGCAACAGAAGGGACTTTTCGAGATACGACTCGGGGGCGTGGAAACTGACGGAAAACCAGCAGGAGAAGATAAAGAGGATTTTCGCCGACTATGGGTATGATGACGTGGAGTTTGATTTCTACGA
>OLWT01000728.1_pt1 | contig 19790 bp, 16 predicted proteins | sample 1674001 | NCBI WGS metagenome assembly OLWT01 (sample SAMEA103958137, study PRJEB25191) | human gut metagenome | biome: human-associated habitat [ENVO:00009003]; feature: intestine environment [ENVO:2100002]; material: feces | place: Germany | collected 2013/2015 | reverse complement strand
TCAAATACAAGAGCCTTCATGAAAAGTATTCTCAGAATAACGCTTGTCTTTTATTTAACGTGGTGTTATACTATGCCCGTAAAACAAATACAAAACTATTATTGGAGAGAAAAAAGGAGGATTTTTTCGATGGCTAATTTTGAACAGTGGGCTGGCTTCGAAGGAAGAAACTGGAAAAGTTCTGTAGATGTACGTGATTTCATCCAGGAGAACTATACACCATATGAAGGTGATGAGTCATTCCTTGAAGGACCTACAGAAGCAACAGACAAGTTATGGGGCAAATTACAGGAACTTCAGAAAGAAGAAAGAGCTAAAGGCGGAGTTCTTGACATGGAGACAGAAGTTGTTTCCGGTCTTACGGCTTATGGTCCTGGATATATAGATGAGAGCATGAAAGATCTGGAGCAGGTCGTTGGTCTTCAGACAGATAAACCGCTGAAGAGAGCATTCATGCCTTATGGTGGAATCAAGATGGCTGAGCAGGCTTGTACAACATACGGATATCAGCCAAGCGAGAAGCTGCATGAGATCTTTACAAAATATCATAAGACTCATAACCAGGGTGTATTCGACATCTACACACCAGAGATGCTGAAAGCCCGTCATAATAAAATCCTGACCGGTCTGCCGGATACCTATGGCCGTGGCCGTATCGTAGGCGACTACCGTCGTGTTGCTCTGTACGGTATTGATTACCTGATCGAGCGCAAAAAAGCAGACTTCGCTGCAACAAATCGTCAGGGAATGCGTCGTGGTGACTTCCAGTTAAGAGAAGAGATCGCTGACCAGGTCAGAGCACTGCAGGATATGAAAGTTATGGCACAGTCCTATGGCTATGACATTTCCGAGCCGGCTAAGAACGCAAGAGAAGCTGTTCAGTGGCTGTACTTCGGATACCTTGCAGCTATCAAAACTCAGAACGGTGCTGCAATGAGCGTTGGCCGTGTATCTACTTTCCTTGATATCTACATCGAAAGAGATATCGAAAAAGGAATCCTGACCGAGAAAGAGGCTCAGGAGCTGATCGACCATCTGGTAATGAAATTCCGTATGGTTAAATTCGCAAGAATTCCGTCTTACAATCAGCTGTTCTCCGGTGACCCGGTATGGGCTACTCTGGAAGTTGCTGGTATGGGTATTGATGGACGTTCTATCGTTACAAAGAACGATTTCCGTTTCCTGCACACACTGGAAAACATGGGACCGTCCCCAGAGCCGAACCTTACTGTTCTGTACTCTGAGAATCTTCCGGAAGCTTTCAAAAAATATGCAGCTCATATTTCTGTACAGACAAGCTCCATCCAGTATGAGAACGATGATGTAATGCGTCCGGTATGGGGCGATGATTACTCCATCTGCTGCTGTGTATCTGCTACCGAGACCGGTAAGGAGATCCAGTTCTTCGGCGCTCGTGCAAACCTTGCAAAATGCCTTCTGTACGCTATCAACGGCGGTAAAGACGAGAAGACAAAACAGCAGGTTGCTCCGGAATATCAGCCGATCACCAGCGAGTATCTGGACTATGATGAGGTTATGAAGAAATACGACGTTATGATGGACTGGCTGGCTCATCTGTACGTTGGAACTCTGAACATGATCCATTACATGCATGACAAATACTACTATGAAGCAGCAGAGATGGCTCTGATCGACACCGATGTAAGACGTACCTTCGCAACCGGTATCGCAGGATTCTCTCACGTAGTAGACTCCTTAAGTGCAATCAAATACGCTAAAGTTAAAGTTATCCGTGACGAAGAAGGAATGGCTGTTGACTTCGAGACAACCGGCGACTTCCCAAGATACGGCAACGACGATGACAGAGCAGACGAGATCGCTGTATGGCTGCTTCGTACCTTCATGGACAAACTGAAATACTGCCATACCTATCGTGATTCCGAGCCGACTACCTCTATCCTTACCATTACTTCCAACGTTGTATATGGTAAAGCAACTGGTTCTCTGCCGGACGGAAGAAAAGCCGGTGAGCCTCTGTCTCCAGGAGCTAACCCGTCTTACGGCGCAGAGAAGAGCGGACTTCTTGCTTCCCTGAACTCTGTAGCAAAACTGCCGTACGAGGATGCTCTGGACGGAATCTCCAACACCCAGACCATCAACCCGGGCGCACTCGGCCACAACGACGAAGAGCGTACCGAGAACCTGGTACACGTTCTGGACGGATACTTCGAGCAGGGTGCACATCACCTGAACGTAAACGTATTCGGAACCGAAAAACTGATCGACGCAATGGAGCACCCGGAGAAACCGGAGTATGCAAACTTCACAATCCGTGTATCCGGCTATGCAGTTAAATTCATCGACCTGACAAAAGAGCAGCAGATGGACGTAATTGCACGTACCTGCCATGATCATATGTAATTTCTGAAAATGTTATTTCTAAAAGCCCCCGCGGCCGCAGTAATGCGGCTGTGGGGGCTTTTTGTATATCGGTGCTTGAATTCCAGTAAAATCCACTTGATTTAGAGTACATAAAATGAGAAAATTTATCAGATGCAGAACGCTAATTGAAAAACTTTTATCAAGTAATTCATAGCGTAAGTTACAAGTTAATGTTATAATACCAAAGTTAGAATTTCCTAACACAAGAAAAAATGGAGTTTTATTTATGAAAAAGAAAATTGTTGCAGCATTTTGTCTTGCCATGGTGATGACGGTCGGCGGATGTTCCGGTGCGGGGACAGCAGCGCAGCCGGAGAGCAGTGAAAGTCAGACACAGCCGGCGTCTGTTTCGGAGTCTTCGAGCAGTTCTGACGCTTCGGAAGAGAATTCCACGCAGAAATCCGCATCATCCACAGCTTCTTCCGATGCCGCAGATGCATCGAGCAGCCGAGATATTTTTGCGATGGATACGTACATGACGGTCACTGCCTATGGTCCGAATGCAGAAACGGCGGTGGATCAGGCGCAGCAGGAGATTGAGCGGCTGGATGCACTTCTGTCGACCGGAGAGGAGACGAGTGAAGTAGCGCAGATCAATGCAAACGGCGGCGGAACCTTATCGGAGGATACCACCTGTCTGCTGGAACGCTCGCTGGATCTGTATGACAGCACAAACGGCGTTTTCGACATCGCAATTTATCCGATCATGGACGCCTGGGGTTTTACAACCGGAAATTATACGATTCCTTCGGATGAGACGATCGAAAGCCTCCTTCCGCTGACCGATGCCAATGACATTCTTTACGACAAGGACAGCGCATCCATCAGCTTTGCCAAGGACGGCATGAAAATCGACTTCGGCGGAATCGCAAAGGGTTATACATCCGGCAGAATTGCGGATATTTACCGGGAATGCGGTGTGACGAGCGGGCTCATCAACCTCGGTGGAAACGTTCAGGTTGTCGGCACGAAAACGGATGGCAGCAAATGGCGTGTTGCCGTGCAGAGTCCGGAAGCGGAGGATGATTATCTCGGCATTCTCTCGACGGCCGACCGGGCAGTTATTACTTCTGGCGGCTATGAGCGGTATTTCGAACAGGACGGCATGAAATATCATCACATCATCGACCCATCGACCGGTCATCCGGCAAATAACGGTCTGGTGTCGGTGACGATCGTAAGTGCTGACGGAACACTGGCGGATGGCCTTTCTACTTCTCTTTTCATCATGGGGAAGGACAAGGCGGCCGAATACTGGCGTGCACACAGCGATGAATTTGACACCATTCTGGAGGATGCGGACGGCGTTCTGTATGTAACCGAAGGAATTGCTGACGATTTCACATCCGATCACGAGACAAACATTATCAGGAAAGACGGTGATACATAACCATGGGAAAATGGAAAAAACTGACAGCATTTGCACCGGCTCTCGCGGCAATTATCGTAGCAGCCTGCGCCGGTATTTCGCTGAACGGCTACACTGCACCGGTTTACGCCGTAGAGCAGCCGGAGGCACTGGTGACACCGGAGCCGGAACAGGATACCGATGCAGCGGAAAAGAAAGATGATACAAAAAAGAAGGACGATACCAAAAGGACAACCGATACCGAAGCAGAACTTGTCGCAGCCGTCGGTTCCGGCAGCTTTGAGCTGGCGGACGGAACGTACGAAGGAAGCGGAACAGGTTTTGGCGGTACGATTACAGTCTCTGTCGTATTGAAAGACAAAACGATTCAGTCGATCTCGATTGTAAGCGCTCCCGGCGAGGACGCAGCTTTCCTGAACCGTGCGAAGGGAGTTATCGACCGTATCATTGCATCCCAGAGTGTGGATGTGGACACGGTTTCCGGTGCAACTTTCAGTTCAAAAGGTATCCTTGCAGCCGTGAAAAATGCACTGACCGGTCAGGAGGACACTTCAGAACCGGCATCCGCATCAGGAGCCTCTGCCGGCGGAACCGTTACAGTATCTAAAATCGAAGAACCGGCTGCCTACCGGGATGGAACGTATTACGGAACCGGAACAGGATTTGGCGGCACAATGAAAGTCTGCGTTGTTGTCAGCGGCGGAAAAATTGCTTCGATTGATATTGTGGAAAACAGCGATACGCCAAGCTACCTTTCCAGTGCTTCCTCTCTGATTTCGACGATTATCTCAACACAGAGTACGAATGTGGATACGGTCTCCGGCGCGACCTACAGCTCCCGCGGTATTATTGAAGCTGTGCGGAGTGCCTTAAGTCAGGCGGCAGTGAACGGGTCTTCCAGTACAAACGGAGGAAGCCAGAGCAATACAAACAACGGAAACAACAGCCAGAATAATAATCAGAACAATAACAACTCGTCTGCATCCAAGGGAAGTTTTCCTTATCAGGACGGAATTTATTACGGCACGGCCGCCGGTTTCCAGGGAGACATCAAAGTGGCGGTAGCCCTGCAGGATCAGACGATCAAAGCGGTACTGATTCTGGAAAACGAAGATGACGAGACATTCTTCAGCCGTGCCAAAGTCGTAGCCGACCGCATTGTGGACAGCCAGAAAACCGATGTGGATCTCGTTTCCGGCGCGACCTACAGCTCCCGCGGCATCCAGAACGCAGTAAAACAGGCGCTGGAAAATGCGAAGAAAGCAACAAACGGCGAGACCGTTCCGGATAACGGAACGAGCAGCGGCGGAACCACAACGATTCCGGAAGGAAAATTCCCATACGAGGAAGGCATTTACTACGGAACCGGCGAGGGCTATCTGGGAGACATTACAACGGCAGTTGTCATTCAGGATGAGACGATCAAGGCAATTCTCGTGACCGAGAGTGAAGATGACGAAGCATTCTTAAAACGCGCAAAACAGACAGCAAAGGACGTTGTGAAAAACCAGACACTGGAAGTCGACACCGTTTCCGGCGCAACCTACAGCTCCAGGGGAATTCTTGCGGCAATCGAGGAAGCTTTAAAAGAGGCAGAACGCGTAACTGAGGAAAAGAAAAATCCAACCCCGACACCGACGGAAACACCAACCCCGACCGAAACCCCGGAGCCAACTGAGACGCCAACACCAACACCGACGGAAACTCCGGAACAAAAGATCTATCAGGACGGCGAATACACAGCGATTGCCGTCTGCGAGCCGGATGAAGATGAAGATTTTACCGCTTATCAGCTTTCCGTGACGGTAACAATTGAAAACGATAAAATCGTAGCGTTAAGCAACATCACCGGGGACGGAGACAGTCAGAATGCCTCCTACATCCGCCGCGCATCCGAGGGAACCTCCAAAATCAAAGGCGTTTCCGCTCAGATTCTGGAAACCGGAACGCTTGAGAACATCGACACCGTTTCCCGTGCAACCTGCTCCTCAAAAGCCATTCTTGAGGCATGCCGGAATGCGCTGGATGCTGCGAAAGTAACGCAATAAAGGGGAAAACAGATGAGACAATTGATTGTTCGTTTTTTGAATGTCGCTGTCATTGCTGCTGTTCTGATCGGCTACAATACCGTACTCGATAAAAGAGACAAAGAGGATCAGATCGCGCGGCTCTCGGCAGAGCTTGAGACGACCCAGCTTCAGAAGGAAAATCTGCAGGCCGCAGCAGCTGCATCCAACACGGCGGATACGGCTGCAAGTGAAGCAGCAGAAGCAGAAGGGCAGTACGTGGACGGTACGTATGACGGTGAAGCTGACGGCTTCGGCGGCACCATTGCAGTTGAAGTAACCGTAGAGGGCGGCCAGATTACCGATCTTGCCATCACATCCGCCGACGGCGAGGACAGTGCGTATCTGTCAAACGCGGAGGCGATCATTCCAAAGATTATTGAGGCACAGTCCGCCGATGTTGATACGATCAGCGGAGCAACATTCAGCTCCACCGGTATCAGAAATGCGGCGCAGGAAGCAATAGAAAAGGCGGAGAAATAACATGAAAAATTTAGATCTATCCACATTACCGGCAAAGAAGAGAAAACAGATCGTTTCCTGCCTGCGTGCCGGAATCCAGCTTTTATATTTCCTGTTTCTTCCGTCAGTATTTACCGCTGCATTTAACGGAGTGAAATACATTTTTACGCAGCTTGGACAGGGTGAAAAAATTGAGATGACCGCGTTTGTGTCGGCTCTGCTCCTTGTCTGTGCATTTACGATTGTTTTCGGCAGATTTTTCTGCGGTTTTGCATGCGCTTTTGGAAGTCTGGGGGATGCAATGCACGCAATTTATGGTATAATCTGTAAGAAACGTAAAAAGAAGCCCAGATGCATCAAACCGGAGCTGGCAAAAAAACTGGTACTGATCAAATACGGCATTCTGCTTCTGATTGCTCTTTGCTGCTTTGCAGGAGTTTATCAGAAAGCAAGAGGAACAAGCCCGTGGGATGTCTTTTCCATGCTGCATGCGGGAAATTTCCGACTTTCCTCTTATATTCCAGGCATTGTTCTTCTGGTGCTGATCCTGGTCGGCATGTTCTTTGAGGAGCGCTTTTTCTGCCGTTTCCTGTGCCCAATGGGAGCTGTCTTTTCTCTGCTTCCGATCCTGCCGTTCTTTACTCTGCACCGGAAACGCGAAAACTGCATCCGCGGCTGCAGCGCCTGCACGAGACAGTGCCCGTCAGCAGTGGAACTGCCATCCGATGGATCCGTGGAAATCTCCGGCGACTGTTTCCAGTGCCAGAAATGTATTGATACGTGTCCAAAAGGCAATATCCGCTGCGGGGTAAAGGAACTTCACGGAAATGAAATCCTCTTTACGCTGTTCCGTGCTGTATTCCTGCTGACACTGCTGTTATGGGCTGGCATCTGATTCAGAATAAGGAAAACTATATGAAGAAAAAAGATCTGATTCTGGCAGGCGCCGTTCTGCTCCTGGCTGGAATCCTTGCCCTGGCGCTTCGGCTGCCGAAAACGGAAAATGGAAATACCATGAAAGTCACGGTGGACGGCGAGGTCTACGGAACGTATTCACTCGCAGAAAATCAGACCGTGAAAATTCAGACGGGTCACGGAACGAATGTCCTGGTGATTGAAAACGGAAGTGCCCATATGGAAGAAGCTGACTGCCCGGACGGCTACTGCAAAAGACAGGGTACGATTTCCCGGGTAAATGAGACGATCGTGTGCCTGCCGCATAAGCTGGTTGCGGAGGTAGAAAGTGACGGATCCACAACGGACGACGCCGACGATGCGCCGGATGTGATTGTAAAATAATACCAGCTTAGAAGAAAGGAATTGGAATTTATGAGAGACAGTCGCACTGCAAGCAGAAAAATTGCCTTATGCGCCATGTTGATGGCACTTGCCATGATTTTCAGTTACGTGGAGGTACTGATCCCGATCAACCTCGGCGTTCCCGGCATTAAACTTGGTATTGCCAATCTGGTTGTCGTTGTCGGTCTCTTTTTCCTTCCGGCCGGGGAAGTCCTGATGATTTCCGTTGCCCGCATTCTTCTGATGGGCTATCTGTTCGGAAATGGAATGTCCATTCTTTACAGTCTTGCCGGCGGACTCCTGAGTTTTCTTGTGATGTTCTTACTGAAACATATCAAAGGATTCAGTATCACCGGCGTAAGTATTGCAGGCGGCGTGACGCACAATGTCGCGCAGATCTGCGTGGCGGCTCTCGTTGTACAGAACCGCAAACTGTTCTGTTATTTACCGGCACTTCTCGTAGCCGGTGTCATTACCGGAATGCTGATCGGAATCCTTTCTGACCGCATTCTTTCGGCAGTAAAACGCGAAGGACGGAAGAGTTCTTCGCGGTAGGTACTGCACATCTAGTACCATTTATCTGTGCGGAGACAAAAATCGGTCCGCAAATTTCAAAGAAACATACAAATTAATAATAAAAAATCTCAATAAACAGTATCTGTGCGCTTTTGAGAAAAAATACTCAGTTAAGAGTTAGACAAAACGATCTAAAATTAGTAAAATGTTTTATAGTTAGTTAAAACGATTATTAATTAGTATAAGCTAATATAATAATAAATAACAGTTTTGCCCCTGTTTTTCCTGCAAAACTGTGGAAAAGGAAAAAGGAGGAAGTTATGATCAAAAGAAAAGAACTTCAGAAAAAATCATTAGCAGCCGTAATGGCAGCTTCCATGACCATGAGCCTGCTCCCGGGAACCGTACTGGCGGATTCTGCAAGCGGCGTGCTGGCAGATGGTACTTATGAGTCTACCGCTCATGTTACCAGAACAGCAGAAGACGATGAGGATGAGAATGCATGGGATGAATATGACGTTAATGTCAAAATCACAGTTGCAGACGGCAAATTTTCTGACATTGCAGTAACGCCTGGCTCTGGATACAATACAGAGAATGCCACATATTTCAAAAAAGCAGCTACAAACAGCAAAGGATTCAAAACGAAACTTCTTGGAAAAGATGCAACGATTGAAAACATTGAAGGATGGGATATTGTATCGGGTGCAACCAGAACTTCGAATGCAGTAAAAACCGCAGCTCTTGCAGCAACCCAAAAAGCAACCCCGACTCCAGAAGCAGTAGACACCACAGCACTTGAAAAAGCAATCGCAGATGCCGAAGCATTAAAGGAAGCTGACTACACCGCAGACTCCTGGAAAGCTGTCCAGACTGCTCTTACCGCAGCAAAATCTGCTCTTTCTGCAAAAGAATCCCAGAGCGCTGTTGATACCGCGAAAGATGCGCTGAATACTGCAGTAAAAGGCCTTGTTAAAGCACCGACTCCGACGGCGACCCCGACAACAACGCCAACCGCAACCCCAACAGCGACCCCGACCGAGACTCCAACTGAGCAGGTGGCTTACGTTCTGATGAACATTCCGTATGATAAATTTTACGCTGCAGATGTAAATAACTCTGTTCCGGTAGATGTATTTTCCTCTGCAACACTGAACAAAACAAGAACATCAAGCCTTGCCGGCGGCTCTTATCATTCCAATGCAGATGGAAGTGCGATTAACGGTATCACCTTCCCGGTAAAAGTAACAGGAGTGGATCTTTCTAAATTTAAGAAAGTTACAGATTCTGATTCTGTAAGTATTACAGTAACAAACCGTGGTCAGACATCTACACAGACATACACTGGAAAAGACGCCTTATTTGAAAACTCAGACTATGCATATTATGTATTAAGCGAAGCACCTTCTTACTACAAAGAAGCAACGGTAAATGCAGATGGCTCTCTTTCTTTTGGAAAAACAGTTGGAACTGCAATTGAACTGACCAATGTATCTCCGGAATTTATGACTGAATCAAGCTATGGAGATTATCAGCTGGATCTCGACGGACTGGAGAACACGATTGATGTTGGAACCGATCAGATCTATGGTGTTATTGTCAGCACGAAAGAAGGCAATGACTATGGTATGCGTCATGTGGAAAATATCTGGCGCGGAACAGAGCTGGCATGGTCAACTGGATTTACAACACAGGTACATGGATGCCCGACTTCTTCTGCACATTACAAGAGCATGATGGGACAGCATATCAATAAGGTTACTTATTATACCAGCAAAGGAATCTACACGATTCCAGTGAATGATATTTTTGTTCCAACAAAATTTGAGGCAAGTGTATCCGTAGAAGACGCTTCTCTTTCCGCTGGAAAGACAACGATGACCGTAACCGGACTTCCGGCTGATTATGATGCAGAATATTCCGTAGATGGTCTGGATGGATTTGCAGTAGACGGAAATACCATTTCTTATTCCGCAAATGCGAAAAAAGGAATGTATACTCTGACGATTCATGATAAAAAAGGTGTTTATGCAGATCTGACACAGAGCTTTACTCTGTATACAGATGCAATGCCGGCTGCTTACAACGAAAAAGGAAGTGCTCCGGCGCTTGTAAAAGCAGAGAATGCATCAGAAGATGACTTTGCTGATTATATCAAGAACATCACTTCGGTAAAAGTAAATGGAAAAGAATATGCAGCAACTGGAAAACGGAAAATAATTCTGATCAAAGAAGACGGTACGCTTGATCTGACAGCTGCCGCTTTTGCAGAAGGAAATAAATTTGAAATCGAAGTAACTGCAACAGGTTACAAGACGCTTTCCTTTACTTATGAGAAGAAAGAAACAACATATAAATATGTATATGCAGGTCTTACCTGGGCTGAGTATTGGGCAGCAGAAGGAGTTCAGGCGGCAGGAAGCGACGCTGGTTCGGATGAAACTGACGGTCGCAAAGAAAGTGATAAAGGCGCTTTTGATGTTGTAACCCGTGCGACCACAAACCATGGACTGCACAGAGGAAGCTTCCAGTGCGCAGCAACTATCTACATGAAAGATGGCACAACCTATGATGTGGCATATTATACCGCAGCAACCACGGCAGTTCTGACCAACGGCGAGACCGTAACTTACGATAAGAGCCAGATTGATCATTATGAAGTAAAAGGTCTGAAATATGTGCCTGTAAAAGTTTCGGAAGATGATTACGAAGATTTCTGCAAAAAGTATGTTGTGGTAGAAAACGGCGGAACACTTTCCGGTGGATTTTCTGAAAATAAACTGCAGAGCTATACAGGCCTGGTTGCAGATGTAACAGAAAACACAAACGGTCTGAAGATAGCAGTGAAAAATGCAGATGGAAGCTTCTCCTTCTCTGCAAGAACAACAGGAAGTGAATCCGGAATCAAAGATCAGGCGCTGAAGACAGCTCCGGATGCTGAGACCGTAGGACTGACCGTGAAAGAAGCCAATGGTTCTTATGGAGAATTCCTTCGCGTAGATTTAACGGGAGATTACGGCGATCTGGCTGCTAATCTGCAGACCGTAACCTGGACTTATTACGGTGATGATTCCACTTATACGAATGCAAAAGCAACGTATGGAACAAAATTCGCAGCAGATAACTGGATGCATAAAGTAATGGGAATCCAGCTCGGCCTTACCGATTCCCTGCGCTGCACTTTACCGGAGGGAACGGATGGAACCGGTTATTGGAAGATTACGATTCATGCACTTGGCTATGCAGATGCTTCCTACACTTTTGAAGCAACCAAAGCGAATATTGTAGGAGCTGATCCGGTAGAGAGCACAGCAGCACTGGAAGAGGCAATTGCAAAGGCAGATGCACTGAATAAAGATCTTTACACGGAAACTTCCTGGAATAATATGCAGACAGAACTGGCAGAAGCAAAAGAAGCATTGGAGAAAAAACAGAGCCAGGGAACCGTAGATGAAGCAACCGAGCATCTGAATGCAGCCATCGAAGCTCTGCAGTCCCAGTATGTATTAATGAATATTCCGTATGCAGCGTTCTATCAGGCAGAGGTTCATAATGATGTTCCGGTAGATGCGTTTACTTCCGCAACAAAGAATAAAACAAGAACCGCGTCTCTTTCCGGCGGATCTTATCATGTGAATGCAGACGGAAGCGATATCACAGGTATTACCTTCCCGGTAAAAGTAACAGAGGGTATGGATCTTAGCAAATACACGAAAGTGACAGATGAGGATTCTGTAGAAATCACCGTTACCAACCGTGGACAGACATCCACCACAACGTATACCGGAAAAGATGCACTGTATGAGAATGCAAGCTATGCATATTACACTTTACATGAGGTTCCATCTTATTACAAAGAAGCATCTGTAGATGCAGACGGCAATGTAACCTTTGGTGCTGTTCAGGGAACCGAGGCAGCAAAGCTGGAAAATGTAACGGCAGAGCTCTCCACTAACAGCAAATACGGTGATTATCAGCTGGATCTGGATGGTCTTACTGATACCATCAAAGCAGGCGAAGATACCGTATATGGTGTTGTTGTCAGCACAAAAGAGGGCAACGATTACGGAATGCGTCATCTGGAGAATATCTGGAGAGTGTCTGAGCTGGCATGGAGCACTGGATTTACGACAAGTGTTCATAACTGCCCGACCTCCTCGGAACATTACAAGAGCATGATGGGACAGACCATCAACAAAATTACCTATTACACCAGCAAGGGAATTTACGAAGTCGACGCAGATGTATATGTACCGGTTAAGTTTGCATATGAATTTTCTGTAGAGAATGCGTCTGTCACATCTGGAAATGCTTCTGTTAAACTGGAAGGCCTGCCGGATGATTACAATGCTGTCTATACAGTAGAAGGTCTGACGGGAACCGTGTCCGGTGATACTCTGTACTTCAAGAATGCAGAGAAAGGTTCTTATACATTGACTGTCAGCGATAAGAATGGTAAATATGCAGATCTTTCCGCAGACTTTATCCTTTACACGGAAGAGATGCCGGCAGCATTTAACGAAGATACGACAACACCGGGTCTGCTTAAGAACGGGGATGCAACAGATGAAGAGTTTGCAGATTATCTGAAGAACATTACCTCTGTTACTGTAAATGGAAAAGCATATGCAGCAAGCGGAAGAGGAGCTGTTGTACTGTTCAATGAGGATGGTTCCTTAAAGACAGATGCAGCACCGTTCGCAGAGGGCGATTCCTTTGAAATTACAGTTTCTTCACTGGGATATCAGGATCTTAGCTTCACCTGGAAGAAATCAGCAGAAGAGCCGACTCCTACTCCTACAGAGACCCCAACCGTAACCCCGACCGAGACTCCGACTGTTACCCCGACGGAAACCCCGACCGTAACCCCAACTGAGACTCCGACGGTTACACCTACAACAGCACCAACCACAACCCCGACGACTGCTCCTACCACAATACCTACGACGCAGCCGACGAAGACCCCGACAAGCACCCCGAAAGCAACATTTACTCCGCTTGCAAGTAATAAAGTATCCAATACTTCTACTTCCAAGAAGAGCGATAATGCAAAGACCGGTGATGCTACCAACATCTGGGGATGGGTAAGCATGGCAGTTGCATCTCTTGGTGCCGGCGGACTTGGATTCAAACTCCGCGGCAGAAAGAAAAACGAAGACGAAGAGTAATTCAGAACGAAATAACTGAGAAATTCTTCTGACATAAGAAATCACAGAAACCTCTGTTCCAGCTTTTCTGGCGGAGGTTTCTGCCGTGGGCTGTGGGTTTCTTTACATAAAAACAGAAAATTTTTTCTTGAAACAGAAGACAATTCGTGCGATGATAATACTGTGCTTTTTTGCACATGCAGCACAATGGAGGTGACTTAGAAAACATGACAGCAAAACTGTTGGAAAAACATATTACCGATACAATTCGGGAATGGCAGGTGAAGATCGGCTATGAGGGCGGTACGATGAAGCTTTACTACCCGGCGGAGTCCCTGCGCCGTTCCCTCTCTTTAGACGAAACAGAAGACCTGGATGCGGCACTTGCCGCGTTCTGTAAGGAAGTACAGCCGCGTCTTGGAACACTTGCGATTTCAGCGGTCAAGGACCGCTACTGCGTGGAAATCCCGGAGGAGGGATGTTCTTATATCGAGCAGAAAATCCCTGTTCCGGAGCTCCTGCAGAACCTTCTGCAGGTGATCACAACGCCTGGAAACACAATGGAACAGGTTCGAAACTGCTTTTCTTCCTATGCAGAGAAAATGCATACTACCGTGGAAGAAAACGCATCCGAGGAGCATGAGATGGGCCATGTATTTTCTTTTTCAGACCCGTCTGTAGATGAATACTGTTACTGTGTCGAAGAAAATGAATTCGGCCTGACGTATCACCGTTTTTCACGGGAAGATTACGAGGCTTTATAAATAAAAGGAGGATATACACCATGGAATTTACAAAACTGCTGGAAGAAAGAAGAAGCATCCGCGCGTTTGATCCGGAGAAACACGTAACCGCAGAGCAGATCCAGGAGATCGTACAGGCAGCGATTCAGGCACCATCCTGGAAAAACTCACAGACAACACGGTACTATGCCCTTGTAACACCGGAGAAAGTCGAAGAATTTTCCGCAAAATGCCTTCCAGAATTCAATCAGAAGAGTTCAAAGGGAGCCGCACTTGTCGTAACAGCATTCGTAAAAGACCGCTCCGGATTTACGCAGGACGGCACACCAGACAACGAAGTTGGAAACGGCTGGGGCTATTACGATCTCGGCCTGCACGACGAAAACCTGATTCTGCGCGCAAGAGAACTCGGCCTTGATACTCTGATTATGGGAATCCGTGATGAGAAAGCTATCCGTGAAGCCCTCTCCATTCCGGAGAATGAGCTCCTTGGTGCTGTCATTGCTGTCGGCTACCGTGCCATCAACCCGGACAAGCCGAAACGTAAAACCGTGGACGATATCTTAAAACTGTTCTAAATCCGGCGCATCCGTGTGAAGACGTGCGCGGTACTTTCCAGGCGGGAATCCAAAGAACCGGGAAAACTGCTTGCTGAACGCATAGACATCGCCATATCCGACAAGACCGGCAATTTCCTTCATCGGTACGCCGCCCTCGAGAAGAATACGGGCCTGCTCCATTTTCTTCCTGGTGCGGTACCGTGCAGGAGAGACGCCGGTTTGTTTTTTAAATATTTTTCGAAACGTCTCATAACCGATCTGGAGTGACCGGGCAAGCTCTTCGAGAGAAATTTCTTCATCAAGATTCTGCGAGAGCATATCGCAGGCGGCCTCGATCGGATCCCGCTGCAGATTTACCCGGTGCGCATGGTAGCCGTACATTCGCAGAATCTCTTTTTCCATCTCCGGAATCCGCAAAGGCAGCAGACTGTCCGGTGTGGCCTTTAACGACTGCAGAAGCTTCTGATACCGCTCGAGATCGCCGGGAAGCAACTCTGCCTTTAACACCGGCTCCCGGTTCAGAACCGAAAGCGAGCAGAAAGAATCAAAAAACGGTTTCCCAATCGAGATAAAAAATTCCAGCCATTTCCCATCGGGGTCTACGCGTGTGGAATGCGGCACACCCGGCAGACGCTGGACCAGACTTCCCGCCTGCAGCGGATAGGAGGTGCCGTCCTCGGCAATATATTCCCCGCTCCCGCGCAGCAGCACGAAACAGCTGTAATACTCGTTCGAAAAATGATACTGCGAGCGGTCCGCCGTCTCTTTCCGCATAAAACCGCACGCCAGAATCCCGTTCTTCATTTCATTTCCAATACAGCGATAGATAACATCGCTCTTTTCTATTTTTGCAAGCAGATATTCCGGTATCATACGACTTCTCCTTTGCTTTCCCATTTTGGATAAAAGAAACACCAGATCAACTATTTCTCATCCACGTGCAGTGTTTTATACTGAATCATAAGATAACTGCATAAATCTTCTGATAATCACAGATGTATTATATCACAGGAAAGCAAAAAAGGAACACCAATCTGGATAAAAAGAAGAGAGGCGGTCGGAAAATGCGAAAGCAAAGGCAAGGAGGATTTCAAGAACATGAGACAGACAAGAGACTGGGAAAATCAGTATATAACGCAGAAAAATCGTTATCCGATGCATACGCCGTACGGTGCATATGAGACGGTAGAGCAGGCGCTCGCCGGAAAGCGGAACGCGTCACGCTTTGTAATGGATCTGAACGGAGACTGGAAATTCAAAATGTATCCGTCACCGGAAGCGGTGGAAGCATTTTATGAAGAGAATTTCGATCACGCAGCATGGGATACGATTCCTGTGCCGTCCAACTGGGAATTGCAGGGATATGGAAAGCCGGTTTACACCAATATGCTGTATCCGTTCAAACGGGAGGCAAACGGCGAAGCATTTGAGATCGAGATTACCGAAGGCACCTACGAGCTGAATGCGCCGTACGTACCGGAGAAAAATCTGACTGGCTGCTATTTCAGAACCTTTGAGGTTCCAACAGACTATATCGGCCGACAGCTTCTCATCGATTTCGGCGGTGTGGAGTCCTGCTTCTATCTCTGGGTCAACGGAAAACAGGTGGGGTATTCCCAGGACAGCAAAGTGAACGCGGAATTTGACATCACCGAAGATGTGCAGGAGGGAACGAACACCCTCGCCGTACAGGTAATGCGCTACTGTGACGGTACTTACCTGGAAGATCAGGATTACTGGCATCTGTCCGGTATCTACCGCGATGTCCGCCTCGTATCGAAACCGGTGCAGCACATCCTGGACTACAAGGCAGAGACACTGTTCACACACCCGGATTACACGAAAGCTACCCTCTCTGTCACGATCTGGCCGGACAACTCCAAACCGCTGTACGGCGAGTATCATGCCAAAGTGACGCTGTATGATGCAGAACAGAACAAAGTAACCGAGATGGCTTCGAGACCGTTTGCTGAGTGCGGCTTCTATCTGATGCCGAAATTCATCGCAACCGTTACTGCTCCGGTAGAGAACCCGGCACTCTGGACTGCAGAGACTCCGACACTTTACACCCTCGTTGTCGAGCTGCAGAACAAAGAGAATGAGACGGTTGATATCGAGAGCTGCAAGGTCGGCTTCCGTCAGGTGGAAATCAACAGCCGCGGTGTTCTGACCCTGAATGGCAAACGCCTTGTGATCCGAGGTGTTGACCGCCACGATTTTTGCGCCGAGACGGGACGTACCGTTTCTGAGGAGCAGATGCGAAAAGAAATTGCTGTGATGAAACGCCTGAATTTCAACGCTGTTCGTACCAGCCATTATCCGAATTCCGTGAAATGGTATGATCTGTGTGACGAGCTCGGCATTTACCTTGTCGACGAGGCAAATCTTGAGACGCACGGTTACGGCGGACAGCTCAGTGCATCCGCTGAGTGGACAGCCGCTTATCTGGAGCGTGCAACCCGTATGGTACTGCGTGATAAAAACCATCCTTCCATCGTCTTGTGGTCCCTTGGAAATGAATCCGGTGCCGGGGCGAATCATGCCGCGATGCACGGCTGGATCCGCGAATACGACAAGACAAGATACGTTCAGTATGAGTCCGGCAACCCAAAGAGTAATATTTCCGACGTTATCTGCCCAATGTATCCGACGATGAGCTGGCTTGAGGATGTGATGGCAGATGATTCCGATCTCCGCCCGTTCATCATGTGCGAATATGCGTATGCAAAGAGCAACAGCAACGGAAACTTCAAGGAGTTCTGGGACTATGTCAATAAATACCCGCGTTTCCAGGGCGGCTTTATCTGGGATTTCGCGGACAAGGCGATTGCGATCCACGAGGAGGACGGAAATATCAAATACGGCTACGGCGGAGCGTTCGGAGAGGATGTGACCGATCCGGTTCCGGATATGTGTCTGAATGGTGTTGTCTTTGCCGATCTTTCCTATAAACCAGGCGCCTATGAGGTGAGAAACGGCCAGTCCCCGGTTACGATTGAGCAGGTGAAAAATCCATATACCGGCGAAACTATATGGGTGCTGGCAAACCGCTACCATACCCTCGATCTTTCTCATCTGCAGGTGCGTTATGAAATTGTGCAGAACGGCGAAACGCTTGCCAAAGGCAGCTATCCGACATTTTACACGGCAGCCGGAACAACAGAGACGCTTCCGCTTCCGGAGCTTCCGGAACAACTGCATGGCGAGGCGTATGTAAATTATTACGTTGAGCTTGCCCAAGATACCTTCTATGCACCGACGGGAACAGAACTATACCGCCGTCAGATTCCGGTTACTACAGGTGTTTATCTGGCAGACGAGAAAACGATTGTGGAGAAACCACTGACCGTAGCGGAGGATGAAAATCATGTTTGCATCACTGGCGAAGAGACCGAAATTATCTTTGATAAAAAGACAGGTGAATTTACCAGATATCAGGCAAAGAGCGTTTCTTTTATGACCGGCGGAAAAGATGAATTTTATCGTGCCCCAACCGGTATTGATGAGGGAACCCACGAGAGTGATTACGATGATATCTGGCGCGCGGAAGGTCTGGATCGTCTGAAAAAGGAAGTACAGTCAGTATCGGCTGTCAGTGCCGAAAATCAGGTGCTTCTTGAAGTGCAGGCTTCCTATACTGCGGAGCCGGACAACGCAGTACTCTTTACCGCTCATACTCTGTATCGCATCGGCAGTGAGGGAATGGAGCTGAAAAACGAAGTAACAAACAACAGCGGTCTTGAGACCATCGCAAGAGTCGGACAGTCGTTCCGCCTCCCTGCAGCGTTTGATACGCTCACCTGGTATGGAAAAGGTCCCTGGGAGACGTATGCAGACCGAAAAGACGCAGCACTGATTGGACTTTATACATCTTCTGTAGCAGAACAGCACGTTCCGTTTGCAGTACCGTGCGAATGCGGTGGCCATGAGGACACGCGGTTTGCCGCTCTTTCGGATGGAACACATACCGTTCAGATTGTGGGCAGTGATGATTTCCATTTCAGTGCACTTCCTTATTCTATAGCAGAATATCGAAAAGCCACATATGAGGAAGAACTTCCAGAGCAGACAACAGGAACCTGGCTGATCCTGGATGTAGCGCACGCAGGCCTTGGCGGAGATACCGGCTGGACGAAAAATATTCACCCGGAATATCGTGTATGCAAGGGAAGATACAGCTATACGTTCCGTTTCCATTTCGCATAAAAGAAAAAATCGGCCAACTGCCTATTGGATTCTTACAGAACAAATTACAGATTTCTCGTGAATGCTGTATATGATGAAATGAAGAAAGCTATGAGGAAGCAGGATATTTGCCTGCTTTTTCATAGCTTTTTAAGTTAATCTCAAATTTAGCAAAAAATAGTTTAAATTAAGTTGGCAGTTATTTGCTATCATATTAACGTAATCTTAGATGTTAATAACGTCATAGAGGAACTAATAGATAAGTGACAGAAAGCAGGAAAGAACGTGGGACGAAGAAAGAAGGTCCGTCTGGAACAGATTGCAGAGGCAGAGGGATCAAGTGTTGAACTGTATCAAACGCATTAAATGACAGGAAAGGGGGTGGTGAAGAGCTTCGCAGCCGGATTAAGGAAACATAAAACGAATCGAAGGAGACACGCATCCGAAAGGAATTCGAATCGTGGAAGGCAGGGTGATCCAGGGAAACACGGTAAAAGGAAATAGAAATTGAGACAGGTGAAGAAAATGGGAAATGTAAAATTAAAAGACATACCCGAGGCATTGAATGTGAGTACAGTTACTGTCTCGAATGCATTTGCAGGAAGAAAAGGGGTAAGTGAAGAAGTCAGGAGCCAGGTGGTAGCAAAAGCTAAAGAACTTGGGTATGATCTGAAAAAATATACGAATAAAAGGCAGGGGTTTACGATCGGTGTGATTGTATCAGAACAATGCCTGGAACTTGGAGTTTCTTTTTACTGGAGCATGTATCAGAAAGTTGCGTATGCTGCATCGAAAAGTCAAAGCGTGACAATGCTTGAGGCATTGGGACAGGAAAATGAAGAAAATTAAGATGAATCAGGAAAGACTTTGGAAGCCTATTTCTTCCACCTGCGCGCCGTATCCAAGCACTCGGGCATTCAGAAAGGCAATGCGGACAACAGCGGCTTCGGTTTCGTTGAGGGCCAGCTCGTCGGCCTCGCACATGCGCTTACCCGTCCGCTTTTCACAAGGTCATATCCAAACGGGGCGACACCCCCTTA